>JAABUL010000103.1_pt1 | contig 162234 bp, 298 predicted proteins | sample 5559151 | NCBI WGS metagenome assembly JAABUL01 (sample SAMN10711876, study PRJNA513368) | rock metagenome | isolation source: Antarctica rocks | place: Antarctica: Victoria Land, Pudding Butte sud | reverse complement strand
CCACCCCCACCCGCACTGCTGTCTAACCATCCTGCTCCTGCCCTGTTCAGATCCTTGTCCATCCTGTACCGTTCCAACAGGCATCTGGCTGACCTGCCTTTCTCTTCCCAGCATTGGTCACTGTCGTTCGATACTGCTGTGATGCCTTGATTGATGTCTAAAAGCTTAGATTCTCTTTCCAGGTGTCGATCGACTACCTGGCAGAGCTGCACCAAATGCACGAGGATTGGCTGCGCCGCCCCGAGGCCGTGTATGGCAAAAAGCAGGTGCGCTGCGCTGCTTCCCTGCATTGCAGCAGCCACAACAATCCAGCTCTCCTCGCAGTGCTGTCCTGGCTTGGCGGTCGCGTCGGAAGGGCAACCGTTCCAGGCGTCAGCTGCGGCCCCAGGACGCCTGCGCCACCATGCTGACTGCGCCGTTTTCTGCCACCCTGCAGGACCTGCTCCGGCAGACGCCGCAGCCGGGGACCGGCGGCCGCATCGACGGCGCAGACTTTGTGCAGTCCGAGCTGGCGCAGCTCTTGCAGGTGATTCCTTGACATGATATGACATGCTCGTGTCCTGCAAGCTTATGTGACTGTCAAACTTGGGTTCCGATGTCCGAACGAGAATGAGAACGAGAGTTAGACGTATATACAAGGCTTCCAGTTGCATCCCATCGATCTGTCACAGGCCGTGATCTGATGTTCATCCGACCTCGCTGCAGGTGGACAGCCTGCAGATCCGGGACCTGTCGTCGCAGCTGCTGAACGATGGCCTGGACGTGTTCAAGGTGCCGGCGGGCCTCGAGGAGCAGGTGTGCCCCGAGTCCCATCCAAGTTGGCTGTTTTTATATGCCCAATGCCTGCAGCTGAGGCGACAGGACAGGCTGAAGAACAGCTGCCCGGCTGCCTTGCCGTCCCACTCCCATCACCGGCTGCAGTATCCTCACACTGCAGTCAGTTGGCGACCGATACCTGCAACAGTGCTGCAATGAAATGCCAAAACCACAAACCATGAGCGAGAAGCGTCGACACCCGGTGCTGATCCGCGTCCGCAGATTTACTTCCTGGACCGCACGCACCAGCAGTTCATGCACCCCAGCGCCAACCGCATCCCGGTGCTGGTGCTGGACTACGACACCGACATCGACTTGGAGAAGGATGAGGACGCCAAAAAGGCATACGGGGCACAGGTGAGAACTAGATTCTAAGGCACCAACTCTTTCTTTCCCGGTGCTGGTGCTGGATCACGTTACCGACATCGACCTGGAGAAGGATGGGGACGCCAAAAAGGCCTACAGACAACGGCTGCGTGCCACGACCTTGATGCCACTGTGGACCCTTCCGTGTTGACAGCAGTCATCGAGTCCTGCGCCTTCAATTGCAGGTGGCGCAGTACTTCCAGTGGGTCAAGGACCTGCAGACAAACAAGTGAGTGCCCTCAGGCTTAGGGTTCAGGATTCCAGCAGTCATGTTGCCTATGGCTGCCGATCTCTGGGCGGCACTGCCGTGCAAAACACAGACAGCAGCGTGTCGCTTTGCGCCGACTGCTAGCCTGTCCAGCCCGGCCTAGTACATTTCTCGTTTCACGCCTCATTTCCCATCGCTCTCAGTTGACGGCAGCATGACAAACGCACCGTTTGCATTGCCGACTTGGCTCTTGTGAAGCCCATTGCCATTCCTCAGCGCCAAAATCTGTTCAGCCACGACATGCGGCGGACATGCTGCTCGAACATCTTGATAAACCCGATCGTTCCAATATCTGCCTTGTTTGTCTTCAGGTCGACGTGGCAGGCGAGGTATGCGGAAGAGGGTGGCGTTTCGGTTCCACAGTCGGGCGTATATATCCCCTCCAGCGCGGCGGAGCTGGCAAACGTGGTAGCGCGCTGGGGTGGCGCTGGCGCGCAGCACCTCGCTACTGCCTGAGCGGCGCTCCTTGTCGGCGGCGGAAGCGATTTCACTGGCGAGTGTGCTGGCACTGTGGGACAGCCAGGGCGCACAGCAGCTCGCGACCACCTGATCGGCGGCGCTCGCCCGGCAGTGTGAGAAGGAGTGTAGCAGAGCTGGCGAATGGGGCGCAGCACTGCCAGCTTGGACTCGCAGCAGCATGCGACCACTTGAGCGGCGCCGCGCCCTCAGCAGCGGGACACGTCACTGGACGGCAGATCTGTTGCTCTCTCGAGTGCAGCACAGCCAGGGAGGTGCAGCGCAGCCAGCCAGGCGCGTAGGGGTGTGCGCACGCCTCAGCGGCAGCATGCGGCGTTGAATTGGGGCGCGGAGCGCGATATCTGACGAACCACGGGATGATATTGTACACTATATATAAGTTCTGCAGCGCTCAGGCTTTGCCCGCAACAGGGTGCGTATTCTAGCGTACTTGCTGGGGCAGCGTGCCGGATTGAGAACGAAGAACGTGACATGTCTCTAGGTAGACATGCGGCGTCGGGTCGTGAGATGTCGGGGTCAGTATCGCTTGTTTTCGTGTCACGCCAAGCTGTTGCGGTGTTCAAGCCCGGAGGCCATAATGGAACAACACACCTGTCACAGCAGAAGACCGTCCTTGATTCAGAGGTACCGTTCCTAACCTCATGCTTTATTTGTCTTTCCAAAACACATTGCAGCGTAGGGGTCAAGGGCGCAGTGCGCCTACATGAGCCGACTGCTCCGCATTTCCCTCAACATGAAACGGCCGCCTCTCCACATGCCACCGCAGTAGCTTTCTTCTGGCAAGGAGCCGGTGCTGCAAATCGCCGCCCAACCTCACAACCGGAGCCACCAAGGCAAACGGAAACCCACTCTGCAGAGCATGCTGGCAGACCTGCAGGCACCTGGCATCAGCATTGGCCGCTCTGCGTGACTTTGCTGGCGCCACCCGGCGGGCCGAACCCCGGCAAGGCCTCTTCCACATTGCGCGCCGTCGCCGCCTGCCGGCTGCTGGCTGCAGCCCGTCCAAACCGCCGGCCCGCATGTGCTGCTGCCGCGGCGCAGCCCTCCACACAATGCTCCGCTCGAGCTGGGCTGACCTCACGCAGCGGCCGCCTCGGAAGTCACCGCCTCAGTAGTGGCCGCTCTCGGTGACTTCGTTGCCGCGCGGCGAGTCGAAGCCCAGGTGGGCCTCCTCTTCCCGCTCGCGCGCCTTCGCCTCCGCCGCTGCCATCGCCTCCAAGAAGATGGGCAGCTGCTCGTCCGCGCCCGCATACACCTTCTCCTGCATTCACCAACGAAAGGTGTTTCAGAAGCATGTCGGCCTGAGAGCATGTCGAGAAGCTATCGCCGCCGCCATCGCCTCCAGAAGATGGGCAGCTGCTCGTCTGCGCCTGCATACTCCTATTTGTCGTTCAAGGATAGGGGGGTTGAGCAACCGCGCTAAGGGGAAAGCGCCTCCAGGAAGGTGGGCAGCTGCTCGTCCGCGCCCGCGTACACCTTCTCCTGCGCCCCACCAAACAGCCAAAAGACCAGATCAACCAGGTTCAGAGAATTGGTTTGGTTGCCAAGTGTGAGCGCTCTCCATTCTCCCTTGACACCCTTTTGCTTGCAACACGCAGAACACACAGCGACAAGCTGCGGATTGGGTCGCCGGCATTCGCCTCCAGCTCGAGCGGTCCTCAAGGCTTTTCGATAGATTGAATGATAAATTTTGAAAACACTCAGCGTGATCCGATTCCCAGCGCATCAGCAACAGAAGTCGCGCACCAGGTCGGAGAGTTGTCTCCGAAGGTGGCCGCCAGCTCCAGATTTTTCCACTTGTTCAACATAGTATACACAAGAGACCCTTCGCAGCGCACCGGGTCGGTCAGCATGTCGCCAGCGGTGGCCTCCAGCTCGCCGGTGGACAGGCTGAGGCGGCTCCAGTCGTCCTCCAGGCTCAGGATCACCGACCGCACCCGGTCCCCGATCTGGAAGACGTCCTGCAGCAGTACAAGGGGGCCATTACTGAAGTGGAGACTCAAAGGTACCATCGGCATCACCGCCCGCACCCGGCCCCCGATGTGGAACACATCCCGCAAATGCACAGGGCACTATCGAGATGGGACGCCACCATCCATAGTCTCGCTGGCCACAGTTGGCGTTTTACCTCGCCTTTTCCTGCGTCAGACGCACGAGCTCGAGGCGCCTGGAGGAAGGCGCCAGACCAAGGATCGGATCTCCCAGGAATTGAAATGTGCATGGCAGCGTCAGGGCAGCCTGGAACGCCTCAGAGTCCATACAGTCCAACGTGCTCAGTAGTTGGACATCCTCAGTGACACGCACGTCGGGGTAGCCAACGCGCTGGCGGGAGGTGTTGGAGATGTGGAGCAGGCCGCTGAGCTTGGTGCCGTCGATGCCGACAAAGACGCCAAAGCTCTCGATGCGCCGCACCGTGCCCCACACCAGCGCGTGCAGCCTGCCAGCAGCGCATGTGAATTGGCTGATAGCATTGATTCACACAAAGCGCAGAAAGTGGATGGCTGATGCCGTTTTCAATCAAGTCCACGCACCGCACCATGCCCCACACCAGCGCTGGGCGCCTGCAGGCCGTAGGAACTCAAATAGTCCAGAATGAAGCGCAGGAGCCAATGGCGCAACCTATGCATTTGGCGCGACTGTCCAGTCCGAGGAGGTACGACAGCAGAAAAACAGATGCACAGAGAAGGGAACGGACGAAGCGCAGAGAGTCGAGTAGAGTCGAGTAGAGTAGAGTAGAGTAGAGTAGAGTAGAGTAGAGTAGAGTAGAGTAGAGTAGCGAAAAAAGCACACACTTGATGCCGCGCAGGGTCCTGTGCTCCACGGCGAGTGCCTCGGAGCACACGAAGCGGCGGTGGAGGACGTCCACCTCCGTGATGGCCACCTCCGTCGGACCACCCTCGATGTACTGCTCCTTTAGCTCCTGTATGTAAAGCAAAGAAAGGAGATTGTTGAACGTTGACTCTGCCATGTCAACGCCCATTGTTGAGCGGCAGAGAAGCCGCATCCGTCATGGCACTTGCGCGCGCAGCGGCGCAGCAGGCGCAACAGATTGGCCCCGGCACTCTTGCAAGGGTGCAGCTTGAGCCGAGTTGAGTACACGCACTTTGGCCTCCGAGGCAGCTTTCCAACCATAGCAGCGCACAGCGGCGAGAGAGCGTAGGGTCCTGTACGTCTGATCCGTGCAAACGTGGAGATGAACACAGAAACATGAAAGTCGAGGATAATACATCGACGCACTTCGGGGGAGAGAAAGACGCGGGGGTCCTCCTTGAGCAGGTGCGACAGCGGCATGAAGAGGCGCAGCCCCAGGAAGCGCGTCATCAGCCCCCCCTCGTTCAGCTCCTGGAACTGCACCCGGACCGTCTCCTTGGCCACCTCGCTCGCCCGCAGCGCCTGCGAGTCGGAAAACAGGAAGCTGAGACACATGGTTCGAAGGTCAGGGTTGGATTGTTCGTGCTGGCGAGGGCTTGTCTGTGCCCGCACTTTTTCCTTTGCCGCCTCGCTCGCCCGCAGCGCCTGCACCTCGCCCCAGTCGAGTCGACACATAACTTGAAGATGATCCAACGATCCTCACGGCATGCGACATCCGCCTGACGCTGCAGGTGGTGGACGCATTCAGGAGGCTTACGTCTCGATTTGTGGCTGCGTTTTCTTGGTTTGTAGATGTGTTTGAACACTCTGCTGCTGACTTGCCGAGATGCAGATGTGCAAACAGGCCCACCTGCTCAGCGCGCGTCCACATCATGTCCAGGTCCACGAGCCGCGCCGACACCAGCGGCCCCCGCCCATTGTACGAAATGTCCTCCGGCACCTTGAGGATCTGCGCGTATCGACGGGGCTCAAATGCTTGAGGTTCGAAGTAGGTTTGTATCTGGGGGCTTCCAAGTCGCTGACTGCGCTGCACTTTGCTGTCCGCAGGGAAGCTCACCAGCTTCGGCACCTGCATGCACGCAGCACCAGCAGGCTCGCGTACACGTGCTGCTGGTATGCTGTGCGCATTGGGAGACTCCATCTGGTGTGCACAGCTGCTGGGTTCATCGCAGCGCACATGCTGGTGAGCGCGCCAGGTGGCATGCCTGAAGTGCCGTCTGCATAATCCAAAGTTTTGGAACTGTGCGTCATCAATCTGATTGCCCAGGTCCAGTTTAAATGTGCTTTCAAGCATGAAACCATTCACAGTATGCCGTGAATCAGAGCCCACCTGGAACTCGCGCATGAGGCCAACCGGCAGCACCGGCATCCGCCAGTCGCCAGTCTCCGCGTCAAGCGGCGGCTCATCTGACAGCTCATTTTCGGGCCGCAGGTGAAACGGCCCCTCCTTGCCTGGCATGTACCTGCCAGCAGCAGCGTTGAGATGGAATGTTTGACTTCAGATGACCCTCCACAATCAGCACAGTTCGAAAGCGCCTGCGTCAGGGGTGTAGCATGTGGAAGCCACGCCCCTGTTGCCGCACCCAGAAAACATACCTGCAGCCTGCGCGGCAATGCCGCTGCAGCCGGCAGGGCGAGTGGCAACGTGCAAAAGCAGAGAGCAGCAGCGCACCCTGTGATGCGCGGGTCCCGGATGGTGGCGACGCGCGCGCCACGCGAGTTGGCCCACGTCACCCGGCACGGCACCACGTCGCCGCGATCAAACCACAGCTCCTCCGGCGGGATGGGCACCCCGACCGGCTCCTCCGGCTGCGCTGCAGATTCCCTGCCGCCGCCCCGGCCGCCGCTGTAGGCGCGGCCGCCTGCGCCGCGGCCGCGGCCGCCGCGCCCGCCGGTGCTGAGGGGCGGCCGCCGCTGCCACTGTTTACGCTGCTGCGGCGGCGGCTGCGGCTGCTGCGGCCGCGGGGCCCGCTGCGGCGGCGCGGCCACCGCTTGCGAATCGGCAGTCGTCGCGTCTGCCACTGGCGCGTCGGCCATTGCAGCGTCGGAAGGTGTGGCGCCCGCTGCCTGCGCCTCTGCCTGTAGCTGCACCACCTGCTCGGCGGCGGACGCCGCCGCTGCCTCGGGCTCGACGGTCAGCGACGAGGGCTCCGAGGCTGGCGCGGGCTCATTTACGGTGACGCCGGCGGCGCCGGCATCGCTGCCGCCCTCTCGGCCGGTGGCCGTGTCGAGCTCTGCGAAAGCTGCCGGGGCTGCCGCGGCGGCTCGATTGCCTGACACCAGGACACGCATGTTATCGGTGCAGCTGCACAATCGCTGAGCGGGTTTTCTCCACATGCATCCCGCACACGAGTGGGGAACACATCTCGGCATACCGAGCAATACATTTGCGAGAATGTGGTTGCAGGTAAGTTCAACGCCGTACCTGACATGCCGCTGTGCGCAAAGCGCTGCTGCGCTGCGGCAGACACGGAGGTGCCGACCACGCTCTGCCGGAACTGAGTCGGTCGCTCTGCACGGCAAACAACGGCGGCCGACCTCTGCATGTCAATCTCGCGCATGCTCGAGACCGTCCGCGACGGCCGTGCCGGGCTGCAGCCGTGCGGTCGCACATTCTGCGTTCCGGCACTGCTGCCAAGCAGTGCCTTTTGACAGGACATACTGAAAGTTGGCGTGCAGCGTGTCCTCAAGTACCCCAACCAGATGAGCGTTGAGTATGCGCAGAAAAGCGTTGCTGAACGCGGCCGACTGCCAATCTGTGCACTGTCAGCCTATCGCGCGCGGCGGCCAGCGTGGATATGGTCGCAAACTGCTTCCACAGGATCTTCGCGGCTTCCTGCTGCCTTTCATCCCTCGGCCAAGCCAATCAAACAATAAAAGGACAAATCCCCAACCGTTCGACAAGTTGCAGCGAGCTTCACTACAAATCAAGAGCGGGAAACATTGCAGCATGGTGCCACAGTACACGCAAAAAGTGGTGTGCCAGGCCGCCGGGCTGCCGGCAACTCCGCATGCGGAGTTTTCTGAAAACTTTGAAAGGAGTAACTCAACGAGTCAAGGGCCGTGCACTCCGTCTTGATCCCGAAACGACTTAGTATCACAGGCCCTGGGACCTCCACCAGCGGACGACGGTGCTGGCGACGTCCATTGCCACGTCTTCCACATCGCCCTGCAGCTGCAGCAGCGGCCCGCCCCATCCGAAGGTGTGCATGACGGCGTTGCAGACCGCGCACGCCACGACGAAGGCGACTGCGCGCTGCCAGATCTTCGAGGCTGGCGCCCAGTTCGCCTGTGAGGATATTTGTTGCGTCAGACAGATTCCGTCACTGGCACACACATGCGCGGCCATGGGGCGTCAGCATCGACAGCTGCTGGAATCTTGCACGGGCGTGCATTGCCTTGCTTGGGGAACCGACCACGCCAAGCCAAACGAAAACAACAATCCCAACATATCAGCCTCATGCCATGAAGCTTTCCGCTTCAACATCAAGCTCCGGCCGCAGTGGGCCTCACCTCGGTGCTGTCGGCCAGCGAGATGCCGCCGCACAGGGTGTCGTACGCCGTGGCAGTGGCCAGCAGTCCGAACACGTGTTGGTTCCACCCTCTCCATATCTGCAGATACAAAGGTACAGAAGCTCGCATGCGATTGCGGCAGGAGGAGGAGTGATGTTCCTGCCAAAGGTAACGCACTCGGGCCGCCGCCCATTGAGCACGGCAATCTGCGTTAAAGGCCTGCTGCAATCTGCATCAAGACCCAGAGCAGCGGCATGCATTCTGCACCTACCGGGTTGAAGATGTAGGCTGTGTACCACGTGGGAGCGCAGAGCAGTGTGCCGACGAGGATGTTCACGGCCAGGGTCTGCCCCAGGTAGCTTTTGTCTTGGCGGTCCCACACTGAGGCATGTGGTGAGCAGGAAGCACCATCAGCAGCGGTTGCATGCACCGAGGTCAGAACTACATCTTTGTGAGTGACTGCTGTATACAAAACAAGGTGCGTCAAACCAGCATGCAGGCGGGCACAAGCATGCTAGGCACCCTTACTTCAAGGAATGAACCTCACCTTCGTCCACGAGGCCAGAGCGGCCACCGTTCGTCAGAAAGAAGAAGGCGCCTGCTGCCATCACAAACCTGGCCATGCCATTCGGGACACGGTTTAATAAAGTTTTTCTGTCAACCGACAATCAATTTGCTGCAGCGGTCTGCCCCCATACGGGGCACATGCAGTTTGAAATTCAAAATTCAGGTGCGTCAAGCTTGCAATGGCCACCACAACGACCATGCGGCACAGTCTCAAGACCCCTTACCAGGGAGCCACCGAGCTGTCGCTCAGGACGACGGTCGACACGAATCTGGGCCGCAGCCGGAACGCCAGCAGGGTGTTCAGCGCAAATGACGCGACAACGAAGCCGACGAGCCGAGCCACAAATACACTGGTGCCCAACCATTGCGACCGTGCAGCTTTCTGCGTGCAGAAACTTTCACAATTCAGAGGGGCCGCCCTTGCACAACACACAGCAGAGTCTCCAAGAATACGGTCCCATGCGGCGGCTTCTGCAGTCATGCATGACAGGTAGAATCAGGTGGTCGCATTCACAGTGAGAAAAGCGCTGCTGGGGCGCTCCATGAAAATCACCTCGAGAGCGATGACGGCAGCGGCGGCAATGCGCCACACTTCAGCACGCCCAAGGTACTTTGCGAACAGCACAGTCATTGCCGTGGACCTTGGAATTGCCTTGCTGATTGCGGCCGCAGTCTCCGTCGAGTCGAAGGGGCCGAGCGCAATGACCGCCGCGAGGCCTGCAAAACGACAATACCTGTTGATTCAAGGGGCAGTTATCGTCCGCACAGAGCGGCCAATCACTTTTCGTGCGAGCTGACGGAAGACTGGCATGAGGAGGGGATGCAGCGCACCAAACATGCCGAAGAGCAGCAGGCGAGAGGCTTGGCTGAACACAGATTCATCTGTGCGGGCGCTGCCCAGCACATCACCAGCGGCAGGGCATAACGACATGGTCACAGGTCACCACGAACATGGCCGCTCGAGAAACTGTCAAATGGCTCGCTCCACAGTAGACGCGTGTTTGCACGATGTTGCTGCCAGGCATCATGCTCAATACGATGGCATTGTATTGAGCGGGCGGGTTCAGATGCGCTGCATGATGGACCATGGCAGAGGCCGGCATGCGTGTCGAACCTGGCTGGCTGCGACCTCTTGACAGCTCCTGGTTGAGCTTCTTGGAGCGGTAAGGCGTCCAGGCTACAGGAGTCTGGGTGTGGCACAGTAACAGTGTGGAAAAATTTGCCACCGCCGGCAGAGTGCACATGCTCATGAACGACAGTGCTGGGCGGACTTCCCAGCCAGCTTTGCAGTCTACACTGACCTTGACCAGTGAAGTTCGTCGACGAAGCTTGGGGTGCGCCAGATCATGGCCAGCAGACTGCGCCGTGCCTGTACGCCAGGGACTTGACAGGTGCGGCAGCAGTGCAGCGTGCCTGATCCCGTCGCACCGCGGATTGGCTGCAACCAATCGGTACAAAGGATTGAACTGAAGGCTTCAGGAGCGCCCAACACCTTTGCAAGATCGTTTGTGTGTTGTTCACCTGTACGCCGAATCCCACCTCCCAGAATACCCAAGGTCGCAGGCCTGAAAGTTAGCACCATTGGCACCTTCTTGCTGGAAGAGTGCAACCAAGCTGTATATATGCAATTCTTGTGCAAATGCGTTATCAGTTCGCGAGTCCGAGGTATTTTGGTAGCCTCGGAGTGTCCAAGAACGTAGTTTTCATCACGTTTCGCTGGGTCGCGTCGCGATCGGGCATACCGAAAGCTTTCGGACAGGCGTTTTCACTATAAATTTTCTGATTCGAAGTGTTCGCAAGCAGTAAGGGCAGCGTCGAAGCGCGAAAATGGTACATAGAGACCCCTCGTCATGATATTCACTTCGCCCCCTCGCCAGGGGACAGCACGGGCGGCGGCCTGTGCAGCGGTCAGGCCTTTCAGAAGAGCCGAAACTTCCCCGAATACCACTGCTGAGCTTCACATTGCCATAAAGTTTATCTGCCCACCAGGTGCGCCAGCCGCGCAGCTCTGGTTGCGACAACGCCGCTAGTGGCGGCAAGTGCGCGCTGCAGCAGCAGCTCCGCATCCCAGTCGAAGGTGTGGACCAGCGCATTGGTCAGTGCGCAGGCGATGACGAAAGCCGCCAGCTTCTGCCACGACCAGGGCAGCGCATTGTGTTTCGCTTGCTGCTGCTCGTCGTCGATCCGCTTCAGCTTGTGCTTGTCCGCAAACTTCTCATGCTTCAGCTTCAAGTTGTCATCCTGCTTTCCGCTCTGCAATGCACGCGCACAAGCATGTCAGCAGTAGAACGGGGTGCCGTCAATTCGGGCAAACTTGACATTTCGTTACAGTCGCCTTTCAAGCAAATGTCGCATCAGACCAAAAACGTGCAAAAACGTGCCGCATACATCGAACATTCTCTGATTTATAGCACACCTCATTGTGCCCGCTCGTGAGCGCGATGCCTTTCGTCACCACCTCGTAGAAACATCCAAGCAGCGCAAGCCCGAGGAGCTGGTTCAAAACGTTGCCGGCAACCTGCATGCAAATCATAAGACTTGTCATCAACCGACACCATCATTGCATGAACAGGTGACCATTAGATGGAGGTGACCATCTGCAGCGGCAAACGCCAGATGATAGCGATAAAATATATGCCATTCTCCAGGCAGTGGAGATGGGAAGCCGTCAGTATTTCGTTGAAACTGCAATGATACGCACCGGGTTGAAGACAAATGCTGCAGCGAGCCACGGGGCGCAGGCGCATGCAAAGAAGAAGCCGATGGTGGCTGTGTTCCGCAGCGCCGCGGGGGCCGTGTTGCCCACTGAACAGGCACAACATCTTGCATCAGTCACCTTGGATGAAGTTGCACGAATCTAGCGCAACAGTCAGGCTCCTGGCGCGTAATCACAGAGCAAATTCCGAGGCATAGATCTGTCAACTGTTCATCTGCTGGTGCATGCGGCTGCCAGTGGTGCTGTTGCGCACTTTCTCTGCACATGCCGCTGGGTCCCTGGAAGAGGAACTTGACGATCGTAGCGACCGCCAAGGCGACCGTCCACCTGCACACGCATGGGATCAGTGTTGTCTGCAAGCCCTCGCGGTAACTCGAATTTGTCCGGATGTTGTTCTGACAACATGCTGCGCCACTCTGGCACACATAAACTTTCTGCTCGACCCTGCAGATCGGCCTGTCCCCTCAGCGCACGTCCATGACGCAGGAGTCTTTACTTTGGCAAGAGCCTCGCAGCAGTCCTGCCAGTGTACAGTTGTATACAGAAGTGTTCAAAGTGCAGCAGCAGCACAATAATCAAATTTGCACGGACACTAACACAGCCTTGATTGTCAGGCGCACCAATTGATGTAGGTGTACGTCAGAGGCCGCAGCGCTGTCCCAAAGACCTGGAGCGTGCACGCCGCAAAGACCGCGGTGGCGGCGCCGGCCAGCTGCTGCGCGACTGCGTTCTCCCGCAGCGCCTCGCTCCTTGCAGCAATCTGCAGCCATTGCATGCGCACATCAAATGCACGCCAGACGCGTGCATATTGCGGTATCTCTTTTACCAATTCTTATTGGAAAAAAATTCACCAAGCTGCCGCGTGCACACACACCCACACGCGCACAGCCGCTGATGAGCCGTGCGCACTAGAAGCTCATTATGTTGGATGCATGTGGACACGCTGATCGACAGGCAACACATTCCGGCGCATGCATCTGCACCTGCAGCAGGGCGATGGCGGCAGCGATGATGAGCCACTCTGGCGCGGCGCTGACTTCTTGGCGGAAAAGCATGATGAGGCCAGTGCCGGGCCGCAGAATCCGTGCAAGCGCCGCAGCGACGCCAGAAAAGGGCGCCAGCGCCTTGGCGCAGGCCCCGGCTGCGGAGACGAGATTGCGTAAATTCACATGCAAAGATGTGACTGATGAACAAATTTGTGTTCGGTGTAATTCATGGCGTATCGAGTCTGGCGCATCAAGTCATTGTCAATGCAGAGAAATCACGTGTAGTCGGTAGTGCATGCCACAGAAACACGTGGCACTGAAGACATGCACGCATGAACAGCAAAATGAAACTCATGTAAGCATGTGCAACAGCAGTGCATGAGTCGAGTGGAGCCGGCACAAAAATGCCCAACCGCCACTGCATTTTATATGTGCATGCAGCCAGCGTAGTGTGCGCTCACCATACATCGACAGTGTTGTCAGGCGGCTGAACCACAGGATGATCCGGCCTAACATTGCCGCTGGGTGCAGAGGCTCTTCTGCACGGTGGTGGCGTGATCGGTAAGTGGATGTGACTGTGGTGATGGGTTGGTTGTGAGCATGAACCGTGGCCGAGCAGATGTGTGATACAGAGTTGAGTACACCGCAACAGTCTTGATTGCATGTATCGTTCGCAACAAGCGCACAAAGAGTTGAGTGCACCGAAACGAAGATCAACAATGCCTGGGGCTTCTGGTGGGGTCACCACCGGCGGCGTCGCAGCGGGTTCCTCTGATTTGCGAAGCGGCCCGTAGTGCACAACACTGCTGTCGTCCCCCTTGATGGCTGACACTGCCCCAGGAAACCGCTTCCTGTGGGATATATGCGCAGAATTGAGCGCCTTGACCTGCGCCAGTACAGGCGTTTCTAGTCAAGCAGCTTCCAAGTTATTCATCTGTCATCGCAGCTCGCCGCCGCTCGAATATCTGTCGAAAATCTAGCAGGGCTATACAGGAAATGCAATTCTCATCCCACATGACTTGAAATACAGTCAAGATTCTGGAATTTCTTCAAAGCATGCTGACGCGCTATCTACCTGATCATTCAAATGCCGCTGGTAGGCTGCCAGCGGCTGCGCGGCCGGCTGCATTTGCGGCGACGTGGCGGCGGCATGCCGACGACCTGCCCGAAGCAGCTTCAGATGCTCAGTTTAATGAGATAACTGCTTGACACTGAACTCGGGCGTCTAACGAAGCGCACGTTTATGCATCGAGTGCACCTATCCTCGAGTAACCCACGGACGCCGTTCGCGCACACGGCTGCAGTGTGGTTGGTCGGAGGCGAGGACGCAACCCGATCGCCACCATGGCGATCCAGAAGGATTTTCTCCTCGCGAATTATATCTACAGTTTCTAGTAACGCAAGTCGCGACAAACTTCGGCTACGATAGCATGCAGGATCCTGCCTCAAGGGCCGACTTCTGCGGAACACAACGCGTCCTCTGCGGGCAAACGACAGTGACGCCAGGGTTACGTATGGCATACATCAATTGCAATCGATCTGATCACAAGTCTGCACGGCAAGCGTTGAGAGACGCACCGGAGAGAAAACGTCGCGCAAGATGCTCCTCGACACGCATTATTTTACAGCTCCCCTCATATAACTGCAAATGCAGCGGCTGTTGGTCGCACTCGTGTGCTCCCGGGCACATGGCGCAGCTGGATGCTGTTCAACTACGCTTCTGCATGATTGAGCATGCGGCATATGGCGCTTGTGCCTGATGGCCCTGTTTAAATTGCCAGACATGTCTATGTACATGGCCGACATGGGCGCCGCGAGGCAGAAGAGTGGCGGTGTGTCAAAATCCTAGACAGTGCCACAAGGTTGCTTCAGTTGCCTCTTCCCAAGCACTTGCGCACACAGACGTACTGTCACTACGAAATATCAACAAGATCGACAAAGCACATACTTCCAACGGTGTGCGACGCCTCCATTGACCTGCTGATTGCAGGCAGCACACGGCCATCACCTCTGGGTGCCTGCGCCGACAGGAAAACCTAGATCACAGAGCGTGGCTGTGCCGTGTTCTCGCATTTCGAGGGATTGTAGCTGACGCGCCACAGCAGCGGCAGTAGGCAGCTCATCACTTAGGGAAGCTGTAGATGCAGCCGCAGCCGACGGTGCAGCTTCCACAACTGAAGATGCCGTCAGACTCCAGTTCCTCGTCCTTGCTGGGGATTCCCAGCAGCCGAAGCCGGCCCGGCTCGTCACTTGGGGAAGCTGAAGATGCCGCCGGAGTCCTTGGCCTTGGAAAGCGCGGCGCGGCGGCCGTCGACGATGCGCGGATCGGGCGACGCCTGCTGGTGCGCCCGCATCTTGTCCTGCCGCGATGGGAACGTCGGCATGAGCGCCTTGTCCTTCGCCTTGGGCGCCTCCTGGAACCTGCGGTCAGGAGATCACTTACTTGTGTCACTGTTTGATGACTGGTTGGGGAAATGTTGAAGTGAGCGCGTTCTCTCTCGTGCGCCGATACGGGCCCAGCATCAGCTGCTGACAGAACTGCAGCTGGCAGCTGGCAGACCGCAAGACTGCATACAATATCAAAAAAACTCGGCAATCAAAGCGGTGCATCAGGGGTGGTCCAGCGCCTCCTTTGCGGTGATGCAGCTCAAGGCACCCAGCGCGAGCAGCAGACGATAGTGGACGTCAGGGATGAACAACCCAGATTGCCAGGAAGAACCACGCCGTTTTAGCTCACCAAGGGTGGTCGAGAGCCTCCTTGGCGGTGATGCGGCGTGAGGGGTCCAGCGTGAGCAGCCGGTTGAGCAGGTCGAAGCCGGCGTCAGAGAGCCCCGCTGCGCCGCCCAGCGCCGGCGGCGCTGGGAACTTGGTGCGCAGCAGGTTGTACGGCTGCGACGGGAATTTGATCTGCGAAATCATATGGAAAAATGCATCCAAATTGATGTTAGCTGCAGGCGTGTGCAGCACGGGCTGCAGAAGCATGCATTTGGCTAGTGGAAGGGGCTGCTGGGTTGTGCGCCTGGGATTGGACGCTGATGCACACACACGTCGCGAGCTCGGTCAAGCTCTCTTTCAACGAGTGCACAAGAGTGCGGCAGGCATCTGGGTGAGGAACCGCCTTTGCTGGGTGGGTTGAAACTCGCCTTGCCGGCGGCGGGGAGCTTGGACAGGCCGTGCCAGATCTTCTCGTTGGGCGAGCCCAGCAGCTTGAAGATCTTGTCGATCTGGTCCAGCTCGCTGCGCCCGTCAAACAGCACCTGTGTGCGCAGGAACTGAAAACCCTATCCAGGAGCTGTAGTTTGCTTGTATTGCTCACCTGCGCAGACAGTTCGGTACGTGAGAAAGCTGCTCCGTACACGCAGGTAGCAAGACTGCCTTTGCTTTCATAGACAGGCATTTCCCCCTGCGTAAAGCGTGATGCGCTAGTATCCTGCCGGACTGAGTCCACGATGGTTGGCGCGCACCTTTTTGCAGAGCAGCTCCGCCATGATGCAGCCCAGGGACCACATGTCCACAGCGGTGGAGTACTCCTTGGCGCCTGCGACAGGGCACAGCGTCGGCGAGAATGTCCATCAGAGGCCGTGGCCGTGGTCGTTTGGGGAACGAGTGCGAGGCTACGGAGGCCACATGCGGATGCACAGTGACAAGAACCTTCCGCAAGATGCACACCGCACAGCCGTCACAATGAACCAGCACGACGGTCTGCCGACACAGAGCAGCGCCAGGCCGGTGCCTGAGCTCTGCAGCCCAGAGTCGGCAGCAGGTCCACAGCACACGGGTTGATTATTAGGGTCGAGAGCGCACCCAGCAGCAGCTCGGGGCAGCGGTACCAGAGGGTAACCACCATGTGCGTGTACGCCTGCAGCGGCGAGCCGTACTGCCGCGCCAGCCCAAAGTCGCAGATCTGCGGCCACACAATCGGGAGAACATCAACACAAAGCGTTATTCCAAAGGGAAGGATGCTAACGAGGGGTTGTGGGCGAGTCTAGCCATGCGAGAAGCGGGTTCCACAGCGCAGTGGTGAACTTTGAGCATCAATTGAGCTGCAAGTTGGACATGCGGGGCAGCACACCTTGAGCTCGCCGCAGTTGTTGTACAGGATGTTGGAGGTCTTTAGGTCGCGGTGCAGCACCCAGTTGTCGTGCAGGTACTCGATGCCGTCAAACAGCTGAAACATCAGCGTCTTCGTCTGCACACGACACACCACCATAAATCTGCCAGCTTCGTCGATAGTATCTTCAATGCAAGACACAAGGGCGGCAAACAACACTCCAATTACTTTAGAGCCGCGGGTAGCGCAAGATTGCGATTCCAGTCGCCGCCGCTCTGCTGTGCCGAAAACGAACGCAAGCCTGCGACAAAACCACATGCATGGTGCAATGCACGGGCGGACCTCGGCGATGGAGAAGGGCTGCGGCATGTCCTCCATGAGCTGCTTGAGGTCGTGCTCCATGAACTCCATGACCATGAACACGCTGTCCAGGCTCTTGCCCACCACCACCTGCCAAACAAGCAGTGCCGGCAATGTGTCAGTATGAGCGTGAATCAATATACGCTCCGGCGTACCTCTCCTCGAAGACAGCGGGCGCACCTCGGACACGTCCACGATGGCGGCGTGGTGAAAGGACAGCAGGATGTTGACCTCCCGGATGGCCGTCAGTGGGAAGCCGTCGCGCTCCTTGTCCATCTTCACCTGCGAATTGAATTGGATCGGCGGTCTGCACCCAGCTTATCTCGCCCACTAGGAAATGGCTCCAGCACACGAAAGGGTGTCAAGCACTTGCTTTAAGTCGCCCCACGGGTGGCAGCACCGAAAAAGCGGGGAATGCCACCACTAAGCAGGGCACTGCGGCGGCAGCTGTTTCTGTGCTTTGGGGCGCACCTTTTTAAGAGCGACGATGCGGCCGGTGGCCTTCTCGCGGGCGCGGTACACGACGCCGTAGGTGCCCTCGCTGATGCGGTTCAGCCGCTCGAATTCCTCCACGCTGCGGCACTCCTGCAGCATCGACACCCCCCTGCGCGGCGAGCAGGCACTCCCTTCAGACAATAGGTTCGACCAGCGCATATATTCACGAGGCTGAGGCTGATGGCCCAGAGAGCGTGCAGGTGTGTGCGAAATTCAGAATGCCGCAGCAGGCCGAAGGCCGGTTTCCAGCCTTGACAACTGCAGGAACATGTGCTGCAGAGCTCGACGATGAATGGGTTGCGGCATGGAGCAAAGCTGTTCGACGCGTACTCGCTGCCAAAAGCGCATCAGAGCATCACCTGACGGGGGCACCCTCCTCGGCATCGGAGTCGCTGACGGCGCCGTCAGAGGCGGGGCGGCTGGCCTCGCCGCCCTCCAAGCTGGCCAGCTCCCGCTCGTTCAGCGCCGCCACCACCGCCTCCGCCTCCGCCGCCGTCTCCCCACCCTGCAGCGCCGCAAACCCAGAATAGTTGCGGCGGAAACGATAGCTTCACAGGCAGAACATGAACGGTGCTGCTGATTGGTCTCAGCAGACACAGCGCCGCGAGCGCCTCCGCCGCCTCCACCGCCGTCTCCCTGCCCTGCACAGAGTCAAAGAGCGTGGTGATGACGAGGACTGCTGCCCATTCAGCGCCACGAGTGCCCCGTCCGCCTCTGCCGAGCCGGCCCTGCAGCGCCCCGAACGCAGTCTTCCATTCTGGGAAGCTGCAACACCTGCCTATGCTGCAAGACCTCGCAGCTGCCACTGCATTCGGCGCACTTGCAGAGTTGCCGGTTCGAGATCGTGCTGGTGCATTGCCCAATCAGTTGCCATGTAACGAATCACGTTTTCACGATGTTCAGCGCGCACCCCGGCCTTGTCGCTGGCGATCTCCTCCTCGTGCCAACGGCTTTTGCCGTGGCCGTGGCCGTCCTCAAGAGATGCCTCCGACGCCGCATCGTCGTCACCGCGCGGCGCGGCGGCGGCGGCAGCGGCGACATCGGGCCGCGGCGCAGACGCCTGCAGGACCGCCTCTGGCGCCGGCTCCTCGTCTGCGCGCAAATGCTGAACGCTGAGTGGGACCGCTTTAACGATTCCAAGTATGGAGGTGACATTGTCATCATAGAATTGGCAGCGGCGCACTCTGCCGCGTGTGCTGGCGTCAGGCAAGGCCTGCCGCAGCAGACTCACCGATAGGATGCTCTGCATGACGGCCGGGGAGTGCAGAAGGGCGACAAAGGGGAGAAGAGCGCCCCTGATGCTGAAGGAGCAGCGGGACTTGCAGTGGGCACTCTGGTCACGCATGGCGCTACCTTCCGAGCCGGAGGGCGATGCCTTCATGGCAGCCGGCGCTGTCGGATCAAAGTCCAGGTCGCCCTCCATCGCCGCCTGAAAGTCCGCCAGCTCTGCCGCCGCAATCTCTGCTGCCGACCGCAGCTGACCCGCGGCCGCTTCTGCCGGCCCCGCCAACCGCCCAAGGGAGCTGCCGGGGCGCGGCAGCGCCGGGCTGGCTTGCGCAAATGCGCGGCCGCCAGTGGCGCTGCCGGGCCGGCTCGGCGGGCTGGCGCTGCGCGGCGGCTGCGGTGAAGCCGGCGCGCATAGAGCGCCGCGGCCGCGGCGCTCCATCGCGCGATCCAGCGCGCCGGAGGAGCCGGCGCCCTCCTGCCGCCGCAGCGCCGCAGCGCGCAGGCCCTGCAGCTCCGCGCCCGGCGACGGGACGGCAGATGTATCCCTAGCCGCCGCCGCCCCGAGCGAAGGAGAGCCGCCCCTGCCGGCGTCTGCCGAATCGTCGCGCTCCCTGCCCCGCTCCGTGCCGCGCTCTTTGTCGCCGTCCCGCCTGCTGCGGTCCCTGCCACTGCCGCGCTCCCTGCCGCCATCGCGGTCCCTGACAGCTCCGCGGCAACCATCGTCTTCGGCGCCTGGCTGCGAGCCGCTGCGCCACACGATGGGCTCGTGGCGGGCGCGCTTGGCGGGCGCCGCCGCCGACGGCAGCTCGCCATCCTCAGCGGATGACGGCGAGTCCGGCGCCGCCGTCCTCTCCGCATCCCCCGGGTCGTCGTCCACCCAGCGCCCCTTTCGCTTCCCCTCCACGACTGCGTAGGTGGATGAGCAAGCCTCACATTGCAGCCATGACGCTTAAGTTGCTGCCTGATGAAGTTTGTTACTTTGTCACCAAGGGACTCGCGAAAAATTGGACAGGCAGCGAGGAGAGGTCCTTTCATTGCCACATGCATATGCAGTATGGAAGAGCACACGCCATCAGGATGAACTCCGGACCGACATGCTTGCATACGGTCAAGAGTGACAGACCCCCAGGGGGCGGGGAGTCGTCCGCCGCGGCCGGCCGCGCCGCCTCCGCCTCGCGCGCGGCACGCTCCCGCACCAGCCTCGCTGCGTCGGCCACGAGACTGCTGTGCCGCAGGCCGCTGGCGTCACCCGAGGACGGGGGGCGGCCGCCGGGCGGGGTGGCCGTGCCGGGGGCGGGGTCCAGCGGCGGCGCCGGCGAGCGGCCCGATGGCCCCAGGGGGCTGCGGATGCCGGACGCCGAGGAGGCGCGGGGGTACGGCTCCCGCCCGCCGCGGTCCCTGCAGCAGCAGGCGCAGTGCGTGTCAACAAAATGCACCTCGAAAGGAAGAAAGAGAGCCACAGACTGCCGGCCACAGCTTAGGCAGTCTGCGGCAGTACACGCGGCAACCTTTCAGATTGGGAAATGCAGCGTCTGATAAGCTGTGCAGCAGGCATGGTGCAGGTGTTTAAATTTGGTCAGCTGACATGCGGCAGTGCAGCTAGATTGTATGCAAGGTGCAGGCAAGCTGCACCTATCGCGTTCGCGCCCTTCCTGGCTGTACCGCGCCCCATGGCTGTCGCGGCCCCTGCAGCGAGAGGGCAATACAACGTCAGTTGCAATTACGCTGCATAGCTCATGCCTCGAAGTGTAAGCATTGCCCTGGAGAATCGATCGTGCGAATTGTTGCAATCGCATTGCAGCGCACGCAGCTGTCAAGACACGTATGCTACCAACCGCACCTGTCCGCGAAGTCGCTGTCCCTGCGTGCGTCGGTCCCCCTGTCACGCTGCCAGCCGCCGCTGTAATGCTGCTGGCTGCTGCGGCCGGGCGGCCCGGCTGACAGCTTGCCACCGGCGCTGCTGCTGCGCCCGCCGCCGCTGCGGTCCCCCTGCTGCTCCGGGGGTGCCATCAGGGGACTTGTCACAGGCTTGCAAAGCCTTGGAATGCTAGGATTGACTACCACATGTCGAACGCGAGGCTGCCAGCCAGTACAGCAGCTGCGCTAGGCAGCTGCGTGTCGTCGCAGGTGCACTCAGCACTGCTGCAGCGACCTGCCGAGCTGGACTGCGGTTTCGACAAGGCCGATCGCAAGACCCCTGCTGGACGAGGCTCAAGGCTCTATGGCTCGACAACAAGCAGCAGCTCTCGACTGCACGGCAAACACCCAGACATCCGAGTGTGAGAACACGGGCTCTTGAGCGCTTCAATGGCAATGCGCGCTGGCAACCACTCGACAACCCGGAATCTATCAAGGAGCAGTGCGCAGACAGAAAGTGAACCAGCAGCGAGCAGCGCCAGGCACGCAGGTAGGTGAGGCAAACTTCAGGTTTTTCGGCCAGCAAGGTTTCATGCACCACTGGGCACTCAGGACCATGAAGCAGAACTTGTTCACGCGTCGCTGGCAACCTGGCCGTTCTAGGAGCAACTACTGCCGCTGACTTCAACTCCCTGCGCCTCACGGCTGCCCCTGTGCTCAGCGAAATTGGACGTCAGCAACCTGAGAGAGGCAATTCCAGCTGCAGAGCAGGCCTTCTGCTTGGCGTATCCTTCAATTCCGAGTACACAGCTGACGTGCTGCATCAGGCCGTGATCTTACAGCAGGGAGCAGCTGACAAGTTGGTGTCAGGGCATCTGCTCTTGACGAGTTTTTCCAGCAGCAGCCATCGCCACTCGCCTCCCGGATGGGGGTGGACCTAGACAAATGGACGGAGAAAGTCAGAGGCTGCGAGTACCTGGCGGAGGACGAGCTCAAGGCTCTGTGTGAATATGTGAGCAAACCGCGCTGGAGCTGCCTGCTTGCACCTGCCCTGCTCGCAACTTGCCTGCCTGCATGGGGGCCAAGCCTGGAAGCTGATCTTCTGGTCATTTTTATCCAGGTGAAGGAGATCCTGGTGGAGGAGTCCAACGTGCAGCCGGTCAACAGTCCCGTCACAGTGCGCATGTGCAAATGCACTGCACGGTGCCTAAAGCGCGCGTCCATTTCTCAGCTATTTTATGGTGGGCACCAGCTGGCTCAAGGTGGTAATGCCACTGTGTGATTTGCACGACACAGGTGTGCGGCGACATCCACGGGCAGTTTCACGACTTGCTAAAGCTGCTGGAGACGGGTGGGCAGCTACCAGAGAAGTCCTACATCTTCATGGGCGACTTCGTGGACCGGGGGTGAGCGAAAAAAGTTATTTGGAGATGGCAGTTGCTGAACCAAGACCTTGCGCACAAGGGTTCCTTTCAGGATTACCGCCTCTCCAGGGTGCACGGCATGCGCGATGATGCCAAGAATGCGGCGACACGCTTGCCCGCCGGACATGCACTCCCATCTGACTGCGAATCATGCGCCACTCCAACAGGTACAACAGCCTGGAGGTGTTCACGCTGCTGTTGCTGCTTAAGGCGCAGTACCCGGCGAACATGACGCTGCTGCGGGGCAATCACGAGAGCCGGCAGATCACGCAGGTGCGCTTGCAGCACCAGTCTGCAACCCAACACCCTGCATTTCCAGAGTACGCTTGTGCAGCACTGCATTCATCTCTGGATGAAGCTGCTCCCCCTCTATTCTGATGCTGTTTTGCATGCTCTTAAGACACAATGCCGGCGTGTGTGCAGGTGTATGGCTTCTATGACGAGTGCCAACGAAAGTATGGCAACGCCAACGCTTGGCGATACTGCACAGAGGTGTTCGACTACCTGACGCTCTCGGTGGGTACCGCTCTTCCTGTGTCTCAGTGCTGTTTCTTCCTGTGTTTCTGATACAGCACACATGGCCAGGCGATGCCTTGCCGATACACAGCCAGCAATGCTTTGCGCAGTGCGGACACATGCACACGCCAAGCGCGTCACCCACACCCGCTGTTGTATGGCCTGAAGTTCATGGCAGCCTGTTTCTTGGTTGCATTACCATGTTGCGCTCCTGCAGGCGCTCATAGACGGTCGGGTGCTGTGCGTGCACGGCGGCCTGTCCCCAGACCTGCGCACACTAGACCAGGTGCGCCCATGTTGTGCCCTTCTGCTGCAGCGCACACCAGTCTGCACTGTCGGCAGCCACCCTGCTGTAGCTTTAAAGTCCTGGAACAGTGCTGACGCTGTCCACTCGCGCCACCGCAGATACGCACGATCGAGCGGGTGTGCGAGATCCCGCACGAGGGCCCCTTTTGCGACCTCATGTGGTCCGACCCCGAGGACATCGACACCTGGTGTGTCTTCGCTGCTGTGCCAGAACCTGCAGGTTTTAGCAGGCCGCCTGTGCTCTTCAGATCCCAGAGGCTGTTGTGTGCCCATGTGCGTGTGCGCACAGCAAGCGGCCCACATGCAGGGGTGAGAGCCGTCTGCAGCACCTTGCAGATGCGAAGCTGCAGGTGGGCAAAAGATCACGGGCCTCAACAGTAGATACACGGAGGCCATCCTTCTGCGACAGGGCGGTGAGCCCGCGCGGGGCAGGGTGGCTGTTCGGGGGCCGTGTCACGGCAGAGTTCAACCGCGTCAACGGGCTGGAGCTGGTGGCTCGGGCGCACCAGCTGGTGCAGGAGGGCCTCAAGTACATGTTCGCCGACAAGAGCCTCGTCACCGTCTGGTCCGCGCCCAACTACTGCTACAGGTGCGGCCTGGCTTCCCATCGGAACGATTCGTCTTCCGCTCCATCTTTCCGCGGTGTCTTCCGCCTTTTATTGATCCCAAGCACAATGTTCGCCGACAAGAGCCTCGTCACTGTCTGGTCCGCGCTCATACTGCTACCGGTGCGGCCTGGCTTCCCATGCTAAAGATTCATTTTCCCGCCTCCATCTTGATCCCCAAGCACATGTTCGCCGACAAGAGCCTCGTCACTGTCTGATCCGTGCCCAACTACTGCTACCAGTGCGGCCTGGCTTCCCATGGGAACGATTCGTCTTCCCGCTGCATCTTGCCGCGGCGTCTTGCCTTTCTTGATTCCCAAGCACATTTCGCTGACAAGAGCCTCGTCACTGTCTGGTCCGTGCATGACTACTGCTACAGGTCGGCTTCAAGATTCAGAGTGGTGGTGCCGCTGCGGCTGCGTGTGGTGCTTGCGCAGCATGCACATGCTGGCCAGTGGCGGCCCTGAAACCCAGCGCAGCTGCTGCCTGCTCTGCCTCAGGCCCTTCCCTCAAATGTTCACGCCCCTCGTGCGAGCTGTATTACTGCACGCAGGTGCGGCAACGTGGCCAGCATCCTGTGCTTCGGGGACAACCTGGAGCGGGAGGTCAAGTACTTCACCGAGACGGAGGAGAACAGCACTATGATGGCGCCCCGCAACGCCGTCCCCTACTTCCTGTGACGCGGCGGACAATGCGGCTGCGTTCGGCGGCGGGGCATGCTGGGGCGGCGAGATACCACGGCGGGGCAGGGTGGCGCCCCGCGACACGGTGTCCTACTTCCTGCGAGAGACAGCAGCTTGACGACGTGGCAGCAGCAGCAGCAGCAGTGGGCCCATTGGCGGCGCATGTTGTGCGGCAACATGGCAACGAGGCAGGGCGGTGCCCCCGCGCCCCGCTACGCTGTTCCCTACATCCTGTGATGTCATGGCGGCGGCAGTATGGCGTGGCCGCAGCGGAGCAATGAGGCATGATGGCGCCCCGCAATGCCATGCCTAACTTGCCGTGACGCGGCGGGTGACGGGGGCGAGCAAGACCGTGCGCGCAGCTCTCTGAGATGTAGCAGACGACGGCGTGCATGGTGGGACTTTCTGCATTGCCGTCCTCAAGTACCGTGCAGAGGCCGGCCTCGAAACTGAGTTGACAGTCGTTCATTGAACAACAAGTGTCCGTGAAGAGGTTATTTGATCTCATGAGATTATGACGACTTTGAGTAACGCAGATGTTTGGACACGAGGCGCAAGGGACGAGAGAGAGAGAGGGGTTGAGGAAAAACGAGGAAAACATCTGGTAGCTAGCCAAAGAACGGTGAAAGACTTGGAATTAACCAAGCCGTAGAACATTGCGCATTTCGAGTCCGGCGGAAATGTTGGCGAGGTCTTCGAGGCGGCGTCTTCAAGCTAGTCTTCGAGTCACCTGCGACATCTACATCGTCGCCTGCACACTGCAGACACGCATGCAGGCCTGCACATAAGCAGGCGGGAGCCTGGGCCAAATTGATGTTCGCAGGGTGCTGTAAGGGTGATGCCTCCAAAGGCAGAGCGCGCCCTCAAACGTTGACACCTAGACCTCAGCTCCACGCATAGATAGATTACACCCGCCAGCCTCACTCAGGCTGATAAGGCATCAAATCACCGATAAACGATCGTGTGTCATCATGTCGCAAAATGTTGATGACACTGAGCAGATGAGCCGATGGGATCCACCTCCCCAAGCATGCCAACATGAATTCGGCAATCATCATTCTGTCCCCTCCTCACCTATCGCATGCACCCCGAAACATGACACATACCGTAGTCATTGGCATGTGCCGCGGATCATTGAAGGGTTTAGCTGTCCACGAGCTGTTTTGCAAATGTTACGGGCGAGTCCGCGAGTAGGCCAGAATACTCGAATTTTGCGGGAAAAAGCAACTCGACTCCAACTTTCGCACATCGTTCCCAAAGCGTGCGAATGGTGTGCAATCGATCGTTTGCTACGTTTCCATTTCATACGCTATCTAAAAGAGCCGGAATGGGCCAATTTTGACTCGGCGGAAAATGCGGCGGCGGCGGCGCGGCCGCGAGTGACCGCGAGTGACTCAGTAAAAGGGCATGATGTTTTCATCCGCGGCTCATGCCCGTGACTACGGTAAAACGAACATGTGCCTACTGCGGCCTCAACCTGCCGCGTGTGCCCAAAACTGCACCGCGTCCTCCTTCTCCTGCAGCCGTGCTGCTGGCAGAATGTATCGACATTCACGTTATACGCCGCTGAGTGCTTGGGCATCAAGTGATTCATCGTGTCTTTCCCTTGACTATGTCCGTCCACGATGCAGGCGCCGCCGTGCCCGGCTTCGTCAGCATGCCTCTTGCTACCGCTGCCGCTTACTTCTGGACTTCGACTGGCTGATCTGTCGCCTGCCTGTCAGCTCAGCGCCGCGACACCGGACGCTCAGTGAGCTGTGACTGTCCCTGGCAGCCGAGAATCGATGCTGCGGGGTCTGTGGGCGGATGCAGCCTTTGCAGTGTTGCATGCGCTCAGTGCGGTAGTGGCGGCGATGCGCAACCGCAACTGGTTCAACAAGTTGTGCATGGTGGCCTGCCTCGACACTGTCGACACTGTCGAGGCAGGCCACCATGCACAACTTGACACGCTGGTGGCACCAGCGTGTCAACTCTTGACGCGATCGAAAGGTCAAACGCTGTGCGGGCTCCCTGCTGCTGTTCCGTACACGACATGCGGCTGGAGCAGGCCTGCATCTCGATTCTGGATTTGTCAGGATAAAACAACAGGTTTTGACCGACACTTTGCGGATGTGACCAGTCCAGCAGAAATTGGCGGCGCACCCGCTGGGTACTCCAGGGTGGCCGCCTGGGTGCCGCACCGCCGCCTGCAGCAAGGCCACAGCCGGATCAGTGTCAGTACCCAAACGGTTTATGGGTGAGGCAGGAAGAGTTTCATCACAGTGCGGCGGCGGCGACGATATATGCTGTTGTATGCTGGCCCGCTTTTTCACCAGGAGCGCATCGACTCTCACGCAATCCAAGAGGTCAGCAATCTGCAAGGTTGCTGAAATCAGTAGGTAATTAATGGCCCCAATTGGGCCAAGCGCTTGCAAGGCAACAGGGCTGCAACAGGTAAACCCTGCTGGCGAGCAAATGCAATTCACTTGTCAATGGCGCGCAAACATTTGCAGGACCAGAAGGACACGACTTCAGCCTTCACAGTGTTGTGCCAAATGGCGGAATTTTCATTGAGATCGCCAGATTTTGATCGCCAGCAGCAGTCGGCGCCACTCCCAACGCCGCATGACAGATGCCAACATCTTCTCATGTTTTCCAACGCAGCAGTTCATTTGCACCGCGGATCTCGACGGCACCGCGGCTCGCTCAGGTTCGGCGTGCAAGGCTGACGACACCGCCACTATCGCCTGGCTGCTTTTTTACGCTGCCTGCAGTGCCACTGTATCCAGCTCCAGCAAAACCGTCCGCGTCCGCAGCCCAGAAGCTAGATACTCCAGGCAGGGAGTCAGGACTGGCCCTCGAGAACAGCCCACTGCGCCAGCAGCGCAGCGCCATAGCCGGTGGCGCCGCCCAGCTTGTCATCCCACGCCGTCCTGCGAATCGGGAAGCTTTCAATGGCGCATGAGGCAGATGCCATCCGAGAGGGCACTGCAATCCAACGGCAACGCCACAAGTCAGTGCCGGTTTGGAGACAATGCTGTGGGAGCTTCCCACTGCTGGTCCGCACCGGACAGGTGGCTGAGGCACACTTGCAATGCGAGGTGCGTCAGGACGGAATGCTAATTCTAGTTCCAATGCAGATCGGGCGGCGCACCCGGCGATGTCGATGTGCGCCCACTGCACCTTCTCAGTGTCCACATACTGCTGCAGGAAGAGCGCCGCCGTGATGCTGCCCGCGTACTTGCTGCCCGCATTCTGCAAGGCCAAATTGAACTACACGTTCTCTCCGTGATATGTGGCGGTGACTTTGCGGAATGTGAGTTCTTCCGTGCTCCAGAGTTGACCGGCGTGCTGCCCTGGGATAGAGCGCTGAGATCTGCGTGCTGGCGTACCTTCATGTCGGCGATCGGGCTCTTCATTATGTCCCAGTAGGACTGCTCGATCGGAAGCCTCCATATCTTCTCGCCTGCAGACGGAAGCGAACGGCGCTACTGAAGAGCAGACTTTGGACGATTTCTCACATGTACCTGCTCACAATGACGCAGTCCTGCCAGAGGCGAACAGCAGCAGCGCCGCAACAGCGCTGACGCAATTCTCAGATGCGCACCGACGTGGCTGGAGGCGGTGTTGAGCTTCTGCGCAAGGGCGTCGCTGGGCGTAAAACTGCCCGCGATGCCCTGCCCCAGCGCGACCATCATGGCGCCCGTCTGCGTCCACAAAACTCAGAGTTATTCAGGTTCTTCCAGATTCGCCCTGCTTGGTCCTTTGGTTCTGCCGGGCGCATGCAATGATGCCTGTGCTGACAAAGCGAGTTTGGCTGATCAGGCAGGGGACATGATGCGTTGTAATGAGCGCGCACCAGGGTGGCAATGTCGACCACAGCCTCTACCTTGGCATGCTCCTGGGCAAACCACAGCCCATCCGCCAGCGTGAGCCGGCCCTGATGCATTATGTCACACGCCCATCAGCTTCAGTCCAGAGAGTCTGGTTTCAGCAGGTCCTGGGGCAACCACAGCCCGTCCTTCGTCAGCCCGCCAGTGTGAGCCGGCCCAGCAGAACATCCGCCAGCACGTCACAGAAGGAAGTTGTTACCAGGCCATGAGGGCCGTGTGTTCAGCAATCCTGTGCTGGATGACATATCTCTTCTGTCCGCTGCCCAAATCGCTGGGGCAGCGCAGAACCTGGCGCGTCACCGTGCATGATTTTGCACAGCACTTTTTCTGCCCCCGCAGCGGAGCTAGGATCCTAGAGGCTTCCAGCTGTCAGTGCTGGTGGTCGCAGTGTGAACGGAATGGCGCATCTCAACGTTGGTGTTATTTGACCTCGACGGTCTTGGTTGTTGTGAACAGCTTTGGACAATTAAGTGTCTAACGCCAGTGCCGCCGGGTACTCGTGCGGGAGTGCGACGCTCCTTGGCGTCGGTGTTGTTGACCTCGACGGTCCAGATTATATTGAAGAGCTGGTAAGTGGCTGAAGCCGGCGAGTGACCCACCTCGGCATCTGTGTTGTTGACTTCGACGGTCTTGCCATTGGCGGCGGTCAGCACGTCGCCGGGCCGAGTCGCCCGCGCGTCGATCATGTTCTCGCACGCCGCCACGATGAAGTGCACCTGCGGCGACGGCGCAGCAGCTGTGAGTGTTCGCCAGCTGAAGGTGGGATCCCGACACAGGTGTCCCAGCTATGCACATTTGCAGTCGGATGTACAGAGCATGATGCCGGGGCATGAAACTCAAACGCTGTTGTGAGTAGTGAAGGTTTCACCTCCACGCCTGGAGGCTGGAGGGCGGCAAGGACCCGCGCAGCCCCGAGCGTGGCACCGCTGCCTCCCTGCAGCGACAGGCATTTGCCTCAACACGCTGGCGTTGCAGCCTGCTTTGTGAGTTTTGTTTGCCATCACATTTCCGTGTGTTATGTTCTGTGACGTCAGAACAGCGAGAGCGGGCACGCACCATGTCGAACTTCATCATCTCGATCATGGACCCGGCGCCGGCCTTGATGTTCAGGCCGCCGCAGTCAAAGGTGACACCCTGTGATGGCCAGGTCGTGGGAGATGACCACTTCATGTCATGCTTTTTCATGTCATGCTTTGTAACACAGAATGTCGGGCGCATTTGCGGCTTGTCTGAACCGCAGCGTGCTGCATCTTTGCGCCAGGGCAGGGTGCAATGCAATAGCACTGGTACTGCGCACCTTGCCGACAATGCCGATTCGCCGCTTGACCTCGCCTGCACGGTGATTACAACATGAACAGCTGCTATCTGTTGTAGCAGACGCACTTTGCACCTCGGTGCAAGTCCAATCGAACAGCAGAAGGCCAGATGAGAAGCATCGTGCTTAGTGTGCGAAGTAGCACCTTCCGGCCTGTAGGTCAGGTGGATGAGGCGGAGGTCGTTTCCAGCATCTGCTGTCGCCTGCAAAGGAGCATTGCAAGATCTGTAGGGGTTCTGTGGCATAGCCTCTGCAAGAACGACAGATTATTTCCACGCCTGACTGCAGGCCAGGGTCTCGTTTCTGTTGCCTTCGCGTCTTGATCCTGAACCAGTATTGCCAGCTACAGAAAGTGCATGTCAAAGCTTAGCAACCACACAAATGCAGGCGCACCTCCACAATGTCCGCACGCAAAACAGAGAAGCCTTCAAAACCCCACAAGGGCCGCACCTCGGCGACGCCCAGGTAGAGGCCCATGCCCAGCTTCTCCACAGCCGCCCGCTCGTGCACGTCCAGGTGGAAGCGCTCCGGCGCGAGCGCCGCGATGCGGCCCGCCGTCTCCGCCAGATACTGGGGGGTGCAGATATTTGCGGGCGTCTCCACCAGGTACCTGTGCTCAAAAAGGTGGGTTTCGCAGTTCAAATGCCTCTCAGTGTGAGCTGCATTGAAGTGCGCAGCGCCGCCAGCTTTGCCAGGTGCTATGGCATGCGAATCGCAGTCAGCATCTCCTAGAAGACAACTGCCCGTTCTCACAGGGAGTTGTCTCAAAGCAAGCAATGCCAGCCAGGGGCGCTGCTGGGATTGTGTTGGGCAGCAGAGGCACGAGCCGAGAGACGCTGAAATGCATCACAGAGTGTCCTCTTACCTCGTGAGCGTGGTGCCCACGGCGAGGCCGGCGGCGGTCGCAATGGCGGCCTCGGCGGCGCCCGCGTCACCTGCCGTCAACACCTCCAGACTCTCCAGGCGGCTGAGCGTCGGCTTGGCCTTGAAGCGCGTCGCCTCGTAGGCGCCTGTCAGCAGGCCCGCTGCCACCTTGCCCGCGGCGGCCGCCTGTCCAAGGCAGGATAAATTAGCTCGCTGCTGTTGGGACAACTGTGCTCTGGGATTTGTAGGGTCCTGAATCGCGTCGCCTCGTAGGCACTCGTCAACAGATCCGCCGCCATCTTGCCCGCTGCAGCCGCCTGTCGAATGCAGAACAGGGGAATGCTCTGCTAGTTGGTTCAGTGTGCTTTTTTGAGGTTTGAAGGCTTCCCGAAGCGCGTTGCCTCATACGCGCCCATCAGCAACCCCATTGCCCGCCATCGTCGCCTGTCCATTGCGAAATGGTGCTGAAGTCATTTCGCATTGGTGCAGAAGTCAACCACAATATGCGAGCTGCAGTGTGTTGCACTGCCCTGCCCTGCGCTCGCTGCTGCTGTGGGTCGTCATGGCTGCAGCAAGCCTACGGCGCTGCCGCCGCACAGAAACTGCCCTCATTTGCTGCGCGCCTGCCAAACAGCTGAAGCAATTGCTGCACACCGGTGTCCTGTCAACCTCTTGACATCAGAGCACTAGGCAGCACGTCGGCGCCGTCAAGCAGGCTGCGGATCGATCCTGCCGAAGAGATATCGGAATTAGCGTCCCAGCATCAAGCCACACCTTGTCGGCATGGCTCAGGTCTGGGAGGCCCACGAAAGCGACGGCCGCCGTCTTGGCGCGCAGCGCCTTTGCCTTGGCAGCGATCTCGGCGCCGGCCGCCTGCATGGCCGCACAGCAGCAGATCTGGATGATTTATCCAGATCTGCTGTATGGACCCCTGTATGGAAGCTGTGCAACACGCTCGATCATGATAGCGCTTTGGGCCTGGAAGCGCCGGTCAGCCATTATTGCAATCACTGTTGCGACGCGAGGCCTCACAGCTATGTCTTCTGACAAGTATCAGGCCGCGGTCGCAGGATGCCATGCACCCAGGCTGCCAGCTGGAGGGCCCGCACACAGCGGAGCGGTGGCGGCTGCACCTGGAAGGGCGAGGCGCTCTAGGCCAGCACAGCAGGAGAGTGATCTCGAGGATGACTCAGCAATGTGAGAGGATGAAACACAGTAGGCACCTGAAAGGGCGAGGCGCCCCAGGCGGCCACCGGCTGCGCCTTTGCTGCGGGCCCGAGGCCGACGACCGCCACGCAGCGCGCCTTGCCGCCCACCCGCGCCACCTCCGAGCTGCCCTGCGGGCGGCAAAATGCCTCAGCTTGTGCAAGCGCGCTTGAGCCGGGTTGGAAACGCCTTGGCAAGCTCAGGGAAGCTGCGAACTCGGGGGGCCAGCGGCGGGGCGCGCAGACATGCCTGTGGGCTCCGCAGGCTGAGCATGACGAAGGGTGGCCCTTCGCCAGATGTGCATGCAGCCTCTCCCCCCCCAGACCACCCATCTGCCGGCTGTGTGGTCGAAGCAGGCACGGCTGAACAGTGGCTGCGCTGCACTGGTGTCAAACCCTGAGAACCCTGGAAAACTGGCGCGCACCGCCTTGCCGGCGAACTCGTGGATCTGCACAAACTCGGTGACAATGCCGCCCAGCGCCTCGTCCAGCGCTTTCAGCTCCGCGTCCTTGATGGACGGCGAGTCCCCTGCGCCAGCATGCAGGGTTTGTGTAGCGAGGCAAACTGCCCACCATCGACGGCAGGGCCACAGCAGCACGACTGCAATGCTGAGCGGCTGGGAGTGCCCTCTGCAGCGCATGACGCGGTGCACTAGCAGGCATGTCAGCTGTGCTTTCCCCCACATGCAACACATGCCATCTCCAAAAGCAGCCCCCAGGGACGGCAGCTGCAGATCGCACCTGTGGCATCGAATGCCTCCTCCGGCACAGCTAGCACCAGCAGGTCGCCGCTCCAGTCCTGCGGCGCCGCGATCGCCGGCTTCACCGCCGCCACCTTCTCGGGCTCCCACAGCTGCGGTCACACGCGCGATCGCTGACGCCATACCGCATCACATGATGTTGTGTGCGGCATCTGGTTGATCATGTACGCATTCGCAGTCTCGGCTCATTGGGCGCGTTGCTATGGTTTGAGCACGCTGGTAAGCAACATCACCGGAATGTGCAGGTGGCTGATGCATGAGGCATTATCGCGTAGGCAAATAATCCTCACGAGCTCCTTGTTGCCCACTGTGGGCGCTGCCGCAGCGCTCATGGCGACCGTCGAGAGGCCGCGCCCCACAAACCGCGACCCTGCGCATTCAAAAACGGATTGAAAAATCAGATTGGGACGGCGAGTGGCCCAAGTACCACCGAGATTGTGTGGGCGATCAAGCATGTTGGCAACGCCAGGGCGCATTTCAGCGCATATTGGCGGGTCTGACCTTGAAAGGAGGGTGGCTGCCCTTTTCGGAGTGGTGGCGCGGTTGCGCTGGAGATCCTGCATGCACACGTGGATCGCTTGTGTGACGAGCTACTAAAGATAGACAAGCAAAATGACACGATGACATCCGTGTCGGGTTTGCGATCGCCACCCACCTTGACCTTGGGACGCTGCAATGATCGAAAGCTGCGATCGTCAGTGGCCTGCACGACAAGTTGTATGCTGAATCACGTTTAAGCGCTGGAACATGCCAGCACGGCACAGCAGGCACTAACTCACCACCGAAAGGGCGGGAGTGAGCAAATCAACCGGGTGCTCGTGAAGGTGAGGCGGTGTGCCATTGAAGAGCAGTGCAATGTACGAACTCGAATGAAGCTGGCTTAGAAGAGGTGGGGCGCTGGCTGCGTAGTCACAACGGCAAATGCCAGCGATGCATTGCAAATGCCCAGCGCTGCAAAACCCTGATTGGGGCGCCTGAACTTGTGCTGATCTCTGGTTCGAGAATTATTTACAGTCGGCCAGACGTAGCAGAGACCAGGAGCAGACATGCATACATCGACGAAGAAACCCTTCAAGGTCAAAAGCACGGGCTGAAGGCTCTCAACAACACCACACCACACCGAAGCGCGTGCGCCGCGGGAATGTCAGTGACAGCTGACGGGAAAACCGCCTCGCCCAATCGGAGGCCATGCAGTTCAGTTCTGAGATGCCGCTGAGCCTCTGTTCTACAGCTGACCCGCGAGGCCTGACTCTTGGTACCGGAAACAAAGGGAACGCCGCCGGTGCGGAAATGCCCGGGGTGCCATGACAATGCACAGACAGGATGCGAGATTGTACACGTGCCGGCCTGGCCTGTCAGTCAGGCCGGCACAGGCTGCTGCTCAATGCTGCTCGTCCGCCACGCTACCCAGGTTTGCCTGTTGCCAAATGATCTGACGAAGGTCGCACTCGAAAATTGGTGCGCCGGTGACTTGACCGAGTGAACCATCATAGTCGTTGCTACCTGCTGGTGTCTTGTTGCTGCTGCCAACATTGCCGTGCCCGCATTTGTCTGTGAGGCTGTCACTTGTACTTGCGGTTCGCCGCCCGGGTGCCTGCGCAATGGCAGCTTTGGTCACTAAGCTGGCAGCCAAAGTGTTGCCAGTCACATGCAGAGCAGCGGCGCTCGCAGCAATGTTAATCAGTAACCCAAGAAGCCAGTCCAGCCTTCTGGTACGGCGTGAGAAACTGCTTCCTACAACAGAACAACTCTCAGCAAGAGAGTCTGCCGCACCTGTGACGGTGCGGGTGGTGTAGCGGCGGCTGCGCGGGTTGACAGTCAGGTTGTCCTGCAGCTGCAGCAAAATCTCCGCCACCTCATTGAACTCCTCGCCGTCCTCGCCCTGCAAATCAGCAAGACACGCTCCTCAGAGACATGACGCTCTGCCCTGCTGGAAGAGTTCTCGAGTCCTCGAATCCCAAAGGCTGCAGTCAAACGCAGAAGCAAGCGCAAGTAAGAACAAGCAAGCATTTTACCTGCATGGCGACGGGTTGGGTCTCGTCGATGTCCATGCCGCCAAAGAGCTCCGCCTCGTCCATCTCGCCGCTGTCGCCGCTCAGCGAGCTGCTGCTGGCCTGCACCTTGGGCGCGCCGGCGGCGGCGCCGTTCGCCCTGCAGCAGCACATGATGGCGGTGGCGTAGGGCACTCGTGGACATAAGCCGTTCAGACAGCCCTTTCTGCAAAGTCTGGCGCAGGCAAAGATGAAGGAAGAAGAAGACTACCTGCCTGTGTACGCTCAGCTACAACTCAAGCACAGAAAGTCCCTGCACACTCTGGCCATGTTCTGCTCACCTGGCCGCCTCACCGCTGCTGGCCTTAGAGGGACCGCCGTTCATCGCCGCGGCCGCGACCAGCGAGCCGATGGCCGCCTCGCGGCCGCGGAAGTGCGACGGCGGCGCCGCAAAGTATGCCGCCGGTGCGGAGCCCGCCACAAAGCCGCGGCCGGGCCGGCCGCCGGCATGCGGGGTGTGGTCCTCCGCGTCTGTGCCGACGTCGGAGCCCGCCTCCGACGCCGGCTGGTAGTGCTGGAAGGCGGCGCCCGCCGCCGGCATCGAGCCTGCAGCGTAGCATGGGGATTTGCGAGGACGCTAACAGTCTGCAACTGCGCCCAGCCGGCTGTTGCTGCAGGGGCGTGGTTGGGACAGGGCAGGGCAGGGCGAGATGCAGAGATGGCGGCTGTGTCGCGAGCACCTGGGATAACGGTGGCCGCGCTGGAGTTATTGCTGTGCAGCGGCTGCGGCGGCGGGCGGCCGTCATCGGCAAAATTGCACACCGCGCTGGCGCCGCGAATGCGGCGCGCCGCGGCGTCGTACGCGCGCGCTGCTTCCTCCGCAGTGTCAAAAGTGCCCAGCCATAGGCGCGCTCCCTGTGAAGAAGAATAGGCGGCGTGATGACTCCGACATGCCGAAACGAGGTGTTCGAGACCAACCATGCATGACACATGGCGCATGCACAGCGGCGCACCCAGCCATAAATCAGGACAGGCAATGCACATTTAGCGTGAGAGTCTAGTGTGAATCTTCAGGTTGCCTTGGTGGGGTCCCGGATCTCGGCGGCGAATTTGCCCCAGGGCCGCTGGCGCACGCCGCGGTAGCGGCTGTTGCCGGTGCCTGAGCCGGCGGCGGCGCCTTGTGTGCGGCCCGCGGCCGCAGCGGCGCGCACCGCGGCGGCGCCGCCGGGCGAGCGCTTGCTCACGCCCGGCGTGCTGCCGCGGCGCAGGCTGCCGCTGCCGCCCGGCTTGAGCAGCGAGCTGGACAGCGATGACCTGTCGCAGGAAGGTGCAATGTTGGCCTCAGGCGCGATGCACACTGGAGGTGTGCGGTCAAACATGAGTGCCGCTGTTGCCCCAAGCGAATGTTTCGCTAGCGTCGCGAAAGCATGGTGCCTCACTGCTGAGCTTGTGTGTGACAGGCAGGCAAGCTCACACGCCACCATGAAAACTCGCCTGGGATCGAGTTTCTCTATCTGAAAGGCACACACACTCGACAGCCGTCTTCAAAACTCACTTGGGTTGGTGGTCGTCCGGGAAGGAACCGGCATTGAGGCCCGTGAGGCTGGATGCTGCGGAGGCGGCGCCGGAGGCGTCGCCGCAGGCGACAGCGCCGGCGCCGGTGCTCGACAGCGCCAGCGGCGCGATGTTCAGCGCCGGCGTCGACGTTGATGGCCCGCCAAAGCTGCTGGACAGGCCGCCTGTAGTGCAAAGTGGCTTGGTGTCGGCCAGGTGGGCTGAGGCTTCAGAGCAGCTCTTCACATGCATCACTCACTGAACACAGCACAATCAGGGCGTAGATGAGACCTAACGATGATGCAAGGGCAGCTCTCGCTGCGCGCAGACACATGATTTTCGAAGGGCAGCACCTGAGAGGCCGCCCGGCATGGAGCTGCCCGCAGGAGGCGTTGAGGCGCCGCCAAAGACGCCAATGGATCCGACGATCACAGACGCAGAGCGCGGCGGCGCACGCGGCGGCAGAGCTGGTCCCTGCAGTCACATAAACACAGGGTATGAGCTCAAACAGGAGAACAGAATATCACCATGTGGATGAATTTCTATCAAGCAGTTCGCTCAAACACGCACTGTGCAGCAAACATGTACTGCCAAGCTATTCACGGACTATGATTGTTTGCGAAGGCACACAGACGCTCACAGCAGCGCACCGGCACGCTGCTGCTGGCGAGGCTGCGGTGCGCGGCGGACTGGCCCGCGGGTATGGCCACCACTTGGCGGCCACCGAGGGCGGGTACCGGGAAGGAGCACGCCGGCAGCCCGGTGCGCAGCTGCACCGGCATCGGCAGCGGCGAGCTGCTGGTGGCAAACAGCGGGGCACTGCTGCCGAAGCCGGCGCCGCCGCCGAAGCCGCCGCCGCTGCTGCCGCCGGGCTGCTGGAACAGGCTGGGCGGCGTGCTCGGATAGACGCCGCCCTTGGCCGCGCCGCTGTTGCTGGTGAAGCTGCCGGTGCCTGCGAAGAAGGTTCGATTGCGCATCAGCACAAGCAATGGCAGCATAGCATGCAAGCAGCACAGCATGCGGGCGCGTGTTGGCTTGCTCAGATAGGGCAGATCACCAGCATGCTGTATCCTGTTCTACTCGTGCTGTGTGGCGACAGTTTTGCATCTGAGTGTTGGAAACTGAATGCATGGCAGGCACACGCACCAGGGCTGGCCGCGGCGCCGGGTGAGAAGGGGCTGCCGGCGGGGAAGCAGCTGCCGGCGGCGCCCGCGCCGGCGCTGCCGTGCGAGGCCGCTGCAGTGGAGTTGGAGCGCAGCGGCGCGGACGGCGGCGGGATGGCCAGCGGCGCCGTCGGCCCGGGGCTGCTGACCTGCATCGCCGCCGGCTGGCTGGTGGCGGGCGGCGACACGCTCCCAAACACGCGCTGCAGCTCCGCGAGTGCCTGGCTGGACACCGACTCTGCTGGCACCGCGCCTCGAAAAGGCAACAGGTCACACAGACTCAGCAAATCGTGCAAGTTGTGGTCCACACCATGCCGTTGAAGCGGTTCATGTCGATGAGCCGCCAATGCAAATGCACAACGGCGCAGCTGCTGCTCACTGCAGTTAAAATTTACGCAATGTGCACAGCAGGGCCGGTCCACCGACCTGTCTGCAGGCTGCTGATGCCCAGCAGGGCCGCCTTGGCGTCCAGCGCCGCGGAGGCGAAGGGGCTCGGCATGCCGCTGGCCGCCGCAAAGCCGGTCATGCTGCCTTCTTGGAGCGGCTGCCGTGCGGCAAAGCCGTTGCTTGCGGCAACAGTTGCGCCGACGCCGACGACACCGAAGCCCGGCGCTGCGGGGACGTCGCCCGCGGCCTGTGTCTTGACCGGCGACATGGCGCCGCCGGAGCCGGCGCCCGCCCCGCTCAGCTTGCTTTGTTGCGCCACAGCGTCCACTGGCGATGATGATTCACGCAAGACTGTTCCTGCACAAGAGCATATGAGGTTAGTGCCATGCAGAAACACGCCAATCGCAGCCGATGCCGCGCTCCTGGTGGGAACATGCCGATTCGGCGGAGACTGGTCAGACGGACCGTCGCAGGCATTGTCTTTTGCTTGTGGCCACGGGAGCCGCGGCCGAAACGTACTCAACATCACACAGCAATCACGGGATGAAGAATTGCGTACGACTGGCGACGGGCAGACAGGCTGAAGCCCGATCACCGCGTCGCAATGTTACCGAACAGGTTTTTCTGTCTTGTCGCACCGCTGCGGACCGCGTGTAGAGTTTGAAATGTCAAGATTTATTCTTTGAGACCGCAGGCCGTAGCGCCGTGATCCAGGGCCGATGGCAAGAACGATTCGGAAGCCCGCCACTTCAGCACGGCCGCCAAACTGACGGCTTGCTCGCTGCTGAAGCCCACAGCACCATTCCCCACTGCTATATAATCAGCTATGCGCAGAAAACACCTCCGCCACTTGGATCTTTCGTAAAAATGGCAATGTGAACGGCGGTGTCGAAACGCTGGCCCTAGCAGGAAGCCGGCCTGGGTTGCCAGGTCGGATGAATCGCAGCTTGAAGGCTACGGGCCTGTAACGCGCAGCACCGGCAGACCAGGCACACCAACAGCCAGCACGCAGCTGGCACCAGCCGCGGGCGCCCTGTGTCGGGAAGGTCCCGAACCGGGGTCAAACGTTTGGCACCCTCGTGACCCACACGTTGCTGGACGTGACAGTCCCAGGAGCCCTGTATGGATTGCTTGCGCATTGGAGACAGCTTCTAGCCGCCCAGGCAAGACCTTCACCCAGCAGATTGTATATGCTAAAGTGCTGGTTTTGAAATGTGTTGCGATCCAGCCGCCTCAGGAGTGCCGTCAGGAGCAGGACCTCACCGTGATCGGACAGGCAACTGTCCGGAGGCCGAGGTGCAGCAGCCTCGATGAAGAGCAGCCTCTTCTCGGTCTGGTATTCGGCGTTTCAACTCGGCAGACAGCAGCACGTGCTCGTCGCGCAGCTGTAGTCGCTCCGCGAATGGCCGGACGCCGCTGCTCTGTAAACAGCTAAGGGCTGCAGAGACTGTCGTACTCGATGCAGCCAGAGGTGGGGGCGGCGATCAAATGCGTGATTTCGGCAGCTGCGCCCAGCGTGCCAAAGCTCGCATCATCCAGGATCTGGTGCACGTGATCCAAAAGCCATTCTGGGTTAGCTGGCGAGTGGCAGTTTCAACTGCCTACGTGGACCAGTCCCGTCTTCCTTTCAGTTTGGCAAAGTGACCTTGCATGGAACAACGCTCAGTCAATCATGGTGCTTGATTGGTGGTTTTGTACCGAAAGACGCCGGCGGCGTCTTTCGGTACAAAACCACCAATCAACTGTATGAACAACTGGGTAGCTAGACTTTCTGCGTACTCTGATCATTGCGCCGCTCCTTTAAAGCCCAAAGGATCGGCGCAAAACGCCTGCTGCTGGCTCGTCTTCAGCTGCTCTGCGCGGCACACACGCTCATCAGCATATGTGGCTTCGCCACTACGCACCCATGAAACTGCCTGCAGCACCAGCTGTGCAACAGAACATCATGACAGGGCACAGCGTAGCCATGACGACCGTCACACTGGCGCGTGAGCATGCCACCCACCTGTAAGCAGGATATCGGACGGTCGCCGCCGCATGGTGGGCGCCGTTGTAGCCAGCGAGTACAGATCTCCCTCCGAGCCCCGCGACTGCCGCTTGTTGAAGCGGTTGGCCACTGCCTTGTCCCTGCAACAACAGTGCCAATGAACGATGCCAGCACCCAGCGACGCTGTCATAAAGGCACACTGTGTACTGAAGCGGAACACACCGCGGAAAAGACTCCAGTGCTCTGCCACGCACCTCGGGTAGCTAAACAGCGCGCCGGTGTACGACAGGAAGCAGAAGGCCCAGGGCACCAGCATGCAAACGAAGAGGCTTAGAGACAGCGCGTGCGCATTCTGCCTCCGCGCGTAGTCCCCCTCCGGCGTGGGGTCCCCGCTCGCCACCACCCCCTGTTCGATTGCCATGGTCAGGGAGCGACACGTTGCTAGACTGAGAGCACAGGCAGCCAATACAAGCTGCCACAAGACTCCATGCGTACGCTGTCGTCCGTGTATCAAAGCCAACTGTGACATGCGGCGTGCAGCCTACAGCGCACTTGGAAGCCGAACGCGCGCTCGGCGATGAGGCCGACGAGCGGCGCGGCACAGGCCGCGACGCCGCCCTCGAAGGACCGGTCGAAAGAGTACATGGTGGACCGCAGCGGCTCGGGCGTCACGTCCGCCATGATCGCCGAGTTGCAGGGCCCGCACCTGCAGGCGCATGTGCAGCTGCTCACCGTCTTGTGGGGTCGTTTACAGGTGCATCATCTACTGCGCTGCGAATCTAGCAGGACCCCTGGTCCTGCCACGGCGGTGCAACATGTGCCCAAATCCTGAGTGGAGTAGCCCTTCTAGCCGGAGAGTCTAGATCGTGAGGCATGGCAAAGCGCTGGTAAGGCTCACCACGTGATCAGCACGCCCATGATGGCAAATGTGGCGGCAAATGCCCAGCCGGCCGCCGGCGGATCCGGCACGCTCGGCAGCACTCTGAGCAGGATCCAGCACAACGGCAGCCCCATGAGCACGCTGGCCTGTGCGGTGATGACTCGCCCGACTTTGGGAAACCTTCTCACCAGGTTGTCACCTGTAGATGTATCAAGCTGTCATTACTTTTGGGGCATGGTCATCTAAGGGGCCACGCCGCACAGACAAGCCAAACGCAGCCGGCATGCACAGCACCCTTCAACAGCCGCATCATCGAGGGCTCACCGATTGAGCCGCCCAGCACATGGCCAAAGGAGGTCCCCAGGGCAAACACTGCCATCAGGCTGGATGCTGCCAGATCTGCATGGGGCAGCAAGCAATTCGCCTTCGATGTTCTGCTGACCAAGAAAGCAGTAGGTCGCATCAGGCACACGAGGAGGCACAAGTCGCATTGGATACACGAAACCGGATACGCCTCACCTGAGAAGCCCAGCAGCTGCAGCCAGAGTGTGAAGTACACCATGGCCTGCCAGGGCAGCGAGCCGACCACACCCTGCACGCCCAAATGCCATCGTCAGCTCCCATGCTGGAGAGCAATACACCAATGGAAGCCGCTGCGTCTCAGCTCAGGTCCGCAGATCGATATTTGCAGTGTGCCACTCTGGTTCGGATACTCAGTATCTGGCAGCCCACCTGGAGCACGATGATTCTGAAGGTGGCAATGCCCAGGACATGCTTGATGTCTGCGAGCGCCTCTGCCAAATGCGACCGCCAGTCAGGCGGCTGCGGCCGCCGCGTCAGCACCGGCAGCTGCGCACGCCCGCCGCCGCCGCTTTCGCTGCGCTGATGCGTGACGCCAATGTCCATGGCCTTGGCCGCCGTCTTTGCAGCCGGATCGTCCTCCGTAGCGAGCTGCGCGTACCTGACGAATTTGCAGGCACGCGGGGTCAGCATCCATCCCCAGGCTGGGTCATCAGATGCTTATAGTGATCTGATTTCTGGAGCGAGTGCTTAGCCTGTCAGGCGTCATTTCGCACGAGACACACGCCAGACAGTCCTCTTTGGGAACAGGCCCGCACTGTCGCACCAAAGGTTTCCAGCTAGGTTTGGTCACCTGGAGCCGCTCCTGCGGCGCTCATCGCCCAGCTGCAGCGGCGAGATGACCGCGCGCGACGGCGGCCGCGGATCCACCGCCCACTTGAGCACCAGCCCCGTAGTGACAAAGGCCACCGCCGCCATCGCGTGGAACGCCAGCCGCCAGCCATCGATGATGCCGAGCGGGAAGGCCGAGCCGACGTTTGTGGCGAAGAACCCGCCCAGCATGCCGCCTGCGGAGAATATGCCCAGATATTCGTGCCTGTCTGCAGGGTGTTGCAGTGCTAGGACAAGCGACATCAGCTGCGACTTTTCCTACAGAACAAACCATGTGTGCATGCAACTCGGGACACGCGTCTGCCGTTGGCTGCGATCCAGCGTCAGGGAAACAAAGAGAGGGGAGCAGCCTTGCCTAGGGAGCTGATGCAGAACATCCAGCCAAAGGCGCGGCCGCGCTGCTCCGGCGGGTGGAAGTCGGCGGTCAGGCTCTGCAGGCAGGGTATCACGAGTGCCAGGCCCAACCCATTGAACCCGCACGCGACCATTGCCTGCGCACTGCAAGACAGACTTTGATCAGAGTCTGCTTTTAAGACACTGTTTCCGCAAGCTTGGCACTTTGCGTCTGTACGTTGCGCAGCAGGCATGATTGCCGCGGAGCAGAGCACCTGCAACATGCAGGGTCGGTTCATTTACGAAGAGAAGAATGATTGCACCTGCGAAATGGAGGTGCTGAGCCCGATGGCGCTGGTCATGACGCCCCACAGGAAGCAGCCCGCGGCCACCACCTTGGTGCGGTCCGCCTTGTCGCCGATCAGGCCGCTGAGCGGCGATGCCAGCGCCTGAGCCCACACTTCTTTGCGGTGAACATTGCATGGCAGCAGAGGGACCTCTGGCCCCGAACGCAGCATGTGGAGAAGGGCCCTGTTCTAGTAACTTTGGAACATCAGGTGGACCGGCGACGCACGCATGTGCCAGCCAGGCGGGTGAGGGTCGTGCCTGGACAAGCGCTCGGCACAGTGTGAGCGTCCCAAGCTGCGAAGGCGTGGCATTCAGCGAGCGGCTGATAAAATAAAACACCGCCGGCAGCACCTGCATCGCATAGTTTGATGTGAGCGCCGGCCGCACCACTTCGCATCACTGCCTGAAGGTGTGTGCACGTGGATGACGGCGACATGATGGAACCAAATTCTGCGCCCGTGCCTGTTCGTCGGCCTTCTCCACCACCGACGCCAGATTGATCAGCACGATGGTGCGCCATCGCGGGTCCCTCAAGGATGCAGCCTGCGAGGCAACGGCGATATGGATATGCGTCCCCTCTCATTGTGAAGCAAAAGTCACTGGAGTGTCACGGCAGCATGGTGGTGAGGGCGGCAGCAAGGTGACGCTGCCGCATTGCGAGGCTGGCTGTAAGATCAACGTAACTGGATAGGCTTACCAGGCTGGGCGATCCGCTTTGCATCAAGTGGAAAGCGATCGCCTGCTGTGCGCTCTGCCGCCTCCTCACATGGCTTGATGTTGGCTGATCAGCAAATATGGGATGCCTGCAGGCGTGTCCGGCAGCAGTGGTCAGAGCACTGAAGAACTGATGCACTTCAAAGCCAGACACCACGGCCAATGAAGAAAAGGGCGGTGTCTGTACTGACGCCTACAGAACGATCGGTTCTCAGTTGCCCACAAGATTGCCCACGCGCAATGCTTCCAGCAGAGCTATACGTGCATCAGACACTACACAATCGGCTGCAAACGGAGTCTTGCGCCTGCGCACGAACCGGCCAGTGAAAATGACTGATGTTGGTCTCGCAGCGTGTTGAGTCAACACTGTTGACCCGCTCGAACCATTCTCGAGCTTGCACATTGCGTGGAAAGTGAACGCAAGGATCAGGCTCCTGACGAGCATACACGCAGCACTGCGAGGCGCAATTAGCAGGACCGGGCGTTGGCAAAGTTGCATCTTGCGGTGGCATCCTAGTAGTATCAAAGTTGGCGAGGGTGTCGCTGACAGTCTGATGTACACCTGAGTGTGGAGGTAAGCTTGAAAAGCCTGGAAGCTCAGGCGCGATGGTTGAGATCCGGACCGAGATAGATCTGCTCGACTCGTGGTTTCGCATCGCTGACCGCGATGGTGATGGACGCGTCCATGGAGGCGAAGCAGTCGACTTCTTCCAGCGCTCTGGGCTCAGCAAGGAGCCGCTGTTCCAGGTGCCTGCAGCAGCGTTCTGGCATATGGGTGGTTTGCATCACATCATCCTCACAGGCTAGGCTGCTGAGGGTGGCACACAGCTCGCCAATGCTGATTCCCTAGCATTTTCATTGCAGATATGGAACGCCGTGGCGGGCAACAACCCGTTCCTCTCGAAGCAGCAGTTCTACACAGCGATGCGGCTGGTGTCAGCGGCACAGGTGTGGCACGGCCTCCTGCATCATACTGCCAGCAGCAGCTTTACATGGTCAAGCGTATTGTTCACCATAGCGAGGTCATCACCAAGCATTCCACTGTATCGCCATCTGCAGAGAGGAGGCGGAAAGCTATCAGAAGCAGAGGCGCGGTCCATCCTCATCGGCCTGGGTCCGGCGTTGCCGCCGCCAACGATGGCGGGCCTGGAAGGCCTGAAGACCGCAGTGCCGCAGATCCTGCCACAGGTGCAGTGACATGCGCAGTGTGCCGCCTTGCGCCTCATGCAAGGCTGCTTTCCCTGGCTGTCTTTCCACTTTGCGCACACACGTCACCAGGCAAGCTGCCCACCTGGCAAGCTTCAGACTTGCACGCTCTTGCTGCGGCTTGACTGGCATGTGACTTGGGCGCAGGCAGCGCCGCCGCCGTCGCCGTCGCAGCCGGACCAAAAGCCGGACGCGGGAGCGTTTCCGCCCATGTCCGGCGACGATGTGCAGCGCTACCAGGGCCTGTTTGCGCGGCTGGACGCCGACAGGGATGGCTATGTCCTGGTGCGCCAGATGACCGCTCCAGCATCCGGCAGCACAATCCACGAGCGTCTTGGTGCATGATTCGTATACGTCATCTGCGCTTACACTCTCTCCCGTTGCACATTGACCGAGAATGGAGCCATGAACTACAGTGCCACAGAAGCAACCTGGTGTTCTGCTGAAACGTCTGGTTCTGCACGTGCGCAGGGGCAGGACTGCTTCGGCTCGTTCATGGAATGGGGGCTGCCGAAGGAGGTGCTGCGGGAGATCTGGGCGCTGGTGGCGGGGCAGCAGGGGCAGCTGGACGCGCGCCAGTTCATTTCCTGCGTATACCTCATGGACAGCGTCAAGAAGGTGGGACTTTGCACCGCGTTCTAGCTTTTGCATCAAGCGGTTTTGTTCGGGGAGTTCTGAAATGCGGCAGCGTGCAGACTCCCTTCAGTATGCCAGCTGGCGTGCACAGCATGACGCGCGCACTCGTTTTTTCCCGGCGTGCAGACAGCGTGCTCTGCATCAGCAGTATGTGCAGCCGCCTCAAAACATGCTGTTGTCCTCAGCTGAGGCGGCTCAAAGGTACAATGTGACAATGTCTTGGAACTGTTTGTTACAGGGGCTGAAGCTGCCACAGGCGCTGCCGAGCAAGAACTTTCCGCCGCTGTCGTCCGACCTGGGTGCCGATGTCACCGTCACCGACATCCTGGTGCGGCAGCCCCCGCTGTCTGTACCATCCGCGGATAGCTCCGGGAGCCATTGACTCATCGGTCCAGCGTGCTTATTTGCTGCGTGACTTGCTCCGCATGTAGTTGCCTCCACTCGTTCAGCTATGCCTTCTCGTCATGTCACACCAGCTCTGATGCGGCCACAGAGAGTGACGACTATTCGCATGATGATACGCAACATGGTGCAACCGCTTCCGGCTACCGCAGGAGGGGCACGCGGAGCGGCAGGACGTGTTCTCGCGCCAGATCGCGGTGCCGCCGCTGCCGGCCAAGGCACACTTCCCGGGCGGCCCGCACGCCGAGCAGCTGTCGCGGGTGCCGCCCGCGAACGAGTCCGCGCTGGCCGCCCTGGAGTACTCGGACCGCCAGCGACTGCTGAAGGAGCGCAGCGAGGCCGCTGGCATTGACCGCGGTCACGCGAAGGTGCAGCAGTTGGGTTTTGCATGTCAAATTCCTTCAATCTCCTGACGGCGCTGGAGCACTCGGATCGCCAGCGCCTGCTCAAGGGGCGCTGCGAGGCCGCCGACATCGATCGCGACCACGCAAAGGTGCAAAAAGACACACCTCAGTGCGCAAGTTGGCCAAGCCAATGCATCAGCAGATCGTTTGATCTGGGACAGGCGCAACGGCGGTGCAAGGTCTCGTTCCGACTTGTCAAAGGAGGACGCCGCCGGAATCTGATGTGCCTGTAAGGGTTTCCAAGTGCGCATGCTGATGACGTGGTGCTTTGAATCCCGACCAGGCGCAAGCAGACGTGGAGGCGGCCAAGAAGCAGCAGGCGTTCTTCCAGCAGCATCTGCAGGAGCTGACGCTGTTCAAGGCCAAGACCAGCGCCGCTCTGCTGCAGGTGCGCTGCCGAACGGCTGCTGCGCTCCCTTCTGCAGCATTTGACCCTTGCACCCCATATACTCTCACGATCTGCGCGTCACGACCTGCTGCTGTTTGAATCCTTTGTTCAAATTTGCTCAATGTGTCCTGGATGCCCCGACGTATTGTGAATGTGTACTTCTTGTGGCAGTCCCTGGTCTGTTGTGGCCCTGACTGGTGTGCACCAGCTGACCCAACGTGGCGCAGGCGGAGGAGTGGGCGAGCCGGGAAATGAGCGAGGCTACATTGCTGCAGCAGCGGTACGACACGACATACACGCAGGCTGAGGGCCAGTTTCAGGGCTCCCGCACGCTGCTCGCCGACATCCAGGTATGACGACTCGTCTCTCCACTCCCTGCATGTCGTGAGCGCATGTTGAGAAACGATGCGAGTTATTTATGGTCACGAGTTGTCACTTCTTGTGCTAAGACAAACACTCTTGCAGCCCAAAGGACAGTCGCTCACGCCGGATGCTGAAAGCGTTGTCTTCGCAGGGTATTGATGCTGCAGGTGGCGACGGCGAAGAAAGCTGCAGCTGCAGTCATCGCTGGAGGCGAATCTCTATGTATCCTGCAATTCAGCAATAAGATTACTTCCTTGTGCAAGGTGGCGAGGGCGCCGAAGCTGGAGCTGCATACGCGGCTGGAGGCGATTGCATCACGTGCTCTGCAATGTAAACCAATACTTGTTACATTTTGTTCCCTTTTTGTGTCGCAGACGGCCAGGGCAAAGAAGCTGGAGCTGCAGACGCGGCTGGAGGCGCTGCAGAAGGACCTGGCGCAGCTGTCCCACCTCAAGCCGGGGCAGCTGCGCGCTGAGAACGCCGAGATCCAGCAGCTCAACGAGGTACGACCGTTGATAAGTTGAGCGGTTTGAGCAACATGTATTGTTGAGAAGGGAAAAGACCTCAAGCCGGGGCAGCTGCGCGCTGAGAACGCCGAGATCCAGCAGCTCGTCGAAGCGAGTGCACCATTCTTCTCAATGTGACACCTATGCCACACCAGCTGGATGACAACTCAGTAAAGACCTCAAGCCGGGGCAGCTGCGCGCCAAGCAAGATCCAGCAGCTCAAACCCGGCCAGCTGGGCCGTTGAGCATGCCGTTATGCAGTTTCTTCCGGACGAGGTGCGTCATGTTGATGAAGGCCGCTGAATGCCATGGTTGTGCACTGTCTCGAGTGCTGCAGCTGTTCCTCCGTCATGGGATTCCGCCATAGCTTGACTTGCCATTGCTCGAGCAGCCAGCTGGCCAGCTGTGACTGCTGTCAACAGCCAACTGGAAAAGCGCTGCTGACATACTTGATTTGAAGCCACCTGAGCTGTCCCGATGCAAGCAGCACCACCCCTGGAGTTTTTTTGTGCTGTAGCAATGCACAGTGCTCAACTGCAGCACCCATGTGCACAGCAGTGGGTTGTTCAACCCGGACATTCCCTCAACTCGCAGGAAATCGCGGAGCTGGAGGCGCAGCTAGAGCGGCAGGACGTGCGCGGCACGGCGCTGACACCTGCACTCGGGAACACTTGTGACAATCAACCTCAAGTGTCCAATGCGCATTGTCCGCTGCTGCCAAAATTGCCTAAAACAAATACTGATTGCGTCATACTCACTGCCGCAGAAAATCGTGCAGCTGGGGGCAGCTGTAACGGCAGGATGTTCAGGTCATGGCGCTCATACTCATCCGAAACCATCAACACCATAGTATTGAGATTGCCTGTGTCACTGCCGCAGAAAATTGCAGAGCTGGAGGCGCAGCTGGAGCGGCAGGACGTGCGCGGCACGGCGCTGCGGGCGGCCATCGCAAAGCTGGAAGACTACGCCGGCGGTGCGAACCAAAAGGCGGAGGAGGCCGACAAGGACCTGCTGTCGCTGGACCGGGAGCTCACCATCCTGCAGGCCAATGTGAGCACCTCCTAGCTTGCAATCCGCATCAGCACACTTGCCTTCACATTCACTATATAATTATAACTAACACGACCCTGCTGTCCCTGGACTGGGAATTCACCACCCTGCAGGCCAATGTGAGTTATCCTGCTTCCTCAGAGGCTGTTTGCTGGCACAGCAGGAGCAGCACTCCACAGCCTTTGGGCTTGGCAGAATTCCACGCATGCACATGCGCCAGCTTGGACCATTTTGTTGCCAACAACCACCGAAATGGCTGCCGGAAGGAGAGTCAAGCTGTCCTTTGGCTGCCGCCGCTGACCGCAGAAGACAGGGACCCCGGTGCTGTGTGAGCTTGACGATGTTCCGCCACCCTTGTCAACGCGTCTGGCAAAAGCAGGGAACCCAAAAACCCTGCTGCTGTTGCAGTTCACGGCGGACGACGGGGACCATGTGCTGGAGCTGCGGCGGCTGCTGGCCGTGGCCGCAGACACCTACAACAGCCTCGTCGAGCAGGTGCACGGTCGCTTTGCAGCCGCGTTCCCGCCCAGTTTCTGCACGCGCCTGTGCTTGGCAGTGCATGCCAGTGCTCAGCAGCGGCAGGGCCTGCGATTTTACACACGCGTTTTTACCGCTGTGATCTCCTCAGCATCGTTCAAGGCCGGCAGCCTGGAATCACGCTGCCGACAGCCTATTGGAACGAGCAACAAGAAAAGTCTGATTCGCTGCTTCTTGATGTGCAGGCGACGGCGGCGGGGGTCACGCTGCCGGCGGACGCGCAGACGCACGTGCCGCCGCCGGACCTACGCATAGAGTGGGACAACCGCGCCGCAGCGCTCGCCGCCGACTGGCACGACTTCGAGGACGAGGGTGCGCTCACTGGCTCCTGTCCCTCGGCCTGTTCCTCCATGGCGCGGTGCTGATGTATTTGGCTGATAGCGGGCCGCTCTCTCCAGCGAAGCCCAGCCCACAGGTGTCAGACAAGGCCTTTGCGCCGCAATGGTGAGAGTGCCAGCACGGCCGCATGCCATTGCCACACTCCACTCCCTGGACCCTGCTCTGCAATTCATGCGCAGGCTTCACAGTCGTCACCGCCACCGAGGAGTACAACAAGGCGGCGGCGGCCGCGGCGGCGAAGAAGGCCATCAAGGACGCGGCGGCGGCGCGGGCGGCCGCCGAGGCCGCCGCGGCTGCCGCCGCTGAGGCCGCGCAGGCGGCGGCAATGGACGCTGCGGCCGCCGAGGCGGAGGGAGCGGCGTCGGACACGGAGTCGACGGGCACGCACCACGAGGCGCAGGTGCTGACGGCTCTGCTCTGCTACTGACGGCTGTTTGACTCGCCGTGTACGAGTGACCGCGCATTTAAATCTGAAATAGTGCTTCAGGAGTCCTCACACCTGCATTGGCCCCTGACACGAGCCTGACGCGCCATTCCCTCAATTTCTCAGCCCCAGCGGCCTGCAGGGCTCTCGTCCGCAAGCCTAAACATTCACAGGCCAAACCGCGGACTCCGCATGTCACTGAAATGCAGGATATGGAGGCGACGAGCCCCGTTGCCGCAGCCGCCGCCGACACTGAGGTGGACATGCTGGGCATGGACGAGGAGGAGGATGCCGACGTTGCCGCCTCGGCCAGCCCTGTGGCGTCTGCCGCCGCCGGCCCGCCCGCCAACGGGCACACCAACGGCGTCTCGGGCGACTCGCTGCTCGGCGGCTTTGATGAGACGCCCGCCTTTGACGAGAAGCCCACCTTCAGCCAGGGCTCTGTCTTCTTCAACAAGCAGGCCTACGGCAGCAACTGAGCGGACATGGCGAATAATGGCCAGATGCCTGCAAGGGGCTTCAGGCCAGCTGCCGCAGAGGCGCCCATGTGTAGCAGCAGCTGCTGCTTCCTGCAGCCGACTTCCGGAACAAGCCTGAGCCTGCTTGGTTTGCGTGTTGCCAGAGGGCAGGGACAGAAATTGGTGGCATGGTGGTGTGCGACGACCTCCTTGAACTGTCTTAACCGCTCGCCATCTACACAGTCGGTCAGCGTGTTCCAACGGCAGACTCTCGACCGGTCAGTCTGCGTTTCCGGGATTAAGTATGTTGTGATCCAGCCAACTCATGCAGCACTGATACATATCTAGAGCACGAGCCTGGACGGCATGCAATGCCGGTCGACTGGGATGACCAGGAAGACGACGATTTGCTGAGCAGCATCGACTGGTGCGTGCAAAGTATGCTGAAGTTCTGCTGCGTGCAAGCTCTTGCTGTATGCACAGCCTAGAAAGTGATCTCGATATCAGAGCAGAAGAACTTTTCTAGCTTTCATCTCCCCATGCTGCAGGGACGAAGTCGAGAAACAGGCTCTGAAACAGGCGAAGGCGAGAGCTTCAGCACCAAAGGCAGCACAGCAGCACAGACTTGAAGCAACCAATCAGAACGTATCACACGCGTCGGCACAACACGCAGTGCACGCGCAAGGCCGCTCCCTGAGCGATGGTCAGAGGCCATGCTGTGCTCCTGCTGGGCCTGCTTTGGCCAGCACAGGCGCCTCGGCCGGTGCAGCGCAGCCCGGATGGACCAGGGGTGGCATCAGGTGCCATCAAGATGCCTGCAGCGGGCAACCGCGGCCTCCCGTGCGGTCTCCCACTGTATTGCCGCTGCCCGCCTTTGCGCAAATTGGTCTGAGCCTGCCGCTGCGGCCGTACAACCCGCACGTGCCCCGGCAGCCGCTACAGCTGCAGCCTCAGCTGAACGGTGGTCTTCAGCAGCCGCTGGCACAGCCGGATAGCGGAGCTGGCGACGGACGCAGCTTCCTGCCGCAAAAGGGCGAGCTGCTGCATTACGCGCTGTCGCCGCGGCAGGAGCGGCAGCAGCAGCAGCAGCACTTGAAGCCAGCGGCGGTGAGGGCGGGGCAGCCTGCGGCAGCCACACCACTGCCGGCCCCATCAGGTCAGCCGCGGCCGCCGCAGCGTCCGCCCAACGGTGCAGCGGCTCCACCGCAGCGTGCAGGAGTCGCACAGCCAGGGCGTCACGTTCCCAATGCAGCAGTGCACGCCCATTCAAACGAGGGCGTGTTTGCAGGCGGCAGCTCACCTGAGCCGCCGCGCCACCAGCCCACTCAGGTGGGATCCTGCATGAGGGATGCAAATGATCCAATCACAGATCGCAAGCAACCGAGGATACGTCTGTGGAACATTCCATGCTCAGCCTGCTCTGGGCTTGGTGTGGTATGTCAAGGCGTGTTGTTCTGGATGAACGCAGTCAGCACCGCCATGCGAGCAGCGGCTGGCGCATCAGGGACAAGCCACGGCGCAGCGCCAGCCAGGCGGCCCGCAACAGTGCCAACAGCCGAAGCAGCATCGGCAGCCCCCTGCGCCAAAGCCGACAGAGCAGCAGGTCGCGACGCAGCAGGTGCAGGCCAGGATCGCGGACTTCCGTGAGGTCGCTCCGCACCTCCCGCCGCCGCCGCCCAGCCACACCAGGTGTTCCATTGGCTGCACTGTGAACAAAACACAACTGAGGTAACACAGATGAGATGAACGAACATGGCACGATGCTGATCAGTCGGCAGATATACAATGTCTGCATTCAAAAGGAGAACAGCTGCAGGCAATCTGTACTGAGCACTTGCGTCTGTCACATGGGAGGATGCGGTTTGGTCGTCTGACAGTTGACACGGGCTGCACAGGTGCCCGGGCGTCTACGGCAAGAACACGGGCTGCGGAGGCACTCTGGAGTGGGTGCGCTTCAACGTGCAGCACCAGCAGAGCTCAAATGTGCAGGTATGTCTTCCAACAACTCCCAAACATGATTTGGTGGCCGACCACCAGACCGCTTTCTTCACATGTGCATATCGGCTTGCTGTATTGTGTTTATCCTTGGAGATCAGGACCTTGACGCTATTGCGGCAATCTTGCTATTCGTCACTAGAGAGTTCACGAGCCACTTTAGTAAGTAACGCACATGTTGAAGACATGCGCAATGATGAGCCTTGGTTCTCTGCCTGCCGCTGCAGGACGCGCAGGGGTTCTGGGCGTGCAGCAGCATGCGGGGGGAGTGCGACTACCGGGAGATGGTGCCGGCGCGCCACCTGTCGCCGCAGGTCGCCCTGGAGATCATCTCTCCCGACACCTTCAAGGCGCGCTACTTGCGCGTTGTCCAGCAGCAGGGGGCGCTAAGCCCAGTTGGACTGCAAGTCCCCTGCCAGCAGCCCGGTCTGCACGCTGTGCCGCCTCGAAACTGTGCTGTATTGCAGATTGGGAGGTTGGCAACCTTGTGGTTGTGGGAATGCCAATCGATTCACACGCCACTTGCAGATGGTGGCGGCGCCGGGCGGGGAGGACGTGATGCGCCACTGCGGCGGCCTGCGCGCTGTGCTGGCCGCCGTCGGCTTCGATTTTCGGCTGGCGCTTCCGTCGCCGCTTCAGGACCACGAGCAACAGCCTGCCCCTCAGTCCGAGGCACAGCCCGGAGACCAGGCAGCGCCGGGCGAGGCCTCAGCAGGCGGCCAGCAGGCGGCCATGCAGCCAGCCGTGGCGGCAGAGGCCGACTCGGCAGCGGCAGCAGCAACGCCTGCACAGGAGACCACTGCAGTGGACGATGCGGCAGGCAGCGTCGCAGCAGACGGCGGCAGCGTGGCGGAAGCGCACCGCCCCGCAGCTGGTTCAGGAGCCGCCAAGCAGGTGGACGCTGGCGTGCCGCCCGCGGCAGCAGGCGCGAGCAGTGGCGCGTCGGGCAGCCAGGGACAGGCGCTGGCGGCGCAGCAGGCCGTGCTTAATGATGCAGCAGCTGCGGGGGGCACCGGCATGGAGGACTGCCTCTGCTTCCAGCTTCCAGACTACGAGCGGGTGGGTTGTGGGCTTTGGAAATCACCTGACGCTTCCTTAGGCTTGGTAAATGTTGGAACAGTTCATAGCCAATGGCCAGGGCCTCGATATGTAGCAAAGATTTTGCTTGCTGTCCCGAACACCTGGCTGTGTATTGCGCAGCTCAGTGCCTCGCAATGCCTGTGCAGGTGCGGGAGGCGCTGCAGCGGGGCATGCAGCGGGGGCTCAACCTGCTGGGCAACCGCTGGGCACTGGTTCCCGATGTCACGCTGGCCGCCTACAGGTTCGTTGTGACCATGTCCTCACACTGTGTCTGGGCTCCAGTCCGTCAGCACCGCTGCATGTTCAAGTGTGATTGTTGCTGAAACTGCCGCACACAGGCTTACGACGGTTCTTGACAAGTGAAACAGAATGCGGTCCTCCTCAACAATGGAACACGCTCTAGGATTGTCGAGGCTCCTGCTAAGGCCCGGTCTGCTGAACCAGGCACGAACACGCGGCAAGAGGTGCCACAAGAAGTTGAACGGCGCCATGGGCAGATGTCGGCCATCTGGCACCTTTCTGACAAACATCAAACAGTCAACAAATCACCACTCTTTTACGTGACAGAGGCACAAACGTACACCGGGAGACAGCACAGGAAGTGGAGCGGCGCTATGCGCAGATGCCGGCCAGCCTCGCAAAAGCCCTGCTACCGTTCCAGCGCGAGGGCGTGCGCTACGCCATCGCTCGGCAGGGGCGCTGCCTGATCGCGGACGAGATGGGCGTCGGCAAGACGCTGCAGGCCATCGCCTTTGCCGCCTGCTATCAGGTGAGCCGGCGCTGCAGAACGAGACATATTGAAGGGCTAAGATGCTGATCTCAGGGTATTGCCAAGACATTGCATCGGCTGTCATCGCCTTCACTCCATGCTACCAGGTGAGCCGCAGCTTGGACTGATGAGACACCTGCTGGAGCATCGTCAAGGAGGCTCGGCTGGCTGTGGGCACGGTGCCAGCATTGCTGCAGGTGTGGGCAAATCGCCAGAGCGGCGACCCCCCACCCACGTTTCAACCCTTCAACCTTTCAAGAACCCTTCGTCCATTGTCTCACCGAAAGAATCGGCGCCACAGGAGGAGTGGCCTGCGCTGGTGGTGGTGCCAGCGGCAATGCGGCTGGTGTGGGCGGAGGAGCTGGAGCGCTGGCTGCCGGCGCTGCGCCCCGCGCACCTCCACATCGTCGAGTCCAAGGTCGACCGCCTGCAGGTGGGCAGATGAGACCAGATGCACTGCCTTTCACAAACGTCGCAAATGGCCTCGCAGCCGCTCTGACCACCTGCGTGAAACGAGCTTGTGGCGACTTGGGTTAGGACTGCTAAAGCTGTAAGATACCATACCTTTTGCCCGGGTCAGCACGAAGCTTGCCGGCAGTCCTGCAACGCCAAAGGCGAGTGCCACATCACGGAAAGTCAAGCGGCCTGTTCCCAGTTATGGTGCCAAGGCGAAATCTGTGCGCCTGTCCTGAGTGCACGACTTGCTCCCCCTTGCACTCAGGGCAGGCTCGCACGAGCTCTTGATGCGTGCGCAAATTCTGAGTGCTGTGCACATCAAAGTTCCATGTGCCTCTCAAGTACAGCAAATCGTCTGACTTCCGCTGAACTTGCTGCGCACTGTGCAGGGCGCGGACGAGCTGCCGAGGGTGGTGGTCACCAGCTACGACATGCTGCACCGCCTGACGTGCGAGCCCTGCAAGACCGGCAACATGGCCGCCTGCACAGGCCGCCAGGCACGCTGCGGAACAACGTGTTTGCCTCAACAGCTGCCTGTCACACATATTGTCACACAATAGCCATGGGCAGCGCCTGGCAGCACATTCGCAGCTGTTGACTCATGTACCGAGTATTGAGCTTGCGTCCCTGAGGTAGCATCGAATTGAGGCGATGGGCTAGCAGGTGCTGCTGGCGGGCCAGAGCCTCGAGCTGCGCACTGGCTATCTCACCACAACTATCTGATCCTTCGCGCATTAAAATTGCTCATGAAGCTGCGTTTCTTCTCGCAGCACTGCATAGCGGCGATGGGGTGGCGGGTGCTGGTCGCAGAGGAGAGCCACACGCTGCACACTAGCAATTGCAATAAAACTCCCTTCCTGCAAACCAGTGCACTACTTGAGTGTGTTGACCATGTCATTCCATCTGCAGCATCGCATGGAGGCGATGAGCAGGCACGCTCTGGTGGTGGAAGAGAGCCACACATTGCGCAACGGTGCTTTCAACACCATTCTCTTTCTTGATTCCACACGCACACATACAATTTACTTGCCGAATGTGCCTTGTTCTCGCAGCACTGCATGGCGGCGATGGGGTGGCGGGTGCTGGTCGCGGACGAGAGCCACACGCTGCGCACCAGCAAGCGGCCGCCGGACGCGCTGCACACAGAGGCGCTGGCGGCGACGGCGCGGCGTGCCACCCGCGCCGTCTTCCTCTCCGGCACACCCTCCCTCAACCGCCCCTTCGACTTGTTCCGCCAGGTGTGTAGCTGGCCGCATTGCTTCGCCTTGTCCCAGTATAGACATTGCCTGCCTTGAGTTGTGACGCGTAGCAAGTGCGCGGCCATCGGCAAGAGTACTGCGCTTGCTCGCGCATTCAGATCACAAGTAAGAAGCTCGCCCTAAACCAAAACCCTAACCATGATTTATTCATGTTTGCCAGATGGACGTGCTGCAGAAGGGGCTGCTGGGGGCATTAGCGCACAACGACTTTGCGCCGCTTTCCCGACTTGCATCAGTTTCGTAGCGAAGAGTGCCAAAAGCCTTGTTCAGATTCCGGTTTTGCCCATGTGCAGGTCGACCTGCCTGCAGGAGGGGCGGCTTGGGGCGGTCCGCGACTATACGCATGCTCAACTTGCAGTGAAGTCGGAGCATGATGTACTCTATCTAGAATAATGTATGTTTCTCTGCAGGTGGACCTGCTGCGAGAGGGGCTGCTGGGGGCGGCGCGCGACGACTTTGCGCACCGCTACTGCGGGCGGCGGCTGGTGCCGGTGCGCGGCTCGCGCGGCGCGGCCGGCGCCCGCTGCTATGACGACTCGGGGCTCACGCGCGGCCAGGAGCTGCACGGCCTCCTCAAACAGGCAAGGCTGCTTTGTTCATCGCCTGCTGTTCGAATCGCCTGCCACATGTTTGCATCGCCTCTGCAACAAAGCCAACAATGCTGATACCTTTGCAAGGCTTGCTCGCAGCTTGACCTGCCAGGGTGGCCGGTGATCCCACACATCGCCCCCATGATCTGCATGTCGAATGGTACTGCAGCCACACCCTGCGCACGCCACATAGCCTCAAGAATCACATTGGAGGTCATGCTGCGGCTGCTGAAGTGGGAGGTGATGGCGGAGCTGCCCACGTTCTGGCACACGGCTGTCACCTCAGAACCCGTGCTCAATTCGTACTCTGCGCTTTCTCCTTCCGTGTAGACATTGTTGACAGTCTTCGGCTACCTCACTGCAGGAGGTGATGCTGCGGCGGCTGAAGCTGGAGGTGATGGCGCAGCTGCCCGCCAAGCGGCGGCAGGTGGTGCGCCTGCCCCGCCCCAAGCCCTCAGAGTGGCCCGCCAACGGTGCGCTTTCACTTTCGCGACAACTGAGCAGTGGCCGGAACGAGGTCTAGCAAACTCAGGTGACATTTGCGTCGTAGGGTCTTGAGCAGCTGCCCGCCAAACGGCTCCAGGTGGTGCGCCTGCCCCGGCTCAATCCCTCCAAGTGGCGCGCCAATGTATGTTTCGACTGGTTGGCTGGGCTGAAGCATTGGAGCGAGATACAGTAGCGGTGGAGCGAGCAGCTCCAGACGTGCAAGTACTACAGCATCCCCACTGCCAGCATCCCTTGGCGTCCAGAGGACCTGTCGCACCGCCTCGGTAGTCGATGGACTGCCTGGATAGGAGGCAACGCTCTCCTCTTGATGCTGAGGGAGATGTCATTGCGCGTGTCGCCTGTCAAATTTGCTTCTCAGGCTCAGCTTACTTGTCATGTACGGCGCAGAGGTGCCCAGCGACGAGGACCCGTCGGACAGCGAGGACGAGGCCGGCGGCGACGCGCCGGCAGCCGCTGGCGGCGGCGCAGTCGCCGCATCAGCTATGGCAGAACATGCTGACGACGCCGCGGCGGGGTCGTCGAGACGCCGGCCGCCCTGTGGACAGCGTACTGGCATGAGCCGCGCGCACCGCACCGGGATGGCAAAGATTCCCACCGTCGTGGAGTGGCTGATGCTGGCGCTGGGGCTGGGGATCAAAGCCGCTGGTGGCGCGACGCAGGCGGTGGCGGCGCCCGCGCGGTGAGTGGACCGTTCTGCTGCATGCTAGTAGTTTTCTGCTTGCCTGTGCCATCGTGCAGGTATCTGCCTGATGCCGCAGCTGCCGAAGGTGCCTCAAAAGACACCTATTCGGCCGTGCTCATGGAAGGCTGCCGGAAGGCTGCTGCCACATTCTTCTGTTGTCGGTGCTCTCACTCCTGCTGCGTCAAACTCCAGGAAACAGGGCGGCAGTCGCGGGCCAGGACGGCCTCCGAGCTCCAGCGGGCGACCAGCTGCAGGGCAGGAGCCAGGGGATGAAGACTGCGGCAGTGCCGGCGGCGCATTGGCGCCTGCTGCGGACGGGATACCACCCAAAGTCATCGTCTTTGCCCACCACAAGTGCGAGCGCAGCACCCTGTGATGGCACAGTGCTTCAAGGCTTTGAAAGTCCTGTGATAGTGCCGAATAGCCACGCCGTAGATGCTGTGTCATGCCGGCATATGCTGTGAGTCATACTGCAACGGCGCCAAGATGCGCACGACCACTGTGTCCAGATATGTCACGGATACAACTGGCTGCGCCAGTTTTGCGAACTCCTGACGATGTCAGTGGAGCAAGCGCTCGTGGCACATTCACACATCTCGCACAGCATGTTGACGGCAACTAGCATGGGATGTGTACTGTGCTCTTCCAGTCATCAGTCCAACATTGAAACCGCAGCCCAGATTGGGAACTGAGAGCACTTCCGATGCTAATCCGAGTCGGTCATGATCTGTCATGTCTGCAGGGACGTGATGACGAAGCTGGCAGGCGCGCTGGAAGAGTGTGACGGTGGCGCCGGCATTCCCTTCATCCGCATTGACGGCTGCACCGACAGCCGCGACCGCCTGCTGGTGAGACGCACCTGCTGTTTGTGAAAGGGTGTTCAGCTTGGAATGGCAGCTGCGATTGGTTATAGGCGCCTCAAGGGCAGCGCACATGCAGAGCTGGCATCATGTTCCTGAGTCCTGCTGGCCGCACAGTCATATTGTGTCGGTCTTCTTGTTTCTGTGCTTGTGCACCAACCAGAGCCAGCAGCCAGGACCACATGATCTTTGGGATTTATTTTATACTGCCTAATGGCAACCCCTGCTGCTGCGCTCCGCTGCAGATGAAGCGGCGCCTCAAGAACGAGGCAGGGCTGGGGGTGATGCTTTTCCTGAAGCCATACTGCTTCCTTGCCCCGCAGATGACGCAGCGCTTCAAGAAGGAGGCGGGGCTGCGGGTGGCGCTGCTGAGCGTCACCGCCGCCGGCACTGGCCTCGACTTCTCCGCCGCCAGCCTCGTCGTCTTCGCCGAGCTGCCCAGCGAGGTGTGTCAAAAACGATTTCGAAGAAGCACTAGCCGTTGCCTTCCTCACCGGCATGACACATAGTCTTCGGCAGGTTCCTGCACTGTCGCATTTATGCGCATATTGCCCAAGCTGTGCCAAGGGTGTTGAAAGCATTGCTGACATGCCCGTGACTTCCCTTGCCAACATGCATACATGTACTTGAACTGAATCCGTTGTTCTTGAGGCCAGCCAGAACAAACGACAATCAAGGAAAGAGGTGCGCATGGGACGAAACGCGAATGTGGGCTGTGTGCAGGGCGCGGTAGTGCGGCAGGCGGAGGATCGGGCGCACCGGCAGGGGCAGCGGCTGCCCGTCAATGTCTACTTCCTGTGCGCCAGGGGCACCTCCGACGACCGCCGGTGCGCCCATGCAGTCCGTTTGGAGAAAGTCCACTTTCGATCTGGTGCATCAGGCGGCAGCATTTGAGGCAATTTGGGCACGACAGGGCTCCTTGCTGGTCACACTCAGAAATATAATGGGTCGACAGGCATCATCTGCACAGGGCGGCGAGCATCTCCTGAACAACTCGTGCATGGTCGGCCCAGCGTGGTGCGTGTCTCACGCTGTTTCAGAACCTGCAAAAATCAGGCTCCTGTCGGCTCCCAGATCGCCAGCACTCAAGGCTCACGATGCATCACGAGGTGGCAGATGCTCCGGTGCATCTCTGCCCAGAATCCAGCTTCTGTGCAGTGCACCTCTTCAGCGTACAGAGTGCCATATGCATCGTTGGCAGAGGCACCTCGCTGGAAATGTGCACGGGCTGCAGGTTCTCAGCTGGTCATTCAGGCTTGTTGGGCCGACCCCTTACGAGTATGCTCATAAAACTCTCGTGACATTTCTGCAGATGGGAGGCGCTGAACCGCAGCCTGCAGCGGGTGGACGTGGTGCATGACAACCACGCGGGCGCTGGCGCCGGCCTCCCCCTCGATCGGGTAGAATGTAGAAAGGCCACCTGAAAGCAGCACTGCAGTCAGGTTGCAGACCAGGCAGATCGTGGAGGACACATGCGAAATCTGCTGGCGAAGTGCATGCTTGACCGCACTGGAGCTCGAGCAGCCGTCAATGAGCACTGCAGACTCTGCAAACTAGCACTTTTCTTAGATTAACATGTAATCATATTGGCCGTCCCTTGAAGAAATCGCATCAAGCCTACAGTACTTCGATGCAGGTGCTGGACCTGCAGCGCGACCGCCGCACCGGCGACCTGAGGCCCTCCCGGCCGCTGCTGCCTACGCAGACGCCGCCGGCGCTCCGAGCGGCGGCGCGCAGCGGAGACACCGCTGTTCAGCCGGACGCGGAGATGCCCCAGGTAGCGGAGGAGGCAGCGGCGCTGGAGGCAACAGCCTCTCAGTCCGCGAAACCACATAGGCAGGCGTGCGGCGGCGGCGGCCAGTCGCAGGCTTTGCAGGACGGCTCGCGCCTGGCGAGTCAGCTGCGGCAGGCGCCTGTCAGCCCCGCGGCGGCAAGCCCGCCACTGGCAAGCGTGCAGCCCAGCGTGACGCAGCCCCTCACCCGCCAGCCAGGCAGCCAGGAGTGTCCCAGCCAAACCCAGGCGGCCAGCCAGCCCGGCAGCCAGCCGCAGCGGACTCCGCAGAATGGTGCCAGGCAGCCGCCAGGTAGTCAGCCGCGCCGCAGCCAGCAGCCGAGCAGTCAGGCGCGCCGCAGCCAGCCGCTGGCGTCGCCGTCCGTCATCGATCTGGCCAGCGACAGTGACGAGGAGATGACGCCGTCAAGTTTTGCGGACGCCCAGCTGCTTCCTGCATCCCCGCAGCCGCACATCCCCTCCCAAGCTGCCGGCTCACCGCCATCTGCGTCTGCAGCAGCTAGGCCGGCAGCCCAGACCTTGCTGCTGCCAGCAGTGGAGCTGAATGCAGAGCTGGAAGCGTCAGCGGCGGCTCAAGCGGTGCCTGCGGCCGAGGCCGAGGAGGCGGCGGTCGCGTCCCAGGAGCAGCGGCTGCCTCCGGCCGACGACGTGCAGGGCAGCCAGCCTGCGGCCAGCGCACAGGCGAATGCAGCAGCGCCCGGCGGCGCAGGTGCAGGCGGCGCCGAGGCCATCGATGCGGCGGGCGCAGCAGGGCTCAATCATGCGGCCGCAGCTGTGGCTGAGGAAGCTCAGGAGCCTGGCATCTGGTTCGAGGTGGGAGCTGCAAATAGCGCCTCTGACCCCAAGAACAGCTTTTCGTATTACTATGTCCTGCGCGACACTCTCAGTTCAGACGTCTGGCCCTCTGATGCGCCACTGCAGTACCAGCCGCTCATTGCTCGTGCTAGCTTGCAATTGACAGCTGAAGTGAACTCTGACTCGTGCTGGCTCACCATTGAACATCAAACTATACATCGTGTCCTGCAGGTGTCGGCGCACACCAGCCGGGTGCACCTGCATGGCGCGCCCGACGGCAGCTGCCCACTGGGCGCCAGCCTGCCGCTGGAGGCGCTGCTGCCAGCATGCCAGCCATCCGCCGCCGCTGCCACCCTGCTCGCCGCCGCGGAAGCCAGGTGATGAATGTGACCCATGAAGCTGGGCAGTAAGTTGTGTTTGATCTGCCATATTTGCCTTCGGAAGTGTGACTGGCTCTCTGACGTCGAGCAAAGTGCACTGCGAATTTAGAGCGCTGCAACACACGCTCTAATGCCGCCGCTCGCCCACAGCGCACACACCCAGCAGCAGGTCCTGTCTCCACCCAACCTTCTTAGCCTGTCTTCAAAGCCAAGCTGGAGGCCACTGGCGCGCCTTGTCCCGCCAAATTCCTCTTGCGAGCTGTATCAAGTGGGTCAACATCCTAATGATATCTTTGTTTTGATGATACTTGAATCTTTCATACGTGCAGGGAGCGGGGTGCCAAGCCGGAGGCCAATGGCGCCTTTGCGCTGGACCCGGCGGTGGGCCCCGGGCGGCTGCGCGCCATCCTGACGGCGGCCTGCGACTTTGCTGCCGAGTGGGCCGAGTTACGCTCCGTGTTCCAGAGCCGCCTGTACGGCTGCGTGCTGCGGTGAGTGGCACGCCCAATCGTTGGTGCTGGCGTGGGTGTGGACATGTTCAGATGCTCAGAGGACGCATTTCAGAAGCCGTGCTCTGCGTGGCATGGCCAGTGGCGCTTTCAGTGTTGGTGTTGCAACCTTGCTTGTGCACGGCTTCAATTTGCACGGCACCAGAGTGATACTTCCAGTCATGCTAAGCTGCTCTCCGGCGATGCAGGGCAGACCGGCTTATGGTCAAGGCGGAGGCGGCGAGCGTGCATGCGTCCAATTGTAGAGTTGGCTCCAATGTCTGACTGAATGATTGCGCTCTTATGCCGCTACAGGAGCCCGTTGCAGGAGGAGGCGGATTGCCTGATGGCCAAGGCGGGCGCGCTGGGGGTCGGCATCGACCGGTACGCCTGCCAACAAATTTGTTACACATTATCTTATGGCACCTCTTCTACTGTCGCAGATCACCGCTGCAGGAGCAGGCGGATCGGCTGATGGCCAAGGCGGAGGTGGCGGGCGCACTGGGCATCTGAGAATGAAAGACGAATCGGTCTCAACTTTTGCGACACTCCTGGACTCACAGGTCGCCGCTGCAGGAGGAGGCTGACCGGCTGATGGCCAAGGCGGAGGCGGCGGGCGCGCTGGGCGTTGGCACCGACCGCTACGCCTCCGGGCCGCCTGCGTCCGCGCTGCCAGCGGGCGCCGTGCTGCGACCCGTGCGCGTTGCCTACCCCAGGTGAGCGTCTTCATAACTCCCTGCTGCCCCTGCCGTACCCCATTATTGGCTCTTCCGCCGTCATCGCGTGCTGCGAGGTTGTCGATCTCACATCAGTGTTGCGTGCTTGTAGTTTGAGACGAACCTGGCCAGCAGGTGATGTCACTGTTGCATTGCAATTTGGTGATGCAGTGTGGCGAGTTTTTGACGGAAGTGCCATCATGCCCGATGTCTGCTGCTGCACGGCTGTGCAGGCTGCGCAAGGAGGTGGTGTTGTACCAGCAGGCCTTCAGCGCGGGCGGGGCGCGGCTGTGCCTGGTGTGCCTGGCGCCCGTGCCCCATTGCGCGCACCCTCCCGGCGCCCTGCTGCCCGGCGGCATGGACCTCTTCTGCGGGTGCGCTGTGTTCCGTCCTGGCAGCCCCTCGCACGGATTTACGATGCAATGCACTGACACCGGATCCAACAGTGTGCCAGGCACAGAACACCCGCCCGACGCCCTGCTGTCGGCGGCATGGACCCCTTCTGCGGGTGCGCTCAGCCTTTGGAGCCTTCTGTGCTCTTGAAGCCCCCTGGCAAGGACTCCAGCCAGGGGCAGCGCCAGGCACCGGCACATGGTTCTGGCAAGTCTGTGTCTGGTTTCCCGAAGCCTATGCCTACCAACAGCCTTTCAATATAGGCTATGCTGGGAACCTTGAAGAAATCAAACTATCTGGTTGCTGCAGGCTGGAGTGCGAGACCAAGTACGGGCTGGCGCGCGGTGGCGGCGCCATCCGGCGCGCGCTGTTCCGCCTGGAGCGCGGTGTGTGCGTCAAGTGTCGCGCCGACTGCCACGCGCTCACGCAGCGGCTGCAGGGCGTCGAGAAGGGCAGCCGCGGGTGGGAGGCGCGCCGGCGGTCGCTCATCGCCCGCCTCGCGCCCCGGTATGCGCTACACACGCTAGAACAAACATTGTACAGTGTGCTTGCCAGAGTCTGGTGCAAGCAGAGACAAGCAGATGCAGCAGGATGCCGAGCGCTGAGATATAGCAGGCTATTGAGGACAAGGATTTAAAAGGGAGTGGGGGCACGCGAGCGACGCGGGCAACATGTGCAAATTCCCAACTGAAACGGCCGAGTGCAGCTTCGCGAAGCGCGTAGTGCCAGTCCTTGAAACTCAACATCATCATATGAAACCCATGCAGCTGCGCGGAGCGCAGATACTATGCGCTGCTGAACCGGCTGGTGCGGGCGGCGGTAGAGGGCAACACCTGGAACGCGGACCACGTGGTGGATGTCTTCTATAACATATTTCCAAACACTGTTCTGTCAAAACATAGGTTCGTGGAGCGCGGGTACAAAGCCCTGCTGGATCGCCTGGTGCGCGCGGCAATGAGGGCAACGCCTGAAATACGGACCACACGGTGTCTGTTTCTGCCTGAAACGAAATGTTTGAAGGCCACCTCCAATTCCGGCAGTTTTTGTAGAGTGCGGGTACAAGGCGCTGCTGGACCGCCTGGTGCGCGCGGCAGTGGAGGGCAACACCTGGAACGCGGACCACGAGGTGCCTGTCTCCGATAACAATGCAAATTTCAATGCTACAGGTTCGTGGAGCGCGGGTACAAAGCACTGCTGGATCGGCTGGTGCGGGCGGCGGTGGAGGGCAACGCATGGAACGCAGACCATGTGGTGCCGGTGTTTCGCGGCGGCGGCGCCTGCGGCCTGGAGAACCTGCGCACCCTGTGCTGCCCCTGCCACGCCGACATCACCAAGACCCAGGCCAAGGAGCGCGCCGCCGAGCGGTGCGCTCGCATCTTTAAGACGTGGGGCCCTGCAGCACATTTCATGCCTGCAGTACAATTCATGACCAGAAATACGGCTGGCTCCAGTTCCAGACTCAAGGTTCACCGGGGGACGAGATTAATGTGCCTCCGAATCCGCCTCTGATGATGTAGCCGCTGCGGAGCAGGCAATACGAGAACCACTGCAGATGCTGCGCATGCTTCTGTGCCGCAGGCTGATGCAGAAGCAGGGGACGCTGGACGCATTCCTGAACAAGCCGGCCGCCGCAAAGGCGCCCAAGCCGCCGCGCCCCAAGATGAAGCGCCTCTACGCTGACGCAGGTGGGGCCAGGGGCATTTCAAGGGGCATTCTGCCCTGCCCGTGCTGCCCTAAAATACCTTGCATGCGGCTCGCAGCTTTCCATGCTGCCTCGCGCTAGCGTCCCTGCGGCAGTCATGTGACGAGCCTACATGCTCCCGCTTTGATCCTGGTCACCAGCTCCACCACAGGGGCCTGGCATTCGTAACCGACCCCTCGTCAAGTCGTAGAAGACGCAGCAGAGACCAAAGTACCTGTGACAGAACGTATTGCCGTCGGCAGATGATGGCGACTCGGACGACGGCCTGCTGGTCAGCATCTCGCAGTCGCCGCAGCCGCTGGCGCCGGCGCCGCAGCCGTCACAGCTGCAGCTGTCGCAGCCGCAGCGGCCGAGGCCGCCACCGCCGCCGCCAAAGCGGCAGACGACGCTGCCGCTAGTAATGCGGGGCGGCTCCCAGGTGGCGGCGGCGGTTGGAATTATGGGACCCAGCAACGGCGGCGGCAGTGTTGCCAGCAGCGGCGCTGATGAGTCAGGCGGAGGCGGCAGGGCAGGCGGCGGCTCCAGAGTACCTGCCTCCGGGGCCAAGCGGGCGGCGAAGAAGACGTCAGACAACGGCAAAGCAAAGACGGCAAAGCTGACGCCGCGTTGAGTCCGATTCGGGCCGCCGTTGGCCATACTCGCTGTTGTTCCGGGGTGAAGCGGACGCCTTGGTGGCACTGCACCGTCAGGGCATCTGATGGCCGCGGTTGGGTGTCGAATCAGTGCCAGAGATGAAGATGACTACATATATTGGACAGGTGCGACGTGTCCCATAGACGCTCATGTAGTAAAAATAAGCGCCGCACAATGATATAGTTCAGGCCCGGAATCGTAACGCTATCCTACATGCGAGCTGATGCACGATGCACCGATGAAACAATTCCACGGCAGCGCCCTGCTGACTGAGTCCGTGTGTGTGTTTGGCAGGCCTTTGCCGTCAGCTGCTGCGTGGCCCAAGATGAGCCGCTGCCGCCGAACCCAAATTTCGACCAGAATGCATTCGGCATGCCTTGAATTGTCCTCACAATGTGTAGATCAACACCACGTGCCTGATTCGGACCCGCTCCATGTGTCAGCCGCGCGGCCATGTGCGCATGATCAAAAGTGTTCCGCCTGTGGCGGCCCTGCATAGCACAGCGTGCGAAGTCGCGAAGACCTTTCGAACAGGGTTTGGCCGCTTCGGACTGCTCAACTTTGACGTTCTCGCCCTTTTTCTTTGTTTTGCCAGCGGTGCCGACTCCGGCAGCGTGGAGCTGTGCTTTCGAGCGCTGCGCCGCCTGGTGAAGTGCTGCGCCTCGTGCTTGCCAATTGCGACTCCTGCCGGTTTCGTCACATGCTGCGCGCTGCCGCCAGCCAGCCACTGCCGACGGGCGCGGAGGCATCCTGGCCGTCCCTGCCCTACTGAACGGCATCCTCGGGCGGCAGCGGGATCGCAGAGGTGCCGCCGCCACTGCCGCCGCCGCCGCCGCTGCCATCGTCGTCTCTGTCCTCATTGCTGTGTCACCGCTGTCAGAATCGCTGCCGCCGCCGCTGTCAGCTGACTCGTCGCCGCCACTGCCGCTGTCGGCGTCCGACATGTCGGGCAGCTCGTCGTCATAGCGGAATGAGCCCAAAGTCCGGCATATGTTCTGCTATGTCCGCCGGCGCTGCTGGTGCTGCCTCCGCGGCCTCTACAAGACCTTCCGCAGCCTCTGGCCCGTCATTGCTCTGACGCTCCGCCGCCAGCCGCTGCATCAGCACCTGGCGTTCTACCCCGCTGAGCTGGGCTGGCACTGGGCAGTGGAGCAGGCGGCGGCGCTGGCGTCGGCGCCGCTGCATACTGCAGCGGGGACGGCGACTGTGCGAGCCTTGGCGCTGGCTGCTGGGGCGGAGCAGCGTCTGACGGCTGGCTTACTGACGTCCAGCCGCGAGCCCCTTTCCGCAAGGACGCGTCTGCTGCCGTCTGCTGCCGCTTGGCTGGCGGCAACGCAGCATTGTCACGATCTGCTGCCCGCTGGCGCCGGCGTCGCCACGCGGCGTCGCCACGTGCACGGTGTCTACACCGCTGTCTCCAGCCGCTGCCCGCTTAGCGGGCGCTGCCGCTGCTCCTGCTGCTGCTCCCGTTCCCGATGCGTCCAGCGCCGCCGCATACTGGCACGATGAGCAGCATCTCCTCCCCATCAGGCTGCCCAGGTTCGGTTCACCAGCATGAAGCCTGGCAGATCCTGCTGCAGTAGCTGCGCCAGCAGCCGCCTCGCCATGAGGCAGGTGCAGCCGGCAGCATCGGTCAGCACATGCGTCTCAACTGTCGTGCGGCATGGCAGCTCGCTGGTGTACCGCGTGTGCATGCCCGGCTGTTCGCCGCGGCACAGGGCAGCAGCGGCATCTGCAGGCAGCCTGATGCTGACGGCTGTGACATTCTGCCTGGGAATGGACACGCTAACGCCTGCGCAGCCATTCGGCATTGGCCGGCTGATGGTCGCCGTCGACGGCTGCGAGCGGCTGCGCAGCCTGCAGCTCATCAACTGCGGGCTGCGGCGGCTGCCCGGCAGCCTGACGCCACAGGCGGCTGGAGTGGCTGAGCCTGGAGTGCAACCCCCGCCTGTTCCGCGATGGCCTGTTGGACAGCTTCGCGGCGCTGTCAAGGTGCAAATATCTAGACATACTGACTGAGCTGTGGACAGGATCCCCCAAATGGCATCACCACCCGCGTGCTGGCGGCCCTGCCGGCTCCCGAGGGCATCCGGTGCCGGCTGCGCGACCGCGACCTGGCAAAGATCCAGGCGTTTCATGGGGTGCTGACTGCCATGCCGCCGGGTCTGTGGCTGTGCCTTGTCGGCGACGGGGTGATGGGCCACACCAGCCCCATCCCGAGCTCTGGGAATGGGGCGATGTTGAGCTTGACACCCCGTTTGAAGACTTCAAGACTCAATGACGAGTTGATGAAGGTATCCGCTGCGGGCGATTCGCCGTTTTATATAGCACCGTAGGCATTGGCTTGTGCATGTCTGAAATGCCTGTGTGTGCGCAATGCCTCGTCGGCGAGGTATCAACAAGACTGCATTTGCAAATTCAACGGTTCAGTACATGTAGATTGCTTCTAGCCGCTGGAGCTTCAGCTTGCAGTTTGGTGCCGCTCCTCAGCTGGATGTCCGTACACAAACATATCGCCAAACTGCATACGTGGGTAGCCACAGACTCTGACCATGCCACCTTCGTTACGATCCGACCCGAAACTTGCGAGGAGCGTACTGATCTTGGAAGCCCCCCGTTGTTGAGCACAGCAGCAGGCGCATGTTTTATGCGTACGCCAGGCCAGCCAGCCACGCCGCAAATCCCTGAACCTTCCCCTGAGCACAAGGGTTGGAATCGTCCGTACGCTGTCTCTGGTGTTCACCACAGCAGCAGGCGCTTGTGGCGCGCGTATGCCAGGCCCAAAAACAGCAGCACGGCAGAGCCGGCGCAGGAGACGACTGCCGTGACGGTAAAGTTGACGGGGGTGTCGCGGAAGGAGTGCCCCGCGCCGAGGTTCAGCCCCGTGGTGCCCAGGTTCATGGTGAACACGTTGAAGATGTTGGTGGCGACCAGCGCCGCGACCATGAAGAACTGGATGACCAGCCGGTACTGCGCGGGAGAGGGCGACATTACATTGAGGATAGGTTCATTAGCGAGCAGATGATGACCAGCCGTACCCAGGTGATGCAGGATGATGCGCTTTCTTCAGAGCACGCCCATTCGCTTGAAAAGAGCAGAACAAGGCTGGCATCATGAGAGACGCAACCCAGCAAGCACCAGCTGCATCTGGCGCAGGCGCGCATCGCAGCAGGTTGACAGCGCACACAGCCAAACCTCTGGGGCGTCCTGGAGCGCAGCACGTCAGAGGAAACGTGTAGCAGAGCACCTTGGCCTCTCCACAATCGTCGAGGCAGATGCATCATCGCACCTCGATGAAGCGGTTGCGCTGCGTGTCAATCTCGAACTTGACGTAGTCCTCCGTGTCGTCCACGTACTCGGCCAGCGTCTGCAGCTTGTTGTACGTGTTGTCCAGGTTCATGAAGTACGTCTCCAGCACCTGTTCCACCTGCAGGGTTTGAGAAAGAAGGAGCGTTGGAGATGCGAGTCCTTTTCATTCCGAAACAGCCTGACGCATTGTCTAGATGCATGAAATACATCTTCAGCACCTGCTCCGACGTGATCCAGAAGGAGGGGACGATAACGTGACAGACTTCCCACACCCCATTTCAGCTGAGAGGCATTCCGACATTGAAGATTGAAAGGGAAATACTGTAGCCTAGCAACTTGTTGCAGAACCGTTCCTCCTCTGTGTCTCGCGGCAACGGACGCACAGCTGCCGCAGTCCCACCCGGCCAATAAGACACCCGAAAGGACCACAGGGGAACCTGAACGATTGGCAGACCGAGAGTCCATCCATAGAAGTCTGAAGCCACCGTGCCGTCAGGATGCCGTCACAATTTCTTGTAAGAAAAGGAGTGACTTTGCGCTTTGTAGAAAAGAATGGAGCGGAGCGGAGCGGATATGTTAGGCCAGGGGACAGTTGGCAGAAACGGTAGGGCACCTGGTCCTTGTCGCGCTCCTGCTCCTCCTCCTTGTCGTACGCGGCGAATGACGCGCGGCTCAGGTAATCCCGCACCGCGTCCGCATTGCGCGGCGTCGTGGTGCCGCCCGTGGCACGCCACTCCGTCATCGCCGCATTACGGGCCCTGTGGGCGAACGCAACCAGGAGTCAAATCAATGTATCGAGAAATATTCTGTGCCTTGTGGCATCATGCAATCGTGTGCAGGACACGACTAAAGTTTCAAGGAACATATGTGTGCTGAACAACAGCGGGCAGCTACAAGCGCCACTGGATTGCGAAGGCAGCCATGTGGTGGCAGGAGCGCACCGGGCAGACAGATTCATGTCGCGCATGTCCTCGTCGTCGTCTAGCAGCTTCTCCAGCAGCTCCCGGATCTGCAGCGCCACAGGAAAGCGGCTCGATAAACCTGATGTACTGTGGCGCAGGTGTTCTGACTACAAGCATTTGTCGCCCAGCAGCCTCCTCAGCAGCCTGCCCAGAGCTTCTGCCAATGGACAGGTGACGAAGAGTGGTGTGAACAGGATCTGGCGAGCTGTTGGTGTAGGCGAGCAGGCGGAGGCGCGCACCGTCTCCACGCGCGTGTTGAGGCGGACCATGCGATTCTTGACACTGCGCAGCCGGTCCAGCCGCCGCATTGTCACCTGCGGCGGGGCAGGAATCCTCAGTTCTGTTTGGAACCCTCTGACACCTAAAGCATGCCGGGATGAGCCTGCTGGTGACCCTTGCCTGCTGCGGAGGGATTTCCGGCACTGCTGAGGCAGTCAGCAGAGGTTGCAAAAGGGGACTGCAGCCAGGCGACACTGAGCCCAGCTGCAGAGGCGCCAAGTAGTTTCGCTCTGTAATGTCGAAGCACACCTTCTGCACGATGGCGTCCAGCACAGGGTGGGCGGTGCGCTCCAGATCCGTCACCAGGTACTCTAGGAACATAGTCACAAAGTCCAGCACCACCTGTAGCGGGCAAGGGTAACAACCTGTTGGTGATGATTGGAAGCATTCCAGCACCGAAGCTTCTTTGCAGGCGCTGCTGTGCTGAGCATACGCTACCCAGGCTACCGTCACGAGCAATTGCTACCCGGCTGACCTACTCAGCTGGACCGCCGGCATCGTGCGCTGATCCCTATCTCCGGCAACAGCAGCCATGCATGGTTGCTCTGTACAGGCCATAGAACCCACCTCGAGAGCACGCAGCTCGAAGGGCGCCTCCTCAGTGATGCCCGGCAGCGAGCTGAGCAGCGAGCGGAAGTCGCCATCGCCCTTGCCGCCGCCGCCGCCCCTGGGGTCACTGTCCCCGTCGCCGCCGCCCTGCGTGTGCTGGGTGCCCCAGTCCTCCGGGTCCTGCACAACAACGTGGTGAAGATGTCTATATGAAGATGCAAACGCGCTTGGTATGTTTTCGTGCAGCGCGTGGCCCTATGGTGTGAGGGGCAGACCGCGCTCAGCGTTGGTGCGTGTTGTGGGACGTCAGGGAGTTTGCCGTCCTTTAATAGGACAGCCCAGGAATTGCAAGATACCAACGGCAGCACCATCTCACCCGCAGGCGGCGGCGGTGCTCCTGCACAAAGGCGGCGACGCGGTCCTCCCCAGAGTCCATGATCATCACAAAGTCTGCGCCAGGCCACAGAAACATCCAGTTGGGGCGGAGAAGACAAACCCCAAACACACTGCCCTTTTTGGGCCGCAGATCGTTCGAGGTTGCACCTGTATTTGAAGAGTGCAGAGTCAGGGGGACACCGATGAACCATTCCAACATGCGATGTCCATTGCAGGTTTGGCAGAGGCAATGCACGCGCGCGCACCGGTGGTGATGATGCACTTGAGGAACTCGAGGTTGATGACGATGGCCTTGTCCCGCACCAGCAGCGCCGGCGGCGAGCTGCTCGGCTGCGCGTCCAGCAGCCGCAGGTCCCGTGGCTGCAGGCGCAAGTTTTACCACAACTCACATCCTTCCCGGCTTGCTTAGGAGGCAGCTACGGCAACATCCGAAGACCATAATGCGGTGTGCATCTCTGCTGAAATCAGGGTCGCTAGCTGTGGCCAGGCTGGCAATATACGCCTGTCGATGAACTCTTCAAGTGGCGGAGTGCCAGACGGACCGCACCTGCACGCCGAGGCGGTGGTGGATGGCCGCCTTGCCCATGGTGACCTCGCACGTCTCGCCGTCGGCGTCCATGCGCAGCCAGCGGTGGCGCAGTTTGTTGCCCAGCACCTTTTTACTCTTGCCTAGCAGCAGCCTGCAGCGGGTGCGCGTGCATCAGGCTGTAGGTCCCACAGCCTTTTGCATGTCGTTTCAAGGCCAGGAGACACTGTGAAACCATGTTTTGGGAGCGCTGTGTTTTGACGGGCAGTAGATTATACGCCCCGCGCATGTGACGTGTTGACGGAGCAACACGCGCATGGGGCTCCGCGCCCACCAATGCTTGGCTGCAGGCCATGCGCACTAATCTGATAGATGACGAAGCGGCGAAGTGTGACATGAGAAGATCAGCCCACCTGCTGGCAAGCGCCTTGTCCGAGGAGCTGTCCTGCGCGCCATTGCCTTGTGCGCCGGCAGGTGCGCCGTTTGTGCGGATCGCCGGCACATCCAGCTTCGCCAGCGGGTTTGCCTCTGCGCGGGCGTCCGCCATGGCTGCGTGCTGCTCAAGCGAATCCCGTGGGCAGCCTGCTGCAGCGGGCTGCAGGCCCTGCTGCCCTCCAGCTGCCTACATTGCAGATGGGCGGTGCAGGCACCAGCGGCAAGGTCCAGCCGCGGGAGCGGTCAAGACGCCTGGAAACCTTCTTCACACCTTCTGCCGAACCGCCGCCTCGAACGACTGCTGTTCAACTAAAAAGCTACTTGAGACCTCGTGTGTGCGTGTCAAGCTTCCAGTGGAGTACACGGCCGGTCCTCGGTGGACCGAAAATTCACTGTATCAGGCCATCCACAGTCGCGTCGTCGACAGCCACTCGCCAGCTTATGATACAAATAAGACATTTGCAAGTGACAATCTGAGCAAGCCTTCGTGCAAAGCCCGCTTTGATCACGTGCCATTCTGACTTCTCGAGCCTGGAGGAGCCCTTGGTGCGCACAGAACGCTTGCAATCGTTTGCGGACAGCCGGTCTCAGTAGTGTGCAAGTCAAATCGCTAGATTGCAGCGCTCAGCACGTCGATGCGCAGGTGTTAGCAGCATGGCGGTCGATGGAAGGCATCTGCCACTGGTGCTGCTGGTGGCTGCGTTTCTCGCACTATCTCGAGCCGCAGCAGAGCAACCCTGCGATGAGAACACTGCCCAGGTGTTCCTTCTGAGTTCTTGTATGCTCATACATGAAGTCGTCGCAGCCTGTAAGCCACTAGAGAGGCGGCAGATAGGTTGAGATCCGCAGGAGGATCTGTAAGTGAAGTCTGCTGTGAGGCTTGCAATGCTGACCTAGCACCTGCAAATCACGTCTCTGACAGTATAGCAGTGAAATCAAGCAAGCTGCTCAATCAATCCTGTTGTTTCGGCTGCTTTGCAACTTTGTCTGTCACGATGTGCATGCAAACTAAAACTCTTGTCGTTGCAAGCTGCGTGGCTGCGGACGTGTATTGCGTCGGCCATGCTCGAGTTCATGCATGCTGCCTCAGCTCGCCTGCGTAGGCTGCTCATAGGCAAATTGGTTTTCGTTACAGCCAGCTGACTAACGAGTTGGGTGACAAGTCACAGACTGAACGCCTCCTGTGCCGCCGCCTGCAGGGGCTAGGGCGCCCATGCACGACGTCGCTGGGCGGAGCAGCGGATGGTGGCGTGCTGCAGGGCCCGCGCCGCATGCTCGTGCAGGCGCCGCAGCCGGCGTCACTAAACGGTAATGACCCTGCCGCCGCCTTTGCTCCACCTGCAGCCGCACAGGCCCCTCTGCAGGCTCTCAAGGCCCACCTGAATCACGGTGCCCTGGCAGAGGCGCTCATTGCGCAGCGACAGCACAAGCGCGTTGAGGATGCTGCGGCTGCGGCGGAGGCACCTGCGCCTGCAGGCGGCCTCCCTCACGCCAGCCACAAAGGTGGGCCGCGGCCCCCGCACGCGCAAAGCCTGCAGCAGTCCTTCGGGACACCGCCAGCACGCCGCACCGGTGTCAGAATGAGGAAGGGGCAACACCGAATGCGTCGGCATGGCAGGGGGGCCATTCGTGAAGGTGGCTGCTGCTCACCGGACCGCGAAGGAGCACAGCGCTCTCGTGCTGCGCAGCGAGGCTGGCCCTTGCCTTCCTCCCAATGCTACGTACCTCCAGATGCGCCACCTTTTAGCCTACCCCACTGTCTGGTACGCGCAGATTTGTGCAGTGACCACCCGCCGCCGGGCAAGTACGGCTGCGACGAGCAGCGAGACTTCCAGAAGTGCTTCGCGGACTTCATGATTGCGGGCGACTTCTGCAAGCGCACCTGCGGCCGCTGCCTGGGTGCGTCTGTTTCCTTTACACTGTTTCACCAAACTACCACGAGCCCCTGTGTCCGCGTCAGCTGAAGAATGCTGCACATGTGCAGTGCGGCGCACCTTCAGATTGCAAATAACTGCATTGGATGCTCACTCAACCTTCTGCACCCGCTGTGGTGTTGCAAGGATGTGTCATGGGCTGATGTTGTTGGGAGATCTGGAGCGGACGCTCGACGGACTCATTGCTGGCGCAGGCGTGTGCAATGACATCCCGCCGCCGGGCGAGTACACGTGCCAGCAGCAGAAGGATTTCGGCAAGTGCAATGAAAACTACATCCGCGACTGGGGTTACTGCGCCGAGACCTGCATGGTCTGCGACAGTGCGTTTTCTCTTTACGGACTTGGGGCACCTATTCAGGGCTTGTACCTCAGTCGAACGTCGTCAGTCGATTGTTCATTGGCCCCACCTCTTAGACGTCTCAACAAGCCTGCTGACACGACAAACACCGTAAGACACCTGTACTGACAGCACCGAAGGGGAATGCAGCATGGCTGTGCACACCATGTGATACACCTGGTTGTCATGCAACTGCAGTGGACATGGCAGACAGCAGGCCGCAGGACACGGCGGCGCCAACGCTGGCTGGCGTGACGACGCCCGTTTTCACGGCGGCGCCAACCAAGGCGCCCACGGCCATGCCAACAGCCATGCTAACAACGGCGCCGACCGCGATGCCAACAGCGGCGCCGATTGCTGTACCGACAGCCATGCCGACCGCCGCGCCGACAGCCATGCCGACGGCGGCGCCGACGGCGGCGCCGACTGTGGACGCTGCGGCTGTGGCGGCTTCGCTCGCGAAGGCGCAGCAGGCGGAGCGAGACCAGGCGGCACAGCAGGCGACAAAGAGCCAGACGCAGCAGCCGGCCGCGCCTGCACCAAAGGTGCCCACGCCCTGAGCTGCCGCGCATCCTCTGCGCGCTCAACACGCAGTGCTGCCAAGCGATTCGCTGTGCTGCCGAGAGGTGGCTCCACCTTCCTGCCACCTTCCCGTGTGCCGACAGCTGTCCAGCTGACATGGGCGCTGCAAGGTGCAGCAGTGTTTTGTCAGGGCTGACAGCTCGCCAACCATCCCTACCCTACTTGCTCTCTGGGGCTGCCGCGCAGCATCAGGCGCAACACTTTCTTCACATTGATGCCCCAGCGCATGGGCCTGCGCAGGCTGAAAGTCGACCCGATGAGTATGTCAAAAGTTGTGTAAACCCAGACTCTAGAATTGCGGATTTTTGCAGGCGCCGGTGCACCCGGGGACGACGCACATCGTGCAGCATGCCGGCGACGGCGACGGCGACAATGGCGAGGCGGTGGTGGTGCACACGGACGAGGGCACTGTGGTTGTCCACAAACACAGCATCTTTGCCTACGTGCGCTCCTTGCCAACACTGAAACCCTGGGACTATGCCGCTTCTGCCTCCTTTGTCTCTGCGGTTGCATGCTGCCTTGATGGCTGGGTCTCCCGGTGCTGGCAATGTCAAACCTGCCTTGCCTTGCCGCTCGTTGTTGTGTTGCATCAGCTGTTATCATCCCAGGCACTTGTTGGCAGCCAGGGCATGTAGTCCTATTTTTTGAAATCGAGGCATTGTCGGCTGGGCAGGTGCACGGCATCCTCATGGTGTCGGCCTTTGGCGTGATCATCCCGATTGGCATCTTCACCTCGCGCTACGGAAAGTTCTGGGGCGGCTGGTTCAACACGCACCGTGCCGTGCAGGTGCCCATGGGTTCAGCTTCACGCTGTCATTATCCAGATCTGTATAGACAGTATCATGATGTTCCTTGCCAATATTCCACAGTGCACACTGCCTGACGCTCTGTAGAGGAGCTGGCAGGTTTAAGCGTTCAGCTTTTTATTCTGCTGGTGGCCCTGTGTCGACATCCAGTGTTCATTGCATGCTGGCGCTTTGTGGAAACGAATATCTCCATGAGCCGTGGCTGACGACTGCTCTTTCCTGCTTGCAGACGATTGGCTGGATTGTCGCGGCAGCCGGCTTCTTCTTGGCGCTCGCCATGCACAAGCTGGTGCATTATGTGGAGCATGCGGTGCGGCTGTAGCACTGTCTTTGCTATTCTTCGCAATCTCTGGGTGCACAGAAGGCTGCTCGCGCCCACCACTTTCAGCTACGCTGATCAGGCTCTGGCGATCTGTGCACATCTTGTCTGTCGTCTGTCAATGTTGCTGGAGGATCAGCTGCTGGCTATGTTGCGCTAAAACTGCTGCACATCCACAGACGTTTTGCCTTCAACCCTGTGCAGCATGATGTGTAGACGCCGGCGGGGAGGCGGCGGCTGCATGATGAGGCGGTGTGATCGCCACTGCATTGAATCTATCATCACTTGGCTCAAGTGTGTGCTCTGCTGGCGCAGCACGAGGTGCAGACGCCAGCGGGGCGGCGGCTGCTGCACGATGAGGCGGTGCTGCACGACGCGGCTTGGCAGAAGCGGCACAAGATCTACCTGGTGCACAAGTACATCGGCATCGCCGTCTTCGTGCTTGTCTCGCTCCAGGTGCGGCCGTTTTCCTTTGCACTGTCGTGTCCTATACGTTTCATGAAATAGCGTCCACCTGCCCAGACGTCTCGGCACCGGCAGGGTACAGTCAAGTATGTTTGCTCCTGCACCTTCACAGCAGCGCATGCCACACGAGGCTTGGGCGCTGACATCATCGTTTCCGCGCAGGCGGCGTCCCTGTTCAAACGGCTGGACAACAAGTCTGGCCTTCGGAGTGCCTGGGCGTGGGCGCACTCTGCCAATGCCAATAGAGCTCTTCGATCCAATCGTCCCTCTTGCATTTCTGCGCAGGCGGCGTCGCTGTTCAAGCGGCCGGACCAGAAGTCCGGCCTGCGGGCCGCCTGGTCGTGGGCGCACTGGCTGTGCGGCTGGACGGTGCTGGTGGCGGCGCTGTTCAACAACTGGGAGGGGCTGGTGCTGCTGCAGCCGCTGGACGTCTGGTACTCCATCGCCTATGGCATCCTCATCGCCGTCATCGCCGGGTGTGTAGCTAAACCCTAATCCATATACCGGCATTGGGCAGGTGGTGTTGCAGCCGCTGAACATCTGCTACTCCATCGACTACGGCGCCTTGTGGCCATCATGGCAGGGTACGTAGATTTTCTAGGCTTTTCGTTGACATGTTGATGACGCGTTGGACGTCTGGTGCTCCATCAGCTACGGCGCCCTTGTTGCCGTGATTGTCGGGTGCGCTAAACTGTGGAACCTGATGTCAGCCGCAGAGACAGTTTCTGTTACAGTTCCTCCGCTGTCTCCCCCAGCGCCTGCCACCTGCAGAGGCGGATCAAGGTGGTACATAGCGTCTTCCCGAAGCGCCAATGTGCCTGTCCTGCACACAGTGACGCCGGCGCGAGAGCCTTGCAATGAACAGGATGTTGTGCCGTCAAATGGCTTCTTTCAAGTGCCTCCGGAAGCGTGATGTAAGGTGTTGCGCCTGCAGGTGGGTGCTGGTGGCGGAGGCGCGCCGCTGCATCTACGGCCACCAGCTGGAGGGCTACAAACAGGTGCGCTATCGCGTGAAGGGAGATCGACTGGCACCGTTTTGAGGCAACTGAGCTGAGGCAATTGAGCGCCCATGTGCGTAATGCCTCAAGCTTACTACTGTTGACCTCCAGAGCCTGATGTCCCAAGCCGTGTCTGGCCAGCTGGTTACGCATGCACTGATCATGTCCCCAGCTGCCCCGTGGCATTTTGCGGGACACGCTGCATGTGCCCCCTGAGAAGTCCAGTGGTGTCATCTGGCAAAGTACTGGGCATTCTGCAGCCTGACCACATTCTGTAAGCTGAGCGCCACGCACCTTGCGGCGCAGGCGGGCGAGGATGGTGGCCTGAAGTTGGTGGGCGGCTCGCACGAGGAGCAGCACGTTCTGGGCGCGCTCAGAAAAATTTGCTTGTTATTGGGATCAACCAACGCCTACACTTCCACCTACATCGTGCAGGCGGGAGAGGATGGTGGCCTGACGTTTGTGGGCGGCTCGCGCGAGGAGCGGCACATTCTGGACCAGAAAGATCTGGCGCCTTTGACAGCTCGACGTTTGGACTATGACCACTGCAGGCGGGCGAGGACGGCGGCCTGGAGATGGTGGGCGGCTCGCGTGAGGAGCGGCAGGGGCTCACTGGCGCTGGCGGCGGCGCTCTGAATGGGCAGCGCTACGATCTGGAGGACCCGGAAGAGGCGGACGACGACGAGGAGCTGGCTTTTGCCACCGCCAAATTCGCGCGGGACTGAGGATGGACCTCTGCCTGCCGGGGACCGAGGGCTGCGACCGAGGGTGGCGTATTGAGGCCTGGGGCCGGGAGGCTGCCCCAGAAAGGGGGTGTTGATCCGGAGCCTCGGTTACAACGCAATATATTCCGCGATTTGGGGCGCCAAGGGCACGAGAGCCCAAAGAGCAGCAGTAGGCTCAGGTCAGGAGACTGTGTGCTGAACGGCGCCAGCCGCTGGCCGCCGAGCTCGCTGACACTCTGGCCGAGATGTTGGATTTGAACCACACGAACCACATTCTTGGGGTCTTTTTTGACACGCGCGGTAGTGATTGAAGTCCGAGTTGGGCTGATCTGGAAAGGAAGGCTGATGGCTGCAGCTTCCGGCACCACCATGCAAGCTGAACAGCCTGTGATGGTGCAGTGGCAGCGTTTCTGAACTGGAACTTGTTCCTCTTATCAGCACAGTGGCTATGCCGCAGGGCGGCCGCATCGATGCTGCATGAGGTCACTTTTGAGCCTTTACTGTAACAGTTCGAGACCTTTAATGGCTCACAATCCACACCCCGAATGCCGATCACTGGCTTGCACAAGCTGCTACTGCGCCACCATTTGTCACCGTGCAACGCCGCTACAAAGTACAAAGGTGCGTCTGGCCGCCGGAATATTTCCTGCGGCGGTCATACCACATGTCAGAGAGCGTTTCCTTGGGTGTCCAGAACACCGTTCTGCCTCAATACAGCAGAGTCAAGCTGTGCACTGCTGCTAGCTCAAGATGACCACTACGCACACCGAACGCTGTCGCCCTGTCATGGTCCGAGAATTTCGAGGCAGCATCATCTGCCTCGATTCTGACGAGCGAGATCCCGCACAAAATCCACTTCAAGGTCGACACTTTCCATGCTGCTCTCGCGGATTTTTTGGTCGCTCCTCACTCTACGGAGTGCTCTAATGGCCATGTCCTCCAGCAGCTCGGACGCGGGCTCGTCAGGCGCAGGCTCATTCCACAACATCCCCTCCGATTGGGGCATCGAGAGCCTCGACGGCAGTGAGGCCATGCACTCATCTTCTGGGTCCTACGAAAGCTCGGGCCGTGCGAATTTCCTTCTTGGCGACGAGATAAGGCCGGAGTTCGCAGATGGGGAGGGGTGGATTGGTGAGACACTGCATGCTGCGGACTTTCGAGGCACGCCAAACGTGGTCCTGTCTCGACATTCGAAATGTTGCCAAACTTGCGAATGAGGCTGTATTGCCTGCACTGCAGTCGGTTCCGCCGAGATGCTGTCAGGACTACAGGAGATGCTAAGGCAACGGCTTCGAGCCTGGCGGCCGATAACAGACGAGGCATACCTTGAGGGCCTGGCGGATCTGACTTCTAGCAACGCAAGTGACGACGGGCAGCAGTCAGCGGCACCCAGAGTGTTCTTGGCGAGGTACCTGCCTCTTGACGGCGCCATGGGTACGGCGTCGACACAGTTGCCTAATGATTCCGCTTCCCATATACTATTTGCTGTCGTAGATCCTGCTGTTGCACAGGTTCCAGTGTTCTGCTGGAGGTTGAGGTGCTGAAGACGCTGTATCAAGCGTCACCTTCCATTACACTGTATCGCAGGCAATGCTGTGGAAGCGCAGTGCACCGAATTCTGGCGCTGGTACCACGGCCAAGGAGGGTGCTCATCAGATGCGGCAGTCCAGCAGCCTCTGGCAGAGGCTCAGCTGCCGCCGGCGCCAGTAGAGTCACTGCAGCTCAAGGACGGGCCGCAGGCTCCGGCGCCGCTAGGGCCGGCAGAATCGCTGGAGCTTATGTATGAGCAGGCTCGCATGGCGCGTGTGTGGTATGCATCATCGGCTGTGCCGCCGCCGCTGGGCAGCTGCAACGGCCAGCCCCCTCCCCACGCTGCGCTCCGCGTGGCCGAGCTGCTGTGGCGGGAGGTGAACGGCTTCGCGCCTGGACGCCATGACCATCAGGTGCGGGTTCCAGCAGGGTGTAGGATTGAACCGTGCCATGCATCAGTCGTGTCGGGCTTGCCGCACACTTCGGTGCTGGCACCAATGTTGTGTTCTTGTTTTGTTAGCACGACGCAAATGCTGAAGGCCCGCTAGGCAGAATGCGATTTCTCCATTGCCTGCAGGCCTGCTTTCTGGCGGCAATGCGAGTCCTGCGGCCAGGCAGTGATGCTGAGGAGGTGGTTGCTGACATCTCCAGCGCGCTGGTCGATCTGCTGCTGCCCAAGACCGACCCTCGATTTGCTGCTGCACAGACGCGGTGCCAGATCCTCACGGTGCGCAAAGTGGAACGCTCATGATGTTTACAGCTTTTTGCGGCTCTGCATACTGCTCCCGTGCATGAGGACGAGATCCTTGTCACGAACTGCCCGCAGGACGGCCCATGCACGGTGCTGAAGGCCATGCTGGCTGCCGAGGATCCCGGCGCCCACGTGATGGCACTGACTGTTCTGCAGCGCTGCTGCGGCACAGAGACGCCCGACGCGGTGTTCCAGCAGAATGCTGCTGCGCTGCTGCGCAGCCGCATCCTCCAGGTGTGTGCATCTCTAGTACCAAAGACACCAACCTGCATGCACAATGAGGTGATGCAGCGGTGCATGTGCATGATCACATGCATGTAGCATGCACGATGAGGTGCTGGAACGCAGTTTCCTTCAAGTCCTTTTGCGTACAATGCTTGCGCACACTGCCTTTCAGGCATGATAGCGCATCAGGCTCAGGGTTAACTTGGCCGTTCATGCGCAGGCGCTGATATTGCGGCTGCAGGACCATATGTCCCAGAACGGTGCAGATTTTGGCGTGGCGTGCAGCGGGCTGCGTCTTCTCGATGACATTGCCCAGCGGTCCGCAGCAGGTGACCCTTCTCGGGCTGGACATCATGGTATCGCTGCTCTGCGCATTCTGCCGTATCTGTGCTCGATTTGTGCCATGCATGAAGGGCTCGAAAAAGAGTGGTGCGTCAGCTGAGAGCGTCACGTAGGTGGATGTATCACCTACAAAGGTGCTGCCGAGTTGTTTGTTCCAACTTCTGTGCGGGAAGTTGTAACTCTGCGCGCATATGTACTCAAATGTAAAAACGTAGCGAACGTCTTCATGTGTACGCAGGTGGCAGGCTGCAGGCCGACTTATCGTCGGCACTGCTCGATGCTGGCGCCCTGGACTTTGTGTGCGGCGTGCTGCATGATGCCACCAACAAGAGCAACCAGGTAGGCATCCTTCTGCTCCAGCACAAATACGGCACCGACAGCTTGTGTGATCCTGCACTCCCATCCTCGAGAGATGCTGTGGTGTCCTAGATGGACAACCACATCATGTTGTTCCAATGATATGGCGCGCTACATCTTGAAACCCCTCACGTTTGTATGTATTGCCGTGCAGGCTGTGGCGGTGCGGGCTTTGCGGACGCTGCAGAGCCTGATCTGCAATGGAGGCAGCGGTGTCCGGCGGGCGGCTTTTGACTTGGGCATGCTGCAAGGCGTCACTTCAGTGTTGCTGCCCAGCATTGCCGCAACAGCGGTGCAGCGGCGTGCAAACTCTCTGGCACTCGCGATATTGCTGGTGGGTCGAACTGAACGCTATCTACTGGGCCAAACTGCAGCTGCACCTGATCGTCCTCCTGGTAGCATTGCACATCGGTTCTCAAGTTCCGAGATGAGACTGCAGGTGCCAATGCTGCCAATTCTTCAATCACGCAGGAGATTCGGGGGCAACTGTACAAGGCTCCGCCGAAGCTGCGGCTCTGCCTGCACCAGAAGATGGTGGCCATTGCCCGGCTTCCCGGAATCCTGAAGTGCGCTACCGGCATTCACACCATTGTTGACGTTCGTCAGCATTGCACAGCGCACTAATCGGCATTCTTTTGTTTGAGCGGGCGCTTGCAGGCGTTTAGTGCTCATGCATGGATGTGGTGCAGGGACACGAGGGATGCCGCTGATACTGTTGCTGCCCTGCAGTATGGATGTGCTGACTTCTACTGACTCGTGCAGTTGGTGTGTGCGCAGGCCTGAGGTGTGCCAGATCGCACATGCGGTCTGCGTGCGGCAGGCGCCGTAGTGACACGATCGAGTGCCAGAGCCCACACGGTGAGCGACAAATGCTGCGCTGCATTCAACGGCCGAAGAGTATGCGCTGAGATAGACGATTGGAGAAGGCACATTGCTGCGCCGCTCCCCGCAAACTCGAATTTGATATTCAAGTCCACTCAATGATTGATAATTCAGAATGATGAACATATTCACGAATAACGGGTTGATCTGATTGAACAGCCCGATGTGCAGCATTTGCTCGACAGGGCTTTTACTGTGTTGCTCCTTTCAGCGCACCTTGCCCCTGTTTACGCCAACTGAATGTGTAGCAGCCATCTGAACAGAAATCTGGATTGTCACCAGCTGTCGATCACATAATGTACTTGGTACTTGAGCAGTCACACCGGCTGTTGCATGCGCAGCAGCGTGCAGCCCCGTCTCGAAGCTCTACAAGGGAATCGCATGGCGAGTGCCGCAGTTCATTCAGTCTATTACAACGCAGCCGTTGCGGTGGTAGCGGGGAGGCTGCACAATGTGACATGTCGGCAGGCCCCACCATATCTCCCGCAGGAGCATGTCAAGAACCGCGACCACGAGAGAGTCGCGCAGCTTGCACTTGCAGGCGCATGTGCAAGCTGCGCACTGCAAGTGCAAGCTGCGCACTGACTGCCATTTCACCTTGGGCGCGGAGATGAAGTCGTCCATGTCATCGCCGCCCGTCGCCCGCATCGCCTCCGTGTTGGCCTCGCCAGTGGACTGCACACGTGAGTGCTCGTCAGCAAACTGTCACATCACGTTGCATGATATTCAGTGCAGGACGAGGAAGTGCAATGTGCGCCTGACTGTGCACGTGGCTGCGAGTCAGCAGCGCGCCGAGCTCAAAAATGAGAAACAGAGGCTGCAGAAAGTGCAAGCGCGAGCACATCGCCTCCTTGCCAGTGATACATTGCCGCCGCCAGCACGCCGACTGCCGCCGCCGCCACGACTTTGCCCTTCCAGGAAGGTGCGACGCGCTACGCCACACCGCCAGATGGGGATTTGATGCAATAATACAGGGCCACTGTGTGACTGAAGCGGGACTACAAGGTTCGTGCAGACGAGCTCTTGCTGGTGAAGCCATGTTGGTGGATAGCCTCCTAAATGGACTAGAAGGTGGCATGTTTGGAAGACTCTAGAGTCTTCCAAGTCACATGTGTACACATGTGACAACAAAATGGAGTTCGGGAGGGACTTAAGGGCTCAAAAGTCTCTTACGTGCGAGACTTGGCGGCATGCAAGAGCGGCAGGCGATTGTCGAATTTGCGTACGCGAAAAATCGTACCTCGTACCTGTATCTTGTGGCAGTTTGACATCGGGCCCCAGAGCCAGACTGTGAAGCGGTGAGACCGAATTCGATCCGCTGCCACATGCCATGCCGCAGTGCGCGCATGCAGAGCGCGCAGCGAGTGCCCCGGCCTGATGACTGCGGCGGATCCGGCAGCGGACAGCACGGCAGACGGACTGACGGCTTCTGACAGCGGCTGTGGCAGCGGCTGCGGCAGAATCGATGTCTGCAGCTCTGCCAGCAGGGCCAGGCTCATGGTGTTAGGTCTCAGCGGACCTGGGATGCAGCAGCGCAATAACATGTCTCTGCAGCAGAAGCGTTGTGCTGCCGAGACTTTAGCTTAGGCATGTGTCATCGCAGACGTATGAGCGACTCATACTGTCCGCAGGCAATGCCTGCATGCAGGCGCAGTCACGTGATCCCCACCTGTAATGCAATGAACCCCTCTGCAAGCTGCACCGCTGCACCTGTGCAGATGGTGACATCCTGAATGAGTCCCTGCATGTCGAGCGGTCGCGTCTTGCCGTCTCGCTCCGCCAGCCACTCGTCGCTCAGGCCAAAATGGCGCCAGGAGACTGCGCTGAGGGATGTTCGAGCGGCGCGGCTCTGGGTCGGCACTAGGAACGGCAGCATGGCGGGAGGCATGTCCAATGGTGGCCGGACTGCAGGAATGAGCGACATTCACATTGTCAATTGAAACTCAAACCGTCAATCAGTATACTTGTGTTGTCTGCTTTGTGAAATGAGCATTGGTAAAGAGGAGCCTTGCAGCTCATAGTAGCACAATGTGTCAAGCCTGTCCATGAGGAGACGTCCACTCAGACATTGGTCCTGATGTGTGTTGCCGCTGGTGATAACAACAGCTCACCCTTGAGAGCCACCACGAGCGTGCCGTCCCAGTCAAAAGCCGACAAGCCCTTGGACCAGACGTTGTCCTCAGCGAAGACGCCGCCGCTAGCGACGGCTCTCTGGCAGCTGTCGCAATCCGTGGCATGAGCACCTTCTGTATGACTAGCTCCGCTGTGTCTGCGAGCAAGGAGCACATGCAGATTCCTTGGTTGATGAGCTGCATACTCACCTGCTGCTCATGTTACAAGCACCTCTTTATGCATTTGTGGTGCCTCCGCGACAGCGTATGCAGGCGCACACTATGCAACAGACCTGAATCTGTGTCAAAGCAGCCTGGATTGGCGCACCTGGGAACGCAGTCTCGTCAGCGGGGAGTTTGCAGGGCCTGGTCAGCAGCCCCAGGCTGGCAGCGAGCTCTGTCAGGTCAGTGGTGTCCTGCGCCGCTCCGGCATGTCGCAGCGCTGGGACCAGCATCTCGAAGAGTGATGGCGCGACGACAGTGTCTCCTCCAGCAGCCCCCCGCAGCTCCAGGGCCTGTTTGGGCCAATCGCTTCTCGTGAACAACATGAGCAGGCCCGGCTGCAGCTAGCGGCTGCTCAATGTGATTCGGGGTGTTTGCAACTTGCGATGAGTGGACAAACTGCTTCACGGGTTCGGCTTGCATCACACCCTCACGACACTGCCGCCCACAACGCGGAGGCGTGGCGGCTGTGGCGCCACGAACTCATGCCAGATTAAGACGAAGAGCAGGACGGTTCGAGATACGACGCTGGCAAGATTGCAGCCGAACATGAAGGCGAAGTGCAGTGGCACTCCCCTCTGGAGTGCGCAAACGGCAAACACCAGGCCGCATGCACCTGGAACCACAGCATTCCAGCGGCCCCAGCGAAACTGCATAGCAAAGTTTGCAAAACGTCAACCGTCAATGCGAAGAAGACCCCGAGCCCATGAGAATCTGCAATTTCCGGTTAGAAGGGCCACATGAAGCAACTAAACATGCGACTTGTGGTGCGGCAGGATATGACTGAAAACCTGAAAACCTGCGGGCAATTTCAACAGCGGACGCACCTACCTGCATCAGGCCATAGGACTGAATGATGCAGAAGGCCGTCAAGACACCCCAAAAGGCAGCCGTGAGCAGCAGCGAGTTCTTGGCCCAAACCAACTAGGCGGAGTAAAGCAGACCGGCAAGCAGCCCCACCAACAAATAGCCCTGCCAGCAGAGATTGGCGTGTCTCATCAGCAGGCCAAGTTCGACACTGGAGTCGCTGCCAATGCTTGTCAGGTGCTCCACAGTGTCCTCCATTGCTCACAAGCATGTAAGAACAATGTTCAAGCGGCGTCGCACCCAACTCTTGATGCTCTCGGTCATGCCGGCGCCGAATTTCCGCACGTCTCTCTGATGGACGGCAAAATCCATGCGCTGCCACAGGCGCTTTTGCAGCCACAGCATCGACTGGTCCGCTTTGATGACTGTGGCATGGCGCCAACATACAGATCGGTTGCTTCCCCGGACAGCAGGTGCGGCAGGATGCAGGCTTGCAGCTCTGCCAGCAGAGCCAGGCTGATGGTGTTGGGCCGCAGCGGACCTGGGAAAAGGCACGATGCAGCTTCAATGCGGTGCGCTGAATCTTCACACAGCTGCCTTGATATTATTTGAGCGAGAAACTAGACGAGCCGCCGAATCAAGCTCAAGATATTCTAGCGGCATGTGTGCTTGCATGCATCAACATGTGAGATGTGAATGGGAGAGCTTTGCGTGTGTCCTTCCAGGTGTCTTCTGCCATACCTGCGCAGACTGTGACGTCCTGGCGCCTTGCAGGTTGACGACCTGCGTCTTGCCGTCTTTCTGCTGCAGGCACTGCTCGCTGAAGCCCAGGTGCCACCACGAGTCTGTGCTGAGGGAGGTGTGCATTGTGGAACTAAGTGACGGCATCAGAAACCGCACGGCGGCGGGTTTGTCCGAAGGGCAGACTGCAAGCAGCACAGGGATGTGTTGTCAGGGATGTGCGTGTCACAATGAACGATATATGTCACATTCACACCCGTGACCTACATGCAACAGTGGTGTGCCAGCATATATAAAGATGAATGATGAATGGGCAGGGGAAATGAGTTGCGGCAAACATCCTGCGATTGGCCCTCACCTGTGAGAGCCATCACGAGCGTGTCGCCCCATGCCACGGCAGGCACACCCTTGGTCCAGGTGCTTTCCCCAGCAAAGATACTGTCCGGCGGCGGAGGAGCACCCCACTGCAGCGACGGCTGGCTAGCAGCTGCTGCGACACGCGGCATCATCACCTTCTGCATGACTAGCTCGCCATGTCTGCAGGTGACAGACAGAGATTGCGCTCAATGGAGGGATGTTCCATAGTCTCGGTACGGAGCTGATGTCACATGTCCAAGGGTGACACACATGATGTGCGCACTCAACACCGGGATGTATGCAGACGTGCCATATGCGTACATGCGCCCGTGTTCGTTCACCTGGAAGCTCAGTCCCGGTGGCAGGGAGATGGTAGGGTCTGGTCAGCAGCCCCAGGCTGGTTGCGAGCTTCCTCAGCTCAGCACTGCCAGGCGGCGCAGTCCCGCCGTGTAGCAGCGCAGGGACCAGCATCTGGATCAAGGATGGCCCTGCCGCCTTTCGGATGGTGCGGCCGCTGATGCTACTGTCAGCAGCAGGATGCGGCTTCAAAGCCTGTTTGGCCCAGTCGCTGCTCGTGAACAGCTTGAGCAAGCCCGACTGCAGCCGCAGCTCGTCGACAGCAGCTGCGGCTGCGCCGCTCACACTGGCCAGAGCCTCCTGCAGCGAGCAGCCCAGCAGCTGCTGCACCCTGACTGGAACTGCGTCGCTGGAGTCCATGTGGTCTCACATCGAGATATTGGCTGTGTGTGCAAGGTCGCTTGGGTGAGTATGAGCTGCCGTGAACTCGACTTCGCCGACAGCTGCAGCACACTCCAGACTCTGATTGGCTGCTGCGCCTCCTAGCGATCGCTGACGCGCAGCTTTTGCAAAGCGACTGATGCTGCTTCAGACTGATGCTTCCATGCTGCATGAAAGCCGTAAAAGACTCTCAAATGCAGCAGGCAGGTCATTTGCCAGATTTCCTGTGCCCACCTTTGGAACAACTGGCGGCATTTCGGCATTCCGAGCAGCTGAGGAGACATGCTAAAACCTTGAACGTCATGGCATGCAGAGCATACACAAAAAGCCGTGCGGTCATATTCACACCAACCGTTCATGCTCTGCCGCCGGTCAGCACCGCAAACACTGCCAGTGACTGCTGGTGGCGCTGTCAAACCACATCAGCACCAGCTCCAGTGCCTCCGCACTATAGCGATACAGATCCTGCTGGCTGACTCCCACGCTACAGGCTGCAAGGTTCAGGGTGGCAGCAGCTAAACACCCAGCACCACCATCGTCAACTTGCTCCCCTGGAGTGCGCACTCTGCTGTTTGTTGGTGGATCTCTGGAAGTATTGGTGCGCCGCTGCTGCACCGGCTCCCACCACCGCCCCCGGTATAACTCCCAGCAAGGCGACCATCGGAAAGGCTGCCAGACCCAGGAGGGCGGCGCCCGCTATGCTGGGTCGCGGCCAAGCGGATGCCATCGCTTCCGCCGCCGGAGCGAGGGCCGCCTCCTGTAGTACCGCCTCCAGTACCGCTGCAATATTGGGGTCTTCGGCCAGCTCAAGCAGCATTGCAATGACTGTTTCTGGTGATGCTGTCTCATCTGCCGCTGCTCCACGGGGGGCTGCGGCTGCAACGAGCGCGGCCATGATGGCTGCTGCGACCGCTGCCGGTGCTTCGGCTGCTTCCGCTGCCGCTGGAGCTACAGCCCCCTCCTGTGCTGCCGCAAGCGCGCCCGCAGCATGGGGTGCCACATCGGCAAGCTCCGGCAGCATGGCGTTGGCTGCTTCCACCAATGCTGCTTCGCCTGCCGTTGCTTCGGGGGGGGCTGCGGCTGCAACAAGCACTGCAATGATGGCTGCTCCGTCCGCTGCCAGAGCTTCGGCCGCTTCCGCCGCCGCTGAAGCGATTACCCCCTCCTGTGCCGCCGCCAGCGCGCCCAAAGAGTCGAGTGCCACTTCGGCCGGTTCAAGCAGCCCCGCAACAGCTGCTTCTGCCATCGCCGCCTCGTTCGCCGCAGCTTCGGAGGGAACTGCTGCTGCTGCCACAAGCGCGGCTATGATGGCGGCTTCGTCCTCTGCCGGTGCTTGGGCTGCTTGCGCTGCCGCTGGAGTGACGGCCAGCTCGTGTGCCGCCCCCCGTTGGGCCGCAGCGTCGGTTGCCCTTTCGGCCAGTTCAAACAGCACCCAAAGAGCATCTTTTGCCGCCGCTTCCTCGTCTTCTGCTTCGGCCGCTGCCACCGCCGCTTCCACCGCTGCTGCGACTGGTGCGACCGCCGCCAGTGCATCGCTTGCTTCGACCGCTGTTAGCGCTTCGGCTGCTTGCTTCGCAACTGCTTCAGCGGCTGCCGCCTCGGCAAGCAGTGCTGTGGAGATTCTCACCATGTGCGCGGCATCAACGCAGCCCTCCTGTCAGAAACAGCAGCACTATTTTGTAAGCCTTACTGTCACAAGGGAAAATCTGAGAAGCCCGTGCATGCATGTGTCATGTCAACGGATAAAATTGGCAGAGTGTCTATGCGATCAGTGCTCGAAGGATTCCCGGTCCACAATGAAGCTGTTCTCACAATGCCATGCAGCGGTATGTTCACTACGCACCGCTTGGTCGTTGACTTCAGTAAACTCCAGAGTCGTGTTGACGAGGGCGTTGAAGTTGGCAGACTGCAGAGCGCGCAGCACCTGTCCATCGCCTGCACACACACATCGTGCTGTGACGCAGGCTACAGGTGTGTAACATCACTCGAATCGTTTGCAGCACAGCCAAAACGCGACGAATAAAGTGCAGAGCGTTCCGCCTGACGGATCAGAGCTGCCAGCATGGGTGCCGCAGCCCACACGTGCATGCAGAGGTATCTGCAGAGGTACCGGTGGTGTCAGCTGGGACACACAGGGTGCCTTGCAGCCTGCCATAGAATTGCCGGTCTCGAGTGCACACTGCAACATCATCCAGCCGCACCTGCAAAGCGGCAGACGGCGTCGATGCAGCGGAGCCCCATCTCCACGAGCAGGAAATTGCTGCGGGCATTGATTTGCATCAGGTGCTGCCGGGTGCGCGCAACCACCACCGCCAGCACATTGTTGTGCAGAAGCATCTACGCGGGACGAGAAGCACCCCTTGATTCACTAAAACACGCATTTCTTCTCCGTCAAGCAACAGCTCAGTGAGCTGGTTCGATTCTGATTCGGTCCAGCGGGTGATGTGCAGCAGAAGCATCGTCGCACCTCAAGGTTGGCCGCCCGCGTGCCCGGCTGCTGACCCTCGAAAGCGCCGCGCAGAGTGGACAGCACCAGCTCGTGGGCCGCAGTTTTGGCGCTGTTGAGCATCTCCCAGAACACGGCGCAACTCGCATCCTGTGATCATGCAACAACAGCCTTCTCAGTTGTGCGTCAACAGGTGCAGAGGTTACCATGACGAGAAGCAGGATGCTGCATCTTGGTGAGTCAGCAATGAGATTCGTGCTGTCCTCGCATCAGCATAAACCCGTGCTGTGCTTACCGAGAGGCGCCAGCGGAGCAGTACTCCTGCGTCTAGCCCAAATTCCAGCAGCTGCTGCTTCACATCCTGACGCGCTGCCGTCTTTTCCGCCTGTGCCAAGCCGCAGGTCGCGGCAGCCAGCAGCCACAGCGCCTGCCAAGCCAACAACGACATTTGTTAGAACCTGAGAGCAAGTCTTTGTCGAATGCGTAGTCGCGGCTTGGCCAGGCAGGAAGAAAACAGCATTACGTCTGCGGCCAGGCGGCACTTTGCGGCATGTCCTGCAGAACTGCGATCCGCCCCTCCTTAAAGCGAAAACTATGCACAGGCAACACAGCCAGATTTCAATGCACGTCGGTTGGGTTACAGAATCGAATATCTTGCCTGTTTGACCTCTTTGGAGATGTCGCCCTCCTCGTTGATGTCTGTGACAATGGCGCCGATAGGCTCTTCGGTTTCTGGCCGGTCCCGTCCAAAGGCGGGCGCTTGTGCGCAGGGCAGCTCTGCTGGAAGGTTTTCTTCAGGCATGCACTCGATGATAGCGTCGCCCCAGGCGCAGTAGTCCCGGAATGTGTCAGCCGCGGTCTCCGCCATGTAGTGATGCTGCTGCTGCTGCGGCGGCGGTGGCGGTGGCGGCGGCGGCGGCGGAGGGGAAGGAGGTCGCTGATGCCCTCCTGGCCCACCTGCGTTCGCATGGATGAGCCACAGATCTGCAAATTCCCTTGTGTGCTGCGCTATACACTCAAGGTCGACTGCTGCACGGAGGGACACCTGCTGCTGGTAACACCTTCTGTCAGTGCCGAAGCGTTGCGCATACACAGAGTCTTCTCGCTTCCATCAGTGGCATCAACGAGTCGACCATTATAAGTTTATCGTTGCTTGGGACTGTTTTCTCTCTGCCTCGGGTGCGTCGTGCGCTGCCAACTGAAGTCCCGCCGTCCACCATCATCGGCTCATACCCGCAGGTCAGCAGCAACATCGAACTTGTGAAAGCTATTATGAAGATTGCAGGGATGCAAATACGCTGACCTCGTGGGGGCAGCCTCGGACCGTGGTCGTTCGATTGGCTTGCGTCGTCTTGCATATTTCGGCTCGGAAGAGCGCGCGAGCTGTTGACGATAATGTAATCGAACTTTGTGACACCCTGGATGCTGCGCTGCAGAGCTTAGGAGAGAGACAGCGGCGACGATTTTGAGGCACCAAGATCCTCGGATGGGTTTAGCAACGGAAGCTGTCCATGTCCATGACCCAGCAGTGCCATTCTTCGCGGTGGGCATCGTGCGTTCTGCGGAGACTTGCAGAGACTTGCAGGAGCTGCAATATGTTCATCAGCAGATCACACAACGCCTGAATGGCGACTCATGGTCTACAGCTCGTTTTCATGATGTCTTGACAACGCGCTGCTACGCAACAGCCGCGACGTGGCTCATGCACACTGCTTGCCAATCAACTTGTATTGATGAAGCATATACAGGCTGTTCAAACCCAGGCACGCGTACTGTAATCAGGCCCAGGCCGCTGGTCATGCGCTGTAAGTCTGTGCGGCACCGCCACCCACAGAGCCATCCTGTCCTGTCCTTCCCGCCAATTTTGCTGCATTGTCAGCGCTGCCGGTGCATCATCACTTACGCGGCGCCCACATGGCGGAGTTGCTGCTCGGCGGCGTGGCGGGCGTCGGCGAGGGTGCACCACCGCCGCCAAAGCCGGGGCTGCCACCCGCCGCCGCGCCGAAGCCGCCGCCGCCGCCGCGAGCCGCCGCGGCAAAGCCGCTGCTGCCCAAGGCGCCGCCACCGAATGCGGCGAAGCCGCCGCCGCCTCCTGGAAGGGACCGCATGATTTGAGCAGGACTCTCGAGAAAGCTATTTGTGGCTGGGTTTCCAAGCAGGACCATTGGCCACGAATGTGCTTGGCACTCCAAACCCCAGAAGACGACCATTGGCCGACAACATGGCGCACCTGAGCTGCCAAACGCGGGCGAGGCCGGCGAGGCCGCCTGACCGAACGCTGGCGCAGACGGCTGACCGAAGCCCGACTGGCCGAATGGCGTGCCGCCTCCGCCTGGTGATGACACCTGCAGCGTGGCACTCATTGAGCTGGTGGTCGATCTACGGCAGCAGCATTCTGCATCTCGACATGCCATTTAGCAGGCAGCAAACAAGCAAGAGGCTGACCTGCACTAGCATCCGCAGTCGGCAGAACAGGCAGTGCCGCAGCATTGCTTGCTCACGCTCACAGTGCGGCAACACTTGTGCAGACTTGACAGCAATAGTGATGGCTCTGGCTGGTCACACAGCCGGTTTCAGAAAAGCGTGCCTGTCCGAAGGGAGTGCCGCCCGCGGCGCCGGGGCTAGCCGGCTGCCCAAAGCCACCAAAGCCGCCGCCGCCGGGAGCGGCGGGCTGGCCGAATGCCGAAGGCTGCCCGAAGCCTGCGGCGCCCGTCTTGGCAAAGGCGCCGCCGCCGCCCGCAGGTGGCTGCTGCTGCCCGAATGCCGTCGGCTGGCCGAAGCCTGAGGAGGCGCCAAACGCGCCGCCCGGCTTGGCCGGCTGGCCGAATGTGCCGCCGCCAAAGGGAGATGCCGGCTGCGCCGGCTGCCCAAAGCTACCACCGCCGAAGGGGGAGCTGTTCTGGGCGGGCGCGGCGCCGCCGAAGGGAGACGCCGCCCCGCCGAAGGGCGAACCCCCCGATGAGGCCCCAAAGGCGCCAAAGGGACTGGCGGACGGCGCCGCCGACGCAGCGGGCGCGGCGCCAAAGGCCGGGGTGCCGCCGAAGGGCGATGGCGCAGCCGCGGGTTGCGAGGCAGCGCCTGCGGGTCAAGGAAGCGTGTCAGAGGCTTGAAAATATGATCCACATGTGTGTCAGCAGACTGAACATAGGCAGCGTACTGCGCCACAATACTGGTAGGGAGAAATCCAGACAATACTCGACCTCATCTTCTGAGCCAGGCATCAGACTGGGGCGCACCAAACGGCGATGCCGCGGCAGGCGCGCTAATCGCGCCGAGTGACAGACCCTTGCCGAAGGGCGATGCCGAGGCCGCTGGCGCGGAGGAAGACGCGGCGCCGCCTAGGCCCATGGAGCCAAAGCCGCCGCCGAAGAGGTTGCCGGATTGCACGCCTGCATGTGATTGAGATGCAAGGTGTGGAGAGACAGTTGGGCGGCGCCAAGAGGCTTGCATCTCGATGCTCTTGACCGCTGCAGACACATGCCGCTGCTTACACTGTCCAATAAGACAGACGTGCGAGCAGGGTGACGTATGTGCGGAGATTCACCGCTGCTGCTGGTCGCGCCAAAGGCCGACGTTGCCAGCGCCGGGGAGAAGCCGAAGGGCTGCGACGCCGCAGGCGCCTCCTGCTTTGCCGGGCTCGCCGGCGCAAAGGAGCTGCCAGCCGCAGTGGGAGCTGCAGGCGCCGCTGCGGGCGCTGCAGGCGCGGCTGCGGACACAGTCCCGAAAGACAGCGGTCCGGCAGCCGCCGCAGACGCGGCACCAAAAGCCGGCATGGCGGCGCTCTGCGCCCCGAAAGCCGGCTGTGAGGCTGCGGGCAAGCTGCCGAAAGGCAGCGACGGCGGCGCCGGCGCGCCAGCGGCGGGCGACGCGCCGAACGGCGCGGAAGCCGGGGCCGACGTCGCAGCAGGTGCAGCGCTGGCGGCTGGAATTGCAGCCGGAGCGGCGGATGCCGCTGCTGCCGCTGAACTGGCGAAGGAGAACAGCTGCGCCGGCGGCTGCGGCGGTGAGGAGGCCGCTGCCGCGGAGGCCGCTGGCGCCGTGGCCGCAGGTTGGGAGGCAGGCGGTGCGGCGCCGCCGCCGCTTGGCCCGCCAAAGGAGAAGGCCGGGAAGGAGAAGGGTGGTGCAGGCGCCGGGGCGATTTTGGTTGCTGTCGCAGACGAAATTGAACCGTGAGCAGGTGCACTGTTGTCGCCAGAGGCCAACTGAATGCGGTCACAATGCCTTCTGGCGGGGAAATCTGCACTTGCTGATGGTGCATCCACTTCACCACGCTGATAATTCAGGTTTTACGAGATGCTCCACGTGGCATGTGCTGACGTGCTGATGCATGCTGCATGTGTACAGTTGTTGCAGAACATCTGGCAAGGAACTGCAGAATTATTCCATACCTGGGGCTGCACTGGCAGGTGTAGCAGGTGCGGCCGGCGCGGCCGCGGCCGCGGCGGGGGCCGCGCCCCCCATCTTCGTGACAAAGCCCTGCTGCGCCGCCGCCGCCGCGGCACGCGACGGCACCGGTGGCAGTGCCGGAGCCTTGGGTTTTGCCTCAGGCTTGGGCAACGAGGCAGCGACGGCGGCAGCGGCAGCCGGTTTCGCCCCCGCCTGCGACGCCGCTGCCGCGGCGGCGGGCTTGGGCTGCCGCAGGGTGGCCTCCATGCGCTTCTGCGCGGCTTCTGCGGCGGCGCGTGTCGGCACCGGCGGCTGCGCCAGGCGCTTGGCGGCGGGCGTGGCGGCGGCCGACGATGCTGTCGGGGCGCCAGGCACCAGTGTCTGCGCTGCTGCTGCCTGTAGGGAATTGTCAACGGCTGTTTCAGATATTATCAGTTCCGCTGTATCAAGCAGCACTCGTCAAATGCAGCCTTCTGACAGATATGCACGACCAGCGCGGGGCAATAAAACCTGCGACCCAGGCCGCCCTACAACACCAATCAGCCGAGAACAGTGCACGCCGTCGACTAAAAGGCTGGCAGCAGAATCGAAGGTTCAGCACCTGGTGCCGAGTGGGCCGAGGCGCCGAGTCGGCCGGCGGCTCCAATGGCGCTGGCCTGCGCCACTCTGGCGGCGGCGCAGGCGCCGCCTGCTGCGGCTGCACCTTGCGCAGCAGCGCCTCGTTCGCCGCCCGGATCTGCAGCAGCAAAACCCAACCTCAGATGCAACTGGCAGGCTACAACTGGCAGGCATAACTGGCAGTTACAACTAGCAGGCTATGTCCGCCACCTGATTGTCAGTTCAAGGCAGCGCTGCATGCCTCTGAGAACATGCCCAAGAAATGAAATGCGAACTCTCGAAGCAGGACAATCACACCCTCCAGTTCACACCCTCCAGAACAACAAAATGGCATTGGCGCGTTGCGTCAGAGCAGAGGGCGTGTCAGAAGCTGCAGGATCTCTGACAGCAGCCAGGCGCCACAGGAGTGGCACCTCCTCGGGAGTTGGCCCGCCGCGCTCCGGCGCCGGACCGGAGGGTGGCGGACCTTCATCGTTGTGTCAATGGTGCAGGAACCAGTAATCATATGTTGCATGGAAAAGAGGTGGATCATGCCAAACCAGCTGTGTGTCTCACCTCCTCGGGTGTGGGCCCGCTGCGGTCGGGCGCCGTGCTTGGCCCCGAGGACCGCTCCTCGTCGTCCACGTTGGCGCGCCGCCGCGTTGCCTTGGCATGCGCAAAGTCTGCGCCGCCAAACCCAGCGCCGCCAAAACCCTCGCCTTCAAAGCCCGCAGACTGTCCAAAGCCCGGCTGCGTCTGCTGACCTGCTTGCTGCGTTGGCTGCCGCTGCTCGCCAGGGCGCCGCTGCGGCGGCCGCTCGTCAGGCTGCCGCTCGGACTGCAGCCAATCTGAGGGCTGCTGCAAGCTTGAGGGCTCCTGCGTCGCCGGCCGCGGCGGCTGCTGCGGCGCCGGCTGCTGTTCTGCCATCTCGAAGGAGAATTGTGATGCCGCGGCGGCGGCGGTTGGCTGGGTGGGACGCGGCGGTACAGCTGCCTGCTTGCTGCCGCCCGGCGGAGTGGCTGCCGTCTGCTGCGCCTGCTGTGGCTGCTGCTGTGGCTGGATGGCAGGGCGCAGGCGAGTCACACGCTTGCCCCCATCAGGGCCCGCAGCCTGTGTCCAGAAGCACTTGCTTCAGGTTAGTTCAATGTCATACTTGATTTGTTCAGCAGGGTTATTGTTCCCTGGAAGGGCAGCAGCACCTTCTCGTGCCTTTTCCCTTCTCTATGCCCGCTCCAGCCAAGTTGAGTATTCCTGCATAAACCTGAATCCACCTCATGCCTTGCTGAGTACCTTGCTGAGGATCGCCGAGCGCAGCGCATCGCCCGCGGCGCCACGCCAGGGGTCGTGCGCCCGCTGGCCGCTGCCCCAGGCCGCTGCTGCCGAACCGGCGAGCTGGCTGCGGCGCCGGGCGCCATTCGCGGCGGGACTGTCTCGCGCCAGCTGCCAGCCGCCGCTGCCGCCGCTGCGCCTGCAGGAGCAGATTGCCAATACTTGTGGCGGTGTCGTCTCGGTCGAGGCAGTTGATGACTGCTGCAGCATGGCACTGCAAGTTGCAAATGCAAGCCTGAGCATCCCAGTTCTGGGTCTGCCGAAAGCACGCCACCTGCTGTGTGGCAGTCCTCATTCGACCTGTGAGGCCCATCCAGGTGGCTGGATTGGCCACACAGAGCTGTTTCTGGAAGCATTCCTGAGTTGTGTTCAGCTGCCGATACGACACACAAAAACTACTATCTCACCCGGAGGGCGCCGGCGACTTGGAAGGCGAGAAGCGCCCCGGGGTGGGCGAACGCCCCCAGCGGCCGCCGCCTGGCTCCGCAGACGCCTCCTGTCTGCCGCCGGCTTCACTGCCCGCCTCCCGGTCTCCTGCCCCCGCCGCCACAGCGTCGCCGACCAGCTCGTCGAAGCGCCCAGGCGGCAGGCGGCCGGCATTCTCCAGCGCCTCCAACATCGCGTCCAGGCGCGCGGCCTGTCAAATGCCACGAAATCCAGCACATACATGAGTACATTTTCTCGACATGCTTGCTGGTTGATGTTGCAGGCGGCGCACGTCCTACAGCGCCTCCAACATCGCGTCCAGGCGCACAGCCTGCCGTAAGACTAGTGGCGTAAAACCGGAGAGCGCTTTGGCAACCAGAGTTGTCCTAGTTGCTAATTTGCGCAAGTGTTGGTCGCAGCCCTTTGGATGAGTGTTTTGGATGGCTTTCAGTGATAGATCTGGGCCCTGCTGGGCCGTGGCACCACATGTCTAGATGCACGCCTGCTGATACCACCGAAGCGGTGGAGCACACTCGCAGCACCGTTGACATGGGTGCATTGGCCGAGCGCTTCCTGAAGTGGTAGTTGCTGGTAGCGCTGTACTACATCCAAAGTTATTTGGTTGAGCAGAAGCTCTCCCCTGGACGCGATGGCCAGCTGCGCGATGACGGCAAAGTGCAGGCGCGCCGGCTGCTCTCGTAGGAGAAGCTTTGCAGGCGATAGCTACTCTTTTACATGTCAAGAGCTGTTTTCATTCGTCCCACGAAGCATCACTACTGAGTGACACCTTACCTGGGCAGGAGCAATCGCGAGCTGCGCGTTGACGGCGGAGCAGAGGCGGGCCGGCTGCTCGAAGATGGATACAAGTCGAGTGAGGACGGCGAGCAGCACCAAGGAGCGACATCTTACCTGGGCACGTGCGATAGCCAGCTGCGCATTGACGGCGGAGTAGAGGCGCGCCGGCTGCTCCCGCGGCGGCACCGCCGGCGCGCCCTGCTGCTTCTTCCACTCCCATGCCTGTACAGGTGGAAATGCCAGTCAACAACGCCAGGGCACATGCAGGCCCAGAAGAAACATGACATGCGGACACTCATGGAGGCAGAGCCTTGCTGCTTCTTCACCTCCCATGCCTGCGGAGGCGGTGGCGTACTTTGCAACTGCTCAGCAGCGCAGTTGCACATACGAGGCCCAAATCTGAGATGACATGCCCGTAGCAGCTGTGGCAGGGTCTGTGCAAACAAAAACACCCCAGAACACGGTGCTGGTGATGGACGTCATGCCCGAACCCTGCCTCGAATTGGAGTCGAGGCCAAGTCCTGCCCTCGACTGTTTGAATGGCCATGGAAATTTGCTGCTGGAACTCTGAAAACCTGGAATTATCAAATTGCATGTGGCAAGGCACAGCTGTGCTGCCGTAGCACAGGTCCCACAGCACCACCTTGCGGCAATTCACACACGACTACTCAGACATCCACTTGCAGCACGCTAATCTCTGTGAACCCCCCACATGCAGCGTTCAACATGTCGTCTGCGGCGCGCAGCCGCGACGCCGACAGCCGTTGCCCAGGGGCTAGGTTCCACAAAGCAGCTGCACAAACACTGGATCCCAGTGGGTCTCGCACCTGCAGCGCGTCCAACAGGACGTCGGCGGCGCAGCTGCGTCGCCGATGTTCGTTCCTAGGAGCTGAGATTCCATAAATCGCAGATATATATATATATATATATATATGTGTGTGTGTTCTTGCACCTGCAGCGCGTCCAGCAGGTCGTCGGCGGAGCGCAGCTGTGCCCCCGCCTGCGCCACGAGGCTGTCCCGGATGCCGGCCAGGCGCGGCTCCAGCGGCGCCGCCGCCAGCGCGCCCGCGTTGCCGCCGGGGCCGTCTGCCGGCTGAAAGGCCGGCAGCGCCGCCAGCCGACGCGTGTCCGCCTGTTTGTGTCCTACCAGATTGCTTCAGATTGACAACGGTGGCGCAGCTAGCTGTGCATGCTGTGCACGTGAAAACAATGTGTGATGACAATTTGTTGCGCGTTGCTTGATTGACTTCCAGATCGATCGGTTTTGAGGTGCCTAAGCTCAAGGAGCCGGAATGGGGGAATCTTTGCCAGTTTTTGGCAATCTTTGGCAATCAAGATTCAGACCAGGGCTAACGACAAAGGCGATGCTTGAGGAAGTGCAACCTTGGCGGCCTCCTGCAGGCTGGCAAAGGTTGCGCGCTGCGCGTCAAGCCCCTGCCGCAGTCCCGAGGCCTCATCGGCGGCAGCCCCTACATCCTGCTCCAGGCGCGCAAAGCCTGCGGCTGTTGCCACCTCGGTCGCCTATAGAGCGGGGGAGGACGAGGGTCGTGATCCTGTGTTGGATTACTTGTGCCCAGCGAGCACCATCGCATTCGTTTCGTTGTAGGTGTGCAAAATGGCTGAGCCGTTGTGACTTCATGTTACATGCTGCGTGTGACTCTGGCACTAGTAATCCAAGGGTCAAGGCTACGAAGGCCTTGATTGAAGAGAAGGCACAGGTTCGTGAGTCGAGGTAGGGGTGATTATAAGTGGGAACAGGTCGGGACATTTGATCAGCCTCAGTCCAGGAGAATGCATACCTGAGGGTCGAGGAAGGGTGCGAGCTTGGCGGAAAGCTCCGCCTCCAGCTTCCGCGTCTCAAACATGGAGTCCAGGAAGTCAGCTTCCAGCGCTGCCACCTCCCTGCCCTCATCTGTGGTGGAGCCAAACACAAGGTTCATGGATTCGAACGAAGCTTCCGGCTTTGTGGATCGCGTCACGACATGCGATGTGGCTCAGCGTCGTGTGCTGCATTAAGATTGCATGAAAGGTAGCCCAGCCAACATATTCATTACCTTGCAGCTGGGGCTCCGGGCAGGGAACCTCCGGCACAGACGGCGCCCTGACTTCCGCCGGCGGCTCGGTTTCCGCCGCCTGATCTTCGGGCGGAGGCGGCTCGCTTCCAGGGGGCGAGGTCTGCGATCGCTTTGCAGATGCGGCCGGCTGCCCGAACGAGTGCGCCGCTGGTAGGCTGGCTGCCGGCTGCGAGGTTGCCGACGGCAGTGAGAACGCAAGCGGCTGTGGCGCCAGCTGCGAGTGCTGCTGCTGCTGCTGCTGCTGTGCCGCGCCGCCAAAGCTAGACGTCTGCTGCCGCTTTGGCTGCCGTTCCGGCTGCTGCTGCTGGGCAGCCTGCCGCGGCGGCTGCGGCGCGCCAAAGGCGGCCGAAGCTGACTGCTGCGCATGGGCCGCCTGAATGCGCGATGGCACCGGCGGGAATGCCAGCTTGGGAGGCGCCGCCATGCTCGCCTGCCGCCCGCCAAATACAGATGCGCCAGCCTGCTGCGCCTGCGCTGCCTGTGTGCGCAATAGAACTGGCGGAAGCGCTGGCTTGGGAGCCGCAGCAGCGGCTAACGCCGGCTTCTGTGGCTGCGGCGCGCCAAAGACGGACGAAGCTGCCTGCTGCGCCTGGGCCGCCTGGCTGCGGGACGGCACCGGTGGCTGCGCCGGCTTGGCGGCGGCAGACTTTGCCTGCTGCGGCGCGCCGAAGACAGACGCGGTGGCCTGCTGCGCGTGGGCCACCTGGCTGCGCGTCGGAACTGGCGGCTGCGCCATCTTGGCGGCAGCCGGCTTGGCGGCAGCAGTGGGTGCTGGAGCGTTCACCTCGGGCTGCGGCGGCGCCTCAGGGGAAGGCGTGCTTCCGGCAGGCGGCGGTTGCGGGATGCGCGACGCAAAACCTGCCGGCGTCACCGCAGCCGGCTCGAACTTTACATCGCTCGGCCGGGTGCCGGCAGCACCTGTCTTTCTTTCTGCACTGTCAGTCTGGCTGCCGGTGTCCAGCACGATGCCAAACGCCTGCCGCAGGGGACCGCTGGTCTCGCGGCTAAGGTCCAGGCTACCGCGCGGGGAGTGCGGGGACATGCGCAGAGAAAAACTCCCTGCTGCCTGGCTGCTGCCGGCTGCTGCGCTGCTTGCGGACGAGGCCGCAGGCGTGCCGACGTCAAAGCCACCTTGCTTGGCCGCGTTTTCAGCGCCGCCAAAGCCACTCAAAGCCGGCTTGCTGGCTGCCGCGGAGCTGCTCGAGGCGACGGCTGAGCCGAAGCTGAATGGCGCCGCCGGCGTGGCTGAGGAGGATGCCGCGGGGGTGAACCCAAAGGCCGAGGGTATGCCGGAGGGCTTGCCGGCAGCTGCTGACTGGCCGAAGGCTGGCATGCAAAAAGCCGATGGGATGCCGGACGATGGCGCGGTCGGCAGAGCAGTGGCCGCCTGCCCAAAGCTGAAGCTGCTCCCGAATGCCCCCGCCCCCGGCGGTGTTGAGGCTGCAGGCGGCGTCGCGCCAGCGGATGCAGCGGGCTGCAGGCCAAAGCTGAATGCCGGTGCCGATGCCGCCGCTGACTCTGCTGCTGCTGGTGCTGAGCCGCCGCCGCCCTTGGCCTCCTCGATCTGCTTTGCCGTCGCGGCTGCGGCCGCCTGTGCTGCCTTGGCATTGGCGTTCAGCAGATCTGCTCCCCAGCCTCCTGAGGATGCAGGCGACGCCGCGCCAGCAGATGCAGCGGGCTGCAGGCCGAAGCCGAATGCCGGTGCCGATGCCGCCGCTGACCCTGTTGCAGCAGGCGCCGAGCCGCCGCCGCCCATGGCCTCCTCGACCTGTTTCGCGGTGGCTGCTGCGGCCGCCTGCGCTGCCTTTGCATTGGCGTTCAGCAAATCCGCTCCCCAGCCTGACGCTGCTGCAGGAGGCGCCGCGGCAGCGGATGCGGCGGGCTGCAGGCCAAAGCTGAATGCTGGCGCAGATACCGCCGCCGATGGTGCTGCGGGACGTGCCGAGGAGCCGCCGCCTTTGGCCTCCTCGATATGTTTGGCGGTCGCAGCTGCGGCCGACTGTGCTGCCTTGGCGTCGGCGCTCAGCAGATCCGCTCCCCATCCTGCATCACGCACATGCAACTCTAGGGGGGCACCTCATTACGATGAGTAGAGTGATAAAATCCGGCTACGAAAGAAGGCATGTGAAAGCACGTGCTGCTTATGGTAGCAACCCCAACACAGGGTGCAGGGTAGACTGCGTACCTGAGGCTGCAGGTTTGCTTTCGGATGGCGCAGCGCCGCCGCTTGACGCGGGAGCCCCACTCTCTGCTTCACTGCCTTCCCTAAGGCTCTCCTCATCTGAGTCCGGCAGCTCTGCTGCTGCCGCCGCAGCGACGCTGCCCTCCTCGTCTGATGAATCCGGCAGACCCGCCTGCGCGGCTGCGGTAATGCTGCTCTCCTCGTCTGGCATCTCCGGCAGCCCCGCCTGAGCGGCTGCTGCAACGCTGCCCTCGTCATCTGACGACTCTGGCAGCCCCGCTTGCGCGGCCGCCGCGTTGCCACCAGCTTCCTGCGGCGGCGCTGCGGCCGCCGGCGCCGCTGCGGCTGCCAGCGCCGCAGCGGCCGACGCCAGTGGCGGCATGCCCGTTGGGATGGGCGTGGGCGGCGACACGACGCCCGCCAGAGGCCGCCGAAGGTGCGACAGCGTGTAGAACTGCAGCTTGGCGTCCGAGGTTGCCGCCACCAGCAGCGGGCTGGGTGGCAGGTCCGGCTCCGCCATGTCCAGCGGGTTGTGCACCGCCAGCTGCGTGCTCGTCAGGTCCACGCCCAGGCCTGCGCATGTCACAGCAAAACTGTCTCGAAGTGCATACTCATAGTGGACAATCTAGCCAAAAATAATGGGATAGTGTTAGCGGAAACAATACATCACAAGTGCTGTGTTAGTTGGCTACTTTTAGCAGCAAGAGTCCAATTGGCCGCAGCCCACATCAGCGCATGCACTGAGGACAAAGTTGTCGGCGTTGTCCGCGGCGCTGGACATGCGCACCGCCAGCCGATCGTCCACGATGCCCACAAATCGCATGAGTCATTGCATCCAGGATTTGAAGCATTTATAGGGCGCACCGAGGACAAAGTTGTCGGCATCGTCCGCGGCATTAGGCACGCGCACCGCGAGGCGGTCATCCACGATGTCCACAAATGTACCGCCTTCCGCTTCCGCCTCTGCACGAGCGCGACACGAGATGTGTAGTATTGGAAATTATGTGGAGTCACTCATAATTTACAGTTGACAAGCATGGAGGGAGCGCTGCGGGTCTGGACAGGGGGCCAAATGAACTTGATAAACTGTGCTGAGCGGTGTGGATTGTCCGACGCCGGGCCATCAAGAAGACTGTCTGGAGACTCGCCGATGACTTTGATGTGCTCGTCGGGCGAGCGGCGGTGCGCAGTGACGGTCACGTTGACACCGGGCACATTTGCCGCCGCCAGGCGCGGCCCAGCGGCGGCACCGACGGGCGCGCCCGGCACCGTATTATTGGGCCAGAATGCCGCTAGCAGCAGCCCGGCGGGGCCGCCCCTGTTGTGCACCCAACTCGACCAGCGCAGTATCTGCATCGGTGCCTGGTCCATCTCGTCCTGGATGGGCATTGTAACAAACCTGTTTGAATTTTTCAAGTTCGCGCTATTTCAACCTAACGCACACTGTTTGCACACGACTTCCAACACATGCCAATCGTTCACACAGATCACATGATGCCTCAACCTGCTGCCCTTACCCATGCACTCAGATGGCCCCGACTTAGTAGCGCATGTTGTGCGGTAGGTCCCTACACCCCCTAGGAGACACATCTGTGGGGGCAAGACACGCATAGCTCCAGACAGGCAACCAGGTCAGACATGAAAACACTTGACACGCACCTCGCCCTCGCGCGTGATGCCGCTGACGAGGATGGCCATTGGGCCGGTCCAGCTCACGCTGTCGATCTGCAGCTGCTGCCACTCGTTCTCCGCCTGCGGCATCATCATGTCACACCGCTCGGCAGAAAGGTTGCGCGAAAGCAATTCTGCATGGCTGTGTCTCCTACTGCTCCCTTGTCATTCAGGATTTGTGCCATGCTGGAAAGTGCTCCAGTTCGATTCTGCTGTGCAGCTTGCGCTGCCCATACTGCAGCGCTGCTATGAGCGCATGCAGACAGCGCAACAGCGGATTACAGCTTCGCTGCTGATGCTCATGGGATTCCCACGGCGGAACTGCTGCTACTGTCACAGTGAAGTTGTCGCGATTGACAACGAAGTCACGCGGCGGCGCACCGGGATGCCGGCGGCAAAGCTGTTGCCGCTGTCCCAGTGCCGCACTGTGACCTCGTCAGCGGCGGCAATTGCCAGCAGCTGCCCGTCGGGCGACCAGGCCGCCGAGCGCACGTCTGCGGGCGCATCCCGCAGAGGCTGCAGGCCTGCGCCCGGCCGCGCAAACAGCAGCGCGCCGCCGGAGGTCACGACCAAGCACTGTGCTGGCTCTGTTGCGCCGGCGTTATGACGCCAGGCCAGCTGCAGAATGCGGAGCAGTCATGCACTAGAAGTATTTGAAGTATAGCGACATCGCATTCAAAGGGCTGCAGCAGTGTCAGACGCATCTTTGGACGGACATGGCTTGGAAACTGTTGCAGAGGAGACTGCGCAGCGCAAGAAACACTCTCGCGGCCTCCAACAACCCTCAAACAGCCAGCTGGAGGTCACCTGCAGTGCCCGATTGCCCAGCGGCAGCTGCCAGGTGGCAAATGGCTGCAGCGGGGTGCCGGACTCGACGAGGCTGTGGACTGTGAAAAGGCTGACAGCGCCGCCCGCGACAGGCGCCACCGCCAGCACGCGCTCGTCCGGCGACAGGCTGAGCGACGCCAGGCCGATGCCCGGGACGCGTGCGTAGCTGACCTCGGCGGCGGTGAGTGGCGGCAGCTCTCTGCGGTGCGGGTGTGAGCTTTCGTTGGGGATGGCAGCATATGCCAGCAATAGGGTTGGTACTGCTGAGTTCTACAAGACGGTATGTGTAGACGCGAATACAGCGGAGCATGCGATGTGCATTGCAGGGAAACAGAGATTGAGGAGCGCACGTGTCGTCGTCGCCATCTGGGCGGGCCGCTGCCAGCAGCGCGTCGGTGTGGGCAGCATACACGCCTGCGGATACAGTCTTCGCTCAAAAGCCTCACAGCAGGATCTATGCCGGTCTTGCAGTCAAGTCGTGGCACCTGCTGCCATGTTGCACCCTGCTCACCTGTGGGATCGGACAGAAACACCACGCCGTTTCGCGAGGACACTGCCAGCACCTCGCCAGCATTGCTGTACGCATCTGCTGCCAGCTGACTCTCCGCTGTGAAGCACACGGCTCCGTGGCTCACAAAGAACACTCCGTCAGCTTCAGCTATGTCCGCATCCGTGCGCTCCGGATCCAGCCTCGGCGACATGGCAGTGCCGCCCGATCGACAGAAAACTACACTAGCAACAGCATCACAGCTGCAAGAACAGGTTGTAACCGCAAGTTCTGGCAAGCCGGTGGCGAAGGTGCAAACCGCCACAGGGCTCCTTTTGGATTCACCACCGGGGGCAATCCGACTGTATGTTGTGTCATTTGCGCTCGCAGCAGCCACACTTTAGCATTGCACTTCGATCCTCTGACGTCCCTGAATGTGCAGCGTTTCTGTCGCAATCAGACGGCCATTACAACGTGAAGTTATAACTCACACCCTGCCACACCAACAGCAATGCATTTCGGAACTTGAGGCTGTCCTGATCTGCTGTGGCAGTTCATAGTCTCCGGGGCCGATTACATCCACGATGCATCATCGGCTGGCCACCCTCGCGACATGCAACCTGAACCAATGGGCGCTGGACTTTGACGGCAACCTGCGCCGAATCATCCAGTCCATCGAGCAGGCAAAGGCGCAGGGAGCGCGATACAGGGTGAGAGCAATAATTTTTCTAGCTGCAAATGCAGCACCTCGAAACTGCCGCATGTGCAAGCATCCACATGAACACCCCATGCATCCGTGTGCCGCCCCGCGCCGCAGCGCCAGAGATTCAACCATACCCACCTGCGGCATGGCTCCACGCAGGTGGGGCCGGAGCTGGAGATTCCCGGCTACGGCTGTGAGGACCACTTCCTGGAGCTGGACACCATCGAGCACTCCTGGGAGTGCCTGGCGGTGCACGCTCTTTCCGCCACCATCATGCACGTTCCTTTGCTCAATCCGCCTGCATGTCGCATGGGTGCACTTGCGGGATGCTGCTTGATGCGGATGATAGGATCGGAGATCACGCAATCCACCGGCTGCAGGAGCTGCTCAAGGGCGGGCTGACGGAGGGCATCGTGTGCGATGTGGGCATGCCGCTCATGCACGATTCAGTGCGCTACAACTGCCGCGTGTTCCTGCTGAACGGCCGCATCCTGGCCATCCGGCCGAAGCAGAACCTCGCAGACGATGGTAACTACAGGCACGCCTGTCGCAAACCAGGCTGGGGTGAACTTTGGATCATCCTCACCGCGCCGCGATGGTCACCTCTCTGCTCTGCATTGCCAGAGTCAGTGCATGTCAATTGCTTGCGTACCCATGTGCACATTGTGTGAGTGCCCATCTCGATGTGCCGAGGCAAGCAAAAAAATGTGACCCGTCCTTGGCAGGGAGTCGCGCTACTTCAACACCTGGAAGCACCGGCGGCAGGTGCAGACGTTCAAGCTGCCACTCGACATCGCAGACGTGTGCGGCCAGACCACCTGCCCGATTGGTGCGCAGGGTCTGGGGTGTGGACTGTCCAACGTGGCAGAACACCAAAATGCATCGAGATCATCGTGACTGCATCCACATCAATGCCTGAAGTCGTGTGCGCAAGGCCTCAGGAGGGCTGTGCGGCAAGCCGCAGGTCATCAAACCCTAACCCTCTTCCATGCAGGCGACTTGGCGTTGTCCTTCACAGACACCTCGCTGGCGGCGGAGACGTGCGAGGAGCTGTTCACGCCGCACGCTCCGCACATCGCGCTCGCCCTCAACGGCATTGAAATCATATCCAACGGCAGCGGCTCCCACCACCAGCTCAGGTGCGAAATAGATGTCACACGCTGCAGACGATTTGGCGGCTTCAAACATCGAGCTCGCGCTCGACGGCGTCGAAATTATCTCCAACGGAAGCGGCTCCCACCACCAGCTCGGGTACGGAACACCAGTATGGAACAGTATAGGGCTTTAGAACCGTTTGCTGGTCAGCTGAACAGACGTTCGCGCTGGCGCTCAATGGGGTGGACACCTTCTCCAGCGGCAGCAGCTCCCACCACCAGCTCAGGTCTTGCCCGCCCCCATCGACACAACGTATTTGCACTCATTTGTTGAATCGACATGAAACTGGATTGTAGCAGCAGAATGCCTGTCCTTGATGGCAGCAGCGCAGAGTTGGTGACGTCCCTAGGCTGTTGTTACACGTCCAACTTTAAGCCCTGAGCGCGAACCTTTCGCCGCAGGAAGCTGGACCAGCGGTTGGAGCCGATACGCAGCGCGACGACCAAGGACGGCGGCGTGTACCTGCACGTCTACCAAAATTGTCATGTTTCATATCGCATCTCTCGCATTTCGAGGTTTTCATTGCAGGAAGCTGGACCAGCGGCTGGAGCTAATACGCAGCGCGACGACCAAAGCCGGCGGTGTGTACCTGTACGCCAATCAGCGGGGGTGCGACGGCGGGCGGCTGTACTACGATGGCGCCGCCTGCGTTGCTATGAACGGCAGCCTGCTCGTCCAGGTATTGTGGTATGATTGTGGTGTTATGATACTGTGCTAAGGATGGCTGACAAGATTCTAGGCTGCATACAGCAGCAGCCAAAGAAACCATGGATTAGTCCTGCACCAGGGGCCAAGTCTTCTAGAAAAAGTCAGAAAGGTCATTGCAAGCAGTCTCCGGACGACGCACGCCGCATGGAACTGTCAGGTTACAACCCAGCATGGCAATTTTCTGCAGCTGCTCCGCAGTACAAGTGCAATTTCGCACAACAGATGTGTGACGCTGCAGGGGGAGCAGTTCGCGATCGAGGAGGTGGAGGTGGCGACTGCGACTGTAGACCTGGACGAGGTGGTGTCATGGCGCGGCAAAAACAGCAGCCAGCGGGAACAGGCTTCCGCCGCACCCAGGTGAGCTCCTGCTTGAAACAGCATCAGGCCCTGTTCAGGGCTAGAAGGGGGTGGGTGCGCAGTGTCCTGCCTTAACTAGACGATGATGCCATGATAGAGCGACATGACTTGAAATGGTGCAGCATTCCAAAGGGCGGACGTGGACCTTGGGCTGTGCCCGTCAGCATGAACGCCTGCTGCCAGGGAAAAGCTTGATGTCCTGGCAAACGCCTCTCTTGCTGCTGAGGCTTCTGAACATTCACCTTCATCCACCGTATGCCATGCACTGGCGCAGCATCCCAAGGGTGGACGTGGACTTTGGGCTGTGCCTGCCGCCGGACACAACAGCACTGCCGACGCCGCGACGCGAGGCCTTCTACTACCGGCCCGAGGAGGAAATCGCGCGAGGGCCGGCGGCGTGGCTGTGGGACTACCTCAGACGCAGGTAAGCTGAAATCTATTAGATCTAGTGCTTTTGTCGGCAATATACAGTGCATATACCAGAGGCAGAGCTGCAAATCGCGCGTGGGCCTGCTGCCTGGCTGTGAGACCACTTCGGACGCTGGCGAGGCGCAATTGCAGTATTGCCGAGAGATGCTGTGCTAAATTTGATCAGTATGCTGCGCCGAAATTGTCAAGTTGGGTTGCATACGTCCTTTTTTTTTAGAATATAAACATTTTTAGTAAAGCTAAAATATATTTACATATGAATAAGTTATGCAATCATAATCTCCCCAAGGCCCCTGCAAGAGTTTCCTTCCGAGCCTTTTGCCAGAACTCTTGCGCAATGCACCGGCAGCAGCATCCAAGCACCAGCTTGCTAGTTTGTTCAGTGCCATGTTCGGTTTGTGTGCCTGCCGCAGCGGCGCCAGTGGGCACTACCGTTATCGGGCGGCAGCCGCCAGAAGGGGGACACTGCATTGTTTCAGCTGAAGCTTGCACTCTGCTTACCTGACCGTATGTATCACTGCTGCAGCGGCGCCAGCGGGTACCTGCTGCCGTTGTCGGGCGGCGCGGATAGCAGCTCCACGGCCGCCATCGTGGGCGCCATGGCACAGATGGTGGTTAATGCAGCAGCGGGCGGCGACCCCCAGGCGCTGGCCGACGCACGCAGGTGTGTATTCAAGGATCGTGATGTCCGTCCCTCGTATGCGTTTGTGCATGCGGCACTCACGAGCAGTCTCGCGTTGCCTGGGATTGTTGGCTGAGATGCCATTGCGGCGGACGGTGGCGCCAGCTCATGGCAGTCTCTGTGCTGCCCGCTGCTGCGTGTGCTTTCGGTCTCCTTACCTTGGTTGGGTTCATTCACGAAGCGAGGTGCAGCTGTACTGCAAGTGTGCCTGTATATGGACATACCTCGCCCTTGAATCTGATGCTTCCCACGGTACAGGGTAGGGCAGTATGCAGACGGCGAGGAGCTGGGCAGTGCCGAGGAGCTGCTGCACCGCATCTTCACCACCGTGTACATGGGGACGGACAACAGCTCGCCGGAGACTCGGCAGCGGGCGGCCACGCTGGCAGAACAGGTGTCCACCTGCTCACCTGCTGTTCACTTGTGATGCAGCGGACGCTCAGGATCGCTGCATCACGATGGTAGAAACGAGAAACACACTCGGGTATAGAGCGTGCAAGCAACGAGAAGACATCGTAAGACCGGCCACACAGGCAGCTGCTCTGTTGCACCCTTTGTTGCGCAGCTGAGGTCGGACTACCAAGTGCGCAACAGAAACTCCTTACGCACCCTGTGCAGCTTATATCGCAACCTTTTCCTAGTATCTTCAAGTCGGCAGTGGGACTCCATTCTCAGCGCAGGTGGGGTCGGACCACCTGGACGTGAAGATAGACACCGTGGTGGCCGCCTTGGCGGCGCTATTTGGCGTCATCACCGGCAAGCACCCCGCCTTCCGGGTGAGCAGACTGACACTTTTTGGGGAAGAACCGGCAACATAGTCAACTAGCTTCGAGTGCAGTCTGCTTTGCGTCACCAGCGGCAACCGCTCAACACTCCGAGCGAGTGCGTCGACCAGCGTGCCAGCAAGAGGGCAGCCGCCGCATGCACGTAAGTGTTTGTGACATCCGCCTTGCGAGGATGTATAAATTTCTTCTGATTGCATTCGATCAGGCAACACAGCATTGCTGCTTGCTGACGGTTCTACATGTGCATTTGGAGCAGCCAACTGCGCATGTGGGCTGTGTAGTGCAGCAATGCTGTGCCACCACGCGCGGGGGCCAGGATCCAGCTTGAAGGCATTGGGCTATTTGCCGAACATCGCAATATATCCCTGTGCTGATGGCATCTCCGGCTTGACTGGCATTAGAAGTGGCATTCACTTTCCGCTAGTAGGTTGGCCGCACGAATTTTGCTGTTGGCGGAAGCAATGCAGAACACCAGGCCTCTGCGATTTCCAGGTGGCAACGGTGTTATGTTGATTCAGGGCGGATGGCGGCACCAACGCTACGAGATCGGGGCTACGGAACACACATGCTGGAAGGTGCAAATTTGTTTGTTTTCGTTATTTTGTTAATTTGTCATCAACCAATTAACGGCGCTGCCGCAGGCGGATGGCGACACCAACGCCGAAAACCTGGCGCTTTGAGAACAGCCATACCTCGATCAACACAGACTGATCTCAGCGGTGTCTTGTCCAATGCCGCAGGACGCAGGACGCAGGACGGCGGCAACAATGCTGCAAATGCAAGGCTGCAGAAGATCCAGGCACCGTTGCGCCTGGTGCTGGCGTCGTTTTAGTGAGGACAACGGTGATTTTGTTTCGCTGCTGCAGGCGGACGGCGGCAGCAATGCAGAGAATCTAGCGCTGCAGAACATCCAGGCGCGGCTGCGCATGGTGCTGGCCTTCTTCCTGGCGCAGCTGCGGCCCTGGACCCGCTCTCGAAACGGCTTTCTACTGGTGTGAATTGGTCTTCTGCTATCTGACCATCCTCTCACAAACAGCTAGTTGCTCGCCAAGCCTTCTTTCTGGCGCAGCTGCGGCCCTTGACCCGCAACAGGAGCACCTTCCTGCTGGTGAATCCACTTCCTGCCTCCTGCGGTTCTTTTGTCTCAGCTTCTGCCCTCGACACTTTCTGGTGACCTGGAAACTCTGAGGATGGGCAAAGCACATCTGCCGCATATGTCCTTGCTTGTGACATCGCTGTCATGCCTGAAGGTGTTGGGCTCAGCCAACGTGGACGAGGGGTTGCGGGGCTACTTGACAAAGTACGACTGCAGCTCCGCCGACATCAACCCTATCGGTACGCATGAGTTTATGCCCCGATTCACTGCCTTGAAAAATCAACTCTCGATTCCAATAGCCGATGCCAGAATGCTTGACAGGTCAAGCTGGACATCTGTGCTGCGCTGCCTTGCACACCACCTGGTCAAGCAGTAGCGGGTTAGACTCGTGAGGTGCACGAAGCGTCGCACCCGTCAGTGTGCCCATCTAGGCACAGCAACCCAACATTCATGCGCCACGCAGGCGGCATCAGCAAAAGCGGCCTGAATCGCTTCCGGCGCTGGGGCTCCACCCGGAGCTTGCTAAAACACAAGATTAGGCGGCGTTGGCAAGGGCGACCTAAAGCATTTTTGCACCATCTTGCACTGGGGGCCAACACCTGGTAAGTACGCTTCATCAATGTACGTAGGCGGCATCAGCAAGGGCGACCTGAAGCGCTTCCTGCGTTGGGGCGCCACCCAGCTCGGCTACCCTGAACTGGCCAAGGTGGTGGAGGCGCCGCCGACGGCGGAGCTGGAGCCCATCCGGCCGGGCACCGCCGCGCAGACGGACGAGCAGGACATGGGCATGACATACGAGGTGCGCCTCTAAACATATATTTCTGATGGTTAGGATCCTTAGAATCTAAAGTACTGGGGATGCGCAGATCTGGGGATGGACGAGCAGGGACATGACGTACGAGATGAGTGGCACATCAGGTTTCAAAGCTTCCGATTTTGTCTATTTCAGACTGGCTTGTGGAATCTGACAGTCGCTGAGGGCGCTGTGCCGCAGATGGGCGAGCGGGTATGGGCATGACCTACGAGGTGCGCCAGGGATCAGGTTTTGAGCATCCTCAAAAGTCAAACACTGGAACACGCGATGCAGGACATGGGCATGAGGCGACACCAAGGGCGAGGCTTCGAACATCAGCTGTAGTGCGATTGGAGCACCGTACCACAGCTGCCCCACCCTTTGACTGCAGGAGCTGGGGATCTACGGGCGGCTGCGCAAGATCGAGCGCTGCGGCCCGGTGCTCATGTTCCGCAAGCTGCTGGTGGAGTGGCGGGAGCGGTGCGCGCCCTCTGTCATCGCCAAGCGCGTGCAGACCTTCTTCAGGCGCGCAAGATGATCCTCCATGCATATCTCATAAACACCGGCCCTGGTGTTGAGCCACTTGGTGTGCGATGGTGCGTTTTATGATGCATCTCTGTGCAGCGTCACGCTGCACCAGCCGCCTGTTCGTGGCCGCCGACCCTGACGCTCTTTGCAGCTGCTGGCGGCGCCGATCAACCCTGGGGCCCCGAGCTGCCGACATTGAGGTTTGCACTATTGGAGTGGTCATGCTCATTGGTGACCCTGCTGCTGCATCGCATGCTGGCACAGGTACTACTCCATCAACCGGCACAAGGCGACGACACTGACGCCGGCGTACCATGCAGAGGAGTACTCGCCAGACGACAACCGCTTTGACCACCGCCCCTTCCTGTACAACGTGCGCTGGCCGTGGCAGTTTGCACGCATTGACGAGATCGCGGCGCGGCTGGAGGCGGCGTCAAAAGACAGCGGAGAACAGACAGGCAGCAGTAAGTAAATTGTCTTTGACGCAGATGCGGCTCTGCTGCACCACGAGGGCGTGCACGTTCCCGTAATCGGATCCGAAATCTGTTGAGTGAACCTTCGTTTGTGATTCGCTTGTACTTCTACAGTACCACGCGCATACCAATCCAGTGGCTCCATGCAACGGGATTAACAGTTCAATAATATAGCTACCTGTGACGTACTCGCAACAACAATACAGGCAAACAGATATACATGCCACTGAGGAATGGATTCGAAATGGATCCCGCAAGCAACAGGACGCTGCTCACAGCCACATGCAGGAGCACAACATGTGTTGCCGCTTTGATGACTGGCAATCGCATCTTCTCTCAGGTTTTCCAAACGCGTTCCTTCAGGCGAACAGGAATTTCATGTCGTCCTCCGTCAGCCGCGCCTGCGGCATTAAAAAACGGAACATCGCAAGCCAACATTCGATGCGCTAAACAGCGATGTGCACGACCATCAACGGCACGGCACGAGGGCAGGGCATCGGTACCATCAGTGCTTGCACTTCAAATCTGACGTAGGGAGCAAGGCAATGACGCGCACCAGGGCGGCGGCGTCCTTGCCGACGGTGCCCTCGAAGACGGCCTGCTTCTTGTCCTGCAGCTTGAGGATGCGCTCCTCTATGGTGCCGCCGATGATGAAGCGCACCGCGTGGATGGGCTTGTACTGCCCTGCGCCGCACAGACGATGCTTGATGCTTGGAGTGCCCATGGCGAGGTGTGCCTGCTTAGCACAGTCTTGACGAATCGGAGGTGCAGTCGCAGGTGCTAAACTGCGATGCAATTTCAACAGCCGCCACAGGGGTGTACTCCGGATCACACCGAGGCGGTGGATGCGGTCCTGCGCCTGCGCCTCGACGGCTGGGTTCCACCAGGGGTCCATCAGGAACACGTGGCTGGCCGCCGTCAGGTTCAGCGCCACGCCTGCGCCGCAGTGTCCCACAATCTTTCAGCACCAGGGTACGGTGTGAGGGTGTACAACCGCCAGCGGGGTGCGTGAAATTGCCTGTCTAGACACGATCGCGCACACACAGAACGGAGCAGGACCCAGCAGAGCACGGCGAAGCGCTTCTCACATCGAACAACATTGTGGCACAGCAGCTAAGCGTCGAAACAGCCAGTTTGCAGGGTTTAGGCGGCGCACCGCCGGCCTTGAGACATGAGGAAGACGGTGACGGAGAGTTGTGTGCAGATTGTTTGATTACGACCTGGACTACAGCTTTGTGTCGACAGGCTGAGCATCGAAACTGTCGTGCGAAAGGACTTGGGGTTTAGACGCACCGCCGGCTTTGAGGGACATGAGGAAGACAGTGACAGTCGCGTCGTGCGTGAAGGCGTCGATCATGCGGTCCCGCTGCTCCATCGTCATGCTGCCCTTCAACACCACGCACTTGATGCCCGCCTGCGGGAGTAAAATATAGAGCAGGTTATTCGGACAGTCATGCAGGTCGGGCTTCTAGTGGTCCCCGTTGATCTGGAGGCCACCGCCGTCTCGCATGCTGTCCACAGGCTCACGTGCACAAAACCAGGGCAGGCGGGGCTGCGCTAACAGAAGGTAGTACCGGCACAGCGGCTGCAAGGGAAACTAGAGACATGGCCCCATTGGCACCACGAAATGAGACTCCACTGCGGCGTGGGCGGACCTGGGTGAGGCGGTAGTGCAGGATGTCCAGCATGGAGGTGAACTGGCTGAAGATGAGGACCTTAGCCGCCGGGTCCCGCCCCTTCATCCGGTATATCTCCTCCCGCACCGCCTCCACCTGTGGCCGATCGAATCGAACAACTGTTTTAGTAACGTGTGCTGGCAGATCAGCGACAGCAGCCTAGAATACTTGCCGTTGTTGAGGAGCCTCCACGCCTTTTGCTGCGGGACGGGACGACGTCCGCATCTGCCAAACGAGCACGCAGTCCAGGCCTGGATAACCCAAGAAGAGGTTAGATCCGCCTCCGGATCCGGATCCGGATCCAGATCCGCGACGCATGGAGTGCGGGACGCGCCTTGGTGCTGGACTGGAAGGAGGAGGTGTCGATGCGGGACAGGATGCTGCGTTTCTTCGCCGCCAGCGCCCGCAGCGCCTTCTGCCCCTCCTGCGGAATGCAATCTCAACATGTCACATCTCAACTCTGCAGTGGGGTCAGCAGGACACATCTGAGAGCCACAAGCATCTATGAGGCCGTTTGCAGCTGTGAAGGCGAGGCTCTCCAGACAAGAGCCTACCGCTTCATGCCGGACCTCACAGAGCTAGAGCTAGACAAGCATGCTCCGAACATAATGATTCATGCCGGCCGCCTGGCGCCAGAGCAACGGCAGGGAGCATTCAGACTGCGTCAAAGAGGTACCTGGTTGAGGGAGACGGTGAGGGGCCGAGAGCAGGTTGGGCAGGCGACGCCGGCCTCCGCCGCCGCGCCGTCCATGTACTCCTGAATGCACCCCCTGCAGAAGGTGTCGCCACAGCTCGCCTGCACCGGGTCCTGCACTCCCACGAGATGGCAAGTGTTGCTCCATACATGGTGGGAGTCGATCAAGTCAAGAGCTGTGAGTTCCAGCCAAGGATGAGTGAAGCGCACAGGCATAGAACAGGGAGGCACGTGGCTGGGCAATGGAGATGATGATGTTTCGGGGAGATGACGTTGTTTCAGGCTGTTGCTGTGCTGTCGTTGCTGTGTTGCTGCATGTTTTGCGAGCGCTGGCCTCTCTGTTGCCCCAGACCATGGAGCCGGATGCGGGCGGCTCTCTTGAAGGTTTTGATTGGGGTCTTTGTAGACAAGCTGTTTCGTCCGAACCATGTCTGGACAGAGAGTCCAGCGGCGGCCGCACCTCGAAGGGGTCGTGGCACACGGCGCAGATGGCGGAGGCGGGCGGCGCGGCGGCCTCGCCCAGCGCGGGTGCGGGGGCGCGCTCCGCCGCCGTCGCGCTGTGCACCACCAGGTACGGGTGATTCACCGCCTGCAGCCAGACACCATCAAGTCAGAGTTTGGAAATGAAGATCAAGATTTGTGGTGACCCGCATGGAGGTGCATGTGCTGCGAGGCAGCTGCGCAAGGTGTGAGCCGGTCGCAGTTGGGAGAGCGCAGGCTGCGCACAGGTGATTGACAACAGCCGTCTTGAGGCGTGAAGATGAGGTCGAGGCTGGCACCTCTCCATACATTCCATGCACATGATTCCAATGACGCCTCTGTCTCTGTCACAGGAGACGCACCTGGTGCAGCCGGATGAGCAGGTGTGTAGGGCAATCAAGTTGCTGCGTCCAGCACAGACAACGCACCTGGCGCAGCCGGATGAGCAGGTCGAAGATGTGGGCGTAGTTGTTGAGCACGGTGCCCGTCTCCACGTATGCGCCAAATTGCGCCTGGCTCTGCGTGTACAGTGCCTCGTAGAAGTCCTCCTCCGTCGCGTCGAACTTGTCCTTGCGCAGCACCACCGTCCTGCGCCATTGCGACTCAATTTTGGTCCGAGATCGACGCTGGTACCTCATAATATGCCACGCAGGTCATGCCCCAGTTGCAGGTCCGATTGCTCCAGGGCTGCCACGGCCTGTAACACATGCCCAGCACGTTCTGCATCGCTGTGCTGAAAGTGCTGTCGTATCATGCGCAAGCAGCAGCCTAGCTTCAGCTTCACTGGTCAGAGGATGCGGCAGCAGCAAGGAGCGTACCTCGGCGGCAGCGACAGCACGTCGGCGCAGCCGACCTTGGTGCGGCGCAGCAGCACTGCCGGCAGATATCAAAGACCGTCAGCTGGGGACTTTAGCATCCGCATTGAAATTGAAGCGCCAATGTGAAACCATGATGCCACACCAATGGTCATACTCTGTGTGCACCAGATGTGCAGGCGCAGCTTGTGAGTCGCAGTGGCAATCGCCGCACCTGCTGGCAGTATCTCCTCCTTGAGCACGCGCATCGCGATGCGCCCCTTGCCGCTGTAACCGTGTGCCTTGATGGGGTTAGCCACGTACTTGTTCCACCAGCAGTAGTGGCTCGCCGGCCCGTGCCTATGCGCCAGCGCACGAATGCGTCAAGACCCAGTGCGAGACACGCGACGCCTTCTTCCTCTGGAACAAGCCTGGAGCTTTCTCTGAAGTTTCCTCTGAAGCTGTTCAGCACGACAACAAGTCTGCATCAGTAAGCAAAGGAACGGTGCACGCAGTAGTGTCCAGCCGCTGCGAAAGAGCATGCATAGACTCCTGGGTAGCGGTGGCAGATTATATCGGATGCGCACCCGCAGTGGTGGCAGGCGCGGCGGTTTTTGAACTTGTGGTCCAGCGACTGGCAGTCGCAGCCGCCGGCCTTGCGGCAGAAGTAGTAGGCGTATGGGAAGATGCGCAGGAAGCGCACCAGGCTGTACAGCTCGCCTGCGCCAGGCTTTTGCGGTGTGAGGATATGCAGCATGAGGCGTGGGGGGAACTGGTGGCGTTTGCAGGCCTAGATTACATGTGTGCACCCTCACGCCACCCGGGGTGGTGGCGTGCCCGCTAATGCATTTAATGAGGCTCGACCACAGCCTACTGTGTGTACATCAGGCATGCCTGAGTCTGCATTTCCTGCAGAGTCGGACAGGAAGTAAAGCGACAGACGGCTGTGGTCGATTCAGAAGCCTGAGTGTACAAGCTGTTGCTGTGTGTCAGCCGCGCAGCCGAGAATGCGATGTGACCGACTGGTCGGACACCTTCAATGGCTGTGACTCTGCCACGCTGCAGATGCACACATGGCACGGAGGACGTTGCACGCCAGCGGGAGAGGGGGAGAGGGACGCACTGACGCGGTTCTGCAGCGGCGTGCCGGACAGCGCCCACTTGTACTTGCTGGCCAGCGCGAAGACGGCCTTGGCGGTGGAGCACTGCCGGTCCTTGATGTTGTGCGCCTCGTCCAGCACTATGCGCCGCCACTGCACCTGCGGCATTCGAACGACAGAATTCGTCAGCCACAGGTGACACAGGTTCAGCAGTCAGAAATGAGCAGAGTGATGAGTAGCACGTGTTCCACTGCGTTGCCACCCGGCTTTTGGCCCTCTGCATGGGCACCAGGCTCTGAGCACGTATAAGCAAAACGAGATGGCAAGCAGAGGCTTCACTAAGGGTAGCTGACAAGACGCACCGCGTGCAGCAGGGAGATTGCCTCCTTTGCGTCAGCCTCACTGCTGAACTCGCACCACATGTGAGAATTCTCCAGTGACGAACAAAACCCTGCTGCGTGCAGCGGGGAGATGGCCTCCTTGGCGCCGGACTTGGCCTCGTCGGCCTCATCACTACAAGAGTCCCACATCACAAATTGTCCAGTACCAAGATGACCTACCGCGTGCAGCGGGGAAATGGCCGCCTTGGCGCCGGACTTGGCAGCGTCAGCGCGTTCCGCCGCCTCCACCATGCCCGCCAGGTCCTTGTCGATGGCCGCCTGGTCGCGCTCCGTCATCACCTTGTCCGCCGCCCGGCGCGCCCGCCGCGCCTGTTGCCACGCTGCGGAGAGACAGGAAGGTGTTGAGAAGCCAGACGCAGGTAGATTGGGGCATGGCGAGAAAGTGTGCGCCGCCCGCCGCGCCCGCCACTGCTGCACTCAGGCTGCGGGAAGGCATGGACAGGAAAAGTTAGGGGGGCCGATAACTCATTAATGCTGGTGAGCTCAGTGTCCATCCATCGCCTTGTCTCTTGCATCACACACCCTTGCGGCGCGCGGCGGCGGGGTCGTTGGCGTCCGCCTCGTCGTCTTCGGAGTCGACCTCCAGCTCCTCCTCCGACGCCTCCTCCTCGTTGCCCACCTCGAAGTCCGAGTCGCTGTCGTCTTCGTCATCCTATTGGGAAGATCAAGGAATCAGCCGTCTAGCATTATGATGCACCCAGAGTGCTGGCGAGCAGTAGCACACCCGGCATTGGAGGGCGGGTGTGGGCCCCCAGGTACTTGAGACCATGCATTGCAAAACGGGGAGCAGATGGATTGAACGCTGAGGAGAGTACAGCAACTTCATGTCAACTTATAGTAATTGGAGATTTTCATATCAGCACGAGAGGGTGCCCTCATGGCCGAGCGCGCACCTCGTCCCGCTTGCGCTTGGCGGGCGCCTTCTTCCCCTTGCCGCCGCTTTTGGCACCCTTGCTGCTCTTGCCGCCGCCGCCGGCCTTCTTGCCTGCCGCCTTCTTGCCGACCTTGGCCCCCGCGGCCTGCTTGGCGCCGCCGCCGCCACCTTTCGCCTTAACCTTCTTCTTGGCCGGCGCATCGTCGTGTTCGTCGCCATCGCTTCCGTCGCTCTCCGCCTCCCCAGCAGGGCGGGCCTGGTGGGATGGGAAGCAGCAAAGTCAACACACTAGTTCACTGATCAAAGTTGTCGACCTCTGGGCGCTTCTACAGGCTCAGCTTTTGGGCCCCCAGCATAGCACAGGGGAAAACGGTTTGAAGACCGGGCAAGTTGGAGTCATTCTCAAGGCACAGTCAGGGAGGTGGTGGGCACGCACGTCCGCGCCAATCTTGCGCCGCTTGGTGACCTGCTTGGCTAACGCCGCCGTCTTGTGCGCGTTGGGCCCGCAGAAGTACCTGCTCTCGATGTGCAGAGCGGCTGGTCAGGCAGACGCAGGGAAGCAGCACGCACAGTGTGCATAACAGCGCATCAGTGCCACACATTGGGGGTCGTCGTCTGCTCCGGGACTGCTGCAGGGGCTCTGGAAATACAGTAGTAAAGGGCGAGAAGCGCAGGCGCCGACACAGGAACAGGCACACAGAACGACGTGGATGAGAGCCAGGCAGAGCTCGCGACACCACAACCGTGCAGATGGCGTTCATGGTCTAGCAGATACTTGAAAGAAAGACATGAAAACAAGGCTGTGCAGAAGGAATCGCACTTGAGGTGCAGTTTCAGGCGGTCGGGGTACATCTTCTGGCGGCAGTAGCGGCACGGCACCTTGCCGGGGAGGCAGTTCTTGCGGTACTCGGACTCCACTATGGAGTAGGTGGTCAGCACCACGTCCGCCGCCGCCAGCTCCGCCGGGTCGCTGGTGCGCTTGCCGCCGTGGTAGACCACCACCTGCGTTGCGCTGAGTTCGGGATGAAAAAAAAAATAACAAGCGTCAGCGCCACGTCTGCCGCCGCGAGCTCCGCAGGATCGCTGGTGCGCTTGCCGCCGTGGTGGATCACCACCTGCTCACATGGTTTTGTCTTGTGATTTGAAGTATCAATATATGCAGCACCATGTCTGACGCCGCCAGCTCCACGAGATCGCTGGTGTGCTTGCCGCCATGGTAGATCACCACCTGCTTTTGGTTTCACGAGATTTGCGCGCGATCGCCGCTGCGGTGCAGCACCGCCAGCAGCTCATGCAACACTAGACATTGCGGCGGGACCCAGCGAACACGCTGGTATACACGCACCCATGTTTTGCACACAACGATGCCGCATGAGCTGGCTCGACTTTGCCTCAACAAGCCCATGGTGAGCGCTTGCTAGCGACCTGCCCGGTCGTCTCATGCGGAGCACTTGCAGATTTGCTGAGCTCTAGAGAAAGAGTGCCACCCCGGCAGGAAGCCCATCAGCGCTGCTATATTTAGCCCAGCCAACCAGAGCCCAGTCAAGCAACGCCTTTGCTTTTGCGCGCCTTGACGGAGCCGGGGTCGGTAAAACGAGCGATCTCCTGGCTCCACTGGATGACCGCCACCAAGGGGCAGATGACCAGCGTCGCGCCGCACCAGCGGTCCTCCTCCTCGTCCTGCACCCCGATGTGGCAGCCGCCGTCTGCACCGCCGGCCGCAGCCGCGCTGTCGGACGCTGCGGGTTCTGCCGGTGGAGGCTCCGCCGCCGCACACACGCCCTGCGCCTGGGCGGTGGCGGTGGAGGCGGACGCGGGCGCCTGCACGTCTGTGACGCCGCCGACGCGCATTGCCTCGCCGGCGGCCGCGTCTGCAAAGTACAGTGCAGACATCAGCGCTCGGGCAGACCAACACTGCTGCGTGAATCGCTCAACAGGATGCTAGATGCGTGCTGGACACACTGATCCATAGACGCATGCAGAGAGGCTGTTGGAACATGTGGCTTTCGTAGAAGAAGAAGGTAAGCAACAATGGCAGAACATGAATGTCACCTGCGAGCTTTGCCGCCTCCGGACGCAGCGACTCGCAGCAGCCTGCGCCGCCATGCTCGTGCTCGTGCCGCTGCTGCTCGCCGGCATCGATGCCGGCCGGCTGGCTGCCGGGCCGGCCCAGGGCGCCGCCGAGGCGCAGTCGCGGCCGCGCCGCCTGCGCGCTCTTTGGCAGGTGGGCGATGGTCGCGGCGGGCCGTGACGGCGGCAGCGCGGCCGGGTCGTCGCTGCGGTGCGCCACGATGAGGGAGATGGCCTGGATCGTCTTGCCCATGCCTGCAGCACACACGCGCTGTGAAAGTAGAAGCAGGCTCAGAAAAGACAGACGAATCCGAGGCAGACTTCTACTAATGCAGCACCAGCAGTGGGTTTCGAGACAAGCCAGTGCATGCATGTGATCATTCCTTCAAGAAGAAAAAGACATACCCATCTCGTCGGCGAGGATGCCGCCGCGGACGGGACCCTTCTCCTGCGCTACGCCCCAGGCCAGAAACTCCTTCTGGTACGGCAGCAGCGGCATCAGCAGCTCCGGCGGCGGCTCCATCTGCGCCTCCACCTGCAATTTGCGACCACACACAAGCTCTTGTGTTTTGCATCATTTCTGCAAAGACAGCATGCTGCACCCGCGTTGTATGATCCACTGGCTCTGCTGGTAGCGTTGCGCAGCAGTGACTTGAGTGTCCAGTGGCAAACGTCAGAAGCTGTAGCTCTTCGCATGTTGGAGATGCATGGTCGCAGCAACAAGCACTGTTCCGGTGTTGACAGACGCTGATGATCGTCATGCTCGTCAAGCAGCACAAGTGCCGCTGAACCAGCTCCTGCTGCATGTCATAGAGCAGCCATCAGTGTCTAGACAACAGCATGTCGAGGCAGCTTCGGAAGAAGGTGAGCAAAGGACGGTGTCTTAAAAACACCAGTACTGCCAGGCTGTGCGACTGTAGTGAGCAATGGCACTAGTCGATATGGGCAATAAGCAGCTGGTCGATATAGGCAGCGCACCTTGTCGATGACGAACTCGTTAGGGTCGGTCTCCTCCTCATCGTTGTCGGAGGTGATGCGGGGACCGAAGGGGTCCTTTGCGGGCGCTTTTTTCGGCGGTTTGGGGGCGCGCCGCCGGCGCGGCGGCGCCGTCATCGCCTCGGCGTCTGCCGCAGCCATCTCCACTGTGGTGCGGGCGCCGCCGCGGCCGCGGCCCCTGCCGCCGCCGCGGCCGCCGCGGTCGCCACGGCCGCCGCGGCTGCCGGGCCCGCCGCCACGGCCACCGCGGCCGCGGGGGGCCGGCTGCAGCTCAGCCTGCGCGTCCTCGTGCTGCAAACAGGATGCAGAGCTATTGCCTTCAGTATAGGCCATGGGCATTGTGTGTGGGGGTGGCTCTGCAGCATGTGAGCCGCCGCATCGACGTGCAGATTCAGCTGCACCAGTTCACAGCTCAACTACACACGATCATCATGGTGCCGGTGCGCATGAGGATAATATGTGAAATGCATAGCAACATTCCTCAGCTGTACAGGCAAGCTCCCCAGTAACCTACATGCGCCAACCTACAGTCGGTCGGGCAGGTGGAAATGGATCATCAACAGGTCGATGAGAGTCCAGCGCACCAGCCCCTGCAGCTCCTCGGCTGGGTCTTCTGCCTCCTCCTCTTCTTGTGTCAGGTCCATGACGCTGACGTCATCTTCTTCCTCCGAGGCGCCCGCCTCCGGCTCGAAGTCGCTGCCGGAGCTGTCGCCAGAGACAGCCGCAGCGTCGTCCGCATCATTCCCCTCCTCGGGGTCCGCGGCGGAGGCGGCGCGGGACGCCGCCCGGCGCGTGTGCCTGGTCAGGCTGCGGCGCAGTTGACAGGAATTGCAATTAGAGCTCAGTCAAGCTTGATACGCGTATGAAGCCTCTATGTAAATGCAGCATGCTTCCTGCAGGAGGAGGCACATCCACACGGTAGCGCAGGACAACACAGCTGCTGCATGTGGATGGAACATTAGCGACGACGGTATCCTGAGCATGCCCTCTCATTTCAAGTTTTGGCAGCGCGCGCCTGTGAGGCACCTCCCGCACCACGGGCTCATCGCTGTCAGAGTCTGCGGCCTCCTCGGCGGCTGAAGCCGACTGCCCGCTGACTTCGTCTTGCGACAGCGCCGCTGCACCACCGGCCTCCTCCAGCGAGGTGTCGCATATGTCCACGACGTCTGCAGACTCTACGGCCGCGGCTACAGACGCCTCGCTGGGGCGCCGCCGCATCTGCCTGGCCGCCTCGGCTGCCGGCTGCGCGGCAGCAGCTGGCGCGGAGGTGCCGGCGCCCATGGAGCGGCTGCGGCTGCGGGTGAGCCGCGTCTGCGGCTCGCTCGCCATGCCGCTGGCGCTGTCGGCGGCAGCGGCCGCAGCGCTGGACTCCTGGTTCCGGGGAACTGCGGCGGTGACCGCAGGTGTCGCTGGCGTGGCTGGTCGGCTGCTGCCGCCGGTCTTGGCTGCCTGTCCGCGGGTTGCGCGCCCCACGCCGGTCTTTGCGGCTGCCGGCGGTGTGTCAAAAGCTGGTGCTGTAGCACTTTGCGCAGCGGTGCCGCGTGTTACACGCGGCTCGCCAGTGTTTGACATCCCGCAGCACGGCTTGCCGTCCAGCGACCTGCGATGGCAATGTACAAGAATGTTTCCACAGATGGCCCTTGACGCGCGCGCGCAGCCTTGGAGAAGTGGTGCACCTTCTGAAGGATGTTTGCAGTCGAGTCGAAGAGGATGCCACTGTACACGCTGCGAAGCCTCGGCAACATGCGCTCATCATCCATCTCACATGCAGGTGTTGTATGTCAGCCTCTAAAGGCGGGCATCACCTCCGGACAGCGGAATTTGCTCCAGACGCGCCGGGAACCAGGCATAATCACACAGCACGCAAAGCACGGAAGCGGCAGGCGGCAGGAGACCGCTGCAGCGATGACGCACTATAATTATGGCTGCAATTGCCTGCTCAGAGGTCGCATCCAGCAGACGAGGTCCCGCCAAGCAGGCAGCGTGCTCCTGTACCAGGTTGGCGTGTCTAGGCCGACTGGCTGCGTCTTGCAGCGACGGCGTGGCGCGGCCGCAGGAGGAACTTGAGGTGAGTTGCCGAATGACCTCCGGCCGCCTGCCGCTGCGTCGCCGGTGCTGCGTGAACTGCGCAGCGTGTTTGCGTGCATGACACCATGTAGCTAGTGATTAGAGCAGATGTTAGGTCCTAATCTCGGGTCGCAATTCGAAGTTGCTGCCGGTCGCCGGCAGATGTACGTCTGCAAACGCATTGGAGCATCCACAAATAACAGAGATAGTACCCGACGTTGAGTCGACAGCTGAGCTTTCCGCAAAACTTTCGGATGTGATCGTGCTCGTAATTTGCATGCACCCTTGAAGTCGCCCTTGCCACGCATCTCTAGCCGGAATATAGGTGTTTACATCCATCTGCTTCCTGGAGCGGTTCGTAGCCGGTGGCATACAATTTCATTGGTCGGCATCGAGTAAGTCGCTATTTTCATCCCGCAATCGGGGCAGCAAGGGGCTTCCCCGCCTCCAGGTTTGTTACATTTCCATGTACAGCACCGCCGCAGCGATGGTTGCCCGGCGGAAGCTATGTCTAGTGTGGCTACTGGCGGTCTCAGCGCCAAGCTGACACGTCACATTTTGCTGTCCATGCAGTCGGGCGACAGTCGCAAGGGCCCGCCCGCACAGCGCGTGCGTGAATCGACTCGTCCAGGTGCGCCCGCCACGGATCGCTCTCCAGCTGTGTTGGCATCCGAGAGGGCTGCGAGGACGCGGCGCTGTAAAGTTTGAAATGCAATAGTGCACTGCCGCTTGCAGATGTCACCAGCTCCGTGCTCAACCAGGCGACGGCGCTGATAAACTCCGGCGAAGGCATGTCGGACAATCCGTCCCCGCTCTTCCCTTTTGGCGGCGGCGGCGGCGCAGCCCCTGGCGCAGCAGCGCAGCCCAGCCCAGCCACGGGCTTTGCCTTTGGCGGCGGCGGCGGCAGCCCTGCACAGCAGCAGCAGCCCGCAGCCAACTCGTTCGGAGGTGGCGGCGCATTTGGTGGGGATGCGCCAGCCGCAGCACAGCCAGCTTCCAATCCATTCGACTTCCGGGCCGCGTCCACGCCCCAGCCCCTCCAGGTGACCATTTCTCAACTGATTGGCAGGCGGCGGCAGCGGCAGCGGGCTGAAGCGGTCCGGCAGCAAGGTCAAGCTCAACCAGGTAGCCTGCACGGCCATTCCAGCTGCTGCAGTGCTACAGAGCTGGCTCGAACGAGGGCCCAGCACATCTGCGTGACATTACAGGATTTCCGATGACAGGGTGTCTGTGTATCAACCAAGCTGAGGAGATGAATCACACTGTGGTCTCTTGCTGCAGCTGGACCAGGGCAGTGCTGCCGCACCGGCCTCCAATGCATTCGGCTTTGGCGGCGGCACGGCGCAACAGGACGGCGGCAGCCCCATCGGCACGTTGGTCGGGGGTGGCGGCGGCGGCGGCGGCAGCTTTAGCAAGCCGGCCGGCGGCGGCGGCGGTCCAGCAGTCGCCTTTGGGCAGTGGTCCCAGGCCGCTGCTCATCTGCAGAGGGGTGGCACCCAGGTGAGGGTCAGCCATTCTGTAACGTAGTCCTCCGCTACAAGCTTCGCTGTTACAGCTGCGCGAACAGTGGCATGAAAGTCGTACATGTAGAAGTAGGCTGTTCTGCAGGCCGCAGTAGCCCTGATGGCTGTCCGTCCCCCCGCTTGTCCTGCTGTTATTCCATGGGTCCTGCTGAGCGTGGGTCCTGAGCATGGGTCCTGCTGAGCTTCCAGCGTGCTTGTCTTCCTGCAACCTGCAGACTCAGGCAGCCCCCAGCACGTTTGGCTCGTTTGGCCAGCCCGCAGCCAGCAGCGTTGGCGCCGGTGGCGGCGGCGCTCCGACCACAAGTGCGCCAACGCCGTTCGGGCAGGCGGCGAGCGGCAAGGGCTTGGGCCAGCCGGCCAGCGGCACTGGCTTCGGGCAGCTAGCCGCCTCGGGCGGCGGCCCCTTTGGCGGCGCAGCCTCGGCGTCGCAGCGACCCTCCGCCTTTGGAGACTCGCCCGGAGGCGGTGGTAGTGACCAGGCGAGACAGACGCTAGACCCTTGTTTTCGCTTCTATGTACGTGATGGTTCCCGAACTATAACACGAGCTGAAACAGGAATATATGCGAAAATTAGTAATATCAATGCGAAAAAAGGGACGCTCACTCGACCCTTGTTTTCGCTTCTATGTACGTGATGTTTCACGGTCTGGCACTGAGCTGAACTGCCGCAGCCGAAGTCGGTGTTTGGCCAGGTGTGCTGCCTTGGAACCGAACTGCTGTGAATGTGCGCACCGGCATCGCTGGATGCATCCTCCATGGTGCCATGCCTTGCTGCAATGCTGCACCCACAGCTATGACATCAAGAAAAGGCATCGACACTGGATGGAATGCAAAAGCCGTTGGTTGTGCAGGGGTCTGGCGGAGCAGTTCTGTCCAGCTCGCCCTCTGGCGGCGGTGGCGGCGGCGGCGGCGCTGGCGGATTCGGCAGCTTTGGGCGCAGCCTGGGGGAACGACCGCCAGGCCGCTTGGGAGAGGACTCTGAGGCAGCTGCGGCGTTTCAGTCGCCCCTGGACTTTGCCAAAGCGGTGAGCGGGCCGTCGCTTGCCTGCATCTAGTCGCCAGTGGAGCTGCTGGAAAATTGAACTCTGTGAATTGCTGAGCTGGCGCCCAAAGCTTTATCAGCTGCCAAAAACACTGCATCATACGTATCAGAACACCTGTGTCTCAAATGCACAGGTGAAGGAGCGGAAGCAGCGGGAACAGCAGCAGCAGCCACAGCAGGCGCAGCGGCAATCGGCCGCGCACCGCCTGGGGCAGCGGCCGCAGCCGGCGCAGCAACAACAGCAGCAGCTGGCGCCGCAGCACCAGCAGCAGCAGTCGGTCGGCAGCGCCATGGGCCAAACCAGCCACGGCGCAGACGAGGAGCAGGAAGTGTACGACGAGGAGGCGGAAAAGCGCGCGGCGCTTGCTGCAATGCCGGGGTTCGTTGGTGGCGGCGGCGGCGGCGGCGATCCTTCTGCACCGGCAGCATACAGGCCGCCGGCCCTGCGGCGGCCGCCGTCAGGCGGCCCTGTACAGCGGCCGCCGCCCGGCTTGGGCGGCGGCGCAGTGGACGCCAATGCGAGCGCGAAGGCGGCCCGCGCGGCGCGCTTTGGGGGGCAGGGCGGTGGCAGGGGAGGTGGTGGCGCGCCCACCAGCACTGCAGGCGGCGCCCCTGGCGGCGGCAGCAACTGGCAGGCCAGCACGCCAGCATTCGACGGAGAAGGTGGGCCGTGAACGTGAAAATGAAACTCATCATGTGCAACGCAACCTAACGCAACGCACATAGGGTGGATGACGCATATCCGAAATACTATTGAGTGCAGATATACAGCGATCCTGGGAAAATGTGTAAATGGCCAGGCCCTACTCCGTGCTGCATTCTGGTTCTGTCCTCGGTCCCCCCCGCTGCACCTCATGCGGTGCCTCCCCGCTGCGCAGGTGGCCGGCCAGGCGGCGCGCCCATCGTTGGCACGTGCAGCGAGATGTGCCCCGCGGAGGAGAGGGCGCTACGGGAGCGCACGCAGACGGTGCGCCTGTTCGAGCGGCCGGACCCGCGCAATGCCGGGCGCACCACCGCCGCCCTCGCCGTCAAGTCCTTTGCCCGCACTGGGGTGCGCATCTTGTGCCTCTGAAGTCTTTTGCCGGCACACCGGAGCGCGTCCCCCTCTTGGGTGTCGTGAAATTCAAACAGTCTGGTGACACATTGTGCTTCTGTAGCCTGCTGGTTGCTTGCGATGCTGCCAGAATCACACTGCCTGACTGTCAGGCGCTCTCATTCGGTGGTCAGTGCCTCACCATTACGCCCTCTGCCATGCTCATCTCTGCCGTCTCTGATGCACATCTCAAAGCCCACACAAAATTGTGCCCTTCCCTCCAGATCTGCAGATCGACGGGGCGGGGCCCACGGCGTTTCGCGTGCGGGAGGTGCTGGCGGGGGCGATGGACCACCTGCGGCACAGAAGGTCATTCTGATGCGCCTTTCTGCCGCATGACCACAGATCGACGAGGCGGGGCCGACGGCGTTTCGCACGCGGGAGTCGCTGACTTGCACGATGGAGCACCTGCGGCGGCTGATGGACCGCACTGATGCGCCCTTCTCCGTCATCCACAACTTCCTGTTCGACCGGTACCGCTCCGTGCGGCAGGACCTGTATGTGCAGGGCATCGAGGTAGGGTTCTTTGCTGCTGTTCAAGGCTTTATGATTGAGGCTGCCTTGCACCCCTTGCCACGAGCTGACTCACTATCCTCGCCTCGTGCGGTGCCCCTCTGGCCGCAGCCGTCTTGCTCCTTCATCAAGGCCGGCCCTTGTTACTTGTGTTGCTGACGTGTCGCGCGCGTCCTTTGCCATTGCTTGGTGTCTGTATCCAACAAGGCACAAGTCAGTAGTTCAGCCGGCAGCTGCCTGGGGCGCAGGACGAGTTTGCGTGCGCCATCTTCGAGGAGGTCATCCGCTACCACATCCTGTGCGAGCACGAGCTGTGTGAGTCGGGGGCGACGGCCGCGGACCCCGACGGCTTTTCCAGCCACCTGAACGTGGAGCAGATGAACAAGGTGCGACGCCTGAGCGCCCCCGCCGCGACCCCTGTGGACCAAGACCCTGACCTGTGTCCCTGCCTTGGCCCAGCAGCACCATTACCAATAGGAGTCCCTTGACACAGAAGCACTGCATCCTCCGGTAGCTGGTGGTGTCCCTCTGTAGCTGTCATTGCAGCAGTGGCGCAGGGCGCTGCGACTGGACATCTCCAACTGTGCTCCCGCCGACCTTCTTCAAACCTGCATCAAAATCCCAAACCCTTGAAACCCAACCACGCAGGCGCTCATCTCGCTGCTGGACATGTACAAGCAAGCGGAGGCAAACGGCGAGCCGCGCGACCCGGGAGTCGAGGCCGAGTTCCGGGCGTACCACCTGTGCACGCTCATGGCGCAGCACGGCAAGTTTGCCGAGAGCCGCCTGCAGTTTTACACCTCCCTCCAGGTGTGTGCACGCCCAGAGCCGCCTGCAGAGCTGCATCGTGTGCACGACATCAACAAATGCTCCGCGAGCACAGCCGCCAGCTCTACACCTCTGGTCATGTGCGCCCGCTGCAGCAACCTCGCCCACTTGGTATTGCACCTATCCAGTTCCGAGAGGCATTTGGTCAAGGCTTCTGCAGCTCTGCACGCCGCATTGCATCCGCTGGCGCCCAGTAGATGGCGATCAGCTGCAGAGTCTGGCGAATGCAGCTGGTGCTGCGCATGCGCTCACGACTGGCGGCCAACCCAGATATATTGACCCTGATACCAAAACAAATATGTAGACCTTACCGCCAAATACATATACCCTACTGCCATGTTCACCCTACTGCTCCTGCAGGCCATGCGGCCGGAGGTGCAGGCGTCGTCACGGGTGCAGCCGGTGCTGCGCATGCGCTTGCAGACACATCAAAACGTCATAAGCCATCATCAAATAAACCCTGTGGCTTCCTGCAGGCCATGCGGCCGGAGGTGCAAGCGTCGCCGCGGGTGCGCCTGGTGCCGCGCATGCGCACGCATACACATCAAACGCTCGTCAACCATCATATCATTAGACCCTGTGGCTGACCCTAAACTGTGGCTGCACCCTAAACCATAAACCCTAAATGCAGGCCATGCGGCCGGAGGTGCAGGCGTCGCCGCGGGTGCAGCTGGTGCTGCGCATGCGCACGCACATGGCAGCCAACGATTACGTGGGCTTTTTTGCGACCGTGCGCGCCGCGCCCTACCTGCTGGCCTGCCTGGTGCACTCCTACTTCCCCGCCGTGCGCGCCGCTGCCTTTGCCGCTATCTGCACAGGTGCGCAAACTGATCGCAGCTTCCCTTCCCCGTCCATATCGCTGCCTGCAAAGTGGGTTGCGGTGCCGCTCGAGTACTTCGTAATTGTGAGCACGCTACTATTGGACTGCGCGCGGAGGCGGCATTTTTGGAAAACTCCACTTCCCGAACACCCACGACACTCTCACTCTTACTCTTTTGTTGCCGCAGTCTTCTCCAAGGGGCAGCAGGCACTGCCGCTGGAGTACTTTGTGCGCACGTTGCTGCTCGACGACAAGGCGGAGGCGGCAGAACTGTGCGCTCTGTACGACCTGCCGCTGGAGTCGCAGGGCGGCCACTCTGTGGCCCTCGTCAACAAGGTGTGGCTTTCAGGCCCTCAAGGCCGCCTGCGTGCTGTTCGCGAGCAGCATGGGCACAACAGCAGAGCCGTGCTGCTTAGGGTTCTCGCAGATGCACCTCAATGAATCTGCCGGGCCAGTGTTCAACTTGCTGCAAGCACGCTGCAGATGTTTGATGTCGTAATCATCTTATCCGCGCAGTTGGCGGGCAGAGACGTCGAGAAGCCGCCCAAGCGACGGTCGGCCGCCATCTCGGCGCGCATGCTGCAGCCGCCGTCCGCCAACGTGACCGGCTGGGGCGCGGCCAGCGGCGGCGGCGCCAACCTGGAGGCGATTGCGCGACGCGCCGCGCTGCAGGCCGCGCAGCGGGTGCGCTTTGATCGCCCACTGTACGGAATCAACTGGATGTTTTGCATGACGTATTTGCGGCGCGGCGCGCGGCGCTGCAGGCCGCCCAGTGGGTGCATGTATGCCCCACCCACCCTGTATCGTAACAGTCAAGCGTCAGGATGTCTTGTAAGCTGGGACTTGTGGAGCGAGCCTCCCACAGCTGCTGGGCCGTTTGCATCCAGTCCCCACATGCGCAAGCGATGGCTGAACCCGTTTCTGTTGCCACCAGATCGCCAGGCATGCTGGTCGTGTCGGCGTTTTATGTTGAGAGTTTCTTGGCTCTCACGCTGCGCAGGCAGAGGCAGCGAAGAGGCAGCAGGTGCTGGCAGCCCGCATGGCCGGCGCCGCTGCCTGGAAGCAGGAGCAGCAGGAAGGCGCTGAGACGCTCGAGGCGCAGCGGCAGCAGCGCCTGGCGCAGGTGCACTGCTGCAGTTGTGGTCTGGTGGACAACAGCGCTCTGGCTCAGGGCAGTTGCCTGCACTCACAGCACAACCAGCACCAGCAGGAGCGCTGCTGGCACCGGTGTCAGTTGCTGGTGCAGGGCGGTGGCTCCTTCTTTCACAGCAAACATGTCAACAGCATTTCCACCGACCACATGCTTCGGCCTCTGGGCAGCAGCGCAACAAGAATATGCTTTGGCGTGTCCGCAGGCAGCGGCAGCGCAGCAGCAGACTGCTCGGTCAGCTGCGCTGCAGGCGCAGCAGCAGCAGGCGGACGACCAGCAGCAGCAGCAGCAGCAGCGGTGGCAGCAGCTCCAGCAGCTGCAGCAGGTGAATGTCTCCTGAACCTCGGCAATTTGTTCATCTGCGCATCCTTATTATATGCAGCCTCAGTGTGTGCGCCACCTACTGCTTGGCCGCTGCTGCAGGTTCAGGGCAATGCACCTTTGGCAATGCATCTCAGGCCAAATTACAATCAGAATCGCACATGTGTCAAAGATCAAACATGGATTTTGCCACGTGTGCAGGAGCAGGCAGCTGCGGCGGCAAAGGTGGAGCAGCAGCAGCGACGCATTCATCAGCAGCAGCAGGAGGCGTCGGCCGCCGCCGAGGCCGCCGCCGTGAGGCAGCGCGCGGAAACGGAGGCGAGGGACGCAGAGGCGCGGGGGGCGGAGGCGCGGCGGCGTGCCGAGGCGGATGCGGCCGCGAGGAAGCGGCAGCAGGAAGCGGAAGCTCAGCGCAGGTGGGTCTTTTGCAGTCGATTGCTCATTCCCAGTCGACGCGGAAACGATGTGCAGCTGCAGACCTGCACGAGGGCTGGCACAAGGGCTTGCAGCTGGCGGCGCCAGCGGCATGCAGGGCTCCTTCCATGTCCCGATCGCCCGCTGATGCTATCACATCTTGCAGGGAGGTAGAGCGCCGGCGGCGCGAGGCCGAGGCGCAGGCGCGGCGGCGGGCGGAGCAGCAGGCCGCAGCCGCGAGGGCGGCGGCCGAGCGGCGGGCGGCCGAAGAGCGGGAGCGCGCCCGCCAGGTGAGCGCCGCTGAAACATTGCCCTGCCAGAGGCAGTGTATTTTCCATGGCAACGCTGCGGCTCCTCCAGCCAAGTTTGTTCGAAGTGTGTGCCAAAACAGCTGTAGCAGCAGACCATGCTGCCGTGTGCCATTTGAGGCGGAAATATAAGGGTCTCAGCAGCGCATCTGGGAGCAGATTGTCGCGACATGCCAGAGCCTTGCTTGTGCAACCCTGCGCCCATGACGTGCTTCAGGCAGCGCTGGCGGAGGCGCGGGCGGCGGAGGTGCGCCGCCTGCAGGCGCGGCTGCGGCTGCGGCTGGTGGCACACCTGTGGGCGGCTGCGGCGCGGCGCGCCTCCGGCGACCGGGCGGCGCTGCGGCTGGCGGCCGTGCGACTGGGCGCGCCGCTGCCGCGGCGGCAACAGCGGGCCGTCAGCGACGGCCACTGGCTCGGCCCGCCGCCCGGCCTCGGGCCCCGCCAGGTGGGACTATCACTCCAGAGGTTTCATGCGTGTGGACTACGTGCTGGATTCTCAATTGGCACCATGAATCCACGGCAGTCTCTTGGCAATCCATTCTGGAAATTTCTCGTCCCGTCGTTTTGCGGCATCGCCTCTCAGCTGGCCGTTTCCTTTTCCTGCTCAGTAGGTTCGTTCGCCGGTGGCGCCTGCGGTCTGCCAGCCCGCAGACGCCAAGGCCCTGTGGCGGCCCGTGGACACCTCATCAGCTTTGGCGCCCGGCCTCGCAGCGGCAAACCCGGGAGCGCAGGAGCTGCTGTGCAAGCTGGTGCTGGCCGTTGATCCCGCATCGGGGGCCGTTGGCGGGGGCGGCGCACACGGCTTTGCGGCGCAATGGCTGCGCTCAAAGCTGTCGGGTCCTGGTCGAGCGCAAGAGGACGAGCAGGACCCCTCGGCAGGTGCGCTGTCACCACAGGCGGTTCTGCATGAGCAGATTCATGGAGAGCATGTCGGTTTCGCTGCAACAGCTTTTGAGCCTGCTGGCAGCAGTCCGTGGTAGGGAGAGCAAGCAGCAGAGCAGCCAAATACACTCTGTCGCCTTCTGCCGACGCTGCCGAAGTCAACTCCCGGGGTGCTTGAACCATTTCGCCATGGCATATCTTTTGCAGGCGAGGTGCTGACGGCATGCGCGACATGCGTGCGGGTCCGTGGCGTGCCGAGTGGCCTGCTGCGCCTGTGCATACGGGACGTCAGCGCCCCCGCTGCAGCCGCCGCCGGCGGTGGCAGCGAGGCGCGGCAGCAGCTGCATGGGGTGGTGGCCGGCGCATCTGGCGTCATCGTGCTTGCAGACAGCGGCAGCGTCAGCGCTGGCGACCTGGCGGCGTCCCTGCGCGCAGCCGTTGCCGCCGCCTCCCCAGCCGTCCCGCTGCCGCTGCTGGTGCTGACGTCAGGCCCAGAAAGCAACAGCGCCCGCAGCGGCAACAGCACCGCCAATGGCGGCAGCGATCGCAGCCTCAGCCTGCAGAACGGGGGTGCTGGTGAGAATGGCGCCGGCAGCGGCCACATTTATGAAGCGACCAGCGAGGCGGTGGCGAGGGGTCTCCAGAGCGGTGGCAGCTGTGGCGCGGCGCGCGTCTCGGCCGTCAAGGTCATCAGCCTGAGCCGGCACGGCGGCGGCGGCTGCGAGGCGAGCCCCTCAGAAGCTGCGCTCCTGGAGGGCCTGGCGTGGCTCACGGAGCACGCTCCAACGCAGCCGCAGCTCTGGGTGAGGCTCCTGCCATACGCGGCCCCTGGTTAGCACTGGCTGTTTGTGAAGCTTGCAGCACGATTTTCTGCAGAGGTTACCACATGCGGCACGAAGTCTGGGCAGTGGAAGCATTTTGGTTGGGAAGAGAGGTATGATTTTCCCAGCAGAAACCTGAAGCGGCGATGCAAAGACCTGTAGGTCTCAATAGTATTCGCTTGAGTCTCGGAATGTGATCAAATACTTGAAGTAAGTTCGAAAAAGGTGGGTAGCCTGGAGGCGGTGGCGCGCACCGAGGTGGAAGCACTTTCTGTGGGGAGGAATTCAGTCTATGCAAATTTACCTGGCTGTGGGCGTGGACCTGCAGGTCGGCAGCCTGGAGGCGGTGGCACGCACCAAAGTGGAAGCCGCGCTGGCGCCGCTGCGGGGCGCCTGGGCCCCCGGCCTGCCAGACTGGCTGGCCGCCTTCAACGGCGCGCTCAGCGCGGCGCTCGGCCGTATCAGGTGCGCGCGACACCCTTGCATAAGGGTTCCGGCTGCATTAGTCCCTGCACAAACTGAGGGATTGCAAGTCCTCGTCGGCAGGTGTCTGACGTTGCAGGTCTGCTCGAGCTTGGCCCGTATAGAACCACGCATGCGCGTGCGAAAAAGCGTGCGTCTCACAGAGGACAGTGGAGCGCTTGGCGGCACATTGCGCACCGCTGCCCATGGCCCTCGCCCACCTTACACCAGGCGGCACCATCCACAACCCTTTGCCTGTCGCCGTTGCAGCGCGGCCAGGCGCTCGACAGCCGCGCGGTGGGGCTGGCCGCCGCCGGAGCTCGCGGCAGCGCTGCCGCTGCGCGCGCCCGGTGGCAGCGGCAGCGCCGGCGACGGCACTAGCAAGCGGCTGCGCACGGCCTGCGGCCAGTCTGCGGCGGACGCCCAGCAGCACAGCAACAGGCAGGTGCCACCCATGGCGGCATCCAGCGACTGGCACGCCGCTGAGACGGAGGCGGCGCTGGCGGCGGCGCTGCAGGCGGCGGCGTTGCCGCCGGCGCTTGACGGCGCAGCAGCGGGTGAGCTTTGTAACAGCTGGTCTGGCAGTGACTGGCCCGTCTGCTACATAGATGTCGTGCGCTGCCCCCATTAAATGTCTGTGACTTCTGGGGCTACTGCAACTGCTGGTGCGCAGCATGCTTTTCGTCTGGTGGGCATCTCCGCATTCGTCATGCAAACTCATCGCTGCCTGCACCGCAGACAATGCGGTGGACGAGTACATCGGCCGACTGGTGCCAGGGCTGCGGCCCGCCGGCGGCGGCGGCGTCTGGCAGCAGCAGCTGGAGGCGGCGTTCAGCGCGCGCCTGGGCGACCTCGCGGCGCCCGGCCTGCCGCCGGTGGTGCTGCCGCCGCGGGGCGCAGCAGACGCGGAAGCGCCGCTGCAGCTCTTAGGTACCCTCTTTACCTGCGTAGCCTGGCCGAGCTCTGGACGTCTCGAATTGTCCGCTTTGCTGCTGCCTGCGTTTGACCGGCCCATGCCATATCAGATTGCAGGGACAAGGTTCAGCCAACAGGTAAGCCGATGGGTCCATAATGTTCATCCTTCACAGCTTGCTCATCCGCCTGATGTGCAGGCAATGGGCCTGGGACATGGCCGGGGCAGCAGCCGCAGCTGGCAGCTGGCGGGGCTACGGTCGCTCGACACAGTGCGCAGCAGACACCGCTCCCGGTGGGCATCAAGCGCAAGTTCGTGGCGTCGCCGCCACCCGAGGCCGTGTCGCCGCTGTTCAGCACGCCAGGTGGGCTTTCGAAACTCTCTTTTACTGGGATGTCTGGCTCCTTGTTGCATTGACGTCCTGCAGGGACTGTGACCAACGAGTCAGCAGCGTTGCATCTTGCCTCCCAAAACCGTACTCGCTGGAGTCTCCAGCTTCATGCCGGTTCATTTTGTGCAGAACGTGCTTGCGCATGTGCCTCCAGGGTGCCAAAGCTTTTTTGACCCTGCAAGCCGCGGCAATGCTGACTTTCAGGCGATGCCTACCACACGCCGCTCGGCGCTGACGCCACACCGCAGCAGCAGCAGCAGAACGGCACGTCCTTCGCGCTGCAGCAGGCCGGCGATAACGACGCGCCGGCCACGCCCGGCTCGCAGCCGTTCTTGACGCCGCCGCAGCCGCCGTCGGCGCCGCCGCGGCGGCAGCCGCCGTCGCCGCAGCAGCGCCTGACCGGTTTGGCGGGCGCGGCGCCAGGGGCGCCGGGTGGAAGCCCCGCCAGGAGGCCGACAACGCCTGGCAGCGCGGCACTGGACGCGCTGGAGAGGCAGCTGGCAGCGGAATCGCGTCGCGGCCGCGACTTCCACAGCCGCCTGTTGCACGCCGTGTCGGGTGCGCTGTACTTGAATTTGCGTGCTTGACTTTCACAGTGCATGCCTCCCGTAGTATTCACTTTTGATACACGTGATGCTACCTGTGTCCAATAGTGCAATGAGGATGGCAGACATGCTGCCAGGCACCTGCTGATGTAGGCGCAATGTGCCAAGTCATCCTCGGTCAAACCCTGCAGGTCCAGGCAGCGAGCCGACAGCAGGCAGTCCTGCAGCGGCGGCAGTGGCCGACACCTCGGACGCGGGGCTAGAGGAAGCGGTGGCAGCGGAACTAGACGCGGCAGGCGGCTTGACAGCTCGCCTGCGAGACTTGTGCGCCCTGTGAGGCTGCTCACGCCGGCGCTGTGGATTCAGCAGCGGCAAACACCCAGTGTACTCAGCTGCTGCTGCGACCTGCGCGGTTGGCCTGTTTGACGTAGCGTAGAGGGATCAACCGTGTTACCAGTGTTGCTGTTGACATTCTAACAGCGACAGCAACTGAGCAACAGCAGATGACATTGCACCTTTGCTCAGGGTGATCACGTAATCCATTCGTACGTGGAGCTGAGTTCCGTAATCCATTCGTACGTGGAGCTGAAGTTCTGGTTCGAACAGAAGTGCAGTTGCCAGCGGTGAGCAACCTCCCCAGTAGCCCTGTTAAAGCTTTCAGACCAACCTCGATCCAGCTCTGCTAGACACTCCACGATCGGCACATCGTCGGGCTGTTGCACACGAAGCTGATCGGGCAGGTGTTGAGTCACTACTTGGCACAAGTCACAGCTCAACCGTCGACCCTGCCAATACGATCCTGCCAATGTTCCACAGCTGAAGATCGATCTTCCGCAGCTGAAGAGCGAAGGCACACTCTGTCTGCACGCGGCTGACCGGGGTCAAAGTGCCAAGCATCTGGTACAAATTTTCTCGAGGCAAGTTTCTCGAGCCTCCAGCTGCATGAGACCACAAAAGAGCCTTACGCAACTGATTCTTGCACGCAGCATGATACACGGCTGTTTCAATCTGCTGCCGGCGGTGGTGAAGTCAGCTTGAAGTCAGCCTTGTCGAAGTCTCAAGCCATCATATCGACCCCTGCTCTCCGCAGCTCCATTCCTCGGCGGCCGCTCGTAGCGCAGCAAACACTGTCCTCACACAAGCGAAAACGCAAGTCACCGTGCGAGCCGGGGCGTTACGTACTCAAGCAAGCCTGGCCAAGGTGTTGTAGAGCCGGTGACTGTCCCAGGCAGTCTGGAAGAGAAAGAGGGCTGACCTGACTGTGCGCCGCAAGGGATCAGACTGCGGAACATCGTCAGGGGCAAGCTATGGAGCAGCAGAGCCTCTCATCACTTGTTCCGGGCTCGCAGGACTCCCCACCTCCCTTTCGCACAATGCAGCGGCATGCGCAGCCCGGTACCCTGCGCGGCGGTGGCATCACGGGCGGGGGGCCCCCAGCCACAGCCCTGGGGCAGGACGAGCCAATAACCTTCGCAGAGCACGCGGTCGTTCGGGACCGTGTGGAGGAGAAGGCGAGCCGATCTCTCTTGCCTTTCTGCAATGTTCAAGGCTATGCAAGTGGGTTAACAAATGACAGGTTGCATCTTGATGTGCTGACATCACAGCCTCCGCCGCGAAAGTCCTGCAAGTGACGCTGCCACCTCGCAGGCGACCAGTCCACCTGCTGAGAACTGCTGCCTTGTCTGCCACAGATGGCCGAGACGAAGCGTGGCTTTCCCGGCAGCAACCTCAGCATCATCGGCAAGGCCGCCGATGCCTCCACCGTCAGCGCAAAGCATGGCACGCAGGAAATCGTCGAGGTGTGCTCGCTACTGCTCATTAGTGCAATCTTTCACATCCCACCACGATGCTGCAGCAGCTCAGTTTGTCATGTGCATGTGCGCATCATCTAGGCGCTGGGGTCAATGGCAGCAGTCCACACGGGTGTAGCCCTGCAGCTGCTCATTACGGGCTGATTGGTACACGTCACGCTGATGCCTGTGCAGTTGCTGACAACGCAAGAAGGTCGCGCCTTCGTTCGCACCATCGCTGCTACGGTACGGGATTCAAAAATTGACTGCCAGATTTATCTGCATGCGACCAAGCGTGCTGTTGCTTTGTGCACTGACAATGGCGCTCGCCAGGAATGGCTCATGCGAGCCTCACCTGTACGAACATCTGCTGGGTTGCAGCACAACAGCAGGTCGCAGAACGATGTAAATTCCTCGGTTTGAGGGAACTTACAGCCTTTGCGTGGATTGGCAGGTCATCGAAGGCTACCTGGAGGTGAGCACAACGAAGCGTTTTGTTGACGCGGCACAGATGGGCGCAAAAGGCGCCACAGCCGGCTCACTCGAGGTGAGGTCTTCTTGCAATATTGCGGTGATGCTGCTGCTGTTGTGACAGTCAACTGCCTGAAAGGTGCAGAGATGTTTGCAAGGGCCACCTGGCATTGCTTTCCTGCACGCAAGCATCGCTCTGCACAGAGTTCTCATCGCACCAAATGAGTCCCCATCTGCCTCAGCTGGAGTCAGCCCTGAGCCAGAGATCTTTTCGTCTGCCCCGCTGCAGGCGTCCGAGACGTGGCTGCTGAGCCTGGGGAAGATGCTGTCAGGCATCGGGGACCATTCGACGGCGCAGCTCGTGCGCTGCTGCGCCGGACCGCTGGTGATCGCGTGCCTCACCACCCTGCTGGCGCTGGTCGTCGGGCTGCTGCTGCTCGTGTGGAAGGTGCGAGATGGTGCATATGATACATGACACACATGCGTGTGAAGCGTCAAAAGTAGCATATTGTGCTGATCGCTGCCCTGCTGGCGCTCTTTGTCGCGGCTGCCGTTGATTGGTGTGGTGGGTGCAAGATGGCCGGTGCACTGACGACACCTTGATTGACACACATGCACACGATGCGCCACTTGAATGTGCATGATGCGCCGCTCAAATCGCGACTGGCAGCAGACTTTGACATGCCGCGATGTGATGTGCTAAGGGAGTGATGCTGCACGCATACTCAGACAATCGGGAATGTCAATAAGCTGGATGTACCAGAATTTCGTGTGTTGTGTGCAGGTCCTGCTCTTCGGGAACTGAGCTTGGCTGGTGATGGACTCCATCACACGACTACTACTGACGTGCGATCAATGCCTTCACACATGCCGTAGGGTAAATTGGCTGCATTGCATGTTTTCTCGCTGTAGGAGACAGATGAATGTTGCTGTAAGAGACAGATGAATGGAGACCGATGAAAGAATGACAATGTGATGCTGTGGCGCCGAAGGGCACACTCGAGGAATCTTGCTTCGCTGACTTGTTTCTTACATGCCGCCGCGTTTGTTTTGCAGTGCTGATGATTCAACTGGTTCCATCCTGGTAAATGTTTCACCTATACCAAGCACCCTTCATTGGACCTTCACAAAGCCGTGAGCTGCATGACTGCTTTGATCAAGTGTTCCACTTGGACTCACGGTTGCTAGCCCTCGGTCCAGGGTGCCGCAGCTTCGAAAAGTGGCGGCTGACACGTCGCTTTCGCATTCAACTATTCGTTGCGATACCGTCAGGCATATGCGACAGAGCTGCAGTAAACACAAAAGCGTTCAGCTCCGTCTGAACATCAGCAAGCGTGCTCGAGAGCTCCATGATGTCTGTTGACGTCGCACAGTCGGCACCAGCGAGTCGAGCCTCGTGCAGTTGCATGGCAGCATGAGCAAGGCGTCAGCAGGACATCATCAAATGCTTCTCGTCTCCGGACGCGCCACTGTCACAAACCGTGCAGCAGCGGTCCTGCCTGTCTATTTCCGGAAAAACCTGCCGGTCGCACCTGTAGCGAGCCCCCCAGGCAGAGCCTCTGCGCAGCACGCAGCTGCGGCACCAACAACTCCAGCTGCTAAACCTCGTCTGAGCCCAGCCAGGGCGCGAAAACCATGCCGCGTATTATTTCCTCTTCACGCCGTCTGGTGTCGCTGTCCTTGCGTTCATATCGACGAAATTCTGCTGCTCCAGCGCGGCCGCCGCCAATCAGCAGCAGGCGTGGCGTAGTGCCTCAACTTTGAGCGAGCTATACTGGAAACAGTGTTGCGCCTATATCTACAAGCGAGCCACTTCGCTGTTGTGCGCCGCTGAACGCAGCCTTTCTTGCATTCCCCACTGCACTACTGCTTACACACCTGTGCATCCCATCGCAGCCAGGTCCATTCTCTCGCTTGCAGAAGTCAGCAACGCTTTCCCAACGCTGACCGCCTCGACGCGCAGTTTGTGCTGTTCCTTATTGCTGGTAGCTTCCGCAGGCTCAGCTTTGGTGTATCTGGCAACTGAATCGATCCTCGATGGAAGGCCCAACTCAGCTTTGCAAGGGCGTAGACTACCCTCTGTCTCTTGGCGAAACGATGCAAGGGCAGCTGGCAGACCTGTGCTACATGCGCTACGAGTTCAAACCCGCATCTGCGGGTCGTCAGGGCCAGGGCCAGGTCTCCATCGAAGGCAGCGAGGTGAGCGTCGCATGTTTAATTTCGCAGGAGGCACGTCAAGGCAAACGTGCATCTTCGAAGACCTCACAAGACATCCCAGGGGCAAAAGCGCGTGACCGAGTCGTGTTCTGGCTGCCGCCAGGTGGCGCTGATGCTGCCGAACAGCAATGCCGGGCAGCCGGACCAGCAGTTCAGAGGCAACTTCGAGCACAGCAAGGACGAAATGGACTGCGTGCTGCTGTTTGACGGCAGCTCCTTCCGGCTAGAGGCCCTGGCCGGCCGCGTCAACGGTGTCAGGTCAGTCGGCGCGTATCTGCGTACACCTGTTGTGTTTGACAAGATGAAAGATAGTAAACGTCCTACAATCTCGCGTCAGTTCCAAACCGCCCGTTCTGCATACTCAGGCACTTGCGAGGAGCGCACCGAGGAGCATCTGCAGCTGCGGCGGCGCAGCCCGCCGCTGCGCTGGATGCACGCCACTCGCAGGTGTGTGCACCTCCAAGATCCGACCATGCAACCATCCACTGAAGCTTGCAATGAACCAGACTGTGATGCGAGCGCTCTGCTCTTCATAAGCATTGCTTTGATGCATCACGCACTATGTCTGGCACCTGCAGGAGCTGCAGCAGCCAGCGGCGGTTCCACAGCAGCAACGTGCGCAGCCAGCAGAGCCGTCACAGGCCGCTGCGCGGCTGCAGCCCGCGGAGGATGCCAACGCAGCGGGCTGGACCTTCGGAGCGGCGGCGGCCGCTGCCACGCCAGATGTTGCGGCGCCGGCCTCCAGCGGCGAGACGCAGAGCGACAGCGGCAGTAGCAGTGGCAGCGACAGTGACGATGGCGGCCAGCCGGCGATCGGCAACATTGGCGGCCATGAAGATGCGGGCGGCGCCGCGCACGCCGCAGCGCCGAAAGCCGCGGCGCTGGCGGCACCGGCGGTCGCAGGCGGCGCAGCAGTCCCAGGCGCAGAGGAGCTGTCGCCTGAAGAGCTGGCGTTCCTGGGGTACAGCGCCCCTGTGCCCGCGCCATCTGCAGCGGCGCAGCCTGTGACGCCGGCAACGGCTGGCGGCGGAGGGGACAGCGGCAGCCAGAGCAGCAGCGACTCGTCGGACAGCGACAGCGACGACGAGGAGCTGAACAGGTGCAGCGAGGACGAGAGCGATGGTGGCGGGATGATGGAGATGATCTGAGAGAGCCGCCAATGCAGAGTCCGGCCAGTTGCGGCGCTGTATATCCGCCTTGTATGATGTCAGCTGCAGAGGCGCGCTGGCGATTGCTCAGGCCTCTTGCTCGCCTCGCGCCGTGGACATCTGGTTGATTTTGGCCGATGACTTTGCCCGCAGAGATTCGAGCACACTCCCGTACACAGTGTGCTCGAATTTGTGATCTTCCATCATCTGGGCGCGGTGGAAACAGAACGCAAGCCTCCAAGCCCAGTTGCAAGCCCATTTGCGCAGTCTCATGCATATATTCTACGCCTGAAAGGCGTTCCGATGCCCAGGAGCTCTTGGTCAGCAGTCCTGCTCGGCATTGCAACAACATGTGCTGTGGGTGCAAGTTTTATCCCTGTCGGGGGCGAGCCGCTAGTCGACACAATCTTGCCGTTATCTGAGATCATCTGGAGGCCAGAGGGCACCGGAGAGTTCGTGGGGTCGCCTTCAATAGTGGCTTTGCCGAACGGATCCTACCTGGCAACACACGTAGGGCCATCAATTCCTTCGATTCGTCGAAAGCTGCCACTTGCTGCATGGCACCAATACTGCTTGACGTGTATACAAAGGGTTGCCCATGCAACTGCAGGATGACTTCGGAGCTGGAGGGGTGGGCACATCTGGCACTGTTGCCGCGTGTTTGCTGCGCTTGCTTGCTGCATTCCCACGCTGCAATGTGCCCTACTCTATCGATAGCTCTGCGCGTCAAATAGCATTCTTCTTTCCCGATCGGCACATCGCGGCGCACAGGTGGCAGATCGGGCGCATGTGTACATCTCGCATGACAGAGGCATCTCCTGGGCGGCGATGGCCACAGTGGTGGGCCAGTACTGGAGCAACCTGTTTGTGACGGGCGCCGACGTGTTCCTGCTGGGCACCACGTCCGACGGCATCACCCGCGGCGCGAATGCCATCAGCCTGGCGCGCAGCGCGGATTCCGGCGTGACATGGCAGCGCACGGTGAGCTGTGTGCATGCAACTGGCACCCATGGCGATGTGCGCGTGTGCAGCAGCTCGAGCATTTGCAGCAGGCTGGCCGTGATTGAAGCACTTTGGCTTCTTCAGCAGCGAATGTATATTGGTTGCATACATGCATGCATGCATGCATGAATGGCCCCAGTCTTTTCGATAGGTCATCATCCCAGGACCAGCTGCCGGCACGTACGCGACGGGCGCCACGCCACTGCTGCAGTCCGGCGGCCGCATCTGGCGCACCTTCGAGTACTGGGCCAATCCCAAAAGGTACTGCTCCATGTGTACTGCTGCATTGTCATACATGAACAGGTCGCTGGCCTCCTGCACAGCTTGGTGCAGCCCTGGATGTCCAGACTTGCCAGCAACACTGCTGCTATTGCCGGTGCACTGCTCCTGAGCTTTGGATTGGCATCCGCCGCAGGTGGCCGCAGGACTTTCAGGCAGTGGTGATCTCGGCGGCGGAGGATGCAGACCTGATGGACCCTGCCTCGTGGACCGCCACCGCGCCGCTGCCTTTTGACGCGGCCTGGACCGCCGGCCTGCAGCCGCAGCTTCCCATCGCCGGCTACCTGGAAGGTGGGAGAGCCAGACGCAAAGACACACAGAACGGCAGCCAGGCACGCTCCAGATGGGGACTCTGATTCACCTCACCCCAAGTTCATCACGGTGACAGACGGCGCCGTTGGAATGCCCCTGCCACGAAGCCTCTGCAGGCTTCCCGATGCGAAACAAAGCTGCACGCCAAAACCGCAGGACAGCAGCATGGACGCATGCAGGCAATTCGACCCACTCTGCTCCTGACCTGCCATTCAGGGGATTGCTCCTGACATGCAGGCAGCGCGGTGGAGGGCCCGGACGGGCAGGTGAAGCTGTTCATGCGCATGCCGCGCATCAAGACGCAGGGTGGCTACTACATCGACCTCAACCACGCGGTCCTGCTGGACTTTGTGCCGCCGCCCGTCAGGGGCGCCATGGAAGCGGCGGCGGCGGCGCGGACAGCCGATGGCGCCTCAGCAGACCTAGAGGCAGACCGCAAGGTAGGTCAGGTGGCAGCAGCGGCGGCGGGCCGCTCGTCGGCCACGGCGCGGGCGACGCTCGCGGCCGAGCCGGCGGCAGATGCGGGGATGCGGACGGCAGCGGCATTGCGGCCGACTCGGCGGCGGCCGACACGGCAGCGACCCACTCCGCGGAAGCGGCCGACGCAGCGAAAGTGGCCGCCGCTGCCGAAGAGGCGGCCCCCGCCGCCGGCAAAGCGGCCGCCGCCAAAGCCTGCGGCGGGCTCGGCGGGCGGATCCAAGACGCCGGTGGCGCCAGGGCAGGGCAGCTTGGTGTTCGACCGCGTGCTGGTGAGATGTTTTGGGGCATTTGAGGACGAGAACACTGCCAGTCAGCTGGCATGGGGGCCGCTGCTGGCATCGGCATAGCCCAGCATCCTTGCAAAGCTGGCTAGCTCATCTGCCGCCGGCGCGCCTCCGCAGGCACGCTGACGAGCACTTCCCAAGTGTGGGGCGGCTATGGCAAGCTGGTTGTGCGACTCGCACCACCTTTATTGCTGCACCGCAGCAGATGCCTCACATGCGTTCCCATTACTGAAGCACAGGAGGTGCCGGCGGCGGCAACAAGATGGTGACGCGGCGTGACCTGACAGCATCTCTGTACATCGGTGGTTTCACTGCTGACAAGGATGTAATGGTTGCCTTCCAGGAGGTGCCAGGCGGCGGTAACAAGATGGTGGTGCGTCGCGATGCGGCAACCTCGCTGTACATTTCGCTTGCCAACACGCAGACGGCCAGCGGCGAGGGCTTCGACCAGCGCAACGTCCTGCAGCTGCTCACCTCGCCCGACCTGGTGTCCTGGTGCGTGTTTTGTGCTAGAGCAGGGGTCCAGGAACCCGGTGCTGCCTCATGTCCCGCTCCAGGGCAACACCCTGCAGCCGCTCACCTCTCTCGACCTGGCGTCGTGGTGAGGGTATCGTGCTAGCGGAAGGGTCCGAAACTGGGCGCTGCCTCGTGTTCCGCCCCAGCGCAACATTCTGCAGCTGCTCACTTCGCCCGACCTGGTGTCCTCGTGCGCGCCGTTCTTGCAGCAGGGGCTTCAAGTCTTCGCACGTCCTGCTGGCACCTGCATTCCGGCTCAGTCCATGCAGACTAAGGGGACAGTCAGTTTGCCCCATGAGGCCGGTGATGCAGAATTGCGCCGTGTCCATTGCAGCAGCTGATCCACTCAACGCATTTAAACGTCGTCGTCAACTCGTTCCATTAATTGTGCCTGTTTCTGCGCCCAGGACGAGCGTTGCGCAGCTGCTGGCGGATGACACCGGCTTCACATTCGCCGACTCGCTGCGCTACACCGGGTGCGCGCCACAGAGTTTGGCGCTTCCAACGCAGATTTCCCAGCGCCGTTTTCAATTCAACAGGGGGTTTTGCCGAGTCGCTGCGCTGCACCTGCTGGCCCGCAGAATCGTCCACTCCTGCAGCCTACAAATGTGGTTGCACCAATACTGCCCGGCACTGCCTCAAGTTCCCACCAGTGTTGCATGCGGTACAACACTACTCTGCCTTGTACTACAGCCCACCTGCAGCACTGCATCACACATACACCGTTCAGCCCATCAACATAATGCTGCAGCACACCTGCAGCGCTGCCGGCATCACCTTGCAGTAGGCAGCATTCTGACCTTTTGAATGCCCCGCGCGCAGGTTCCAGTACGCTGACTGGCAGTTCGAGGGTGACGACCTGATCGTTGTCATCCGCACAGCGTGAGTGGAACTGTTACCTAGCACGGATCAATAGCACCTATCGTGATGTTTTCCCTCCATATCTAGTCTGACGTCCACATCCACGCCGCACCTTCTGCTTCACACGCAGCGGCGGCCTACATGCCGGTGATCGACAGCCTATGCGCCCTGCGAGACAGAAACTCACCTGAGCGCGTACCCTTTGCGTGGCACCGCTGTCCAAAAATGTGTATGTTCAAATATCTGGATGAGGGGGATCTTGCGACTGAAAGCGGCCATGTTCAACTGCGCAGCTACCGCGGCGCCAGCAGCTACCACAACAGCAACCGCATGACCTTCCTGCGGGTGCCCGGATGGCGCGCGCTGCTGGCAACCCCTGGCGGCATATCCCCATATCTGCACATTGGTGCGGCTCTGCTGCTGATCTGGCGGAGCAAGCTTGCTGCATGCCTCTGCGTCTGGACGCGATGCATTTGTGACACTAGCTGGTGTCTGTGAGAGTGAGGACCGTCAGGCACATCAGCTAGTCGTCTTGAAATTGGCATAAGTGGATCAGCATGTCCGACTAGTGAATTTACCTCTGGCTGGCCGCAGGCAAATTCAGGAGGGGCTCCCGCAGCAGGGTGGCACTGCCAGGGCAGCCAGGCGGCGGCGATGCCGCCGGGCAGCGGGTCGGGGGAGTCACAGAGCGGCAGGAGGTGTTGGAGGCGGCGCCGGCGCTGGAGCGCGCAAGCATTGCCTTTTTCTGGGGCAGCGCCTGCTGCGCGCTGGGCGGCGGCTGCAGAGATTGTGCAGCGCAGTTATCGTAGTGATAGGCAGACGCGGTGTGGCCACTGGATACAGGACTTGTTCTGGGACTGAATGACAGATGCTGCACCCGAGGAACTTTGAAGAAACTACCTAGCAGGTGTGGGAAGACTTCAGAGGTCCCTAGATGATGCCAGGAGACTGTGCAGTAGAAACGCAACGTCGCAAGATTTGCTTTGCTTGTGAGGGCGGTTTGTAGGTGAGGGTGCATTGTAGGTACCCAGGCGAATTCCAATGTTCTTGAGTTACCCTTTTTTTGTGGCGTTGCGCCAAAGGCAATTCCAAAGCTGCTGAACAAGTACACTTGCCTGAACAAGGACAACCATCGCCCATGCGACCAAAAACTGCTGCTGCGAACTCATGAATGTTTTCGTCCAAGACTAGCTGCCTACCACAAACGAACCCATCCCTCTGTTCTCTGTTACTTCTGATTATGCAAGCTGACGGTGTGCAGCCACCAGACCGGGCAACTTCCCAGAAGCACCCTGACAGGCCCGCCACAAGCCGCCGCCCCCAATCAATCAACTAAAACATATGCCACACACAGCACCCCCGAAAACCGTGCAAAGCTGCCTGCCGCAAGACGTGCAGGAGTATATCAGTTGTCTCTACAGCATGTTGCATCAACATGCTGATCTACCCGAGAAAGCTGGCCCTCTACCACCACAAATATTCAACGGGACAAAGGCAGGTATGATACATGACAGACGCTGGGGCCGTCCCATCCAGCTCTGAGAGCAAATCACGCGGTCTTGGGGGTTCTTGAAACGAGCTGCTTGCGCCCGCTGCCTGACGACTGTTGCGCCTGTGGCAGTATGCCACAGAACTGCGGGCTCCCGCTCGGTGTTGCAGCGTCTCCTCTTGGTGTCACCCCTGGCACGCGCGCCCCTCGCTGGGGGCAGCCGGTTTGTTGCCAGGGTATTTTGTGTCCTTGCTGGTTCGTGCGGCCGCCGCTGCCTTGCCGCCGCTTGCGCAGCGGGCAAACGGGTGTGCTGCGGGCAGCTCATCGGCCGATCAAGGCGCGCGTTCTGCGCAGCCCACAGGCGTTGCAGTATGTCACGCCCTCGACGCGACGCCACATGGGGGTCTTGAGGGTGTGGCAGTCGTAGCACTCCTGCATGCGTGAGTAAAGATGAGTCAGCAGCTAGCCAACTGGACAGCACCCTGGCATACTCAGCGGCAGGACAGGACAGCAACATCCCATGTCAGCAGCAAACTGTGACAGCATGGCAGTGCTGCAACAGCTTGACAGCATGGCAGCGCTGAACCAGCTCCTCGTGCCGGCGACACAGACAGGACGGCAGCTGGTGGGAAGGTGCATGCATCAACAGATGGACAGCGAGTGCAGCAAAATCAGACGCGGGCCAGGAAGAAGCTGCACCTTGGACACAGAGCTGCTGTCGGGCGCAGCTGCGGTGCTTCGCACCGCCTTCGCCACGTGCACCGGTTTGCGGTGGATCCGCTCAGGCGAATGCCGCGAGCGCGCGTCATGCTTCCGGATGGCCGGCGGCGGGCTGCAGCTATAGACGCAGAAGATAATCAGCATGATGGCGAGGCAAAAGCAGAACGACGTTGCGCCAGGGAATATGAGTAATCAAGAGCCCACATGCATGCAGCTGCAAGTTCGATTGCGGCAAAACATCAACAGTAGATGGACATCAGGACAGCAATTTGACCAGCAAGGCTGCCATGAAACGACAGAACCACAGCATGCACAGTACGAAGAGACACACCTGGAGCGAGCGGGGCTTGCGCGTGACTCCCAGTCGTCTGCCACCGCCTCAGCCGCGCGGTGCGGGTGCAGCGCCTTCCGCCTGTGGGTCCTGCACAGGGAGAAGGGACAGCACATGTCAGAAGACGAGCTTTGAGCGATGATCGGGCTCGAAATGTGACTTGCACGTCCCCAGCAAACGTGAGGACGCTTCGAAATACAGGAGATATTTCGCAGATATCAATCACAGTCGGGTGCGCCTCTGACGTCCCCGTCAGCAGTTGAAAAGTGCGCCCTCCGGGGGCGAACAGGCTGGCAGCCCAGGCCACCGCGAGCTGCTGATCCAACGAGATGATGCGTATGTTTGCCCAAGTGCTTGCAAGAGAGCTTGCAAGAGATCGGGAGCAAACACGGCCGACTGACACGTCTCCAGCAGCGATGGGGACGTGTCACTGCTGGCGTAATGCTGAGAGGCTAGATCGCGTCAATTCTCACCTCGGCTGCAGCGGCATGGCCTCGTAGCCCATGAGGCTGCGCTTGCGGGGCGCCGCCACGTTGGTAGCCGCCGGCTCCGGGGTCTGTGGCATCGCCACGGACGCTCCAGCTTCCGCGGCCCACGGAGATGTCCAGGCAGGGGATCGCTCCGCATCGAGCGTACTTTCCGAGCTTGCTGCGCGCCCATCAGGCACGACGTGCTCAGGGCTGCCGCAGCGACCCACCGGGTTGCAGTTCAGCTCCGCAGCCAAGCCAGCTGCGTCAAGCTGAAGGTGCCGGCCTTCAGCGTGCTGCTGGGCGCCCAGCTTGTGCTGAGCGTTGATCCATTCCATCAGGGCCTGCTGAGCCGCCAGCGGGTGCTGCGGCAGGGCCTGGAGCGCGAGACCCATACTGGATGGGGATCCCGAGGAAGCTGCCGCCAGCTGCTGCTGCTGCTGCTGCTGTGCTGCGGCCACCAGGAACAATGGGAACTGCTGGGTCATGAACAGCTGCGGTCGATCTGACGCTTGATGCTGCAAGCTCTGATGCACAGCGGCAAAAAGCGCGCGGGGAGTGTGAGGTGTACTGTTTGAGACGCTGACGCGTCCCGAGGCGATCAACACCTTTGCGCTGTTCCGCTGCTCGGTGGCGAAGGAGGGCTGCTGCAGACTGCGAGCAAGGTGTTATGAAGGATTGATAGAGGTCGGGTGCGAAGTGGTGCAATGTTGGTCTGGGTGACCCGAAGACGGCTACGTGTTGCTTACGCGATTCAGGGTTTAGGCAAATTTCACGGCACGAAGGCGCCAGATCAGGCCAGGTGGCGCCAGCACGAAGTCGCTAGGTAATCGAGGTGTCAAGGGCAGGTCCAGGGCAAGTCGAGGCAAAATTTGCAGAGGGCAGAGACATCACTTTCGACGCTTCTAGGAGGGCAGGCCACTTGCTCTGCGATAAAGCCCTGGGCTCTGTCAAGACGCCAGCCATGCCCGGTCTACTTTACATTGTGTTCATCGTGACACCGCGCCCGTGCGGCGGCGCGCAACGCCCATGAACTTGTTTATCAGCAGCGGCGTCACGCCCGCCGGCACCAGCGCCTCCTGCGCGCATGCGGCGAAGTACATTGTCAACCACTGGCAGTGTGTGCGTGCTTGACCGACAAGCAATGAGCAGTTCCTGGGGCGTCGACAGCCTGCGCAGCGGAGGATAGCCTGTATAGAGCGGCGCTTCGCCGTGCATCTAGCAACTACAGGGCTGACGTGAATACCTCAATGAGGCATGACTCACCCACTGCGCTCATGCCTCAGCAGCTGCGCTGACAAGCAGCACGCGACCGCCGGCCACATGGCCGCGCAATGAGCATGCATAGATCAGGATCGGAAGGAAATCACCACACCTGCAGCCAGGGCAGCTCCAGGTACTGCAGGTCATCGAGCGCAGTAACGCGCTGGCGCTGCAGGAAGCCGCGCACCGCTGCCGCCGCCGCCGGCCCCGCCGCCTCCACAAACACCTCGTCCACCAGGCCCACCACTGCGAAAGGTCAGGGTTTGGGTTCAGGTAACAATCCCTAAAGCAACCATTGCAGCGGCGTGTGGGGAGTGCCGAGGTTTTCCGGAGAGGCGATCTGCATGCATTGCACAGCAGCGCTGCAACCCTGCATCGGAGCAAGCAAACCCACCGTCGTCCGGTAGGATGGGTAGCGGCGCGGGCGGTGGCATCTGCGGCCGGGGGGGCGGCGTCGGCGCCGCAAGCGTCGCGGTCATGCTGTCGGCGCCGGGCCGCATGCTGAGCGTCTCGGCGTCCGCCGCCACGATCGGGCTGCCCGCCCGCGGCGGCGCAAGCTGGTTGCACAGCTGCCCCGGGGCGCTGGAGTGCTGCGCCTGGTGTTGCTGCCGCTGCGGCTGCCGCTGGCCGCCGCCGCTCACTCCCCTCTGCGCAAGAAAAACATGGATGAAGAGCCTCGGCCGACGAAGTCTCAGCTGAGCAGTGACGACAGGCTGCATGGACATTCAGCAGCCAGCAAGACAGAGCAAGTGTGACATCGGCAATGCCACCTTTGGATGAGATGGCGCAATATTGAGGCAGGGATGGGCGCGTTGCTTGCTCAGGCGGCCATCCATGGCAGCGTGCATCTGGACCTCGCCAAGCCTGCGGGCTTCAATCAGAAGAAGTCTCTGGCATCAAAAGTGACGAAAAGCACCTTGGCCAGCAGCTCGGGCGCCACCTGCATCTGTTCCAGCTGGTGGCGGATGTCCTGCGGCAGCCGCTTCAGTGTGCGCCGGCTCTGCCGCGGCCGCTTGCTCTGGCCCTGCACATCAACAGAGCAGATACCGTCAGCATGGTCTGGAGGCAGGGCAGGGCGACAGATGGGGAAGCCAGGTGTCAGACTGTGCCTGATGTGAGGGCGGTCTGATGACTGTAGCTGCTTGGCAGCTTCCGAAGTGCAGTCTTTCACTGGGGTGTGCAATATGGAAGCAGGTTTGTGTTCGAGCCAGTCGAGCAGTCGAGATTCAGCATCTCAAGCTTGCCTGCGACAGGTCGTGCTGCTGCCCGTACTGCGGCACCGGTGACGGGCCGAAGGTGGCCGACACGCTGATGGAGCCGCCCCAGCCTGTCGAACAAAGTAGCATAGGAGTGTCAGAACACTCGCACTGTACAAAACAATGTAATGTACGAGAGACACCAAGCCCTGTCTTGCGCAAAGTGGCGTGATCCTAGTGATGCCGGTGGCGTTTGCTGTGAGCCTGACCAAAACAGGTGTTGTCGAGAGACAGCAACGCACCGAGCTGCAGCAGCTGGCCATGGCGCAGGCTGGTGCGCTGCGCGTACGACTGCCGCGACACGTCGTCGTTCTCGATCCACTTGCCCGCGCCTGGGCACCTGCAGCGGAACGAAAGCTGAGCGCTTAGCTCAGTCGTGTTTAAACGTATGTGCACTGTGTGCTTCTCTATCTAGCATATCAGCTCAAGCACGGGCACGGCCTGCCTCAAGGTCGATCAAGTGGTTGCATGCAATCAGCGCATGTGCTGTGCGGTTTCCTGCCAAACATGCAGATCAAAGTACGGCGTAAGGCACGGCAAGGGGGAAAGGAGAGCGTACTTGCAGGAGCAGATCTCGCAGCGAAACTTGAGCTGGCACACGGAAAACTGCGCGTGGATGTCCGTCAGCGACATGATATCCACATTGTCCTTGCACTTGGGGCAGTTGCGACACGGCGGCGTCTTCTCCCGACACTGGCATTTGCGCAGGTGCAGCCTGCAGGGGCGATGCACAGAAGGCCTTGTCACTTGGCTGTGCAGCGGTGACACGCCAGCACCCGAGGTGTGGGCTCTGCGCACCATTGCTGCACACTGCTCTGAAGCCGGTGCGTGGGCGACACAAGCCAAATGTGCCAATTTCATGCAATGTTCGCCAGAGAGGCTCGGCAGCTGGCCCTCCCTGACTGCTGCTTGCATTATATCCGCAGGAAGTCAGCTCAGAAAGGAGGGTTGTGGCCTGTCCATCAAAATATGGCGGAAACGGCCAAACTCATGACGAAACGCACCGCTCGCCGTCGTTGTCGGTCTTGCTGGACAGGCCATCGCGCACGGTGTAGGTGTGGCTGCAGTAGGGGCAGCCCTCCGAGGGCGCGGCCTGGCGCTTGCGCTTGCCGCCGCCGCCAGCCGCCGCCGCGCTTGGCGACAGCTGCCCAGACCGCACCTTAGTCTCCCGCACCAGCACATCCACCGCTGCCGACGCCCTGGGGAAGGAAACATGAAGAATCAATGAAGAGATCATCAGGTTTGCAGTGTCAGCTTTCCAGGTCAGGTTTGTGTGGTAGATCCTCCACGTTAACCGCCGTCGACGCCGCTGACCACAAAGAGCGGAGTCCAGTTCGATGTTACATGCGTTGAAGCACTGCGCCTCTGGTGACAACGCAGGATGAAGTAAGACAGGAAATGTGACTGATTTGCCATCGTCCAAGGCCAGGATCCCCTTGCGCCAAGCCACGCTGCAGCTCCGGCATGCGTGCTAGCATAGGTGCAGCTCCGGCGGGCGTGCTAGAGTAGGTCGAGCCAAGCCGCCCAAAGGAGATCCCGCACTTGTAGTAGGCCTCGCGCGCGGTGCGCAGGTTGGCCTGCGCCGCCTTGAGCGCAATCACGCGGCCCTTCCACACCTCCTGCTTCTCCTTGCTCTGCTGGTCGTCCCGGTATGCCTTCCGCGCCTCGTCCCGCTGCGCGTCCACCTGCAGCAGAAAATGCAGTATTGTCCAAAATTTCATCGCTTTTCGTGCCTCGTCCTGCACCTTGTCCACCTGGCCATGCAGCAGCATACTATCTGGCCTTCGCCAGGGTAGGTGTTGCCTCCTCACTGAGACCTAAGCGTCGCCGTCACTGTGGCGAGCATGAGCAGCCGTGTGCTCGCATATGCAGTGCTTCATGGGCGGCCCCAGCGCGGCAGGTCGTTGTGCTTCCCAAAATCAAAAGCATCCTTGGGCTCAGCACACGTGCCAGCACGCTTGTTGTATTTAGAAGGCCCACCTGCTTGAGCTCCTGCTGCGCGGCCTTGTGTTGCCGCATTTCCTCGTTCAGCGTGCCCTGCAGCTTGGCCAGCCACTGCTCAAGCGCGGCGTCGCTCTGCTGCGGCACCAGCGGCGCCATCGCGTCCTCCGTCTCACCCGCAATCATCGCCCGCGTCTTCTGCACCTCCAGCGACGACGCCTGGGCGAGCACGCCCGCCGCTGCTGCACCGCCGCTGCTGTCGGCTCCGTGCGTGGCATCCGCCACGGACTGCTGCCCTTGCGACGACGACGGCGAGCCCAGGTGCGCTGAGGGGGTGCAGGGCTGCAGCGGGGCCCCCTGCGCCGGCGGCGGCGCGGTCACCGCAATGAGTGCCAGCGCGTGCGCCGAGAGCGGCACGGGCGCCTGCTGCGGCGTGGGCGCCTGCTGCGACGCCAGCTGCGACGCCTGCTGCTGCTGGTCCGCCTCCTGCTGCGCCTCCTGTGCGTGACCCACGAAACCTCCTATGTCCCCAGTGTCGACTCCGGGCGTAGAGCAAGAGCTGTGGCGTACCCGGCGCCTCGGAACGTGGCGCAAATGCACAGGAGGCGGTGTGAATGCATCACGTGCTAGTGCATTCCAAGGGTGCGCAAGGGACTCGCCTGTGACAGAAGTTCTAGGTTCGACATCCCGCACGCTGCTGTTTGCCGAATGCGTTGCACTGCCGGCCGCTTATGAGCTTTGGGAACCGATATCTGGCTCTCGATCAAGGCTTTGCGTGCCAAGGCAACAGGTTTGCAGGGAGTTGCTTCCGGGAGAGTCACGACAGGTTGTGTACTGGCCGGCTCCTTTCGCACGCCACAACGACCATACGGAGCGCGTGCACAGCTGGCGACCAAGGATGCTGTCGGCTGCGGAGGTTTGCCGCTTGCGATGCCACTGGCGCAATATGCGAGGATTGGACGCTCTGGGATTGGCGGCTGTTTTCGGTCCCAGGCTCCCAGGGTTTATCACAGGGACAAACAATCATGAAAACCCAACGACAGCTGAGCAGATGGATGGCAGCGAGCGCAGAGCTGATGGCCAAACTGCGCGGGACCAGTCCATTTATGCCTGCATCGTTTTGACCCACTCCCGCCTCTTGCATCAATCATGCCAGGTCGCGGCGGGCCGTGCACGTTGTGTGCTTGCTGAGTCTGGTCGACTAGACCAAGCTCGATAGGTGGACAGCTAATGCAGAAGTGAAAACGAGAGCACCTGTGCAAATCTTGAACTGCACAAGATGCCGCGCACTGCTCAGGCGCAGCAGCACACCGCCCCTGTCGATGCCAGCCTCCGACACATTCTGAAACCAATTCAGGGGGCCTGCGCCGTGCTGCCCGGAAAGGCAAGTGATTACCCGTCCACATGAACCTATCAGAGCTCTCATCTGGATGTTGTGTGACGATCATGCATCATGCCCAGCTGTCTGCTGTGCTTGCACAGGCCAAACCTGTTGCGGCAATTTCTTATGCATGTCCATTGCAGGTCGGCATGATGTACAAGGAGTCCGCAGCCACGCAGAGGCCGACGCCGCAGCAGCCTCACGGCAAGCCGGCGCCCCCGGGTGGCGCACTGCCGCGGGCGGCGAACTTTGCAGCGCTGCCGCTACCAGGCGACGCAACGCCGGCGACTCCACCGCCGCCGCCGCCCGGCAGTCCGCCCATGACCATCAACTTGCTCGACGACGACACGCCCGCGCGAGGGCCGCCGCTGCCGCGCACGCCGGCGCCGCCGCTGCCGCCGGGCAGTCCGCCCATCAGCCTGCTGGATGACAGCCCTCCCCCATTTCCCAGAGCCAAGCAGCCGCGTGGCGGCAGGCCCGCCGCCACCGGCCGGCAGGCCGAGGCGCCAGCGCAGCCTCAGGCGCAGAAGGCAGTGCGGCAGCAGGCGAGCGTCGTCTCAATGCACTCAGCGGCGGCAGTGCAGCGGGGCAGCCGGCTGGGTGCCGGGGGCTCCGCGGGAGAGAAGCCGCCGCAGCCCAGCAAGGCCGGCAGCGCGGCAGGCAAGAGACCCGCCGCGGCGGCGCCGGCAGCTGCTGCTGCTGCAGCGTCCGCTCGGTCTGCGGCTCTGCTGCAGGCGGCAGAGGTGCCGCTGCCAGGGTTCGTGGGCACGCAGCAGAGCTTCGCAGGGGAGTGGCGAGGCGCAGCACAGCCCAAGGCAGCCCCTTCAATCCAGCCGCCGCTGCCGAGCGCACAGCAGGCTGGAGTCAGCTCACAGATTGGGCGGTCAACAGCGGCAGTGTCTGCAAAGCCAGCCATGATGATGGACAGGTACGCATCAGCTGCTGCCGAGTGCCACGCCAGCGAGACACCAGCCCAGCACCCGGCAAAGGTTCCGCAGCAGCCAGCCAAGGCCGCCGCTCCGCAGCCGGGGAAGCCAGCTGTGCCGAGCATGCCGGCAACGCCGTCGCAGAGGAAGGCGGCGCAGCGGCAGCGCGGTGCAGAGGACGGCGTATTTCTGGACGCCGCAGAAGACGGCGAGCTGCTGCTGTCGTCAGCTTCAGTCGCAGCAGCGCGAAGGTCCGTCAGCTCCGGCCTCAAGCCGGCAGCGCCGCAGCCGCAGAAGGCTCGCAAGCCATCTTCGCCGGCGTCACAGCAGCATCCGCCGCAGCGGCAGCAGCAGCAGCGGCGGCCGGCAGGAGCGACCACGGTGGCCCAGCCAACGCAGCAGCCAGCGCCGTCACGGCCGGCGGTTGAGCAGCAGCGGCAGTACAGCGGCGGACGGCTTGGGTCTGCGTCGCCGCCGCTGGCGGCGTCGTGGCTGGCGGCCCCTGCGCCGCTTCCTGGGCTGCCCCCGGCATGGATCCAAAACTTCCTGCCGCCGCCAGGCGGCTGGCCGGCGCAGCAGCACTTCAGCACGGTGCCGCCGCCGCGCCCGCCGCCGGGGGCGCCGCCCGGGCCGCACCCGCATCATATGGCGGCGCAATTCCCGCGGTTCTTCCCGCGCGGCGCTCAGGGTGCGCCCTCTCAAGCTGAATCAAACAAGCACTCACCCAGATGGTGTCAAATGTCAGAAGGAGCAGTGCTTCGCCTGCTGGAAACTCAGGAAAAGATCCCTGGGTGCGCAAGCGCTTCTGGACGACAGCAGCTGACGTGTATGTGCCCTTTCTCTTCCCCGCAGCTGCGTCGCAGCAGCATGCTGGATGGCACGACCCCCGGCAGCCCTGCTGGCCGCCGCGCGGCCAACAGCCGCCGCACGGGCACGTGCATCGCGCCGCGCCCGCCGCGTGGCAGCTGCGGCGGCAGCAGGCCGCGCGTGGGCACAGCGGCAGCCCCCCAAGCAGCGCGGATGGCAGCCCGCTGGCGCTGCACCACTACACCTCGCAGCGGGCCAAAACCCTGACTCCCAAAGCACTGACATCGGCGCCGCAGCAGGCGCTCCACTCCGTGGCCGGCAAGCTGTCCAAGGGGCAGCGCTACCGGCAGCGGAGGCAGCTGGCGAAGCAGCAGCAGGCGGCTTCATCGCCCATCGGCGGCGGCGGCAACGGTGGCCAGCAGGCACGGCATCCCGAGGCGGCCGCGAGGGTGTCGCCAACAGCGACGCTGAAGGCGAAGGCAGCGGTCGCGGAGATCGAAGCGGGCATCGAGCGCCTGGGGCTGAGCAAGGCGCCAGCCGCCGCCGGCAGCAATAAGGCGCCAGGAGGCGGAGTGAAGTGCGCAGCTGCTCAGGCGCCGCTGCAGCTGCCAGAGGTCCAGCGCAAGTCGGGTGTGCACTCCCTGCCTACTGGCTTGCCTGCCGGCGTGCCCGACTGACTGCATAGTGTCCTGTAGATGTACTTCATGTGGAGTAGGTGATGTCATGGTTGAACGAACGCTTCACTGAGCTTATGTCACTTGATGCGTCGCAGGCGGCGGCGACTTTCTCACGCTGAAGGAGTACAAGCTGATGGTGGCGGAAGGCAAGCTGGCGCCCTACAAGGGCAGCCTGCCCTCGGCGGACGCCAAGTACGCTGCCGGCTGGGCCATGAAGCGGTGAGCGGCAGGCTCAGACTGACAGGCTGGCAGCAGCCCCAGGCTGCAAAATCACAGCAGACCCTGATGCTGCAACATACTGCCCACCTGGAGGCACTGCCCCAGCAGCGTGAGTTACCATGAATGTGATCCTTTCACCGCAGGCGCACGCACGTCTGGGCAAAGCCCTCGAAGAGGTGCGCTTCAGCCGTTGAGGTTCAAGCAATTTTTTTCCTAGCTGGCACGCAAAACGATGGGCAGCCTGTCAAAGGGAAAGTTTCATGTGACAAGGGGTCACCCGACTTGCAGCTGCCTCAGCGGAATTCACTTTGCTGCGTGGGACCGCAGCCTGCTGGCAAATGCGCGGGTGCATGACGCATGCACTGAGCCTTCAGCCAACTGCTTATCACCACAAATCACGGGTTGCGCAGCTAGACCGGCTGCAGCCCTCTGGCAGTGGGGTCAATGTGCTCATGGATCCTTCGGGGCTGCTGACATGTACTTCATCAGCATGTCGTCATCATGACGCTCTCTGCCACGCAGCGAGACCGGGCGCAGCCTGCTGGCAGTGGACACCAATGTGCTGATGAATGCGTCGGGGCGGGCGGCGCTGACCGCCTGGCTGCTGCACACCGACGGCTCCGCAGCGCTGCTCATCCCCCACGTGAGTAGGCTGGTGCTTCCTGCTTGCCTCTTTACATCAAGCTGGCAGCAGCGCAATGGTGTCGCATGCTTCTCGGACTAGCATGCAGAGCAGTGGGACTCTGCAATCCACATGCGCTCGCGTCCCCTCGCGTGTGTCTCCCCCTGGGCGTTGCACGAGCTAGGCCGCCTCGTGAGGGGGTTCAGCGATGGAACACGCAAGCGCGGATGAACACATCGGACGTTGCTCATGTACAGTAAACACATGTGTTTCTGGTCACATCCCAGGTGGTCCTGCACGAGCTGGACGGCCTGAAGAAGGGCGGCAGCGACCGGGCGCGGGCGTCGCGCGACGCCTCCCGCTTCCTGGGAGACCTCGCCGGCCGCGACCGCGCCTCCCTGCGCCTCGCCAGGTGCGCCCAGGCCTCAGACAGAATTCAGCCGCTCCTGTCTGGGTGTCAACACTGTCATCCACGCCGTGCACAAGCCCTGTGCGACCTGCCGGCGCGCCCTGCCGCCGTCCAAAACTCTAGAAGTCGGGGCACCAACGCCAGTCGAACCTGTCAGAGACCTGTCCCGCATGTGCGCTGCAGCGCGGAGGAGGAGATGGTGCAGCCGGGCACGACGGCTTTTGGGCCGCGGCGCGGCGATGTGCGCATCATGGACACCGTGCGCTTCTTCCAGCTCGGCGGCGCCGATGTCACGCTGCTGACGGTGCGGAAGCACTCTGTTACAGCTCCAAAACTCGCTGATTTCCGCATCTGCCACCCCGCTTTTGTGCGTTTCTGCACCTGCGGCCAGTCAGATGAAGGCTTTCCTGCGGCGACTCAGACATGTTCGCAGCCTAAGGCGCTGCTTGCCCAGCTGTGCGCTGCAAAGTCCGATAGGTGTTTGTTGTTTGCTCAGCATGTCCATGCGCGACGCCTAGATATCTGCATGCCACCTGCAGGACGACCGGAACTTGGCGCTGGCGGCAGACGCCGAGGTGCTCCACATCTGGACAAGCCAGAAGCTGCTGCAGCAGACAGTGCAGCGGTAGTGACTTAAGAGGTGGCTTCGTTCGTGGAAGCACCGGTGGCAAGCGGCATGAGCTGCAGGGAGTGGCCGCAGACGCCAAACTTGAACTTCGACGGACGGAACGCCGATTGAGCAGGGTACACATAACGATAACCGTGCATGCAAACCGAGATGCAAGCTGTAATACTTCAATATCAACGGTCTACAAACGTGCTGAATCGTTTCTCACGACAAACCGAAGGGACGCAAAACAAATGCGGCGAGGCATGCCCAAATCGGGATGTTGTGTCGACGTGCCGCTTCCCAATAGTAGGCAGGGTGGTACAGCAATGCTCAAGCTGCGGAGTGCACTTTGCGTCCCTATGCGTTTCGCAAATTTCATTGTACAAACGTGTAGCAGCCGGACTTCGCCTCGAGCCCTGCCGCCTTACACCGCCGCCACCTTGCTTGCGAGGCCAGGAGTCGGAAAGCGCCTCTGCGGCGGCGTGTCGGGCGTCTTGACGGGGTGCTGCGGCGCCGCCGGGTAGAACTCCGGGAACGAGCCCTTCTCCTGTACAGGGTTGACAACTCAGCTGCAGAATTTGCCACCGTACTCATGTCTCCAATGGCAAACCGCAGATTTTGCGTACTGCTGGTGATGATGCAATTCTACCTCACATGTAGCTCAGTCATGAGATCTATTTTTGCGCGCTGCTTGCCACAACTGCGCCGCACCTGCTTGACAGGCGCCGACGGCTGCAGCGTCTGCTCGCTGGCGACCGGCGTGGCCGGCGCGTGCACCACAGCGGCGCCGGACAGCCGAGCCGCCTGCAGCCAGATGTCTTTTTTAGCGAAGCAGTCAACGCAGATGCAGTAGCAAGGAGACACAGGTGGCTGCGCTAAGATCAGCTGAAGGGGCCCGGAAGTGGGTTTATAGGGTTTATAGGGTATAGGGCATAGTGCAGCTTACTACAGGCCGCTTCCTCCAAGGTGACTCATGCAATGTATACCCAAATTCAGAGAATCTCAAGCAAGCAAGCGCGCACCTGCAGCGTCATGGCGCTGGTAAGGTAGCCCTGCACCTCCGCGCGGGCGCGCTGCGACAGGTGCGTCAGCTCCTCGTGCACCTGCAGGCGTGTACCAAAGCCATCAGGATGGTTGCTGGCAGTATATCTGGCGCCAGCACCTCCGCTGCAGATCTACAAATGGGCCCGTAGCCAACACCATCTGAAAATGGAGCCGCTATAAGACAGCTATCATGGCTGAACCGAAAAGAACGTTCAGGAGCGCATGCACGCACCTGTGCCTCCGTGTTGTTGTAGGTGGTACGCGCACCTGCGCCCATGTCAGAGGCGGAATCGACCCGATAATTACCAAAATCGAGTAGTACAAGCGCCCGGGCAGGGACGTGGCAATCATCTGCCACTGTTAAATGGCGCGTCTCTGTCTGCTGGTGTGGCGCTGCCCACATTTTTCGTGCACAAAACGGGCTCTCTCGTAGTGTAAAGGCTCTCTCGTAGTGTAAAGGCTCGATTCATGGTTCATGCACTGCTGATGAAAGAGGCCAGCCCCATGCGGCTCAGTGCTTGCCCCTGCCGCAACGCAAAGAACGGCGCACTCTTGAGCGCGGGGTCGTCGTCCTCGGTCGGCATCGCTTTGCCGCTGTTGTCGCTCGCCATGACGTTCTGCTTCAGGTGCTTCTGCGTCTTCCTGTAGTACACCCGCCGTGCGGCGTCCAGCCGCAGGCCGGCCATGTTCATGTCGCTCATCTTCTTCTGCGGTCGGTCGAGCATACATTGTGACGGAGGGCTATATTGTACATGCGTCTTCTTGTAGTGCGACCGCCATACGGCGTCCAGCCGCAGGCCTGCCATGCTCATGTCGTTCATCTTCTTCTGCGGCAGGCGGGGGCAGGACGTGCGCGTGTACATTGTACACGCATGGTATGGTCTGCGTTGGTCGCGCGCACAGAGGTGCTATGCCGTCAGTGCCGCTCCCAGTGCAGGGCGTAGACTCAAATCAGATGTTTGATGCCGACATGTGAGCACCGATCGCAGCTCACAACCGAGCACTGCAGTGATATCATGCAAGTCCGCAACCGCTCACTGCGAAGCCGCTGCCGCTACCAGCTTTAGGGTGTTTGGATCTGCGCACCTTGATGCGGTCGTACTCTGCGTGCCACGACGTCATGGGGTCGTACACCGCCTGCTTCAGCTGCTGCGCCTGCAGCAGAAGTGCGAAGATTACTTGGGCATGAAGGAGTGCCGCAATATAGTCTTTGAAGTCAAGATGCCTTATAGCACTGATTGTTCCAGGATTTTGCAGATGCGGGCGTGCCTGCGCTGAGTGCCAGCTTGCCCAACACAGCCACCGAGCTGATACGGCGACAGACACAGGGCTGCTGGTGGCAAGCATCAGCGTGAAGTGCGCACATTGGACACTGGCAGCTGACCGGCCTCGACGAGCCTGCCGCCCGCCATCGGCGCCACCTCCCCCGTCTCGGGGTTGCTGTCCCACACCTGGCGGGAACACTTGTAAATGGGTGTGCTGGGAGTCGTGTTCGTGGCCCTGATGGTTTCCTGTCACGATATGCATGCTGTCTTGCGCATAATGACTGAAGACGCCAGTCTGCAGCCTGCAGCACGTGTCACAAATACATCCCGGCAAGGCCGCCAGCACTAGGTGAATGTGTCAAATACGAGCAGTCAGATTGAGGCGAACATTGCGCACCCGTGGCAGCGGACCCGTGAGCACCTTCTCGGAGATGTTGACCACGCCTGCAGTGCGAAGATGGTATGCAGAATGTGCGTACAGCGCCCTGGCTGTTTGACCAGTATTTCAAGTGTGGTACGCAATCAGCGCATGCGCAACTCAGCGTCAGGTTTCATATGTCGACATTCATTGCAAGCCGAACATGGCAGGAGATCCGGCAGCACACCGTCGGTAGCACCGGCCAGAACCTGCGACACAGTTCAGGTTTGATAGTTCAGCAGCGTGTGTGCCCGTTCCACCGCCAGACGTTAGGCGCCGCCGCTAGGACGGGACGTCCCTTCTGTGGAGCACGGAGAATGAAGCAGGCGCAGAGGGTGCATGTATCGGTGGCACCTTGATCGATTTCTCGCAGTCCTGCAGCTTGGCCTTGAATGCCGTCGCTTCGTCAAACACTGCACTTGGGGGACATCCACTCTCATGCGCATTCAACATATCAAGACACAAGGCAGAGCTGGGAAATCCAAGAGCGTTGATTGGACGGCGAGGCAGAGGACAGCCCGTTGCGAGGCCACTGTGAAGAATTTACCCTGGCAAGACAGGCCCACACGGGCAGCTAGCGGGCTTTTCCCCAACCAGCTGCAGTGCAAGCCTGAGTCGTGCAACACGAACCGGCAATGCGGCGGACTCACTCTTGGTGCATCTCTCAGATTTTACGGGAGCCATCGCCGGCGAAAAGCACCAGCAGGTCTGCCGAGTCTTCTCCGGCATCACATCCATGATGGGCAGGTCGCTGTTTCCTCACTGTTGCTGCCAACCTGTCCCGCTTCTGCGCGTTGGTTCGTTGGTTCGCAATCAATGATCTGCAAGCGGAGCGGCGCCACAGAATGGCAACAGAATCTGGCAACGCTGGATTGCCCCTGACTCGGACGTAAACCTTGCTCTGGGACATGTACGATTCCAGTGATGCCGCGGATTTTCCCACAGCGGGCGCACTCGGCACGCCACCGTGGGGTTTGCACTATAAAAGCTACTGCTGAAGGGCTCGCAGCATCAAACGTTGGTGGGTTTCACTGCAGCAACCGTTTACAGACCCCGCTTTCAATCACGTCGTCGCACTCGCTGGCAAAGTCCAAATTGCACCTCGAGGAAACGAACACCAAACGTGATCTCCGATGTGATTGTTGTTCAGAGGAGACTCTCTGAACCGCTTTCAAGGTATCTGCGGCCCAGTGCAAATGTTCCGCATCTCTGCCAGCAAGCGCTTCCTGCTGCCTCATGCGTCGCTCGTCTTAGCCCGCTTGAAACGGTCCAAGGCCCCCAGCTTCTCTGCTGCAGCGCCTCCATCGCCGACACTGTCCTCTGCCGCGCCCGCGGCGGCGGCGGCAACGGAGCCAAACACCGCGTCCGGTACCGCCTGCTGCACGACGGACGGCCCTGCGCCTGCGTCTCCATCTGCGTCTCCATCCTCCTCGTCCTCCCCCGGCTCGTCCAGTTCGATGTCCTCCGGGTTGGCTGCGGCTGCAGGCAGACGAAGTGTCTCGTGAGCGCTGAGTTGACATGGGGCAAATTTTGGGAGGATGCTAGGACGCACGTGATGGCCTCACGATGCGGCAGAACCGCACGCACACGGCGCAGGAAAGGTCACATAGCGGGCATCACGCTCTGCTGTTTGCCAATTGGCGCTTGAAGAGGTCCGTTTGTGTGAGGTCAAAAGCTCATGAGTTAGTGCTGCACCTGCGGGGGCGGCCCCCAGGTCTGCCGCCGCCGCTGCCGCCTGGTCCTGCTGCTGGATGACGCCGGCCGACACAAAGCCCGGCAGCCGGGTGCCGGGCGGCAGGCCTGCGGGCGCCTCGTCGGGCAGCTGCGCCTCCAGGTCCGCCATGTCATCGCGCTTGCGCTTGCCGACGCCCGCCTCGACGGTGCCTGTAGGTATGGCAAGTCAACGGAAATCGGTAAAGAGTGAAGGTGAGGGCGAACGCTGCCAGGTCCGCCATGGCATAGCTTGCGCTTGCCGACGCCCGCCTCCACTGCGCCTGCGAAGCGCATGCCAGTGACGTGTAATAAGTTGGTTGGGAGACGAGTATTTGGCTGAGGGGCATCATAGACATGGGCTGGCAGCTGTGTCGCAGCAGTTACACGATTGCCGTGCTTTGTGCATTTCCCACAGGGACCGCCACCAATATGTATGTCATGATAGTTTTGTCGCACCTGAGGAGGAGGGGCCGGTGGCCGAGTCGATGATGGCGGTGTTGAAGTGCAGCTGGCTGAAGGAGGCCGCCACGGAGCGCTTGATGCGCAGCATCTCCCTGAACGTATCCTCGTTGCCGAACTTGACCTGCAGGGGTTTTTGCGAGCAAAGTTTTACGAGCTGTGCTTTGCGAGCGAAATGTTGAGAAGATGGCCCTCTTGCATCTGCTGCTTCCCACAACCCATCAGCTGTTGGCATCTGCAGGCTGCAGGGCAGCACCAGAAACGGCCCGCCCGTGCGGACGCTTCGACGCAGAGGGGAGCTGCTGCAACATCTTCTGGCAGGTGTCGTGAAGGCGCGCACCTCGAAATCGTTCCAGCCGTTCCAGAAGGCGGGGTCGCTGCGCGGGTCCGACAGGCTGCTGGCGTGCACATAGATGGTGCGCGCCCTGTCCACCTCGCCCACCTGCGCACAAGATTTGCGTTGCACAACTTGTGTGCGCGTAGATCCATTTACACCAGAACAATTGATTTGAAATGTCTCAACTCTGAGGAGCCTGCGCCACTGCCAGAAGTGTGCAGATGGTGCAGATGCGGGCGCGGGGGGG
>JAABUL010000102.1_pt1 | contig 163187 bp, 168 predicted proteins | sample 5559151 | NCBI WGS metagenome assembly JAABUL01 (sample SAMN10711876, study PRJNA513368) | rock metagenome | isolation source: Antarctica rocks | place: Antarctica: Victoria Land, Pudding Butte sud | reverse complement strand
ACCCAATCACCCGAGGCCACCGCGATCTTCGCCTGGTCACGCTGGCGTCGCAGACACCAAGCACGTGCCCGCCGATGTCATTACGCTGCCCGAGGCGCCCCACCATAAGTGCGGCTGTAGTACTAGTCGAATTAGCTGCGGAGTTGGCATCTCATCAACGTTCATCTCGGGGTGTCCCCTTCTCGGTCGAGCCAGGTGAGGTCGCGGTGCTCGTCCGAGAGCGTCAGCCTGTGGAATTCGCACACGCCGAAAACGATCAGGGCCGGCGGTGCGGCAAACGGGGAGCCACGCCCCCCCGCTAGTCAGGATCGGCTTATCGCGCAGATCACAAAACGCCAGGCGCCGCCCTGTGATCGCGCCGCGAGCAAACTCCCGGAGGTCGTCGGAATCCGGTGATACCAGGGTTCAACTCGGTGCGCGTTCCGAGGCTCGGCACGAGCAGGTAGCCGTGCCCGTTCTCCTTGCTTTCCCACGGATCGCCGAGCAGGGCGCGGCGGACGGCGTACGCGATCACCTCGTCTCCGGCCAGGCCGCGATTGAACGGCCACGTCTGGTCGAGATAGTTCACCGCTGCCAGGTACTGATCGACGTAGGCAGTAATCTTGGCGCCGGTCACAGGTACGCACCGGGGACGGAATAGGTGGCCGCAGTCGTGGTTTGGAGGACGGCAGCCGCCCCTCGCCGACGCATCCCGGTACCGAAGCCTCGGGCGTACGTGCTGTCCTGCAACGGGTACGACGGGCTTGGCCCGTCGACCAGCTTCAACCCGCGCATCTCACGGCGGGGGTGTTCCCGGATGGCGACCGGGTTGGCCGGGTCGTCCGCGCCGCCGGTAGCGACGACGACCGTGTAGCCGGGCGGCACCAGGTCGCTCTCGACCACGAACGTCGGGCCGAACGACCCGAGCACGTCCACGTTCTCGAAGCGGCTGGGGGCTTGTGCCCCGATGATCGTCTCTAGTCGTCAGGAACGCCGGGGCGCCCGCGCCGGGGATGAAGTCCCAGCGACTCTTGACCCCGGAGGCGTCGACCACCCCCGCTCGGAAGGAGCGGATGACGTCGGCCTCCGCCGGGTTGGCGACGAAGAGCACCTTTGTGCCGGGAGACACGCCGAAACCGTGATGAGTCACGGTCCGGACCGTCGCCTCCAGGTCCGTCCCGTCCATGACCGCGCTCCCGGAGGTCAGGTAGTGGTTGTGGACCGGGAACGTGGTGCCGCAGTAGGCGGGCGGAATGTCCCCCGCCAAACCGGCATACGCGCCGGAGATCGTGTTGCCCTGCTCGTTGGTCCGGCGCGTCGGGTTGAGCACGGCACGTCGCATGCACCGACTAGCAGCGGTGTCAAGACAGGGTCCGACGCTAAGGCCAGTGTCTCGGCCAAGCCATCCAGTAAGACCAATGCCCGGCAAAAGTGGGAAGCGCCATCACGCTAAACGGAAACGCCGGTGGCAAAGTGACCGTCACCTTAGTCAAGGTTGTGGATCCCGTAAATCGACAGATGGATTCTTCGCCCAACGGCCGGCAACCGTTACGTGGCAGCCCAATTCATCGTTCAGAATGTAGGTACGACGGCGTACGACGACAGCCCCGCAAACGGCGCCAAGGCAATAGACGCAGCCGGCCAGCAGTTCTCGGCGGATATCACGCTGGACAAGAGCACCGCGGGGCCAGGGCTCCCTGCCCAGACCAAGATCCCGCCCGGAGGCAAGGCCCTGGGCTTCCTGGTCTTTCAAGTGCCCACTGCGTCCAAGGTGGCCAAAGTTCAGTTCTCACAGAGCAGCGGTTTCGGGGAAACGGGCGAGTGGACTGTGGCCTAGCCTGTGCTGCTCTCGGTCGCCAGTAGAGAGCGGCCCCCCACCTGCGAGTGAGTACGTCGGCCCCGGAACCGGGAATTGACAAGGACCCCGTTTGCCCCTCCGTTGCCCCTCCAGCGGACACCGACTGATGCCGTCCCGACACCGGCCGATACCGACCCGTCAGGCACTCATGCCGACATCGTTTCCCCGGCAATTCAAGGAGTTCCAGCGTCGTTGGGGCCGCGTCGCCGCAGGTCGCGCCGAGAAGTTAGAACTTCCCGCGTCCGCCTGTAAAACCGCCGGCTCAGCCTACGAAGGTTCGAACCCTTCACCTGCCCACCCGGCCCACGGCCCCCGGAAACGCGCCGGGGGCCGTGGCGTGTCCGCTCAGCACCGGCGCCGGAGCGTCATTCGCCGTGAAGCTCGGCGACCGCGGCCTCGAAGGCGTCCAGGCGGGCTTCGATGGGGCCGCGACCGGTTGACGGCAACCAGTGCACGGCGCGGCGGAAGCCGGCCGCTTCGAAGGTCTCCAACACCCCTGGGTCAGCGGGGACGCCCATCACCATCAGCTCGATCGGGCGATCGGACCGGGCGCGCAGCTCCTGCGCCCGGTCCAGGATGCCCCCGCGGGCGTAGTTGGGGAACCACGCGTCGCCGAAGGCCAGCACGCGGTCGAGCACGGTCGGCCCGTTGCCGCCGACGAGCACGGGCGGATGGGGTCGCTGCGCCGGCTTGGGCCATGACCAGATCCGCTCGAACGCGACATGCTCGCCGGCGTAGCTAGCCTCCTCCTGGGTCCAGATCGCCTTCATGGCGTCGACCCGCTCGGCCAGAATCGCCATCCGCCGGCGGGGATCCGTGCCGTGGTTGGCCATCTCTTCGCGGTTCCAGCCCGCGCCGACCCCGAATTCCAAGCGCCCGCCCGACAGGCAGTCGACGCTGGCTACTTCCTTTGCCGTGATGATCGGGTCGCGCTCGACGACGAGGCAGACGCCGCTGCCGACGCGCAGCTTGGTCGTTGCTACGGCGGCGGCGGTCAGTGTCACGAACAGGTCGTACGTGTGCGCGTACTTGCGGGGCAGCTCACCGCCGCCGGCGTACGGGGTGGCCCGGCTCGCCGGGATATGCGTGTGCTCGGCGAAGAACAAGGACTCATGCCCTCGCGCTTCGACGAGTCTTGCCAGTGCACCCGGATCAACCGAGTCGTGGGTGGCGAAGTAGCCGACTCCGGTATCCACGGCTGCACCCTACGCGCGGGAGATCACCGATTGAGCGGCCGGCTGAGTCGGCTCCTGCGCCCTCTCCTTGACCAGCGGCTGGGCCAGCAGCCACAAGCTGAGCATCGTGTACGCGACCATCGCCACCAGCCAGGGGTAGTCGCTACGCCGCGAGGCGGCGAGGGCGAACCGGCCGAATCGTGCACAGATGACGACATCAGCACGAGGACCCGTCTGCTCAGCATGTCGTCGGGCAGATTGTGTACGCTGACCGGGCTTCGGCCCCCTTAGCTCAGTCGGCAGAGCGTCTCCATGGTAAGGAGAAGGTCTACGGTTCGATTCCGTAAGGGGGCTCGACGACCGGCTCCCGGCCGGTGCGCGGCGGTGTAGCTCAGCCTGGCAGAGCAAGCGGCTCATAATCGCTGTGTCGCCGGTTCAAATCCGGCCACCGCTACCCACCCGTTGAGCGGCCCGCTGTCTTTGGCGTGCTGGGCTACCCTGATCTGTACCTCCGCTTCCCTAGGAAAGGCACCGCTGTGGCCGCGACCGATGTCCGCCCCAAGATCACTATGGCCTGCAACGTGTGCAAGCACCGCAACTACATCACCCGCAAGAACCGTCGCAACGACCCCGACCGGATGGAGCTCAAGAAGTTCTGTCCCAACTGCCGTGAGCACACCGCTCACCGCGAGACGCGCTAGCCGGCTCCGGCCGGACACTGCGATGGCGCTGGATCAGTCGTTCGTCGGCAGGCAGTACCCCGCGACGGAGCCGTACGAGGTCGGCCGGGAGAAGATTCGTGAGTTCGCCGAGGCGATCGGTGATGACAACCCGGCCTACCGCGAGCCCGAGGCGGCCCGGGCGCTCGGCCATCCCGACGTCATCGCGCCGCCCACCTTCCCGATCGTGCTGTCCATGCGGGCTGCCGCGCAGATCGTCTCAGACCCAGCGCTGGGCCTGGACTACAGCCGCGTCGTCCACGGCGAGCAGCGCTTCACCTACAGCCGACCGGTCTGCGCCGGTGACGTGCTCACGGTGGTGGTCACCGTCGACGGCATCCGGTCGGCCGCCGGCAACGACATGATCACCACCCGGGGTGAGGTGTCCACGATGGACGGCGAGCATGTCCTCACGGCCCGCTCGACCCTGGTGGCGCGCGGCACCGCGGCGGCGGAGGCCTGATGGCAGCGAGCGTCCGCTACGACGATGTCGAGGCCGGCGCCGAGCTGCCACCGCAGTCCTTTCCGATCGAGCGGGTCAATCTGGTCAGGTACTGCGGGGCGTCCGGCGATTTCAACGTCATCCACTGGAACCAGCGCATCGCCATCTCGGTCGGTCTTCCCGATGTCATCGCACACGGCATGTTCACCATGGCCGAGGCGGGCCGCGTAGTCACCGACTGGATCGGCGATCCCGGTGCCGTGCTGGAATACGGCGTCCGGTTCACCCGACCGGTGGTCGTGCCCGACGACGACCACGGCGCGCTGTTGGAGGTCTCCGGCGTCGTCGCCGAGAAACTGGCCGACGGCGAGGTCCTCGTCGAGCTCACCGTGCGCTGCGGCGGGACCAAGGTGCTGGCGAAGTCTCAGGCCCGGGTCCGCCTCGGGTGAGCACGCCGCCGGCAGAGGTGGTCGACCTCGCCCGACGCCGGGCCGACGCCCGGCTCGAGCGCGACTTCGCCGCTGCGGACGGTCTACGCGAGGAGATAGCCCAGGCCGGTTGGGTGGTGGCCGACGCCTCCGACGGTTTCGACCTTTCGCCCCGCCCGCCGTACGACGTGGTGGCATCCGTGCGGGACGTGCCCGACCGTTCCGAGCAGCCCGACACGCGCCGTGCCAGCGTGGCCGTCATCGTCGACGGCTGGCCCGACGACCTGCGGAAATTTATCGAGGCTCTGCTGGCCCACATTCAGAGCGACATTCCGCTCATCGCGCTCGACGTCGCCAACCGGGACGGGGCCGGCGACGTGCTGCACGAGCTGGCGCAGGTCCATCCCGGCCGCATCGAGGAGCAGCATGTCGAGCGCCCTTGCGGCTGGGGCGAGGCGGTCAGCGCACTGGTCCGAGCCGACACGGCCCAGCTGCACGTCATGGCCGACCCGTCCACGGTCTTCGACGGTGACGCGCTGACGCCGCTGCTTGCCGAATTCGACGACCCGACCGTGGTCGGCGCCGGCTGGCGGGGCGTCCGGGTCCAAGACGACTGGTTATCCTTCACCGATGCCACGGCCGGCGAGGTCGAGGCCCTCCTCGGCTACCTGTTCGCAGTCCGCCGCTCCGCTTTGCTCGCGGTGCCGCCACATCCGAAGGCGCGTTTCTACCGCAACGCAGACATGGAACTGTCGTACGCGCTGCGCGATGCCGGCTGCGGGCGCCTGGTCGTGCCGGCGGACGAGCTACCCCTGCACCAGAGCCGGCACCGGGGCTACCACGACAGCGACCCGGTCATGCGCGAGAAGCAGTCGAAGCTGAACTACGACCGGTTCCTCCGACGCTTCCGAGGTCGTGACGATTTGCGCATCCGCCGGTGAGGGTGCCGTTGTCAGCCGGCGCGCTCAGCGTGATGCTGCTCGCCGGTGGTGCCTCGTGCCGCCCACAGCATCCGGCCGCCCAGCCACCAGCCCCACGTCATGCGTCGGCGGGCTGCCCGGCTGCGTATGCCGCGCCTGACCCGCTCCGACCGGTCGTGCGGCTCGCCTTCGACCTGTCGGCGGACCGTCGACAGGTCACCGGTACGGAGACCGTCCGCTTCATCCCCGACCTGCCGGTGACCGAGCTGGTCTTCCGGCTCTGGCCCAACGGCGCCAGTGCACCGGCCGGCACCCGGCTGAGCATCACGCGGGCCGTCACGCCGGGCGGTGGGGCGTACGCCACGCAGTCGCTGGGCGCGCGGGTCGGCAGCCAGGGGACGCTGCTCAGCATCCCGCTGGGACGCACTGCCCCGGCCGGCCGGCCGATCACCGCCGACCTCGCGTTCATCCTTTCCCTGCCGCGGCCGGCGTTCGAGCGCTGGGGCTCGTCGGGCCGCACGGCGTGGTGGGCGAGCGGTCAGCCGCTGCTGGCCTGGGAGCGCGGCCGCGGCTGGGCCCGCGAGCCCGCAGTCCGGGTGCCATCCGAGGCGGCGGTCAGCGAGGCGGCCCGGACCGACGTCACGGTGAGCACGCCGGCCGGGGACACGGTGCTGATGACCGGCCTCGCCGGCCCCGCCCGCCCGCAGGCCGGCGGCCGCATCCGCTGGCATTCCACCAGCGATGCCGCTCGCGATGTCAGCGTCGCGGTGAGCCGCTTCGCCACGCGCACGGCGACGGTCGACGGCGTACGCGTCATCGTCGGCGTCGCTCCGGACACCGTGCCCGACCCCGTCATGCGGGTTCCGGTCGACGCCGCCGACCTGTTGGCCGATACCCGGCGGTCGATGGAAGCCCTGGCGAAGATGTACGGCCCGTTCCCCTACCCCAGCCTGACGGTCGCAGCCTTGCCCAGCCTGGTGTCCGGCGGCATCGAGTATCCGGGTGCCATCCAGGTCGGCAACCAGGACTGGCACGTCGTCCTGCCGCACGAGACGGCACACCAGTACTTCTACGGCATGGTGGGTGACGACCAGGCCCGCGACCCATGGCTGGACGAGGCCTTCGCGACGTACTCGGAGGCGCGGGTCAACGGCGACGGCAAGCATTACCTGTCGGATCTGCACCGGCCCGGGCGGGTGGGATCGTCGGTGCAGTCCTGGGGCGCGGACGCGCAGGGCTACGTCCTCGCGATCTACGCCAAGGGCGCGGCCGCGCTGTTGACCGCCCGCCAGCGGGCCGGGACCGCGGCCTTCGACGCCGCCATCCGCTGCTACGTCCGGGCCAACGCCTGGAAGATCTCCACTCCGGGCGCCGTCGCCGCATCCTTGGCCCGGCTGCCAACCGCGACCGCCGTGCTCAAGCAGGCCGGCGCGCTGCCCTGACGGGTCAGCCGACTTCGGCAAAGAGCTTGGCCAGCCGCCCGACGCCCTCGGCCAGATCGTCATCCCCGAGGGCATAGGAGAGCCGGAAGTAGCCCGGCGTCCCAAAGGCCTCTCCCGGCACCACCGCCACCTCGGCCTCGGATAATGCCAGCGAAGCCAGCTCGAGGGACGTCTGAGGGGTGCGCCCCCGCAGCGGGCGCCCGAGCAGGTCCTGCACGGACGGATAGCAGTAGAAGGCGCCCTGGGGCTCGGGGCAGCTGATGCCGTTGATCTCTGCAAGCATCGAGGTCATCGTCCGTCGCCGCCGGTCGAAGGCCGTCCGCATAGCCTGCACCGAGGTCAGGTCGCCGCTCACGGCCGCCAGGGCGGCTGCCTGCGACACATTGGCGACGTTGGAGGTGGCATGGGACTGCAGACTGGTCGCGGCCCTGACGACGTCGACGGGCCCGATCATCCAGCCCACGCGCCACCCCGTCATGGCGTAGGTCTTGGCCACACCGTTGACCACCACACAGTGCTCGGCCAGCTCGGGCACCCGGACCGGCATGGAGGAGAAGACGGCGTCGCCATAGACAAGGTGCTCGTAGATCTCGTCGGTGACCACCCACAGTCCTCGCTGCACCGCCCAGCGGCCGATGGCCTCCACTGCTTCAGGGGGATACACCGCGCCGGTCGGATTCGAGGGTGAGACGAAGACGAGCACCTTGGTGCGGGCCGTGCAGGCCGCCTCGAGCTGCGCGACGGAGGAGAGGTAGCCGGTGGACTCGTCGGTCATCACCTCCACGGGCACCCCGCCGGCAAGCCGGATCGACTCGGGATAGGTGGTCCAGTAGGGCGCCGGCAGCAGCACCTCGTCCCCCGGATCCAGCAGCGTCGCAAAGGTCTCGTACAGCGCCTGCTTGCCTCCATTGGTGATCAGCACCTGGTTGGCCTCGACCGCGTAGCCGGAGTCCCGCCTGGTTTTGACGGCGACGGCCTCGCGGAGTTCAGGCCGCCCACCAGCCGGCGTATAGCTGTGGAAGCGCCGCTCACGACAGGCACGTACCGCCGCCTCAACGATATGCGGGGGGGTGGCGAAATCGGGCTCCCCTGCACCGAAGATGATCACCGGTGCACCCGCTGCGCGCATCGCTTTTGCGGCCGAATCGACGGCGAGCGTAGCCGACTCGGCGATGGCGCCGACGCGGGTTGAGATCCGTTTGCTGCTCGTCATGTCATCATCGTTTCAGACCCGTACTGGGCACTCGTCGCGCCAGTACGGTTGGGTTGCGGTCGGGCCACGCCGTACACTGCTGGCTTGGGGTGTCTCACCCTGCCATCTCGATGCGGGCAGAGTCTGCCTTCCGGCTGCTGGCAGGCCCGGTGCTCCGAAGGGGCGTGGCTCAATTGGTTAGAGCACCGGTCTCCAAAACCGGCGGTTGCAGGTTCGAGTCCTGCCGCCCCTGCGCCGCACGACAGCTGACCCAGCACCAACCGACGAGCATCAGGTGATCAACATGAAGAGGATCTCGTGACCCAGACGAGCGGGGACGCCACCCGAGCCCCGAAACGGCCGGCGGCCGACCCGCCGGGCCGTGCCGGCCGGGGGAGTCCGCTAGCGCGCGTCTCCCGGTTCTACCGGGAAGTCGTGGCGGAGCTGCGCAAGGTCATCTGGCCGACCCGCCGTGAGTTGGTGACCTACACGACGGTCGTGGTGGTCTTCGTGTCGATCATCGTCGCGATCGTGGCCGGCTTCGACGTGCTGTTCGGCAAGCTGGTCTTGTTCGTTTTCAGCTGAGCCGTCATCAGCTGAACGACTCCTATTCACCCGTGCGACATCACGAAAGAGAGCGACTGCGTGTCCGAGTTTGATCAGACAGGCGACACCGTGGTCGACCCCGCCCCCGAGGGCGCCGCGCCGGCGGACATCGCGCCGGCGGGCGCCGCGCCGGCGGACATCGCGCCGGCGACCGCCCCGGCCGAGGAGGAGGACCCGACCGAGGAGTTGCGCCGTGCCTTGCGGGTTGCTCCGGGTGAGTGGTACGTCGTGCACTCCTACGCAGGCTACGAAAACAAGGTCAAGACGAACCTGCTCAGCCGGGTCTCCTCACTGGACATGGAGGACTTCATCTACCAGATCGAAGTCCCTACCCAGGAAGTCACCGAGGTCAAGAACGGCAAGCGCCAGCAGGTGCAGAGCAAGGTCTTCCCCGGCTACATCCTCGTGCGCATGGAGCTGACCCCTGAGTCGTGGTCGGCGGTGCGCAACACCCCTGGGGTCACCGGCTTCGTCGGGGCCACCTCACGGATGGATCAGCCCTCACCCCTGGGCACCGAAGAGGTTGTCAAGATCCTCGTCCCGAAGGTGGAGCGCGAGGCCAAGGCGCAGGTCAAGGTCGTGGACTTCGAGGTGGGCGACTCGGTCACCGTGACCGAAGGCGCGTTCGCCACCCTGCCGGCCAGCATCAGTGAGATCAATCCCGAGTCGCAGAAGCTCAAGGTGCTGGTATCCATCTTCGGCCGCGAAACGCCGGTCGAGCTCAACTTCAACCAAGTCTCCAAGATCTAAAAGAAGGAACGACATGCCTCCCAAGAAGAAGAAGCTATCGGCCGTGATCAAGCTGCAGATCAAGGCCGGAATTGCTACCCCGGCCCCGCCCGTCGGGCCCGCGCTCGGCCAGCACGGCGTCAACATCATGGAGTTTTGCAAGGCCTACAACGCAGCGACGGAGTCCCAGCGCGGCGACATCGTGCCGGTGGAGATCTCGGTGTACGAGGACCGCTCGTTCACCTTCATCACCAAGACGCCGCCGGCCGCGCGCCTGCTCCTCAAGGCGGCCGCGGTCGACAAGGGCAGCGGTGAGCCGCACAAGACCAAGGTCGCGACCGTCACGCGCAAGCAGGTGCGAGAAATCGCCGAGACCAAAATGGAAGACCTCAACGCCAACGACGTCGACGCCGCAGAGAAGATCATCGCCGGCACCGCCCGGTCGATGGGCATCACCGTCGCCGGCTGACCCGAATGCGTGGGAGGACCGCACCGGCCCGCCTGACCACCCTGCTATCTGCTAGGAGACCGATGAAGCATGGAAAGAAGTACCGCCAGGCCGCCGACAAGCTCGAGCCGGGACGCGTCTACAGTCCGCTGCAAGCCGCCCGGTTGGCCAAGGAGACCTCACCGACGGCCTACGACGCCACCGTCGAGGTCGCCATTCGCCTCGGGGTCGATCCGCGCAAGGCCGACCAGATGGTTCGCGGCACCGTCAATCTGCCCCATGGCACCGGCAAGACGGCTCGGGTCATCGTTTTCGCCACTGGCGACAAGGCTGCCGACGCAGAGGCGGCCGGCGCGGACGTCGTCGGTTCCGATGATCTGATCGAGCGGATCCAAGGTGGCTTCCTGGACTTCGATGCCGCCGTGGCGACCCCCGACCAGATGAGCAAGGTAGGCAAGATCGCCCGTATTCTCGGGCCGCGCGGCTTGATGCCCAACCCCAAGACGGGCACCGTCACCCCCGACGTCGCCAAGGCGGTCTCCGATATCAAGGGCGGCAAGGTCAACTTCCGGGTGGACAAGCAGGCCAACCTGCACCTCGTGATCGGCAAGGCGTCCTTCGAGGTCGAGAAGCTGGTCGAGAATTACGCTGCCGCCTACGACGAGATCGGCCGGGCCAAGCCGTCGGCATCAAAGGGAAAGTACGTGCGAAAGGTGACGATCTCGACCACCATGGGCCCCGGTATCCCGGTCGATGCCAACAAGACCCGGCACTTCCTGACCGAGGACGAGCCGGCGCCGGCCTGATCCGACCCGGCCCGCACGTCAGCCGGCATCGCCGATGCCGTATCCTCTTCAACTGTTCCACCCGTAGACCGCTGGTTGCCGCGCTGTGTGCGGCCGAAGATCCGCTGACAAGCGGGTGACCCGCGCAGGCTGGACGGTACGAATCGCCGGCGACCTGCCGTGCGAAACGCCCCGTGCGCTCTGCGCCGGGGCTTCTGTCGTCTGCGGCCCCGTATGGCTGGCCAGACCGATTCAGCGAATAGGACAGGAGGCCCATGGCGGACACGACCGCCCGACCCGAGGCTCGACCGGACAAGGTCGCGGCCGTCGCCCAGATGACCGCGGCTTTCCGTGACTCCTCGGCCGCACTTCTGACCGAGTATCGCGGGCTCACGATGGCGCAGATCACCACCTTGCGGCGCACGCTTGGCGGTGACACGACGTACGCCGTCGTCAAGAACACTCTGACCAAGCGGGCCGCAGCTGACGCCGGGCTCACCCTCGACGACCAGCTCTTCAGCGGACCCACCGCGATCGCCTTCGTCGGTGGCGACGCCGTCACGGCCGCCAAGGGCGTCCGCGATTTCAGCCGCACCAACCCGCTGCTGGTGATCAAGGGAGCGGTCCTCGACGGGAAGTTCTTGTCGGCTGACGAGGTGCGCAAGCTGGCCGATCTCGAGTCCCGCGAGGTGCTCCTGGCAAAGCTGGCCGGCGCAATGCTGGCCTCGCTATCCCAGGCTGCTGCCCTGTTTCAGGCTCCGCTGTCGCAAGTGGCCCGGCTCGCCGCTGCACTCGAGGAGAAGAAGGCGACGGAAGCACCGACCAGTGACCCCGCGCCGCCCGCCGCCGACCTGCCGGACCCGCCGGGCCTCCCTGACCCGCCGGAAGCCCAGCCCGCACAGAGCTGACCCATCCCACTGATGTTCCACCGCGAAAGGATCGCCCCATGGCGAAGATGAGCACTGACGAACTGCTCGAAGCATTCAAGGAAATGACGCTGATCGAGCTCTCCGAGTTCGTGAAGCAGTTCGAGGACACCTTCGGCGTCACTGCTGCCGCTCCGGTCGCGGTCGCCGCGGCCGCCGGTGGTGGCGCGGGCGGTGGCCAGGCGGATGCCCCGGAGGAGCAGGACGAGTTCGACGTCATCCTCGAGGGTCCCGGCGAGAAGAAGATCCAGGTCATCAAGGAGGTGCGCACGCTGACCAGCCTCGGTCTCAAGGAGGCCAAGGACCTCGTGGACGGTGCCCCCAAGCCGGTCTTGGAGAAGGTCACCAAGGAGGCCGCCGACAAGGCTCGGACCCAGCTCGAGGCAGCCGGCGCATCCGTCACGGTCAAGTAAGCGGCGCACTCCGCTCATCGAGGGGCGGCTCCCGGCACGTTCCCAGGAGCCGCCTCCGACATGTGCACGGCGCCGGTCTCGGCGGTCCTCCTGTGGAGCGCCCTCTTGACGGATGGCGGCCGGAGGGTCACTCTCGATCCCAGATGACCTCGGTCCTGGTCGCCTCGACAGCGGTGTGCCTAACGGCTACACTGCTAGTTTGCGTTGTCCCCCACTAATTTGCCCGCTTGACGCGGGTTGTTCGGGCTGCGCGCGTACAGGTCCGTCGCGGCGAACGAGCCCACCGTAGTAGGTCTGGAAGGACGCATCTTGGCAGTCTCCCGCTCCGCTCAGTCCACCCAAGCATCGCAAGGCACCGGTAGCAGCACCACAGACCCCAGCAAGCCGGCACTCAACCCGGGCGGCGCCCGGCGGGTGTCCTTCGCGAAAATCCGCGAGCCCCTCGAGGTTCCGAACCTCCTGGCCCTGCAAACCAACTCCTTCGACTGGCTGGTCGGCAGCGAGAGCTGGCGCAGCCGGGTAGCCGACGACCCGACCTCGTCGGCCGGGCTAGAAGACATCCTGGCCGAGATCTCACCCATCGAGGACTTCTCCGGCTCGATGTCGTTGTCGTTCTCCAACCCGCGGTTCGAAGACGTCAAGGCGCCGGTCGAGGAGTGCAAGGAGAAGGATCTCACCTACTCTGCGCCGTTGTTCGTCACCGCGGAGTTCACCAACAACACCACCGGCGAGATCAAGAGCCAGACGGTGTTCATGGGTGACTTCCCGATGATGACCCCCAAGGGCACCTTCATCATCAACGGCACCGAGCGGGTCGTCGTGTCCCAGCTCGTCCGCTCCCCGGGTGTCTACTTCGACAAGCAGCCGGACAAGACGTCGGACAAGGACGTTTCGAGCTCCAAGGTGATCCCGAGCCGGGGGGCATGGCTCGAGTTCGACGTCGACAAGCGGGACACGGTCGGCGTACGCATCGACCGCAAGCGCCGCCAGCCGGTCACCGTGCTGCTCAAGGCACTGGGCTGGAGCGAGGACCGCATCCGCGAGCACTTCGCGTGGTCGGAGTCAATCCAGGCCACCCTCGAAAAGGACCACATCGCGGGCCAGGACGAGGCGCTGCTCGACATCTACCGCAAGCTGCGCCCAGGAGAGCCGCCGACCCGCGAGAGCGCGCAGACGTTGCTCGACAACCTCTTCTTCAACCCCAAGCGCTACGACCTCGCCAAGGTCGGCCGCTACAAGGTGAACAAGAAGCTCCAGGTCAGCGAGCCGACCACCCAGGGCACCCTCACCGAGGCCGACGTGCTGGGCACGATCGAGTACGTCGTCCGCCTGCACGAGGGCCAGGATGGCTACCAGGCCGACGACATCGACCACTTCGGTAATCGTCGCCTGCGTACCGTCGGCGAGCTGATCCAGAACCAGGTGCGAGTCGGATTGTCCCGGATGGAGCGGGTCGTCCGGGAGCGGATGACGACCCAGGACGTCGAGGCGATCACGCCGCAGACCCTGATCAACATCCGGCCGGTCGTCGCCTCCATCAAGGAGTTCTTCGGCACCAGCCAGCTATCCCAGTTCATGGACCAGACAAATCCGCTGGCCGGCCTTACCCACAAGCGCCGGCTGTCGGCGCTCGGCCCCGGTGGCCTGTCCCGCGAGAGGGCCGGCTTCGAGGTCCGCGACGTGCACCCGTCGCACTACGGCCGGATGTGCCCGATCGAGACGCCGGAAGGCCCGAACATTGGCCTGATCGGGTCTTTGTCGACCTTCGCCCGGGTGAATGCGTTCGGGTTCGTTGAGACGCCGTATCGCAAGGTCACGGCCGGTCGGGTCACCGACCAGATCGACTACCTGACCGCCGACGAGGAAGACCGTCACGTCATTGCCCAGGCCAACGAGCCACTGGACGTTCAGGGCCTGTTCGTCAACGCCCGGGTGCTGGTGCGACGCAAGGGCAGCGAGGTCGATTACCTCGAGCCCGACGCCGTCGACTTCATGGACGTCTCACCGCGGCAGATGGTTTCCGTCGCGACCGCGATGATTCCCTTCCTCGAACACGACGACGCCAACCGTGCGCTGATGGGCGCCAACATGCAGCGCCAGGCGGTGCCGCTGCTGCGCAGCGAGTCCCCGCTGGTCGGCACCGGTATGGAGGCCCGCGCCGCGCAGGATGCCGGCGACGTCCTGACCGCCGAGAAGGCCGGCGTCGTCGAGGAGCTCTGCGCCGATTACATCACGGTGATGCATGACGACGGGACGCGGCGGACCTACCTGCTGCACAAGTTCCGCCGCAGCAACCAGGGCACCTGCATCAACCAGCGACCAATCGTCGCCGACGGCGACCGGGTCGTGGAGGGCCAGGTCATCGCCGATGGTCCATGCACCGACGACGGTGAGATGGCACTCGGCAAGAACCTGCTGGTCGCCTTCATGCCGTGGGAAGGCCACAACTACGAGGATGCGATCATCCTGTCGCAGCGTCTCGTCCAGGACGATGTCCTGACCTCGATCCACATCGAGGAACACGAGGTCGATGCCCGGGACACCAAGCTGGGCGCCGAGGAGATCACCCGCGACATCCCAAACGTCTCCGAAGAGGTCCTCGCCGACCTCGACGAGCGCGGCATCATCCGCATCGGTGCCGATGTCACTCCGGGCGACGTCCTGGTCGGCAAGGTCACCCCCAAGGGCGAGACCGAGCTCACTCCGGAGGAGCGGTTGCTGCGGGCGATCTTCGGCGAGAAGGCGCGCGAAGTGCGCGACACGTCGCTGAAGGTGCCGCACGGCGAGTCCGGGAAGGTCATCGGGGTCAGCGTGTTCAGCCGCGAGGAGGGTGCCGAGCTTTCGCCCGGCGTCAACGAGCTGGTCCGGGTGTATGTCGCCCAGAAGCGCAAGATCCAGGACGGCGACAAGCTGGCCGGGCGGCACGGCAACAAGGGCGTTATCGCCAAGATCCTTCCTCAGGAGGACATGCCGTTCCTCGAGGACGGCACGCCGGTCGACATCGTGCTCAACCCGCTCGGTGTTCCCGGCCGGATGAATGTCGGCCAGGTGCTGGAAACCCACCTCGGGTGGGTCGCCAAGTCGGGTTGGCAGGTCGAGGGCGAGGACGCCGACTGGAAGCAGCGCCTCACCGCGATCGGCGCGCATGAGTCTCCGGCGGACACCAACACGGCGACGCCGGTTTTCGACGGCGCACGCGAAGAGGAGATCACCGGTCTTCTCGGCTCGACACTGCCCAATCGCGACGGCGACCGGCTGGTCGCCGAGACCGGCAAGGCGCGGCTGTTCGACGGCCGCAGCGGCGATCCGTATCCTGCGCCGATCGCCGTCGGCTATATCTACATCCTGAAGTTGCTGCACCTGGTCGACGACAAGATCCACGCCCGCTCGACGGGTCCGTACTCCATGATCACCCAGCAGCCGCTGGGCGGTAAGGCGCAGTTCGGTGGTCAGCGCTTCGGTGAGATGGAGTGCTGGGCGATGCAGGCCTACGGCGCTGCCTACGCACTGCAGGAGCTGCTGACGATCAAGTCCGACGACGTCCTGGGCCGGGTCAAGGTCTATGAGGCCATCGTGAAGGGCGAGAACATTCCGGAGCCGGGTATTCCGGAGTCCTTCAAGGTGCTGCTCAAGGAGCTGCAGTCGCTGTGCCTCAACGTCGAGGTGCTGTCCAGCGACGGCGTGTCCATCGAGATGCGCGACACCGACGAAGACGTCTTCCGCGCCGCGGAGGAGCTGGGGATCGACCTGTCCCGGCGCGAGCCGTCCTCTGTGGAAGAGGTCTGAGCGCTCTGACCTTCGTTGCTACTCAACACCTGAACAACCACCCCGAGGGGATCTGAGGACATAGTGCTCGACGTCAACTTCTTCGATGAGTTGCGCATCGGCCTCGCTACCGCTGACGACATCCGCACCTGGAGTCATGGCGAGGTCAAGAAGCCTGAGACGATCAACTACCGCACGCTGAAGCCGGAAAAGGACGGGCTCTTCTGCGAGAAGATCTTCGGCCCCACCCGGGACTGGGAGTGCTACTGCGGCAAGTACAAGCGGGTCCGCTTCAAGGGCATCATCTGCGAGCGGTGCGGCGTGGAAGTCACCCGGGCAAAGGTACGCAGGGAGCGGATGGGCCACATCGAGCTGGCCGCCCCGGTCACCCACATCTGGTATTTCAAGGGTGTGCCGAGCCGACTCGGTTATCTGCTCGACCTGGCGCCCAAAGATCTTGAAAAGATCATTTACTTCGCCGCGTACCTGATTACCAGCGTCGACGCCGACGCTCGGCATCGCGACCTGCCGACCGTCGAGTCGGAGATCACCGTCGAGCGCAAGCACATCGAGGACCGGCGTGACGCCGACATCGAGGCCCGGGCGAAGAAGCTCGAGGAGGACATCGCCGAGCTCGAAGCCGAGGGTGCCAAGAGTGACGTTCGGCGCAAGGTGAAGGAGGGCGGCGAGCGCGAGATGCGCCAGCTGCGCGACCGGACCCAGCGCGAGCTCGACCGCCTGGATGAGGTGATCGACACCTTCCGCAAGCTCGACACCAAGCAATTGGTGGTCGATGAGATGCTCTACCGCGAGCTGCGTGACCGATTCGGTGAGTACTTCACCGGGGGCATGGGTGCCGAGGCATTGCAGCGGCTCCTGCAGGGCTTCGACCTCGACGCCGAGGCCGAGTCCCTGCGCGAGACCATCCGCAGCGGCAAGGGACAGCGCAAGGTTCGCGCGCTCAAGCGGCTCCGCGTTGTGGCGGCGTTCCTGAATACGACCAACAGCCCGATGGGCATGGTCCTGGACTGCGTGCCAGTGATCCCGCCGGACCTGCGTCCGATGGTGCAGCTCGACGGTGGCCGCTTCGCGACCAGCGATCTCAACGACCTGTACCGCCGGGTGATCAACCGCAACAACCGGCTCAAGCGGCTGCTGGACCTCGGCGCGCCCGAGATCATCGTGAACAACGAGAAGCGGATGCTGCAGGAAGCCGTCGACGCGTTGTTCGACAACGGCCGGCGCGGCCGGCCGGTCACCGGGCCGGGAAACCGCCCGCTGAAGTCGCTGTCGGACATGCTCAAGGGCAAGCAGGGCCGGTTCCGCCAGAACCTGCTCGGCAAGCGTGTGGACTACTCCGGCCGCTCGGTCATCGTCGTCGGCCCGCAGCTCAAGCTGCACCAGTGCGGGCTGCCCAAGCAGATGGCGCTGGAGCTCTTCAAGCCGTTCGTCATGAAGCGGCTGGTCGATCTCAACCATGCGCAGAACATCAAGAGCGCCAAGCGCATGGTCGAGCGGGCCCGCCCGGTCGTCTGGGATGTGCTCGAGGAGGTCATCACCGAGCACCCGGTGCTGCTCAACCGGGCACCGACGCTGCACCGGCTGGGCATCCAGGCCTTCGAGCCGCAGTTGGTCGAGGGCAAGGCCATCCAGATCCACCCGCTCGTGTGCACGGCATTCAATGCCGACTTCGACGGCGACCAGATGGCGGTGCACCTGCCGCTGTCGGCCGAGGCGCAGGCCGAGGCCCGGATCCTCATGCTGTCGAGCAACAACATCCTCTCGCCGGCATCCGGTCGCCCGATCACGTCGCCTACCCAGGACATGGTGCTGGGCATCTACCACCTGACGGCTCTGCAGGTGGGTGGCGCAGGCGAGGGCCGGGTCTACTCGGCCCCGGCCGAGGCGACCATGTCCTACGACAACCGCGAGCTGTCCATGCAGGCGAAGGTACGGGTGCGCCTCGATGACGTGCCCGCCGTCGACAACGGTGACAGCAGCTGGGCCGCTCCGCAGGACTGGACGCCGGGAACGCCGCTGATCGTGGAGACCACGCTGGGCCGGGTGCTTTTCAACGAGGCACTTCCCGAGGACTACCGGTTCGTCAACTACGAGGTCCGCAAGCCGCAGCTGTCGGAGATCGTCAACGACCTGGCTGAGCGCTACCCCAAGGTGCAGGTCGCGGCGACGCTCGATGCGCTCAAGGCGGCCGGTTTCTACTGGGCCACCCGGGCCGGGGTGACCATCTCGATCTCCGATGTGGTGACCCCGCCGAACAAGCAGATCATCCTCGACCGCTACGAGAAGGATGCCGACAAGATCGAGAAGCAGTATCAGCGGGGCGTCATCACCGACGAGGAGCGCCGTCAGGAGCTCATCGAGATCTGGACCAAGGCCACGGCCGAGGTGGCCAAGGCGATGGAGGCCAACTTCCCGCCGACCAACCCGGTCTGGATGATGGTCAATTCCGGTGCCCGGGGCAACATGATGCAGGTCCGGCAGATTGCCGGGATGCGCGGGCTGGTCGCCAACCCCAAGGGCGAGATCATTCCCCGGCCGATCAAGACCAACTTCCGCGAGGGCCTGACCGTGCTGGAGTACTTCATCTCCACCCACGGTGCCCGCAAGGGGTTGGCCGACACCGCGCTGCGGACGGCCGACTCCGGTTACCTCACCCGGCGGCTGGTCGATGTCTCGCAGGACGTCATCATCCGCGAGGAGGACTGCGGCACGTCGCGAGGCGAGCTGGTCCACATTGCACAGGAGCGGCCCGACGGCACGCTGGCGTTGCGTGACTACGCCGACTCGAGTGTCTACGCCCGTACCCTTGCCGCCGTTCCCAAGACCCGGCAGGGCACGGAGGTTCCCGAGATCCCCGCGGGCAGCGACCTCGGCGATGTGCTCATCGGCCAGCTGGTCGCCTCGGACGTACTCGAGGTGCGGCTGCGCTCGGTGCTCACCTGCGACTCGCGGGTCGGGGTATGTGCCGCCTGCTACGGCCGGTCGCTGGCTACGGGTAAAACGGTGGACGTCGGTGAGGCGGTCGGCATCATCGCCGCCCAGTCCATCGGTGAGCCCGGCACTCAGCTGACCATGCGAACCTTCCACACCGGCGGTGTCGCTGGTGAGGACATCACGCACGGGCTGCCTCGGGTGGTCGAGCTGTTCGAGGCCCGGGTGCCCAAGGGCAAGGCGCCGATCACCGAGGTGACCGGCCGGGTCTCGATCGAGGACAGCGACAAGGGTCGCAAGATCACTGTCACCCCCGATGACGGCAGTGAGCCGATCGCGTACGAGAAGATTAGCCGGCGCGCGCGGCTGCGGGTGGCCGACGGCGGCTCGGTCAGCGTGGGTCAGCAGCTGACCGACGGTGCGATCGACCCGCACGACGTGCTGCGTGTCCTCGGTCCTCGCGAGGTGCAGCGACACCTCGTCCGCGAGGTGCAGGAGGTCTACCGCAGTCAAGGTGTGTCGATCCACGACAAGCACATCGAGGTGATCATCCGCCAGATGCTCAAGCGGGTGACCATCATCGATTCGGGATCGACGGACTTCCTCCCCGGCGCGCTCGTCGAGCGGGCACTGTTCGAGGTGGAGAACCGCCGGGTGGTGGCCGAGGGCTCGGAGCCGGCCTCCGGCCGGCCGGTGCTGATGGGGATCACCAAGGCGTCGCTGGCCACCGAGTCGTGGCTGTCGGCGGCCTCCTTCCAGGAGACCACCCGGGTGCTCACCGATGCGGCGATCCAGGCCAAGAGCGACTCGCTGTTGGGGCTGAAGGAAAACGTCATTATCGGCAAGCTCATCCCGGCCGGGACCGGCATCAGCCGCTACCGCAACATCCGGGTGGAGCCGACCGAGGAGGCGCGGGCGCAGGTGTACTCGATGAGCGGGTACGACGACCCGGACTACGTCTTCGGCAGCGGCAGTGGGCAGGCAGTGCCGCTCGATGAGTACGACTACGGCCGCTTCAGCGACCGGTAGATACGTCCCGCCATTGCCAGTTACCGGACAGGGGCGCCCGCTTGCTGCGGCCGCCCCTGTCTTCGGTTCCAGCATCCGCCGCCGATGGGGTGATTGTGGCGAGATGCCGGCTGACACGCCGGTGAGTTGAGGCACTGTTGAGTCGGCGCTCGGGCGTCATGCGTGCGAGCGGGTTTGATGGAGGGACATACATGAGCGAGTCCGGGGACCGGTCGATTGACCACGGAGGGCCAGCTGACCCGACTGGTGGCGCCACGGCGTTCGACCCGACCCGCGATCCATGGGCGCGGCCACCGGAGCCGCCAGCCGGCCGGAGCGCTCCATCGGCCGGGTCGCCTGTTGCCTTGCCGGCGTTCGGCTCAGCTACTCCGGAGGGGGTGTCGAGCTATGAGCCGCCGACGTATTCCGATCCGGCACCACCGACCGGCGAACACTTCACCCAGGGCCAACCGCCGTATGGCCAACCTCAGTACGACCAACCTCAGTACGGCCAACCTCAGTACGGCCAACCTCAGTACGGCCAGCCGCCGCACGGGGCCTACAACCATGCTGGCGGTTACCCAAGCGGCGTTCCTCAGACCTCCGGCAAGGCAACGACGGTGCTTGTGCTGGGCATCGCCAGCATGGTGCTCCTCGTTCTATACGGCATCGGCATCGTTCCGGCGGTTATTTCGCTGGTGATGTCGAGTGGTGCCAAGCGCGAGATTGCCGGCTCCGGCGGGCGCCTGAGTGGACTGGGCATGGTCGCCGCGGGTCGGGTCATGAGCTGGATCACTGTGGGTCTGTTCGTCATCCTGGCCGTTGTCGTACTTGTCGTGGTCGCCAGTATCAACAGGAGCGGCACTTCCTACAGCGGCTATTAGAACGGTGTGCTCGGCCGGAGCGGACCTTCACTCATCCGGCTTTGACCTTCCAGGCCCGGGTCGGTTACCCTTGGCTGTCGTGCCCGGCCGAGCCGGGGAGTCTGCGCGCGTTTGGCGCAGACGGCGGCACATGAGCCCTCGCGCCTCCATTGGTGAACCTCGCCCGGGTAACACGCCCGACCGCGGGGGCCGGGGGTGCAGGCCAACCGAAGCAGATGCTCGATCCGAGAGAAGACGGAGACGCGGTGCCTACGATTCAGCAGCTGGTCCGCAAGGGCCGGGAGGACAAGGTCGAAAAGACCAAGACGCCCGCACTCAAAGGCAGTCCGCAGCGTCGGGGTGTCTGCACCCGCGTCTACACCACGACGCCCAAGAAGCCGAACTCCGCGCTTCGCAAGGTCGCGCGGGTGCGCCTGACCAGCGGAGTCGAGGTCACTGCTTACATCCCGGGTGTCGGACACAACCTGCAGGAGCACTCGATCGTGCTCGTACGTGGTGGCCGGGTCAAAGACCTTCCTGGTGTGCGTTACAAGATCATTCGCGGCTCGCTGGACACGCAAGGGGTCCGTAACCGCAAGCAGTCCCGCAGTCGCTACGGCGCCAAGAAGGAGAAGAGCTAATGCCTCGCAAGGGCCCGCCTCCGCGGCACGCCGTCGTTGTAGACCCGGTCTACGGCTCTCCCCTGGTGACCAGCCTGATCAACAAGGTCCTGCGGGCCGGCAAGCGGTCAACAGCCGAGCGCATCGTCTACGGCGCCCTGGAGGGTTGCCGGGACAAGTCGGGCACCGACCCGGTCATCACGCTCAAGCGAGCACTTGACAACGTCAAGCCGACGCTCGAGGTCAAGAGCCGCCGAGTCGGCGGTGCGACCTACCAGGTGCCGATCGAGGTGAAGCCACCCCGCCAGACGACGTTGGCCCTGCGCTGGCTGGTTACCTACAGCCAGGGTCGTCGTGAGAAGACGATGACCGAACGGTTGATGAACGAGCTGCTCGATGCGAGCAACGGCCTCGGGGCGGCCGTCAAGCGCCGCGAGGACACCCACAAGATGGCGGAGTCCAACAAGGCCTTCGCGCACTACCGCTGGTAACGAACGAACGATACAGAGAAGAGACGACACCGAAGTGATTTCCGTCCCAGACGATCTGCGCCACACCCGGAACATCGGGATCATGGCCCATATCGACGCGGGCAAGACCACGACGACCGAGCGAATCCTGTACTACACCGGAATCAACTACAAGATCGGTGAAGTACACGACGGCGCCGCGACGATGGACTGGATGCCGCAGGAGCAGGAACGCGGCATCACGATCACCTCTGCCGCGACCAAGACCGAGTGGCGCGACCACACCATCAACATCATCGACACCCCCGGCCACGTCGACTTCACCGTCGAGGTGGAGCGCTCACTACGGGTGCTCGACGGCGCGGTGGCAGTCTATGACGCGGTCGCCGGCGTGGAGCCGCAGACCGAGAATGTCTGGCGGCAGGCGGACAAATACGCCGTGCCGCGGATGTGCTTCGTCAACAAGATGGACCGTACGGGCGCTAATTACTTCCGCACCATCGAGATGATCGTCGAGCGGCTCAACGCCGTCCCGCTCGTGCTGCAACTGCCGTGGGGTGCCGAGGCCGACTTCATCGGCATCCTCGACCTGATCACGATGAAGGCGCTGCGCTGGGAGAGCGAGGACAAGGGCGCGTCGTACGAGACCGTCGAGATCCCCAACAATTTGCGCGCCGAGGCCGCCGAGTGGCGCCACAAGCTGGTCGAGACGTTGGCCGAGGCCGACGACGAGATCATGGAGGGCTACCTCGAGCGGGAGGCAGAGCTCACCGAAGCCGAGCTGCGCGCCGGCATCCGGCGGGCCACCATCGCCAGCAAGCTCACGCCGGTGCTGTGCGGCTCGGCATTCAAGAACAAGGGTGTGCAGCCGATGCTGGACGCCGTTGTCGACTACCTGCCCAGCCCGCTCGACATCGAGGCGATCCACGGCACGGCGCTCGACGGCGAGACCGAGGTCATCCGTCATGCCGATGAGAGCGAGCCTTTCTCGGCGCTGGCGTTCAAGATCCAGACCGACCAGCATCTCGGCAAGCTGACGTATATCCGGGTCTACTCCGGCCGCCTCACAACGAGCTCCGCGGTGCTCAACAGCACCAAGGACCGTAAGGAGCGGATCGGCAAGATCTACCAGATGCACGCCAACAAGCGCGAGGAGCGCGACTCGACCGGTGCCGGCCAGATCGTCGCGGTGGTGGGACTGAAGCAGACCACCACCGGCGACACATTGTGCGACCCCAACGACCCGGTGATTCTCGAGTCGATGACCTTCCCGGCCCCGGTCATCCACGTGGCGATCGAGCCCAAGACCAAGGGTGACCAGGAAAAGCTCGGCACCGCGATCCAGAAGCTCGCCGAAGAGGACCCGACGTTCCAGGTCCGCAACGACGAGGAGACCGGCCAGACCATCATCGCCGGAATGGGGGAATTGCATCTCGACGTGCTGGTCGACCGGATGCGGCGCGAGTTCAAGGTCGAGGCCAATGTCGGCAAGCCGCAGGTGGCCTATCGGGAGACGATCCGCAAGACGGTCGAGCGCCACGACTACACCCACAAGAAGCAGACGGGTGGTTCGGGTCAGTTCGCCAAGGTGCAGATCGCGCTGGCTCCACTCGGCCTTGATTCCGATGCGACGTATGAGTTCGAGAACAAGGTCAGTGGCGGTCGGATTCCGCGCGAATACATCCCCTCGGTGGATGCCGGCGCGCAGGACGCCATGCAGTACGGCGTGTTGGCCGGCTATCCGCTGGTGGGCATCAAAGTGACGCTGCTGGACGGCCAGTACCACGAGGTCGACTCTTCCGAGATGGCGTTCAAGATTGCCGGGTCGATGGCCTTCAAGGAGGCCGCCCGCAAGGCTGACCCGGTCATCCTGGAGCCGATGATGGCGGTGGAAGTGGTCACCCCGGAGGCCAACATGGGGGACGTCATCGGCGACCTCAACTCCCGTCGCGGCACCATCCAGGCAATGGAAGAGCGCGGCGGAGCCCGTGTCGTGCGGGCATTGGTGCCGCTCTCGGAGATGTTCGGTTACGTCGGCGACCTTCGGTCGAAGACCCAGGGCCGGGCGAGCTACAGCATGTTGTTCGACTCCTACGCTGAGGTCCCGCAGAGTGTCGCCAAGGAGATCATCGCGAAGGCGACGGGCGAGTGAGCACCGCAGCGAAGCGAGGAGCGGAGCGAGCCCGGAGCCGAGCAGCAGGTATCGCGAAGGCGACGGGCGAGTGAGCACCGCAGCGAAGCGAGGAGCGGAGCGAGCCCGGAGCACCGCAGCACGGTAGTTGTCAGTCCAGACGTCGTACGGCGTACATCAAGCCCAGTCCTAAGGAGAAGCAAGTGGCGAAGGCGAAGTTCGAGCGGACCAAGCCGCACGTCAACATCGGCACGATCGGTCACATCGACCACGGCAAGACCACCTTGACCGCGGCGATCACGAAGGTCCTGCATGACGCCCATCCGGACCTGAACCCGTTCACGCCGTTCGACCAGATCGACAAGGCTCCGGAGGAGCGGCAGCGCGGCATCACCATTTCCATCGCGCACGTCGAATACCAGACGGACAAGCGGCACTATGCCCATGTCGACTGCCCCGGTCACGCCGACTACATCAAGAACATGATCACCGGTGCGGCCCAGATGGACGGCGCAATCCTGGTGGTGGCAGCTACGGACGGCCCGATGCCGCAGACCCGCGAGCATGTGCTGCTGGCGCGCCAGGTCGGCGTCCCCTACATCGTGGTGGCGCTGAACAAGGCCGACATGGTCGACGACGAGGAGATCCTCGAGCTCGTCGAGCTGGAGGTGCGCGAGCTGCTGTCCAACCAGGAATACCCGGGTGACGACGTGCCGATCGTGCGGGTCTCCGCTCTCAAGGCCCTCGAGGGCGACGCCGAGTGGGGCGCCAAGCTGCTCGAGCTGATGGACGCGGTCGATGATTCGATCCCCGAGCCGGTCCGCGACATCGAGAAGGCATTCCTCATGCCCGTCGAGGACGTTTTCACGATCACCGGACGCGGCACGGTTGTCACCGGCCGGGTGGAGCGCGGCATCGTCAACGTCAACGAGACCGTCGAGATCGTCGGCATCAAGGAGAAGTCGATGTCCACGACGGTGACCGGTGTCGAGATGTTCCGCAAGCTGCTCGACCAGGGCCGCGCCGGTGACAACGTCGGCCTGCTGCTGCGGGGCATCAAGCGCGAGGAGGTCGAGCGCGGCCAGGTCGTCTGCAAGCCGGGCTCCATCACCCCGCACACCGAGTTCGAGGCGCAGGTCTACATCCTGTCCAAGGACGAGGGTGGCCGGCACACGCCGTTCTTCAACAACTATCGGCCGCAGTTCTACTTCCGCACCACCGACGTGACCGGCGTTGTGACCCTCCCCGAGGGCACCGAGATGGTCATGCCGGGAGACAACACCGAGATGAGCGTCGCCCTTATTCAGCCGATCGCGATGGAGGAAGGCCTGCGTTTCGCTATCCGAGAGGGTGGCCGCACCGTAGGCGCCGGTCGAGTGACCAAGATCAACAAGTAGCTCGAGACGACTGCGGCGGCCGATCCGGCCGCCGCAGCCGTGCAGGGCCCCGGACGTGCGGCGTTATTTCTAGTGACAAGGACAACTCATGGCGGGACAGAAGATCCGCATTCGGCTCAAGGCCTACGACCATGAGGTCATCGACAGCTCGGCACGCAAGATTGTCGACACGGTGACCCGGACTGGTGCGCAGGTGGCTGGCCCGGTGCCGTTGCCGACCGAAAAGAACGTGTACTGCGTGATCCGCTCCCCGCACAAGTACAAGGACTCCCGCGAGCACTTCGAGATGCGTACGCACAAGCGCCTGATCGACATCCTCGATCCCACCCCGAAGACGGTGGACGCGCTGATGCGGCTGGACCTGCCCGCCGGCGTCGACATCGCCATCAAGCTGTAGAGGTATTCCGACCATGACTGAGCCCGCGACAGGAACGCAGATCAAGGGAGTGCTGGGCGAGAAGCTCGGCATGACCCAGGTCTTCGACGAGTCCAACCGCATCGTGCCGGTGACCGTGGTCAAGGCCGGTCCGTGCGTGGTCACCCAGGTCCGCACGCCGGACAAGGACGGCTACTCGGCCGTGCAGATGGCCTTCGGTGCGATCGACCCCCGCCGGGTCACCAAGCCGCTGGCCGGCCACTTCGGCAAGGCTGGCGTGACCCCACGCCGCCACGTGATCGAGATCCGCACGCCGGACGCCGCCGATTACACCCTGGGCCAGGAGATCGGCGCCGACGTGTTCGCCGCCGGCGCCATCGTCGACGTGATGGGCACCAGCAAGGGGAAGGGGACGGCCGGTGTCATGAAGCGGCACGGCTTCCACGGACTGGGTGCTGGACACGGCACCCAGCGCAAGCACCGATCGCCGGGCTCTATCGGCGCCTGCGCCACCCCGTCCCGCGTGTTCAAGGGCATGAAGATGGCCGGCCGGATGGGCAACGTCCGCACGACGACGCAAAACCTGCGCGTCCATGCCGTCGACTCCGACGCCGGACTGCTGCTCATCAAGGGCGCCATCCCGGGTGCCAAGGGCAGTTTGATCCTCGTCCGCACGGCCGCCAAGGGCGGCGCGGACAAAGCAGTGAAGGGTGCTCTCTGACATGACCACGCTCGAGGTGCTCAGCCCGGACGGTTCGTCGTCCGGCACGGTCGAGCTGCCCGCCGACGTCTTCGACGCGCCGGTCAATGTGCCGCTGCTGCACCAGGTCGTCGTTGCTCAGCTGGCGGCGGCCCGGCAGAGCACGGCATCGGCCAAGACGCGTGGCGAGGTCAGTGGCGGTGGCGCCAAGCCGTACCGGCAGAAGGGCACCGGCCGGGCCCGCCAGGGCTCGACGCGTGCGCCGCAGTTTGCCGGAGGTGGCGTCGTCCACGGCCCGGTGCCCCGTAACTATGCACAGCGAACGCCCAAGAAGATGAAGGCGGCCGCCCTGCGCAGTGCGCTGTCGGACCGGGCTCGTGACGCACGGGTGCACGTGCTTTCCGGGCTGGTCCAGGGAGACGTGCCGTCCACTAAATCGGTGGTCAGCGCCGTGCGCTCGATCACCCAGGCCCGCCACGTATTGGTGGTGGTCGACCGGGCCGACGCTTTGGCGTGGAAAAGCTTGCGCAACGTGTCAGCGGTTCATGCCATCGCCCCCGACCAGCTCAACACCTACGACGTACTCGTGAGCGACGACGTCATCTTCACCCGGCAGGCACTTGAGACCTTTCTGGCCGGCCCGGCGCGCGGTCGTTCGGTAAAGGCTGTCGCGACCAGTGATGAGGTGAGCGCTGACCCGGCGACCGATCAGGGCGTGACCGCACCCGCCGGCGCCGGACTTACCGACGGCGAGATGGCCGCCGAGGTGGCCGGTCAGACGGGCTCCGACCTCGCGGTGGAGGAGTTCTTCGAGCGGGAGTCCGACGGCGTGGTGACCGAAACTGAAGCGGCCCGAGCGAATGCCGATGAGCTCACCGGAGACACTGCCGATGCCGGCACCGAGGATGAGGAGGCCGCCAAGTGAACTCCGACGCACGCGACGTGCTGTTGCAGCCGGTCATCTCGGAGAAGAGCTACGGCCTTCTCGACGCCAATAAGTACACGTTCCTGGTCCGGCCCGACGCCAACAAGACCCAGATCAAGATCGCCGTACAGCAGGCGTTCAACGTGAAGGTGCTCAGCGTCAACACGCTCAACCGGGCTGGCAAGCGCAAGCGCACCCGGACCGGCTTCGGCCACCGTAACGACACCAAGCGGGCCGTCGTCAGCCTGGCCGCTGGCGACCGCATCGAGATATTCGGCGGCCCGGTCACCTGACCGCGCCGGCATAACAGGGCAACTTTTACTACAGCCTGACGGGACGAGACAGACCATGGGTATCCGCAAGTACAAGCCGACGACACCGGGGCGCCGCGGCTCCAGCGTCGCCGACTTCGTCGAGGTCACCCGCGACCAGCCGGAGAAGTCACTGGTCCGGCCGCTGCATTCAAGGGGCGGCCGTAACGTCCATGGCCGGGTGACCGTGCGACACCAGGGTGGTGGTCACAAGCGGGCCTACCGACTCATTGACTTCCGTCGCGCTGACAAGGACGGCGTGCCGGCCAAGGTCGCCCACATCGAGTACGACCCCAACCGCACGGCCCGGATCGCGCTGCTGCACTACGCCGATGGCGAGAAGCGCTACATCCTGGCGCCGCAGCGCCTCGCCCAGGGCGCCACCGTGGAGTGTGGCGCGGCGGCCGACATCAAGCCGGGTAACAACCTGCCGATGCGCAACATCCCGGTCGGCACGGTGATCCACGCCATCGAGCTGCGCCCGGGCGGCGGGGCAAAGATTGCCCGCTCGGCCGGTACGAGCGTCCAGCTGGTCGCCAAGGACGGGCCGTATGCGCAACTGCGGATGCCCTCCGGTGAAATCCGCAATGTCGACGTCCGTTGCCGGGCGACCATAGGAGAGGTCGGCAACGCCGAGCAGTCGAACATCAACTGGGGCAAGGCCGGCCGGATGCGCTGGAAGGGCAAGCGTCCGACCGTCCGAGGTGTGGCCATGAACCCGGTCGACCACCCGCATGGTGGTGGTGAGGGAAAGACCTCCGGCGGTCGGCACCCGGTCAACCCGAAGGGCAAGCCCGAGGGCCGGACACGTCGCCACAAGGCCAGCGACGCCATGATCGTCCGCCGGCGCCGAACCAATAAGAAGCGTTGAGGTAACCGGATATGCCGCGCAGTCTGAAAAAGGGCCCGTTTGTCGACGACCACCTGCTCAAGAAGGTGGACGTTCAGAACGACAAGGGCACCAAAAGCGTGATCAAGACGTGGTCACGGCGCTCGACGATCATTCCCGACATGCTCGGGCACACGATTGCAGTGCATGACGGACGCAAGCACATTCCAGTGTTCGTCACCGAGGCGATGGTGGGCCACAAGCTTGGCGAGTTCGCTCCGACGCGGACTTTCCGCGGTCACATCAGAGACGATCGGAGGGCTCGCCGTGCCTGACGACACGATCGACCAGCCCGCAGCCCAGGCAAAGGCGCGCTACGTTCGGGTGACGCCGATGAAGGCGCGCCGGGTCATCGACTTGATCCGCGGCCGGCGTGCCGAGGAGGCGCTGGCGATCCTGCAGTTTGCTCCGCAGTCGGCGAGTGAGCCGGTCCGCAAGGTGCTGGCCAGTGCCGTCGCCAACGCCGAGAACAACGAGCGGCTTGACCGCGGCGATCTCGTCGTGACCGAGGCATTCGTCGACGAGGGTCCGACGCTCAAGCGATTCCGGCCGCGCGCGCAGGGCCGGGCGTACCGGATCCGTAAGCGCACCAGCCACATCACCGTCGTGGTCAGCTCGGTGCCCCAGCGGCCAACAGCAGGAGCGACCAAATCGGCCGCGAAGACTGGAAACAGGAGGGCCCGCTAGTGGGTCAGAAAGTCAATCCCCACGGGTTCCGCCTCGGCATCACCACCGAGTGGAAGTCGCGGTGGTACGCCGAGAAGCTCTATAAGGACTACGTGAAGGAAGATGTAGCCATCCGCCGGCTGATGTCGAAGGGCATGGAGCGGGCGGGAATCTCACGGGTCGACATCGAGCGCACCGTCGACCGCGTCCGGGTCGACATCCACACGGCCCGGCCGGGCATCGTCATCGGCCGTCGTGGCGCCGAAGCCGACCGGATCCGCGGCGATCTCGAGAAGCTGACCAGCAAGCAGGTGCAGCTCAACATTCTCGAGGTCAAGAGCCCCGAATCTGATGCTCAGCTGGTCGCCCAGGGTGTGGCCGAGCAGCTGTCGTCACGCGTGTCCTTTCGGCGGGCAATGCGTAAGGCCATGCAGTCGGCGATGAAAAGCCCGGGAGTCAAGGGCATCCGGGTGCAGTGCTCGGGCCGTCTTGGCGGGGCAGAGATGTCGCGGTCGGAGTTCTACCGCGAAGGACGGGTGCCCCTGCACACCCTGCGCGCGAATATCGACTACGGCATGTACGAGGCGCGTACCACGTTCGGCCGGATCGGCGTCAAGGTCTGGATCTACAAGGGCGACGTCGTGCAGTCCCGGGTCGAGCGCGAAGCGGCCGAGGCCGCCTTGCGCCAAGCGCGGCGGGAGCGGCCGGTCCGCCCGCGCCGGTCCGGATCGAGTGGCACGACCCCGTCGGGGACCGAGGCGGGTCGCGCAGCGGCGGCAACGCCGCCCAGTAGTTCGACGGCCGAGCAGGCGGATCCGGTGCTGACAGCGCCGGTCGTCGAGGTGGCCGACGTTGATCGGGCTGCTGTGCAGGAGCTGATCACCGAGGAGCCCACCACCGATTCCTCCACCGACTCCCCGACGGAGGGCTGAGGGCATGCTCATTCCTCGCCGGGTCAAGCACCGCAAGCAGCACCATCCGAGCCGGACTGGTGCGGCCAAGGGCGGCACCCGGGTGACTTTCGGTGAGTTCGGCATCCAGGCACTGGAGTCGGCCTACGTCACCAACCGCCAGATCGAGTCCGCCCGGATCGCGATGACCCGCCACATCAAGCGTGGCGGCAAGGTGTGGATCAACATCTACCCGGACCGTCCACTGACCAAGAAGCCGGCCGAGACGCGGATGGGTTCGGGCAAGGGATCGCCGGAGTGGTGGATCGCCAACGTCAAGCCGGGTCGGGTCATGTTCGAGTTGGCCGGGGTTCCCGAGTCGATCGCGCAGGAAGCCATGCGTCGGGCAATGCACAAGTTGCCGATGAAGTGCAAGTTCGTCCGTCGGGAGGTGGGTGAGTGATGGCAAGCGTCGCCAACAAGCAGGCCCGTGACCTTCGCGAGCTCGACGACGACGAGATCCAGACCCGGCTCCGCGAGTCGAAGGAAGAGTTGTTCAATCTCCGCTTCCAGGTGGCTACCGGCCAGCTCGACAACAATGCCCGACTGCGCACGGTGCGCCGCGATATCGGGCGCATCTACACGGTGATGCGCGAACGCGAGCTCGGCTTGGCCGTGGCGCCGGGCGAGGCAACGCATGAGTGAAAGTGAGCAAACTGTGACAAGCGCAGCGCAGACGCAGCCCGCACTTGACCGGGGTTACCGCAAGACCCGGGAAGGCCTCGTCGTCAGCGACAAGATGGACAAGACCGTCGTCGTCGTCGTCGAAGACCGGGTCAAGCACCCGCTGTACGGCAAGGTGCTGCGCCGCAGCAGCCGGCTCAAGGCACACGACGAAGCCAACGCCGCGGGCCTGGGTGACCGGGTCCGTTTGATGGAGACCCGGCCCCTTTCGGCCACCAAGCGCTGGCGTGTCGTGGAAATTGTGGAGCGCGCGAAGTGATCCAGCAAGAATCCCGGCTGCGGGTGGCCGACAACACCGGTGCACGGGAGATCCTGTGCATCCGCGTGCTCGGCGGCTCCGGCCGGCGTTACGCCGGCATCGGTGACATCATCGTCGGCACCGTGAAGGACGCCATCCCAGGGGCTGGCGTCAAGCGCGGTGACGTCGTCAAGGCCGTCGTCGTGCGGACGGTGAAGGAGAAGCGGCGTCCGGACGGCTCCTACATCCGTTTCGACGAGAACGCTGCCGTGCTCATCCGCGATGGTGGTGACCCTCGCGGCACCCGCATCTTCGGACCGGTAGGCCGCGAGCTGCGCGACAAACGGTTCATGAAGATCATTTCTCTGGCACCGGAGGTGCTCTAGCTCATGCCTCCCAAGCAAGGCTCGATGAAAGTCAGGAAGGGCGACACCGTCCTTGTGATCAGTGGCTCGTACGTCGGGCAGAAGGGTCAGGTCATTGCGGCCTATCCAGACACCCGCAAGATCCTGGTCGAAGGTGTCAACCGGATCAAGAAGCACACCAAGGTCAGCCAGACCCAGCGCGGTACCCAGACCGGCGGGATCGTCACCCAGGAGGCACCGATCCACGTCAGCAAGGTGATGGTCCTTGACAGCGAGGGCAACGCCACCCGGGTGGGGAGCCGCAAGGACGAAAACGGGCGCAGCGTCCGGGTGTCCCGCCGCAACGGTAAGGACATCTGATGAGTGCACCCACGACCGATAAGCCGATTCCGCGGCTCAAGGAGCGCTACCGCGCCGAGATCCTGCCCGCCCTGCGCGAGCAGTTCTCCTACGGCAACGTCATGCAGGTGCCCGGCGTCGTCAAGGTCGTCGTCAACATGGGCGTCGGCGAGGCGGCCCGTGACGCGAAGCTGATGGATGGTGCGGTCCGCGACCTCACCGCCATCACCGGGCAGAAGCCCCTGGTGCAGAAGGCACGCAAATCGATCGCCCAGTTCAAGCTGCGTGAGGGCATGCCGATCGGCGCCAAGGTGACACTGCGCGGAGACCGGATGTGGGAGTTCCTCGACCGGCTGCTGTCGATCGCCCTGCCCCGCATTCGTGACTTTCGTGGGTTGTCCCCCAAGCAGTTCGACGGGTCGGGCAACTACACGTTCGGCCTGAACGAGCAGTCGATGTTCCACGAGATCGACGTCGACAGGATCGATCGCCAGCGCGGCATGGACATCACCGTCGTGACCACCGCGACCAACGACGAGGAAGGCCAGGCGCTGCTGCGGCACCTGGGCTTTCCCTTCCGGGAGAACTGAGCTCGATGGCAAAGACAGCGCTCGTCAACAAAGCCAATGCCAAGCCGAAGTTCAAGGTGCGTGGTTACACGCGCTGCCAGCGCTGCGGCCGTCCGCGTGCGGTCTACCGCGCGTTCGGGCTCTGCCGTATCTGTTTCCGCGAGATGGCGCACGCCGGCGAGCTGCCCGGCATCACCAAGTCCAGCTGGTGATCACCTATCCCTTCGTTGCAGGCCCGTACGCGGGAACCGTGACGAGAAAGGCACCGCCCTCATGACCATGACCGACCCCATCGCAGACATGCTGACCCGCCTGCGCAACGCCAACTCGGCCTATCACGACCGGGTGCTGATGCCACATTCCAAGCTCAAGACGCATATCGCCGAGATCCTTGCGCGTGAGGGTTACATCGCCGGTTGGTCCGTCGAGGATGCGCCGGAAGGAGCGGTCGGCCAGGTGCTGGTTCTCGACCTCAAGTACGGACCCAACCGGGAGCGCAGCATCGCCGGCGTCAAGCGGATCTCCAAGCCGGGCCTGCGTGTCTACGCCAAGGCCGGCGGCTTGCCCCGGGTGCTCGGTGGGCTCGGCGTGGCGATCCTGTCGACATCGACCGGCCTGCTTACCGACAAGCAGGCTGCGCAACGGAAGGTAGGCGGGGAAGTTCTCGCCTACGTCTGGTAGGAGGAGCAAACATGTCACGCATTGGACGCCTGCCCATTCCCGTGCCGACCGGTGTCGACGTCGCCATCGATGGCCGCCGGGTCGTGGTGAAGGGTCCCAAGGGCGAGCTCACTCACACGGTGGCCGAGCCGATCAGCATCGACAAGGGCGACGACGGTGCCCTGTTGCTGACCCGGCCTGACGATGAGCGGGAGAGCCGGGCCCTGCACGGCCTGTCCCGCACGCTGGTCAGCAACATGGTGGTCGGGGTCACCGACGGCTACGTCAAGAACCTCGAGATCGTCGGCACCGGCTACCGCGTACAGGCCCGGGGCGGCGATCTGGAGTTCGCCCTCGGCTTCAGCCATCCGGTGCCGGTCCGCGCACCAGACGGGATCAGCTTCGAGGTGCAGACACCCACGCGGTTCTCCGTACGCGGGATCGACAAGCAGAAAGTCGGCGAGGTGGCCGCCAACATCCGCAAGCTGCGCAAACCCGACCCGTACAAGGGCAAAGGTGTGCGTTACTCCGGTGAGGTCATCCGCCGCAAGGCCGGAAAGGCAGGCAAGTGATGGCGGCAACGTTGCTGCGCAAGTCGCCCAAGGGCGGGGCCGGTGCCGCGCGGCGCACAGCGCGGACGCGCCGGCATTTCCGGCTGCGCAAAAAGATCAGTGGTACGTCGGTGCGGCCGCGACTGGTCGTGACCCGGTCGGCGCGCCACATCTATGCCCAGGTGGTCGACGACCTCGCCGGCCACACGGTCGCCTCGGCCTCTACGCTGGATGTCTCGATCCGCGGCACGAGCGGTGGGGAAAAGATGGCCGGCGACAAAACGGCGAGGGCCCGCCGGGTCGGCGAACTGCTCGCGGCCCGCGCGCAACAGGCCGGCGTAAGCGCCGTGGTTTTCGACCGGGGTGGCAACAGCTACCACGGCCGGGTCGCGGCGCTGGCGCAGGCCTGCCGCGAGGCGGGGCTGCAGTTCTGATGAGAGTTCGAATCAACCGAAAGGACGCCTGATGCCAGGACCACAGCGCCGAGGCGGAGGAACGGGCGGCACCGATCGCCGCGACCGCCAGGGCGGTGGCCGCGGCGGAGCGGCCGAGAAGACCCCGCAACTCGAGCGGGTCGTCGCGATCAACCGGGTAGCCAAGGTCGTCAAGGGCGGCCGCCGCTTCAGTTTCACGGCCCTCGTCGTCGTGGGTGACGGCGATGGCAGCGTCGGCGTCGGCTACGGCAAGGCAAAGGAGGTTCCGGCCGCCATCGCGAAGGGTGTCGAGGAGGCCAAGAAGCACTTCTTCAAGGTGCCGCGGATCGCCGCGACGATCCCCCACCGGGTGCAGGGGGAGAAGGCGGCCGGCGTGGTCCTGCTCATGCCGGCCAGCCCCGGCACCGGCGTCATTGCCGGCGGACCGGTCCGCGCCGTGCTGGAATGCGCGGGGATCAACGACGTATTGTCCAAGAGTCTGGGCTCGTCCAACCCAATCAACATCGTCCACGCCACGGTGGCGGCGCTGCGCGGGTTGTCACGCCCCGAGGAGGTTGCCGCTCGACGCGGTCTCCCGCTCGAGGACGTCGCTCCGGCTGCCATGCTGCGGGCGCGAGCCGGAGTAGTGAGCTGAGCATGGGACGCCTCAAGGTTACTCAGACGCGTTCGCTGATCGGGGCCAAGCAGAACCAGCGCGACACGCTGCGCTCACTGGGCCTGAAGCGGATGCACGACGTCGTCGTCAAGGAGGACCGGCCCGAGATCCGCGGCATGGTCGCGACCGTGACGCATCTCGTGTCGCTCGAGGAAGTGGAATAACCGATGACTCTCAAAGTGCATCACCTGCGCTCGGCACCCGGCGCCCATACCCAGAAGACCCGGGTCGGTCGGGGCGGTGGCTCCAAGGGCAAGACCGCCGGCCGCGGCACCAAGGGCACCAAGGCCCGTTACCAGGTGCCGGCCGGTTTCGAGGGTGGCCAGATGCCGATCCATATGCGACTGCCCAAGCTCAAGGGCTTTCGGAACCGCTTTCGGACCGAGTATCAGGTCGTCAACCTCGACCGCCTGGCCCAGCTGTTCCCGCAGGGCGGCGCCGTCGGCCCCGAGGAGCTGGCCCGGGCCGGTGCGGTGCGCCCCGGCCTGCTGGTCAAGGTGCTCGGCAACGGGGACCTGGGCGGGGTCAGCTTGCAGGTCACCGCTCACGCCTTCTCCGGCAGTGCCCGGGAGAAGATCGCAGCGGCCGGCGGGGCGGCAACGGCGCTGTGAACGGGGTGCGGCTGCAACTTTCCCGAGAACGGCTGAGTGTCTCCGGCGACTGTTAGAGTCGCATTCTGGACCCTGATCTTGACCGGTCCCCATTCGTACCTGGGGATGCTCACCGCAGCCAACCATCGGACCGCCGGTCCCGCGCGCAGGAGGACTTGTGCTCACCGCCTTCGCCAAGGCCTTCAAGACGCCGGACCTGCGGCGCAAGCTGCTCTTCACGCTGTTCGTGCTTGCCCTCTACCGCCTCGGCGCGACACTGCCCTCGCCCGGGGTGTCCTACGGCAACATCTCGACCTGCCTGAATGCCGCGACCAAGGGCGGCAATGCCGGCGTCTACACACTGATCAACCTGTTCAGCGGCGGTGCGCTGCTGCGGCTGTCGGTGTTCGCGCTCGGGATCATGCCGTACATCACCGCAAGCATCATCATCCAGCTGCTCGTGGTGGTTATTCCGCGACTGGAGCAGCTGAAAAAGGAGGGCTCGGCCGGCCAGGCCAAACTAACGCAGTACACCCGTTACCTCACCATCGGGCTGGCCATTCTGCAGTCCACCGGCATCGTCGCGCTGGCCCGCAGCGGGCAGCTGTTCCCGGGCTGCAACGACGCCAATGGCGTTGCGATCCGGATCATCCCCGACGAGTCCATCCTGCGGCTGATCACGCTCGTCATCGTGATGACCGCCGGCACTACCGTGATCATGTGGCTGGCTGAGCTGATCACCAACCGGGGTGTCGGCAACGGGATGTCGATTCTGATCTTCGCCTCGATCGCGGCCCGGATCCCGGCCGAGGGCGGCAACATCCTGCAGAAGAGCGGTGGTCTCGTGTTCACCCTGATCTGCGCCTTCGGGCTCGTCGTCATCACCTCGGTCGTTTTCCTCGAGCAGGGCCAGCGCCGCGTGCCGGTGCAGTACGCCAAGCGAATGATCGGCCGTCGCATGTACGGCGGCACGTCGACCTACATCCCGCTCAAGGTCAACCAGGCCGGCGTGATCCCGGTGATCTTCGCTTCTTCGCTGCTGTACCTTCCTCAGCTGATCTCGAGCCTGGGCAACCCGAACAATCCAGGCCAGGTGGCGGTCTTCGTCAACCGTTATCTGGTGAGCCAGTCGAGCTGGGTGCACATCCTCACGTACTTCGTGCTGATCATCTTTTTCACCTACTTCTACGTCGCGATCACGTTCAACCCCACCGAGGTTGCGGACAACATGAAGAAGTACGGCGGCTTCATCCCGGGTATCCGGCCGGGAAAGCCAACAGCCGAGTACCTCGATTTCATCCTGTCCCGTATCACGCTCCCCGGCTCCATCTATCTCGGCGTCGTCGCCGTCCTGCCCAACTTCTTCCTCGGGTTGACGGGCACGAACAACAACCAGAACTTCCCGTTCGGCGGCACAGCTGTGCTGATCATGGTCGGGGTGGGCCTGGAAACCGTGAAGCAGATCGAGTCGCAGCTGATGCAACGCAACTACGAGGGCTTCCTCCGCTAGTGCGCCTCGTCCTCGTCGGCCCACCCGGCGCGGGGAAGGGCACCCAGGCTCAATTCATCTCCGCCCAGGCGTCCATCCCCAAGATTTCGACCGGCGATATCTTCCGAGCCAGCGTCAGCCAGCGCACCACGCTCGGCTTGGAGGCGAAGAAGTACATGGACGCCGGCGATCTGGTGCCCGACCAGGTCACGATCAGCATGGTGCGGGACCGGCTGGCCGAGGACGACGCCGCAGACGGGTTTTTGCTTGACGGCTTCCCGCGTACCGTGCCCCAGGCGGAAGTTCTCGACGAAATCCTGGCCGAGCTCGCCGCTCAGCTCGACGTCGTGCTCGAGCTGGTTGTCGATGACGACGAAGTCGTCCGACGGCTGTCTGGGCGGCGAACGTGTCGCACGTGTGGGCACGTCTGGCACCTCGACTTTGACCCGCCCAGCCACGAGGGCAGCTGCGACCGCTGTGGCGGCGAGCTGTTCCAGCGTGACGATGACCAACCGGAGACCGTCCGGCACCGGATCGAGGTCTACGCCGACCAGACGGCACCGCTGATCGCCTATTACGCTGAGCGAGGCCTGCTGGTCGGTCTGGACGCGACCGGGCCCGTCGAGGACGTCACCGACCGCGCGATCGACGCGCTCCGCCCGTACGGTGGCTGAGAGGCGCTAGGACGATGATTCAGATCAAGAGCAGCGACGAGATTGCTCTCATGCGCGAGGCCGGGCTCGTCGTCGCCCGCACGCTTAGCCTGCTCTGTCAAGCTGTGGCTCCTGGCGTCACCACGGCCGACCTCGATGCCTTGGCCGAGGACTCCATCCGTGGCCAAGGCGGAGTCCCGTCTTTTAAGGGCTACCACGGCTTTCCGGCGTCGATCTGCGCCTCGGTCAACGAAGAGATCGTGCACGGAATCCCCCGGCGGACGAGGAAGCTGCGCGAGGGCGACCTCATCTCCCTCGACTGCGGAGCTATCGTCGAGGGCTGGCACGGCGACTCCGCGGTGACCGTGCCGGTCGGTGATGTCGGGCCCGAACTTCGCCGGCTGATGGCGGTGTGCGAAGAGTCGATGTGGGCGGTCTTCGCCCAGGCCCGGGTCGGCATGCGGATCCGCGATCTCGGCGGCGTCGTCGAGCGGGTGGTGACGCCGGCGGGCTACGGCATCGTCGATCACTACGGCGGTCACGGTATCGGCACCGAGATGCATCAGGACCCGCACGTCCTCAACCACGGTCGTGGCCCGCGCGGGCCGAAGGTCGTCACCGGGATGGCACTGGCGATCGAGCCGATGATTACCACCGGCTCCCCCAAGACGCTGGAATTGGCCGACGGTTGGACGGTGGTGACAGCCGACGGCTCGTACGCGGCCCACTTCGAGCACACCTTCGTGCTCACCGAAGACGGGCCGTGGGTGCTCACTGCCCTGGACGGCGGTCGCTCCCGGTTGGGCGCTGCCGTGAGCTCGCGGCAGCCGGTCGGCTGAGCATCATCGTCGCGGTTCCGCCTGCCTGGGCGGCCCGGCAAGCGGGTTGGTAATCGGTGGGGACAGTGCGTAGACTTCCTGACTGGCGCTCGGCGTCAGTCTCGGCACGCCCTCTCGGCAGCCTGGGACGCGGCTGTGACTCCGGCGTACGACCCTCAGAAGCAATTGCAGTCGAGCATTTAGACGAAAGCGGGATATGCCAAAGAAGGACGGCGCCATCGAGATCGAGGGCAAAGTGGTTGAGCCACTGCCCAACGCGATGTTCCGCGTCGAATTGCAGAACGGGCATAAGGTGCTGGCGCACATCAGCGGGAAGATGCGTCAGCACTACATCCGAATCTTGCCGGAGGACCGCGTCGTCGTCGAGCTCTCGCCGTACGACCTGACCCGCGGTCGCATCGTCTACCGCTACAAGTGATCGGAAGCCGCCAGCCGTGAAGGTCAAGCCGAGCGTCAAGAAGATCTGTGACAAGTGCAAGGTGATCCGCCGGCATGGGCGGGTCATGGTGATTTGCGAGAATCTGCGGCACAAGCAGCGCCAAGGCTGATCACGTCAAGTCGCGCCTCCATCCGCGGCGGAGCACCACTCCGTCACGGCTACCCCCGGCCGGAGGCCGGGGCCCCGCCTGGGCAGGCAGGGACGGAGACGCGGACGACCTCCGCTAGCCACGAAGGAGTACGCCCACACATGGCACGTCTTGCCGGCGTAGACCTCCCCCGCGACAAGCGGCTGGAGATCGCCCTCACGTACATCTTCGGGATCGGCCGGACCCGCGCTCAGGAGACCTGCGCGCGCACCGGCCTGAGCCCCGACGTCCGCACCAAGGACCTCACCGACGACGACGTCGTGGCGCTGCGCGACTGGATAGACGCCACCTACCGGGTCGAGGGTGACCTGCGCCGCGAGGTGGCGCAGGACATCCGCCGCAAGGTCGAGATCGGCTGCTATCAGGGCATCCGGCACCGTCGCGGTCTGCCCGTGCACGGACAGCGCACGCATACCAACGCCCGCACTCGCAAGGGCCCCAAGAAGACGGTGGCCGGCAAGAAGAAGGTGGGCAAGAAGTGACCACCCGGTGCCCACAGCCACACCATCAGATACAGCCACACCATGAGATACAGCCACACCTTGAGACAAGGGACTGAGCATGCCTCCCAAGACCCGTACCGGGACCAAGAAGCCGCGGCGCAAGGAAAAGAAGAACATCGCCCACGGTCACGCCCACATCAAGAGCACTTTCAACAACACGATCGTGTCCATCACCGATCCGGTCGGCAACGTGATCTCCTGGGCCTCGGCTGGCCACGTCGGCTTCAAGGGCTCACGGAAATCCACGCCCTTCGCCGCACAGATGGCCGCCGAGAGCGCCGCCCGTAAGGCGCAGGAGCACGGCATGCGCAAGGTCGACGTCTTCGTCAAGGGCCCCGGCTCGGGTCGGGAGACGGCGATCCGTTCGCTGCAGGCGACCGGCCTCGAGGTCGGCTCCATCCAAGACGTCACCCCCATGCCCCATAACGGCTGCCGCCCGCCCAAGCGCCGGCGAGTCTGAGGAGAGACACCCACCCATGGCCCGTTATACCGGTGCTGACTGCCGTCGCTGTCGCCGCGAGAAGATGAAGCTGTTCCTCAAGGGCGCAAAGTGCGAATCGCCGAAGTGCCCGATCGAGGTGCGCCCGTATCCGCCCGGCCAGCACGGTCGTGGCCGCAGCAAGGACAGCGAATACCTGCTGCAGATGCGCGAGAAGCAGAAGTGCGCGCGGATCTACGGCGTGCTGGAGAAGCAGTTCCGCGGCTACTACGCCGAGGCCAACCGCAAGACCGGCAAGACCGGCGAGGTCCTGCTCCAGATCCTCGAATCCCGCCTCGACAACGTCGTCTACCGCGCCGGCTTCGCCAAGTCACGCGACATGGCACGGCAGGTCGTCACCCACGGCCACATCATCGTCAACGGCCGCAAGGTCGACATCCCGTCCTACCGCGTCGCGGTCACCGACATCATCGAGGTACGCGAGAAGTCGCGCGAGATGACGCCTTTCGTGGTGGCGCGGGCCGAAGCCGGCAGCCGTCCCGTCCCGGCCTGGCTGGAGGTGCTCCCCAACCAGATGCGGGTGCTGGTGCACGGGGTGCCGGCCCGGCAGGTCATCGACACCCCCGTGCAGGAACAGCTGATCGTCGAGCTGTACTCCAAATAGCCCGACCCCGGCCCGCGCAGACCGAGGCGCGGGCGGGTGCACCACCTCGAGGCGTCATATGGAGGTCGCCCGAGAACTGGAGGTTTTCATGCTCATCTCACAGCGTCCCTCACTGCATGAGGAGAAGCTCTCCGAGAGCCGCTCGCGCTTCACCATCGAGCCGCTGGAGCCCGGCTTCGGCTACACCCTAGGCAATTCACTGCGGCGCACACTGCTGTCGTCGATTCCCGGCGCAGCCGTGACCAGCATCCGAATTGACGGAGTGCTGCACGAATTCACCACCGTTCCGGGGGTGAAAGAGGACGTCACCGAGATCATCCTCAACCTCAAGGAGCTCGTGGTGAGTTCCGAGAGCGACGAGCCGGTAACCATGTACCTGCGCAAGCAGGGCAACGGCACGGTCTCCGCCGCCGACATCGCCCCGCCGGCCGGCGCGGAGGTGCACAACACCGACCTGCACATCGCCACCATCAACGGCAAGGGCCGGCTCGAGATCGAGCTGACCGTCGAGCGGGGCCGCGGCTACGTCAGCGCCGTCCAGAACAAGCAGCCCGGTCAAGAGATCGGCCGCATCCCGGTCGACTCCATCTATTCGCCGGTGCTCAAGGTGACCTACCGGGTCGAGGCGACCCGGGTCGAGCAGCGCACCGACTTCGACAAGCTCATCGTCGACGTCGAGACCAAGCAGTCGATGCTGCCCAAGACGGCGATCGCCTCGGCCGGGTCGACGCTGGTGGAGCTGTTCGGTTTGTTGCGCGAGCTCGACGAGACGGCCGAAGGCATCGACATCGGCCCGTCACCTACCGACGCCGCGCTGGCCGCCGATCTGGCGCTGCCGATCGAGGAGCTCGACCTCACGGTGCGGTCGTACAACTGCCTCAAGCGCGAGGGGATCCATGCGGTGGGCGAGCTGATCGGCCGCAGCGAGGCCGACCTGCTCGACATCCGCAACTTCGGCGCAAAGTCGATCGACGAGGTCAAGGTCAAGCTGGCCACCATGGGCCTGCAGCTCAAGGACAGCCCGCCGGGCTTCGACCCGAGCAACGTCGTCGACACCTTCAGCGACGAAGGCTACGACGGTACGGACTACGCCGAAACCGAACAGCTCTAAGAGGAGCGACATGCCCACCCCCACCAAGGGTCCCCGTCTCGGCGGCAGCCCGGCGCACGAGCGGCTGATGCTGGCCAACCTCGCCACGGCGTTGTTCGAGCACGGGCGGATCCAGACGACCGAGACCAAGGCGAAGCGACTGCGGCCGCTGGCCGAGCGGCTGATCACCTTCGCCAAACGTGGCGATCTGCACGCACGGCGTCAGGTGCTGACCGTGGTGCGCGACAAGAGCGTCGTGCATACGTTGTTTGCCGATATCGGCCCGAGCTACGTCGACCGGGCCGGTGGTTACACCCGGATCGTCAAGGTGGGGCCGCGCAAGGGCGACAACGCCCCGATGGCGGTGATCGAACTGGTCGAGGCCGTAACCGCTGCGCAGTCGGTCGTCGGCGAGGCGGAGCGGTCGCGGGGGACGCGGTTCACTCGCGGTCGCGGCGCCACCTCCGCGGCGGCTGCCACGGACGTAGCAGCCGTCGAGCCGGCTGAGCCGGTGGTAGCGACCGACGCCGTCGAGACGCCCGGAGTCATGGCGGCTCCGGAGACGGTCGAGACCGTCGAGGACGGCCCGGCGGCCGGTGGCGCTACCGCAATCACCGAGGAGGATCGGGAGCCGTCCTCCTGAGCCCCATCACCGAGCACCACGAGCCCGTCGATCCCGCTGGTGCGGGCGGCGGGTTCGTGCGTCTGCGCCTCGACCTGTCCTACGACGGCACCGATTTCGCCGGCTGGGCCCTTCAGCCCGGCCAGCGCACCGTGCAGGCGACGGTGGAGGACGCGCTGGGCACGATCCTGCGGGTGCCGACCGGCCTCACCGTGGCCGGGCGCACGGACGCCGGCGTCCACGCCACGGGGCAGGTTGCCCACGCCGACGTGGCGACCCAGGTGTGGGCCACCATCGGCGGCTCCTTGCTACGCCGGCTGGCCGGGGTGCTGCCGGCCGACGTCCGGGTGCGGGCCGTTGCCGGCGCACCTGTCGGCTTCGACGCCAGATTCTCCGCCCTGACCCGGCGGTACGCCTATCGGCTCACCGACGCCGCATGGGGTTCTGAGCCCCTGCGCCGGCACGACACCGCGCCCTGGCCGCGCCGGCTCGACCCGAGCGCGATGCAGGAGGCGGCGTCTCATCTGCTCGGCGAACACGACTTCGCGGCGTACTGCCGGCGGCGCAAGGGCGCCACCACGATCCGGACGCTGCAGCGACTGGACTGGGAGCGCGATCCTTCGGGGGTGCTGGTCGCAATCGTGGAAGCCGATGCGTTCTGCCATTCGATGGTGCGCAGCCTGGTCGGCGCGCTCCTCGAGGTCGGGGCGGGGCAGCGCCCGACCACCTGGCCGGCCGCGGTCCTGTCCGCCGGCGCTCGCGACCCGCACGTCAACGTCGCACCGGCCCGCGGCCTGACCTTGTTGCACGTGAGCTATCCCGATGCGGCCGGACTGGCCGAGCGGGCGGCGCTGACCCGACGGCGGCGCAGCGCCATCGACGGCTGCCGACAATTGGGCTGACCCGAACCGAGCGAGCGGGCAGACTCTGTGCTCGTGGGATACGTCGATGCAGCCAACCTCTCCTTCGTCCTGGCCGACGGACGGGAACTCTTCCGCGACGTGTCCATCCGGGTGGGGGAAGGGGCCAAGGTGGCGCTGGTCGGCGCCAACGGCACGGGCAAGACGACCCTGCTGCGGCTCGTCGCCGGTGACCTGACCGCCTCGACCGGCAACATCGCCCGGGCCGGCGGCCTGGGAGTCATGCGGCAGTTCATCGGCTCGATCCGGGACGCATCCACCGTACGGGACTTGCTGCTCTCGCTTGCTCCGCCGGCGATCGGGGCGGCCGGGTCGGCCCTGGACAACGCCGAGCTGGCCTTGATGGACGCCGACGACGAGCGCACCCAGCTGCGCTACGCCGACGCCCTGGCAGCGTGGGGTGATGCCGGCGGCTACCAGGCCGAAGTGCTGTGGGACACGGTGACCGTGGCCGCGCTCGGCGTGCCGTACGACCGGGCGAGCTACCGGACGTTGCGCACCCTGTCCGGCGGAGAGCAGAAGCGGGTGGCGCTGGAGGCGCTGCTGCGCGGCTCGGACGAGGTGCTGCTGCTCGACGAGCCGGACAACTATCTCGACGTGCCGGGCAAGCGCTGGCTCGAGGAGCGGCTCAACTCCTCCACCAAGACCGTGCTGTACGTCAGTCACGACCGCGAGCTGCTGGCCCGGACGGCCACCCGTGTCGTCACCCTCGAGGGCGGCACGGCGTGGACCCATGGGGGCGGGTTCGCGACGTACCACCAAGCTCGCACCGACCGCCATGAGCACCTCGACGAGCTCCGCCGGCGGTGGGACGAGGAGCACGCCAAGATCAAGGCGCTGGTGGTGACGTATCGCCAGAAGGCGTCGTACAACTCCGATATGGCGAGCCGGCTGCAGGCCGCGGTGACCCGGCTGCGCAGGTTCGAAGACGCCGGCCCACCCGAGGAGCGGCCGCGCGAGCAGAATGTCGTGATGCGGTTGCGCGGTGGCCGCACCGGCAAGCGGGCGGTGGTCTGCCAGCAGCTCGAGCTGACCGGCCTGATGAAGGAGTTCGACCTCGAAGTGTTCTACGCCGAGCGGGTCGCGGTGCTGGGGTCGAACGGGTCGGGCAAGTCGCACTTCCTGCGGCTGCTGGCCCGGGGTGGCAGCGAGGGTGAGGGCCCAGTCGACGGCACGTCGATTGCGCCGGTCGCCTACACCGGCGTCGCCCGGCTCGGCGCCCGGGTGCTGCCGGGGCTGTTCGCGCAGACCCACGACCATCCGGAGCTCGTCGAGCGCACTCTCGTCGACATCCTGTGGCGCGGTGACGACCACCGCACCGGCACGGACCGCAACGGCGCGATGCGGGCGCTGCGCCGCTACGAGCTCGACGCCCAGGGCGACCAGGTGTTCGGCACGCTGTCGGGCGGCCAGCAGGCGAGGTTCCAGATCCTGCTGTTGGAGCTGGCCGGCGCCACGTTGCTGCTGCTCGACGAGCCGACCGACAACCTCGACCTGGCCAGCGCCGAGGCGCTGCAGGAGGGCCTGGAGTCCTTTCAGGGCACGGTGCTCGCGGTCACTCACGACCGGTGGTTCGGCCGGTCCTTCGACCGGTTCTTGATCTTCGGCGCGGACGGCTCGGTGTATGAGTCGACCGAGCCGGTCTGGGAGGAGGGGCGGGTCGCCCAGGCCCGGTAACCGGGGTTGCCGGTGCCCCGGTGCGTTCTGGCGGCCGGCGCCCCGACGCGTTCTGTGTGCAGACGCGCCGACTGGTTCGGCGCGTACGCACACAGAACAGGGCTGAAGGCCGCGCGCTCAGTGCGACGGAGCGGGGGCCGCTACCGAGATGCCGATGCCGCCGGGCGTCCGGGCGCCGAACCGCGCCCTTTCCCGAGTAAGGTCGAGCCGGCCGATCCGGCGGCGGGCCTCCCGGTCGGCGTCGGTGAGCAGGTCGGCCGGGATTATCCAGACGATCTCGAACTCCAGCCCATTGGGGTCGCGGCCGTAGAGGCTCTTGGTGGTGCCGTGGTCGGAGGAGCCGACGAGGGCGCCGGCCTCAGCGAGCCGGCCCTGGATGCGCTCGAGCTCGTCCAGGGTGTCGAGCTCCCAGGCGAGGTGGTAGAGCCCGACTGTCGAGCGGCCGGCCGACGACGGGCCGGCGGCTGCGCCGATCTCGAACATGCCGAGGTCGTGGTCATTGGCGGAGCCGGGGGCCTGCAGGAAGGCCGCTCCGGTGAAGCCTTCGGGAGCCATGTTCACCACCCGGAAACCCAGCACGTCGGTGTAGAAGGCGACGCTCTGCTGGATGTCACGGACGTACAGAACGGCGTGGTTGAGCCGGAAGATCCCCATCGGAGTGCCTTTCCTTGCGGGCGGACCGCCGGCTCAAACGCCGGCGACGCTGACGACAGCGTCGGTGGCGAAGCCAAGCAACAGGCCGATCAGCAGTCCGTACGCGAGGAGGTCACCACGGCGGGTCTTTGCCGCGACGCCGAGCAGCTGGATGACCACGTAGATGATCGAGCCGGCGGCGAGGGCGAGGAAGGCGACGGCGACCGGCTCGGAGGTGAACGAATGCCCGACCACGGTGCCGACGAACGTCGGGCCGCCGGCGATTGCCGCCATCGCCAGCAGGAATCCCCAACCCGGCCGGGACGGCGCGCCGTCCCGGCCCAGATCGCCGGCCAGCGGGGCGACGATGCCGAACCCCTCGGTCGCGTTATGCAGGCCGAACCCGATCACCAGCAGAGTGGCCAAGGCGATCTCGGAGCGGGCCGCGGACTGGCCGATGGCGAGCCCCTCAGCGAAGTTGTGCAGGCCGATGCCGACCGCGATCATCAGCGACAGCCGGCGCGCGGCCGACCAGCCGGCGACGCCCGACTGCGGGGCGAAGGCCAGTTCGTCGACATGCATAGCGCCGGGACCGAACCTGGCCGGCGCACCATCGGCCGGGCCGCCCGCCCGCACCCGCGGCCGTCGACGCATCCACTGCTCGTACGCGACCAGCGACAGCAGTCCGACGGCGAGGCCGGCCGCGAAGATTGCGCCGTATCCGGTGGCCGTACCGAGCCCGCCATGGCCTTCGTGAACGCTGAGGAGCGCGGCGTCGATGGGCTCCCACGCGGCCGACAACACGTCCCACACCAGGAACAGCAGGATGCCGACCGCAACAGCGTTCAGCAGCGCGCGCAGGCCAGGCGCCGGCCGGCGCAGCCGCCCGACGGGCAGACCCAACACGATGGTCGCGCCGGCGATGAAGCCCAGCAACAGCGTCGTACTCAGGTCCACAGCGGGCTCCCATCTCGGCGGCGTTCATTACTTAGGGCAGCCTAACCTACCTTAGGGGGCGGCGCTTTGACCCCCTACGAGGCGGCGGGTATCGTGACCCGCAGTTGCCGCTGCGCGCGGCAGTCTTGCGGCGCGCGCTCTTTGAGGATCACGAGACAAGGTAAGTCTGTGCCTACGTTTAACCCCAAGCAGGTCGACATCGAGCGGCGCTGGCATGTCATCGATGCCACGGACGTGGTGCTGGGCCGATTGGCGAGCCAGGCCGCGCAGCTCCTGCGTGGCAAGCACAAGCCGATGTACGCCCGCCACATCGACACCGGTGACTTCGTCATCGTCGTCAATGCCGGCAAGGTCGCCCTCACCGGCAACAAGCGCGAGCAGAAGATGGCCTACCGCCACTCCGGGTATCCGGGCGGCTTGCGGGCGGTGCCGATCGGCGATCTTCTCGACCGCCGGCCGGCCCAGGTCATCGAGCGAGCGGTCAAGGGCATGCTTCCGCACAACACGCTCGGCCGGCACATGTTGAGCAAGCTCAAGGTGTACGCCGGGCCGGAGCACCCCCACCAGGCCCAGCGCCCGGAGCCGTTCGAGATCTCCCAAGTCGCGCAGTAATTGCGCCAACCGCAGCCGAATTGAAGAGGACCGCGTGAGCGTTACCACCACCGACAGGCCCGTACAGACAGTCGGTCGCCGCAAACAGGCGATCGTCCGGGTGCGGCTCGTGCCCGGCACGGGGCAGTTCCGGCTCAACGGGCGCACGCTGGAGCAGTACTTTCCCAACAAGGTGCACCAGCAGCTCATCCGTGAGCCGTTCGTCCTGCTCGACAAGACCTCGGAGAACGGTTCGGCGTACGACGTGGTGGCGTTGCTCAAAGGCGGCGGCATCAGCGGCCAGGCCGGCGCCCTTCGCCTCGGCATCGCCCGCGCGCTCATCCAGATCGAGATCGACGACCGGCCGGCGCTGAAGAAGGCCGGTTTCCTCACCCGCGATCCCCGGGTCAAGGAGCGCAAGAAGTACGGCCTGAAGAAGGCCCGCAAGGCGCCGCAGTACTCGAAGCGGTAGGCAGGGACGTGTCGGCCAGGCTCTTCGGCACCGACGGAGTACGAGGTCTGGCCAACCGCGGCCTCACCCCCGAGCTTGCCCTGGCGGTCGCGCTGACCGCGGTGCATGTGCTGAGGAAGACCGGCAGCCAAGCCCGCCCCGTCGCCGTCGTCGGCCGCGATTCCCGGGCCAGCGGCGAGATGCTGGAGGCGGCGGTGATCGCCGGGTTGACCAGCGCCGGCGCGGATGTGCTGCGGATCGGCATGCTGCCGACGCCGGCGGTTGCGTATCTGACCGCGCAGACCGGGGCCGACCTCGGCGTCATGCTGTCGGCCAGCCACAACCCGATGCCGGACAACGGCGTGAAGCTTTTCGGCCGTGGCGGGCACAAGCTGCCCGATGCCGTGGAAGATGCCGTCGAGGCGCAGCTGACCGAGCCGTGGCAGCGACCGACCGGGGCCGGCGTGGGCCGGGTGCGCGACTTGGCGCAGGCCGCGGATAGCTACCGCGACCACCTGCTGAGCACCATGGCGGTGTCCCTCGACGGCCTGACGGTCGTGGTCGACTGCGCCCACGGTGCGGCATCGGCGGTGGCGCCGGTGGTGTACGAGCGGGCCGGCGCCAAGGTGATCACGGTCGCCGCGGCACCCGACGGGTTGAACATCAACGACGGAGTCGGCTCCACCTACCTCAGCCACCTGGCTGCCGCCGTCATCGAGCACGGCGCCGACGTCGGCATCGCCCATGACGGTGATGCCGATCGCTGCCTGGCCGTCTCCGCCGACGGCGAGGTGGTCGACGGTGACCAGATCCTGGCCGTACTGGCGCTGGCCATGCAGGAGGCCGGCACCCTGCGCGAGGACACCGTCGTCGCCACCGTGATGAGCAATCTCGGCCTGCACATAGCCATGCGGGCCCATGCCATCTCCCTCGACGTGACGCCGGTCGGTGACCGGTACGTCCTCGAGGAGCTGCGGGCCCGCGGCCTGTCCCTCGGCGGCGAGCAGAGCGGTCATCTGGTGCTGCCGGCACATGCCAGCACCGGTGACGGCACCCTGACCGCACTCCAACTGCTGGCGAGGATGGCCCAGACCGGCCGGTCGCTGGCGGAGCTGGCTTCGGTCGTGCACCGGCTGCCACAGGTGCTGCTGAACGTCGCCGTGGCCGACCGGGCGGCGGTTGCCGATGCCGAGCCGGTCGCCCAGGCGGTGGCTTCGGCGGCAACGGAGCTGGGTGACACCGGTCGCCTGTTACTGCGCCCGTCGGGCACCGAGCAGCTGGTCCGGGTCATGGTCGAGGCACCGACCCAGGAGCAGGCGCAACGCCTGGCTGAGACGGTGGCCGCGGCGGTCCGCGCCGCCTCCTGACCGACGGCCGACGGAGGCCGATCGCGGCCGACAGCGCAGCGGTCCAGTCACAGCGTCCGGCCGAACACCGGCGGCCGCGCGAAGCCGCGCCGGGATGAGGTTGCCGGACTACGCTCGACGTTCATGTGCGGCATCGTGGGTTACGCCGGTCAGCAGCGCGCCCTTGATGTCGTCATGGACGGGTTACGGCGGATGGAGTACCGCGGCTATGACTCGGCCGGAGTGGCGATCGTCGCGGACGGCCGGCTGGCCACCGAGCGGCGCGCCGGCAAGCTCGCCAACCTCGCCGATGCGGTTTCGGCCGACCACCTGCCCGAGGCGTCGACCGGGATCGGGCACACCCGCTGGGCGACTCACGGCGCGCCGACCGACCGCAATGCCCACCCGCACCGCGACTGCACCGGACGGATTGCGGTCATCCACAACGGGATCATCGAGAACTTCGCCGTACTCCGGGCCGAGCTCACCGAGCGCGGGCATCAGCTCAACAGCGACACCGATACCGAGGTGGTTGCGCATCTCCTGGAGGAGCTCATCGCCGACGCGCCGCTCGACCTGGCCGAGGCGATGCGGCAGGTCTGCCGGCGGCTCGACGGTGCCTTCACGCTGCTGGCCGTACATGCCGATCTCGAAGGAGTCGTGGTCGGTGCGCGACGCAACAGCCCGCTCGTCGTGGGTCGCGGGGTCGGGGAGAACTTTCTCGGCAGCGACGTATCGGCCTTCATCGAGCACACTCGCGACGCGGTCGAGCTCGCCCAGGACCAGGTCGTCGAGATCACCCGGGACGCGATCACGGTCACCGGCTTCGACGGGTCACCGGCGCAGGGCAAGGACTACCACGTCGACTGGGACATCTCGGCGGCGGAGAAGGACGGCCACGAGTTCTTCATGCTCAAGGAGATCGCCGAGCAGCCGGCCGCGGTGGCCAACACGCTCCGGGGGCGCCTGACGGGCACCGGCGAGATCCTGCTCGACGAGGTACGCATCCCGCGGGAGGCGCTGCGCGAGGTCGACAAGATCTTCATCATCGCCTGCGGGTCGGCCTACCACGCCGGCTTGATCGCCAAGTACGCCATCGAGCACTGGACCCGGATTCCCTGCGAGGTCGAGCTGGCCAGCGAGTTCCGCTACCGGGACCCGGTGCTCGACCGCTTCACGCTGGTCATCGCCATCAGCCAGAGCGGGGAGACGATGGACACGTTGATGGCCCTGCGCCACGCCAAGGAGCAGCGAGCGCGGGTGCTGGCCATCTCGAACACCGTCGGCTCGACCATCCCGCGAGAGTCCGATGCGGTGCTCTACACCCGGGCCGGGCCGGAGGTGGCGGTCGCCTCCACCAAAGCCTTCCTCACCCAGGTCGTGGCCGTCTACCTGGTTGGGCTCTATCTGGCCCAGGTGCGCGGAGCAAAGTTCGGCGACGAGGTGGCGGCCGAAATCCACGAACTTCAGGACACCCCGGCACTCGTCGCGCAGGTGCTGGCCGGCATGGAGCCGGTACGTGAGCTGGGTCGCAGTCTCGTGAAAGCGCCCAAGGCTTTGTTCATCGGCCGGCATGTCGGTTATCCGGTGGCGCTCGAGGGTGCCTTGAAGCTCAAAGAGATCGCGTACATGCAGGCCGAGGGATTTGCCGCCGGCGAGCTCAAGCACGGGCCGATTTCGCTGATCGAGGAGGGCACCCCGGTGTTCGTCGTGGTCCCCTCGCCCCGCGGGCGCGGGATCCTGCACGGCAAGGTGGTGTCCAACGTGCAGGAGGTACGCGCCCGCGGCGCGCTGACCGTCGTGATCGCGGAGGAGGGTGACACCGACGTCATCCCGTACGCCGACCACCTGATCTCCGTGCCGCGGATTCCGACCCTGCTCGCTCCGTTGGTCACCGTCATTCCGCTGCAGGTGCTGGCCTGCGAGATTGCGGCCGGCCGCGGGAACGACGTCGACCAGCCGCGCAACCTCGCCAAGTCGGTCACCGTCGAGTAGCGGGGCACTGCGCGGCGCGCCGCCGGCGCGCCGCAACTGCCCGTCCGGCACCGCCCGTCCGTCCGCCGATCCCCGCGCGGCTTCCCGACTGACCGGCGCTGGTCGGGCGTTCTGTGTGCAGACACCGATTCGTGCGGCGCGTACGCACTTAGAAGGGGGCTCGCCCCGGCTGGCAACCTCGCTATGCCCACGCCGGGTCAGCCGCCGCCGTCGTGAGGATGTCCTCCGCGAGGGCGGCCCCGCCTGACAGCGCGTCCTGTACTCCGCCGGCGCCGGCCCGGCCCTAGGCTGCCGGTTGTGATCGTCGGAGTGGGCATCGACGTGGTACCGGTGGAACGCTTCGCCGCCTCGCTACGGAGGACGAAGGGCTTGGCCGAGCGGCTGTTCACCGCCGCCGAGCAGGTGACGACGGCCGGGCGCCCGCGTACGCCGGAGTCCCTTGCGGCGCGCTTCGCGGCCAAGGAGGCGGTGGCCAAGGCGCTCGGCGTCCCGGCCGCGCTCGAGTGGCACGACTGCGAGGTGCAGTCGGCGCCGGACGGCCAGCCCGCGCTGGTCGTGGCCGGCACGGTCGCCGCCGCTGCAACCAGGGCCGGGGTGACCGCGTGGCACGTGTCGCTGTCCCACGACGGCGGGATCGCCTCGGCAGTCGTCGTGGCGGAAGGAAGACCATGAGAGGTGTCTGGCCGGCGCAGGCGATCCGTGGGGCCGAGGCGGCCCTGATGCGTACCCTGCCCGAGGGGGTGCTGATGCAGCGGGCCGCCGCCAGCCTGGCCTACCGCTGCGCGCAGGTGCTCGACGGTGTGTACGGCTCCCGCGTCGTCCTCTTGGTCGGTGCCGGCAACAACGGCGGCGACGCGCTGTACGCCGGCGCCCGGCTGGCGAGAAGGGGCGCCCAGGTGCAGGCGCTGACGCTCGTGCCCGACAGGGCCCACGCCGGCGGCTTGGCCGCGCTGCTCGCCGCCGGCGGGCGGGTCCGGGATCCCGCGCCCCAGCGGCTGGAGGACGCCGACCTGGTGCTGGACGGAATCGTCGGCCTCGGCGGCCGCGGGGGCCTGGATGCGGCTGCCGCCGGGCTGGCCGAGGCGGCCGCCGGCTCCACGGCGGTCCGGGTGGCGGTCGACCTGCCGAGCGGCGTCGACGCGGATACCGGGGCCGTACCTGGAGCGGCCTTTGCCGCCGACCTCACGGTGACCTTCGGCTGCCTCAAGGCGGGGTTGGTGGTGGGCGCCGGCCGGACGCAGGCCGGCATCGTCGAGCTGGTTGACATCGGGTTGGGGCCGTTCCTCGGCGCGGCGGAGCTCCAGGTGCCCGATGCCCTCGATGTGGCCGGCTGGCTGCCCGTGCCGGGAGCCCGCGACGACAAGTACACCCGTGGCGTGCTGGGTGTCGCCTCGGGGTCGGCGGAGTACGGCGGGGCCGCCATCCTGTCCACCGGCGGTGCGGTCCACGGCTTTGCCGGCATGGTCCGGTACGCCGGCCTGGCCGCCGACGCGGTCCGGGCCAGGTGGCCCGAGGCCGTGGTCAGCGAGGGCACGCCCGCTGCCGCCGGCCGGGTCCAGGCCTGGGTCGTCGGGCCGGGCCTCGGCACCGACGAGCGGGCCGAACGGGTCGTGGCCGAAGCGCTGGCGTCCGACGTACCCGTGCTGGTCGACGCCGACGGGCTGACCGTGCTCTCCCGGCATCCCGACTGGCTGCGGCGGGATGCCGAGACGCTGCTGACCCCGCACGACCGCGAGTTCGCCCGGCTGGCCGGCGAGGTGGGCGACGACCGGGTGACCGCCGCCCGACGGGCTGCAAGAGAGCTCGGAGCCACGGTGCTGCTCAAGGGCGACGCCACCGTGGTCGCCGCCCCGAACGGCGAGGCGCTCGTCGCCACCGCCGGCACCCCGTGGCTGGGTACGGCCGGCAGCGGTGACGTGCTGTCCGGGCTGGCCGGCTCGCTGCTGGCGGCCGGCCTGCCGGCGCTGCGGGCCGCTGCCGCCGGCGCGTTCCTGCACGGACTGGCCGGCCGGCTGGCCAGCCGGGGCGGCCCGATCAGTGCGGTCGACGTCCTCGGCGCCCTGCCCGAGGCCAGCCGAACCCTCCTCGGCTGAGCGGGCCCCTCTGCGACACTGGGCAGATGCGCAGAGCCGAGGTCGCAGTCGACCTCGACGCGATCCGCGCCAACGTCGCCCTGCTGCGTACGGCCGCCCCGTCGGCGGACCTGATGGCGGTGGTCAAAGCCGACGGGTACGGCCACGGGCTGGTGCCCAGCGCCCGCGCCGCTCTCGACGGCGGGGCCGGCTGGCTCGGCGTCGCCGTGCTCGAAGAGGCCTTGGCGCTGCGGGCGGCGGGCATCACGGTGCCCGTCCTGTCCTGGCTGAACGCGCCCGGCGAGCCGCTGGCGCAGGGCGTCGCCGCCGGCATCGACCTGTCGGTGTCGTCGCTGTGGTCGCTGGCCGAGACCGTCGCGGCGGCCGGGCAGGCCGGGCGCACCGCCCGCGTACACCTCAAGGTCGACACCGGCCTGGCCCGCAACGGCGCCACGGTGGGCGACTGGCCCGACCTGGTCGCCGCGGCGGCGAATGCGCAGGCCACGGGCGAAATCACGGTCGCCGGCGTCTGGAGCCACTTCGCCTACGCCGACGACCCCGGGCACCCAACCATCGCCGGCCAGATCGGCGTCTTCACAGCGGCTCTCGAGGTCGCCGAGCGGGCCGGCCTGCGGCCCGAGGTGCGCCACCTGGCCAACTCGGCCGCGACGCTGACCCTGCCGGCGGCGCATTTCGACCTGGTCCGGCCCGGGATCGCGGTGTACGGGCTCTCGCCGGTGCCGCAGGTCTCGACGTACGGCCTGCGGCCGGCGATGACCCTGCGCGGCCGGATCGCGCTGGTTAAGGACGTACCGGCCGGTTCCGGCGTGTCGTACGGGCATCGCTACACCACATCGCGGGAGACCCGGCTGGCGCTGGTGCCGATGGGGTATGCCGACGGGGTGCCCCGGGGGGCTACCAACACCGCGGAGGTGTGGCTGGCTGGGCGCCGGCGCCGGATCAGCGGCACGGTCTGCATGGATCAGTTCGTTGTCGATGTCGGCTCGGCGCAGGTGGCGGCCGGCGACGAGGTCGTCCTCTTCGGTCCCGGTGACCGGGGCGAGCCGACGGCGTACGACTGGGCCGACGTGCTGGGCACGATCTCCTACGAGGTGGTGACCCGCGTCGGGGCCCGGGTGCCGCGCAGCTACACCGGGGCCGGCGGGTGAGCCGGCGCCGTAGTGCTGGGGTCGCCGGAGCGGTCATGGGCGCGGCTGCCGCTGCGGTCGCGGCTGGCCTGGCCGTCGAGCGGGTGGCCATCGGGCGGGCCAGGATGGGCGTCGATGACAGCGGGGCTGAGCCCTTCGGCCTGCTGCCGGCCGACGAGGAGCTCACCGTCACCACCGCCGACGGCGTCGGGCTGCACGTCGAGCTGGTCGATCGCGGGGGGGCCGACCTCACGGTGGTCTTCGTGCACGGCTACTGCCTCGACCTGGGCACCTGGCACTTCCAACGCCGCGAGCTGGCCACCGTCGGCCATCCGCGGATCCGGATGGTCTTCTACGACCAGCGGGGCCACGGCCGGTCGGCCATGGGGTCGGCCCCGCGCTGCACGATCGAGCAGCTGGGCCGCGACCTGCTCGCCGTGATCGAGGCGACGGCAGCGTCGGGTCCGCTGGTGGTGTGCGGGCACTCGATGGGCGGCATGGCCATCATGGCGCTGGCCGAGCAGCGTCCCGACCTCTTCGCCGACCGGGTCGTCGGAGTGGCGCTCATCTCCTCCTCAGCCGGCGACCTCGACACGGTCTCCTTCGGGATGCCGCGCGTGATGAGCGCGATCCGCAAACCGCTGACCCCGTTGCTGGCTACCGGGATGCGCAGCCGGGCCCGCCTACTCGAAGGCGCCCGCCGGCGCAGCAGCGACATCGTCTGGCTGGCCACCCGACGGTGGGCGTTCGGCACTCGCGACGTGAGCCCGGCGCTGGTGGGCTACGTCGAGCGGATGAACTCCGGCACCCCGGTGGCGACCATGGCGGCCTTCTTGGCCACGCTGTCCGATCACAAGCGCTACGACGCCGTGAAGGCATTCGACGGGATCGAGACCATCGTGATCTGCGGCGAAAAAGACCTGATGACTCCGGTGGGGCACAGCCGCAAGCTGGCCCAGGCGATGCCGGGGAGTGAATTCGTTGAGATCCACGACGGCGCCCACCTGATGCTGATGGACCACGCCGGCGAGGTCAACGGCGAGCTCCGCGCGTTCCTGGCCAGGGCCGCCCGGGCGATCGGATGAGCGACGCGTGGGCCACCTTGTCCGCCGCCATCACCGGATGTACGACCTGCTCGGACCTCGCCGCCACCCGCACCACCGTGGTCGTGGGCGAAGCGCCGGCCGGGGTCCGGCTGGCGCTGGTCGGCGAAGCGCCAGGTGCCCAGGAGGACGCGGCCGGCCGGCCCTTCGTCGGTCGGGCCGGGGGGCTGCTCGAAACGGTGCTGGCCGAGGTCGGCGTACGCCGGGACGAGATCGCCCTGCTCAACGTGCTCAAGTGCCGGCCGCCGGCCAACCGCCCACCCCGGCCGATCGAGGCGGCCAACTGCCGGCCCTGGCTGCACCAGCAGCTGGCCCTGGTCGGGCCGGCGGTCACCGTCGCACTGGGATTGACGGCCACGCGGTGGTTCCTCGGCCGGACGACGACGCTGGGAGCCGTCCGGGGCCGGGCCCACCCGTCACCTGCCGGTGGCGTCGTCATTCCCACCTACCATCCCTCGGCTGCCCTGCGGTTCGGGCCGGCCGGAGCGCCGCTGGCCGCGCTGCGGGCTGATCTGAAGTATGCGGTGAGCCTGCTGGAGCGCCGGTGATCCTGCCCACGCCCGAGGACACCCGGGAGCTGGGCCGGCGGCTGGCCGACCTGCTCGTCGCCGGCGACCTGGTGCTGCTGACCGGCCTCCTGGGTGCCGGCAAAACGGTGCTGGTGCAGGGCATCGGGGCTGGCCTGAATGTCGACGTCCCGGTGACGTCGCCCACCTTCGTCATCGCCCGGGTGCACGCCGGCGGCCGGCTGCCGCTGGTCCATGTCGACGCCTACCGGCTCGGCGGGCTGGCGGAGATCGACGACCTCGACCTCGACGCCGCCCAGGAGGAATCGGTTACCGTAGTCGAGTGGGGCGCCGGGCTCGTCGACGCCCTCGCCGACAGCCATCTCGAGATCTCCCTGGACCGATCGGCCTCCGACGAATCCCGCCGGGCCGACTTCAGGGCCGCCGGTGGCACCTGGCCGCAGCGCGTATCCGTCCTGACATCGGCACAGCCGCTTGCTCGGCCGGTTGACAGCACTGCGAGGCGGGCGGACGCTGAGCATCGTGAGGGCAGACACACGAGGGCTGACGACTGATGCCTAGCGATCAGAAACCCCCCATTGAACGGGACGACCTGGCCGTGACTCTTGCGGTCCGCGAGGACCTGGGTCCGGCACATGACGATGCGGTGATCGGTGAGTTCCTCGACCGGGTCGGTCACTCGATCGATGCCCGGGTGGACGATCGGATGGGTGCCTCGGCCCGGCAGGCCAGCCACCAGCCGGCCCAGAACAGGTCCGCTGCCCTGGGGTTCGCCTCCATCGGCATGGGGATCCCGATCACCGCGATCGCGCTGGGCACCACCTCCGGTGGCCCCAGCGGGGTCATTGCCATGATCGTGGCCTGGGCCGGCATCGGTGCCGTGAACTTCGCTCATACGCGCCCGCGCCGCTAGCTCACTGCGGCTGAGCCCGACCATCGAGGAACGCGCAGCCAGGCTCCGCAAGGCGGCGAAATTCCGCCCTTAGAGCGGCATCAGCGCGATTCCGTAGTGGTATTCGTGGCCGATCTTGGAGCCGTCGGAGACCACCCACAAGCCTGCCGACGTAGCGAGCAGGTCCCGGCCGCCCACGTTGCGGGTCTTCGTCGGGTTCCAAGGCAGCGCCCGCCCGGTCACCGGGTTGATGGCGCCGATACCCGGTCGAGGTACGCACTGGGTCGTACACGAATTCTGGCCGGTGGGGTTGTCGAGCCAGCGCTGATGGCCTTGTACGTATACGGCCGCCCCGGTGACCACGACGGAGTGCAGGGTGTCGCCCCCGGTGTAGTTGATCCACGTGGGGCGAGCCGGGTGGGCCACGCCGGTCTCGAAGCGCGCCGCTGCATCGCAGAGGTCGCGCCCGACGCCTCCGGGCTGGGCCAGAAACCCGGTAGAGACCATGACGAAGTAGGAGCCGCTCGGCGAGAAGTCGACGTCACGCAGGTAGGCCGGGTAGTCCTCCGCACGTGCGCATGAGTTGGCCAGGCCGGCGTAATACCACTTGTCGAGCGTCGCCTTTGCGGCGCCGAGGTCAACCATGAAGGCCCGCGGATGGGGAGCGAGGAAGTTGCCGATGGCGACCAGCCGCGTACCGGCCGGATTGACGGCGAAGCGATAGACGTGGGTCGGCTCGTTCGTCGCGCTGGTCTCCGAGCCACGGATGCCGAGCCTGAGATACCCGGTGTCGGCACCCGTGGTCCGGTTGAGCGCCACCAGCGCCCCGGGAAAGGTGCCCCCGACAATCACCCGGTTGCCGACGACCCGCAGGTCGTAGCCGATCGCGTACTTCCAGGCCGGGGGGGTGAAGGTCGGGTCCACCGCACCGGTCTTGGCCGAGAGCTTGACCACCGCCTTACGCGCGATGCCGTTGACCGTGGTGAACGCACCCGCGACGTACAGGGCGTCCCCCGACGCCCGAATCGCCCAAACCGGTCCGTCGAAGACCGGAGCGATACGGCTGGAAATCGCCCCGTCGCGGGCGCCGAAGGCGACGAAATTACGCCGGGAAATTGCTGGGTGCAGGGCCGCATCCTGGACGGCGTCGAACTGGCCGCCGACATACATCGTGGTCCCGTCGGAGGACTGTTCCACCGCGTAGCCGACCGGGTGGCTGACCGCCGAATCCGGCACCAGATCGGGCGTGTAGTTCACCGGGTTCGCCCGCACCACTCGGGGCTGGGATACCCCAGCAGTGGCATCGACGACACCGGTCGCGGCACCGGCTGCGGTCAGCGCCATCACGGTAAGTGAACCCAAAATGCGGTAGATCATGAGGCTCCTAGCAGCAATACTGCGGTCTCGAGCGGTCAATGGAGAAAAAGCGATCCCCGCCGTCGGAGCGGCAGATGGCAATCGCCAGCATTCACTATTGCCGAACATGCGCCCTACACGACGCAGAAAGACCGCGGGTTGCGGCCGGAATTCCCGCCCAGACAACCGTAGCCTGACTGACCTACGCTCTGGGCTGTGTTCGTGCTTGTCCTCGACACCTCGACCCCCGCCGTGACGGCCGCGGCCGTCGAGATCGCTGGCTCGGGTCAGGTGGCTGTAAGCGCCGAGCGGGTGGGCGTCGACCCGCGCCGGCACGGCGAGTTGTTGGCGCCGGCCGTGCAGGCGGTCCTCCGTGACGCCGGCCTGGCCCCGGTTGACCTGGCGGCGGTGGTTGCCGGGGTCGGCCCGGGCCCCTACACGGGCCTGCGGATCGGGCTGGTCACTGCTGCCGCGCTGGGCGACGCCCTGGCGATCCCTACCTACGCTGTCTGCTCCCTGGACGCCATCGCCTACGCGGCGCCGCCGGCGTCCGGCCTGGTGCTGGTGGCCGCCGACGCCCGCCGGCGCGAGGTCTACTGGGCAACCTACGACGGGCAGCGCACCCGGCTGACGGGTCCGGCGGTCGACCGGCCGGCCCACGTCGACACCGCCTGCTGCACGCTCGCCTGCGGTGCCGGCGCGGTGATGTACGCCGACGTCCTCGGGCTGCCGACCGGGCCCCCGCAGTTCCCGCCGGCGGCCGCCCTGGCCGCGCTCGCCGCCGCCCGGGTCACCGGCCGAGCGCCGGCGGAGCGGCTGACTCCGCTGTACCTTCGCCGGCCGGACGCCACCGAGCCGGCGCCAGCCAAGGCGGTGCGGCAATGAGCCGGCTGCGGTCGATGCGGTGGTGGGATCTCGCGACGGTGATGGAGATCGAGCGCGACCTGTTCGGCAGCGAGCAGTGGTCGACCTCGATGTTCTGGTCGGAGCTCGCCGAGCACGCGACCCGGCACTATCTGGTCGGCTGCGACGACGAGCCGGCGCAGCAGGTGACCGGCTACGCCGGACTGTGCCTGTACGGAGCCGAGGCGTACGTACAGACGCTGGCGGTGCGCCGCGACCGACAGGGCACCGGCCTCGGGCGGGCCTTGCTGGTGGCGCTCCTTGCCGAGGCCGACCGGCGCCGGGCGACGTCGGTCGCCCTGGAGGTGCGCGCCGACAACGCAGTGGCCCAGCGGCTGTACGCGGCGTACGACTTCGAGCCGGTCGGCCTGCGCCGGGGCTACTACCAGCCCAGCGGCGTGGATGCGGTGGTGATGGTCCGTGGCCGCTGACCGGCCGATCGTGCTGGGCATCGAAACCTCCTGCGACGAGACCGGCGTCGGGATCGTCCGTGGCTCCGCGCTGCTCGCCGACGCGATCGCCTCCAGCGTGGCCGAACATGCCCGCTTCGGCGGCGTGGTTCCCGAGATCGCCGCGCGGGCGCATCTGGAGGCGATGGTGCCGATGGTCGACCGGGCGCTGGCCGAAGCCGGCGTCACGCTGCGCGACTTGGACGCCATCGCGGTGACCGCCGGCCCGGGCCTGGCCGGCGCGCTCCTGGTCGGCGTCGCCGCGGCCAAGGCGTACGCGCTGGCCCTGGACAAGCCGCTCTACGGCGTCAACCACCTGGCTGCCCACATCGCAGTGGACACCGTCGAACACGGTCCGCTGCCCGAGCCGTGCATCGCGCTGCTGGTCTCCGGCGGCCACTCCTCGCTGCTCCTGGTCGAGTCGATCACCGGCACGTTGCGACCGCTCGGGGCGACCGTCGACGACGCCGTCGGCGAGGCCTTCGACAAGGTGGCCCGGCTGCTCGGCCTTCCCTTCCCGGGCGGCCCGCACATCGAGCGCGCGGCCACCGCCGGCGACGGCGCAGCGGTGGCGTTCCCGCGCGGGCTGACCGGGCCGCGCGACGCGCCCTATGACTTCTCCTTCTCGGGTCTGAAGACGGCGGTCGCCCGGTGGGTCGAAAGCCGGCAAGAGGCCGGCGAGCCGGTGCCGGTCGCCGACGTCGCGGCGTCGTTTCAGGAGGCGGCCGTCGACGTTCTCACCGCCAAGGCGGTCCGGGCCTGCCAGGAGCATGGCGTTGCGTCGATGCTCCTCGGCGGTGGCGTCGCGGCCAACTCCCGGCTGCGCGGCCTGGCCGAGGAGCGGTGCGCCGCCGCCGGCATCGGGCTGCGGGTGCCGCGCAGGGCGCTGTGCACCGACAACGGCGCGATGGTGGCCGCTCTGGGCTCGCTGCTGGTCGCCGACGGGGTCGCGCCGTCGGCCCTCGACCTGTCCGCCGACTCGTCGATGGCCGTGACCGAGGTGCTGTGCCAGCCGGCTACATCTTGAGCCGAGGCGGCCGGCAGAGGAGCACCGTCGGCGCGTCGGCGATCCGGGTGACCACGATGACCATGTGCAACGAGCCGGACAGCCTCAGCTGCCGGCGCAAGGTCTCCGGCTCGATCGGCGAGCCGCGCTTCTTGACCGTGACGACCCCGACGTCTCGCTCGCGCAGCAGCCGGCGGAGCCCCTTGAGCGAGAACGGCAGGACATCGGTCACCTCGTACGCGGTGGCAAACGGCGTGGGGACCTCCGCCGGCGCCGTGAGGTAGGCGATCTGCGGGTCGAGCAGGGCACCGTCGATGAGTGCCGCGACCTCGACCACCAGGTGGGCCCGGATCACCGCCCCGTCGGGCTCGTACAGCCAGCGCTGCGGCGGCCGCACGGGCGGCGCGCCGACTGCGCTACCCACCAACGTCGCGCCGGCCGGCAGCAGGGTGGCCCGCCGGGAGGTGGTCCGCAACGCACCCGACCACAGGGCCGCCTCCTTGACGGCACCGCCGTCGGAGACCCACTCCGCCTCCACGCCGGCCGGTATCCGGTCGTGCGGGATGCCTGGAGCCACCTTGACGCAGGCATCCCGGCGCAGGACCGCCTCGACGAACGACCAGGGCGGTCGGTAGGCGTCCGGGTTGAAGACCCGGCGCCCGCCGGAGCGCCGGGAGGGGTCGAGGAAGATGGCGTCGAAGGAGTCGAGGTCGACGGCCGTCACGTCCGCGCAGCTCACCCGGGCCCGAGCGGTGAGGCCGAACTCTTCGACGTTGGCGGTGGCGACTGCCGCCGTCACCGGGTCGCTCTCGAAGCCATCAACGCCCTCAATGTCCGCGCCCTGAGCGAGCGCCAGCAGGTCACCGCCGATGCCGCAGCACAGGTCAGCCACCCGGCGGCGACCGGTGAACCGCGTGGCCCGATGCCAGGCCACGCCGGCCCGCGTCGCCTGCTCCATCCCGGCCGGCGTGAACAGCATCCGGTCCGCCCCCAGGCCGAACTTGGCCGCCGCCCGCTGCCGCAGCCGGGCCTGGGTCAAGGCGAGCGCGACCAGGCCGGCCGGGTGCCCGGCCGCCCGTAGCCGGTTGGCGGTGGTGATCGCCGCCGCGGGGTCGTACCGGCCGATGCCGGCGAGCACGGCCCGTCCGGTTGCCGAGCGCAGCGCCGCCACGTCGCCAAGGTCCACTGCGCCATGCTGGCAGAGGCGACGGTCGCGTTCCGTTGGCACTCACCTTGACGGAGTGCTAACCGGAGTCCTAGTGTCGCAGTTAGCACTCTCCCCTTGAGGGTGCCAGCGCAAGCAGCGACTGACCCCCGCGACGGCAGCCGCAGCCCAGCGCGAGAACCGTCCGGTGAGACCAACCCAGGAGAGTTAGTGACCACCGCAACCAAGGTCAACATCAAGCCGCTCGAAGACCGCATCGTCGTCCAGGCCAACGAGGCCGAGACCACGACCGCTTCGGGCATCGTGATCCCCGACACAGCCAAGGAAAAGCCCCAGGAGGGCACCGTCATCGCGGTCGGCCCCGGCCGCATCGACGACAAGGGCAACCGCGTCCCGATCGACGTCAGCGCCGGAGACGTGGTGCTGTACTCCAAGTACGGCGGCACCGAGATCAAGTACGGCACGGAGGAGTACCTCGTGCTCTCTGCCCGTGACGTGCTCGCGGTCGTCGTCAAGTAGCTCAGCAGTAGGCAATTAGCCGCGTACACCGCCCCGGCGCCAAAACGGAGCCGGGACGGTGACGCATGGAAGGAACCCAGAAGCATGTCGAAGATCCTCAGCTTCTCCGGCGACGCGCGGAAGTCACTCGAGCGCGGCGTCGACGCCCTGGCCGACACGGTCAAGGTCACCCTCGGCCCCCGTGGGCGCAACGTCGTCATCGACAAGAAGTACGGCGCCCCCACGATTACCAACGACGGCGTCACGATCGCCCGTGAGGTCGAGCTCGAAGACCCGTACGAGAACCTTGGTGCCCAGCTGGCCAAGGAAGTGGCGACCAAGACCAACGACGTCGCCGGCGACGGGACCACGACAGCGACCGTGCTGGCTCAGGCCATGGTCCGTGAGGGCCTGCGCAACGTGGCGGCCGGCGCCAACCCGATGTCGCTCAAGCGCGGCATGGACGCGGCCGTCGAGGCCATCTCCAGTGCGCTGCTGGCCGACGCCATCGAGGTCGACTCGCACCAGGCCATTGCCCACGTGGCGACGATCTCGGCGCAGGACGCCGCCATCGGTGAGCTCATCGCCGAGGCGATGGACAAGGTCGGCAAGGACGGTGTGATCACCGTCGAGGAGTCCAACACGATGTCCCTCGAGCTCGAGCTCACCGAGGGCATGCAGTTCGACAAGGGCTACATCTCGCCCTACTTCGTCACTGACCCCGAGGCGATGGAGACGGTGTACGACAACCCGTACATCCTCATCGTCAACGGCAAGGTGGGCGCGGTCGCCGAGTTGCTGCCGGTCCTGGAAAAGGTGATGCAGGCCAGCCGGCCCCTGGTCCTGGTCGCCGAGGACGTCGAGGGTGAGGCGCTGTCGACCCTGGTCGTCAACGCGATCCGCAAGACGTTTCCGTCGGTCGCCGTCAAGGCACCCGGCTTCGGCGACCGCCGCAAGGCGATGCTGCAGGACATGGCGATCCTGACCGGCGCCGAGGTGGTGTCGGCCGAGGTTGGCCTCAAGCTCGATCAGGTAGGCCTCGAGGTCCTGGGCTCGGCCCGGCGGGTCACGGTCACCAAGGACGACACCACGATCGTCGACGGCGGCGGCGAAGCCTCCGCGGTGGCCGACCGGGTCCGGCAGCTCAAGGCCGAGATCGAGAACACCGACTCCGACTGGGACCGCGAGAAGCTGCAGGAGCGGCTGGCGAAGCTGGCCGGCGGCATCGCGGTCATCCGGGTCGGCGCGGCCACCGAAGTCGAGCTGAAGGAAAAGAAGCACCGCCTCGAGGACGCCGTCTCAGCCACCCGCGCGGCGGTCGAGGAGGGCATCGTGCCCGGTGGTGGTACGGCGCTGGTGCACGCGGCACCCGCGCTGGACGGCCTCGAGCTGACGGGCGACCAGGCCACGGGCGTCAACATCGTCCGCAAGGCGCTGTCGGAGCCGTTGCGCTGGATCGCCAGCAACGCCGGCCACGAGGGCTACGTCGCGGTGTCGAAGGTGCAGGCGCTCGGCAAGGGCCAGGGCCTCAATGCCGCGACCGGCGAATACGGCGACCTGCTGGCGCAGGGCGTCGTCGACCCGGTCAAGGTGACCCGTTCGGCGGTGGCTAACGCTGCCTCGATCGCCGGCATGCTGCTCACGACCGAGAGCCTGGTCGTGGAGAAGCCGGCGGAGTCAGAGGACAGCGGCTCCAACGGCCACGGCCACTCGCACGGCCCCGGCTACTGACCGGTCGCTCCACCCGGCTGACTATGGTTCAGGCCCCGCCGCCCCCACGGGCGACGGGGCCTGAACCGTGCCGGCCGCAGATGACCGGTCAGGCGAGGTGGGGCTGAAGGGCGTTGGTCCCCACCATCGCCTCCCGCTCGGTCTCCGACAGCCCGCCCCAGATGCCGTACGGCTCGCGGACCGACATCGCGTGCTGCCGGCAGCGGACCATGACCGGGCAGCTGCGGCAGACCGCCTTGGCGGCCGCCTCGCGCCGGCTACGGGCCGCGCCACGCTCGTTCTCCGGGTGAAAGAACAGCTCCTCGTCCACTCCGCGACAGGCGCCCATAAGCTGCCACTCCCAGGCCTTGGCGTTCGGGGTCGGCAGGCGGCGAATATCGGCCATGGATGGCTCCGTTCCGGCGGGCGACGGCGACCCGCGTGCCATGCCCCGTCCAGCCGGCCTCATGCAGCCGAGAGGATCAAGATAACCGTCTGCTACGGATAAGGTGGCTCGGGTGACCCGGCCGCACGACCTCGCCGCCCTGCTCGCGGCGGGTGAGCAGGCAGCGTTTCACGGCGCCCCGGCAATGGCGGTGGCGCCGCTGGAGCAAGCGGTCGCGGCAGCAGACAGCCACGGCCGCCCGGCAGAGGCGATGGCGGCGACCTGGCTGCTCGGGGTGACGTTCACGGCGTTGGGTCGCTACGGTGCGGCCCTGGCGGCGCTAGAGCCGCTGGCGGCTGTCGACGCGCCGATGCCGCCGGAGCAGCGGCTGTTCGCCTCCCTGGCCTGCTCCACACTGGGCACGGTGCACCGACAGCTCGGCCGGCTGCCCGAAGCGCACGCAGCCGACCTGGCCGCCCTGGCCCTGACCGATGGCACCGGAGAGGCTGGATTCGACGCCGTGCTCGGCCTGGCGGCCGACGGGGTGGCGGCCGAACGGGCTGACGAAGCGCGCGACCATCTCGACCGGGCGGCCTCGTTGGTGGCCGACCGAGCGAGCCGGTGGTGGCGCCAGCAGGTGCGACTGAACTGGGTGCGGGCAGAAGCAGACCTGGCTCGTCGCGCAGCCACCCGGGCCGCCGAGCACGCGGCAGCCGCGGTCACACTGGCAGAGCATGCCAACGCGCCCGGCTACGTCGCGCAAGGGCTGCTGCTGCTGGGTCTGGCGCAGGCGATGACGTCGCCGGCTGATGCCGTGCCCTCGCTGCGACGAGCCGCGGCGCTGGCTGACGGCGTGGGCAGTCTGCCGCTGGTCTGGCCGTCCCGAGGCGCCCTGGCGAGCTTGCTCCGGGAGGCCGACCCGGGGGAGAGCAGCCGATGCGTCACGGCCGCCCGTACGGCCGTACGCACCATCGCCGAGGAGCTGCCGACGACACTGCGCAGCGCCTGGCTCAGCCGTCCCGACATTGCCGCCCTGCAGGTCGATGGCGCAGAGGAGTCCAGAAGGGCCGCTCGGCTGCCGAGACAGACGTGACGAATGCGGGCGACGGAAGGTGCCTTGGTGGTGACCCTGCTCATCTGTGCCGGCGTGCCGGAGACCCGGCACACGCTGGAGCTGTGCGCTGCCGGCGTACGCGGGATCGAGCGAATCGACTGCGCCAGCAGCCTCGAAGAGGCCTGGGTGCGGATCCAGGTGTCCGCACCGGACTTCGTACTGCTGGACGCGCATTTGCCCGGCCCGGCCGACGCCCTGCGCCAGCTGGTGGGCGCACTCGAGGGCATGCCGGTCTTCATGGTCGGGTCGCCCGGTGACTTGCGGGCCATGGCCATGGCGATGGCCGCCGGTGTCCGCGGCTTTCTGCGCCATGACCTGGCCCCAGAGGAGCTGGCGGCGACGCTGGCACACGCGTCGCTCCCCGCCCCGGTGGCGGCCGAGCTGATCCCCGTCCCCCGGCTGGCCCGCCCGCGCGTCGACCTCACGGAGCGGGAGCTTCAGGTGCTGCGCGGCATGTCCGAAGGCAAGAGCAACAGCGAGATCGGCCGTAGCCTGTACCTGTCCGAGGACACCATCAAAACCCACGCGCGTCGGCTCTTCCGCAAGCTCGAGGTCAACGATCGGGCCCATGCGGTCGCCAGCGGCTTCCGGATGGGTCTGGTTTCCTGAGGCGGGTTTCCTGAGGTGGGGGCAGACGGAGCCGGGGTGCGCACGCTACGGTTCGCCGGACGCCGTATCACCGGGGGGCCGCACAACGATGGACCGGACACGCACTGAGCCAGCACCGATCGACCCATCGGTCAGGGACACGCTGTCGGATCTGGCCGGTCAGGCCGCGGCCGGTGACACCGACGCCGCAGACATCCTGCTGGCGCAGGTGCAGCGCCTCGTCCTGCGGTATTGCCGCGCACGGCTGGGGTCCTCAGGCGGTGGTGTGTACGGCACGGCCGACGACGTCGCCCAAGAGGTGTGTCTCGCCGTGCTCACCGCATTGCCACGTTACCGCGACATCGGGCGTCCGTTCAGTGCGTTCGTCTTCGGCATCGCCGCCCACAAGGTGGCCGATGCCCATCGCTGTGCAGCCCGCGATCCCAGCCGGCCGGCCGATGTGTTGCCGGACCGCCCCGACGACGCGGCCGGTCCAGAAGCCGCCGCCTTGGCGGCGGCCGACGTCCAGCTCGCACATGAGCTCCTCGACAGCCTCCCCGCCCAGCAGCGCGAGGTGGTCGTGCTGCGGGTCGCGGTAGGCCTGAGCGCGGAGGAGAGTGGGGCTGCCCTCGGCATGAGCCCTGGCGCAGTGCGCGTGGCCCAGCACCGGGCGCTGACCAAACTCAGAGTGCAGCTCGCCTCGATGCAGGAGATTTCGGCATGACACGTCCGCTCAACCTCACCGCGCTGCACCGCGACGACGCCCTGCTGGACCGGATCGGCCGCGGGGACCTCGACGAGTCATCGCCCGGCCTCGACTCAGACGAGGTCACCCTCCTGCTTGTGGGTTGGAGAGCAGACATCGTCGGAGCCGTCACCGACGGGTCCGAGGTCCCGTCCACCGAAGAGGCGGCTCCGAACCTCACCGGCGTCGCGGCCCGGCGGCGGGTCCGACCTGCCATCGTCGGCTTGATCCTGGCCGGGGCGCTGGCCTCGGCTGGGGGAGCGGCCGCAGCGACGGTCCAGGCCGAGCACGGTGGGATGTTCTGGTCCGCCCCGCCGCCGGCGGCTCGGCATCACTCCCTCGGCGTCACGGCGCCGCCCCGCACAACGACCGGACCGGACCCCTCCGGCTCGCGAACAGCGCCGCGCTCCATCCCGACCGCCGCTGGCGCTCTGCCCAGCCCGCTCGGCCGGTTGATCAACACCTCGGCAGCGCCCATCGGGCCCGGGCCGGTCGCCGAACCGCCCAATCGGTCAGCTGGGGACCAACGGGCCGCTCGTAACGCCCGCCGGCCCGGGTCACCCGGCCTGCACGGGGGCCACCGGGCCCGTCCGCCGCGGCGTCTTGCGGTGCCGCCGATCAGGCCCGGACGGCACATCCCGCCCGCGCCGGTCCCGCCGCAACCGTTCGATCGACCGCTCGAGGCAGCAGCCATGGGGCCCCGGATGGCGGCACTGCGGGCGCCCGTCACGCACCCTCATAGGCGTGGGTCACATCACGGGAGCAAGTGGTGGCATCGGGGCGTCCATGACGGCTCCGTGGCCGGGTCATGGGATGCCGTGTCATGGACAGCGGGCCACTAGCGCAGCGACTCGCTGTCCTGCACCCCGTCGGCATAGCCACGGGCGTACTCCCAGCTGACGTAGTGCTTGGGATCGGGGTCGTAGGCCGGCTCGTGCACCCGCGTCTGGCCGGCGTCGAGAAGCTGGCGGAGGTTGCTGCGCAGCAGCGCCCAGCCGAAGTAGTGCGCGATCTGGCAGTCGTCGCAGTCGACGACGAGCCCCCGGACATCCTGCGGCTCGAGCAGGGTCTGGTAGATCTCGAGGTCGGACAGGTCGGCGAGGACGTCCTCGCGCTCCTCCGCCGAGAGCGGCTCCGCGACCTCGTCGTCGAGCTGGGCCGCCGGATCCGCGGGGTCGCCGAAGAACGGGTCGTGCGGGTCCTCAGTCACGCGACCACGGTATCCCCCGCGTGGCGCTCCACCGGACATCGGTGCTCCCGTACCATCAAACCCTGCCGTCGGCTCCCAGCAGTTGTCATGGAGGTGGTCATGGACGTTCCGGAGAAGTTCGCCACCTTCGGGCTGACGTTCGACGACGTGCTTCTCCTGCCAGCCAACTCCGATGTCATCCCCAGCGAGGCCGATCCGTCGACCCGGCTGTCGCGCCGGATAACCCTGCGGATCCCGCTGGTCTCCTCGGCGATGGACACGGTGACCGAAGCCCGGATGGCGATTGCGATCGCCCGTCAAGGCGGCGCGGGCGTGCTCCACCGCAATCTCGCCATCGAAGATCAGGCGCAGCAGGCCGACATGGTCAAGCGGTCCGAGGCCGGCATGGTCACCAACCCGGTGACCTGCGCCCCCGACGACACACTCGCCGACGTCGACCGGCTCTGCGGGAGGTATCGGATCTCCGGCCTGCCGGTCATCGATGCCGGCGGTGTCCTGGTCGGCATCGTCACAAACCGCGACACGCGCTTCGAGTCCGACCTCCACCGCCCGGTCCGCGAGGTCATGACCCGGATGCCGCTGGTGACGGCGCCGATCGGGGTGGCGCCCGAGGATGCCCTTCGGCTGCTGCGCCAGCACAAGGTCGAGAAGTTGCCGCTGGTCGACGCCGGCCTTCGGCTGCGCGGGCTGATCACGGTCAAGGACTTCGTCAAGCGCGAGCAGTACCCGCTGGCCACCAAGGACCCCGATGGGCGGCTGTTGGTCGGCGCCGCCGTCGGAGTGGGTGAGGACGGATACAAGCGCGCCCGCACCCTCGCCGACGTTGGGGTGGACTTCCTTGTGGTCGACACCGCGCACGGGCACTCCCGGGACGTGATCGACATGGTGCGGCGGCTCAAGGCCGACACCCCGATCGACATCGTCGGTGGCAACATCGCGACCCGCGACGGGGCGCTGGCCCTGATCGAGGCCGGCGCGGACGCGGTAAAGGTAGGAGTGGGCCCCGGCTCGATCTGTACGACCCGGGTGGTGGCCGGCGTCGGCGTACCCCAGCTGACCGCGATCTACGACGTCGCATCGGCGGCCCGGCCGGCCGGCGTGCCGGTCATCGCCGACGGCGGCCTGCAGTACTCCGGCGACATCGCCAAGGCGATCGTGGCCGGCGCGGACACCGTCATGCTCGGCTCTCTGCTGGCCGGCGTCGACGAGTCACCGGGCGAGCTGATCTTCATCAACGGAAAGCAGTTCAAGTCCTACCGGGGGATGGGGTCTCTCGGTGCGATGCAGTCCCGCGGCGGCACGCGCTCCTATTCCAAGGACCGCTACTTCCAGGACGACGTCCTCTCCGACGACAAGCTGGTGCCGCAGGGGGTGGAGGGGCAGGTGCCCTACCGGGGGCCGCTGGCCGGCGTGGCCTACCAGCTGGTCGGCGGGTTGCGCGCGGCGATGGGCTTCGCCGGCACGCCGACGGTCGCGGAGCTTCAGGGACGCGGTCAGCTCGTCCGGATCACCTCCGCCGGGCTCAAGGAGAGCCACCCGCACGACGTCCAGATGACGGTCGAGGCGCCCAACTACCCCAGCTACTGACATGGCCGACATCGAGATCGGCCGGGGCCGGGCGGCCCAGGTCGGTTACGACCTCACCGACATCGGGATCGTGCCCTCCCGGCGCACCCGCGACGTCGACGACGTCACAATGGCCTGGGAGATCGACGCGTTCCGGTTCGAGATCCCCATGGTCGCCCATCCGTCGGATGCGACGATGAGCCCGCGCAGCGTCGTGGAGGTCGGCCGTCTGGGCGGTCTCGGCGTACTCAACGCCGAAGGGTTATGGACGCGATACGACGACCCGCAACCGGTGTACGACGCCTTGCTCGCCCTTGACGCCGGCGACAATGCGACGGCGGTGCTGCAAAAGGCGTACGCGGAGCCGGTGAAGCCCGAGCTGATCACCCGGCGGATCGAGGAGATCCGGCTGGCCGGGGTGACCACGGCCGTCCGGCTCTCGCCGCAGCACACCCTCACCTACGCCGAGCCCGTCCTCGCCGCCGGTGTTGACCTGCTGGTGATCCAGGGCACCATCGTTTCCGCAGAGCATGTGTCCGCCGAGAGCGAGCCGCTCAACCTCAAGACATTCATCGCCGACCTCGACGTGCCGGTGATCGTCGGTGGCTGCACCAACTACCAGACCGCGCTGCACCTGATGCGGACCGGCGCGGCCGGCATCATCGTCGGGATCGGAGCCGACCGGCTCTCGGGCACCGAGGAGGTGCTGGGCATCCGGGTGCCGATGGCCACGGCGATCGCCGATGCGGCCTCGGCGCGCCGGGACTACCTCGACGAGACCGGCGGTCGCTACGTTCACGTCGTCGCCGACGGGGAGCTCGTCAACAGCGGCTCGGTGGCCAAGGCGTTGGCCTGCGGCGCCGACGCAGTGATGCTCGGCGATTCGCTGTCGCACGGTCAGGAATGCCCGGCGGCCGGCCTGTGGTGGGAGTCGATCGCCGCCCACCCCAGCGTTCCGCGCGGGCTGCTCGGCCGCCCCCGGCAGCGGCCCGAATCGCTGGGCAAGATCCTGCTCGGCCCCGACGACCGGGCCAGGGGTACGGAGAACATCTACGGCGCCGTCAGGCGGGCCATCGCCAAATGCGGCTACTCCGACCTGAAGGCCTTTCAGAAGGTCGAGCTTGTCCACCGCTAGCTAGCCCTGGCCGTGGGGCCGGCCGGTTGTGGGGGTTCTGGACGCAGGTACTGGCTCGAAGCTGGTCAAGATCGAGCCGGGCGACGCCGACGGAGACCGCGAAGGCGGCCCCGCCTCACAGATGGAGACACGATGAGCATGGCCACGAGGACGGACACGCAGTCGCCTGCGCTGCACGTTGCCGACCACCACGATCTGATCCGCGTGCACGGCGCGCGCGTGAACAACCTCAAGGACGTCAGCATCGAGATCCCGAAGCGCCGGCTGACGGTGTTCACCGGCCTCTCCGGCTCGGGCAAGAGCTCGCTGGTGTTCGGCACGATCGCCGCGGAGTCGCAGCGGCTGATCAACGAGACCTACAGCGCCTTCGTGCAGGGCTTCATGCCGGCGCTGGCTCGGCCCGAGGTCGACGTACTCGAAGGGCTGACGACCGCGATCATCGTCGACCAGGAGCGGATGGGCGCCAGCGCCCGCTCCACGGTCGGCACCGCCACCGACGCCAACGCGATGCTGCGCATCCTCTTCAGCCGACTCGGGCACCCGCACATCGGCTCCCCCCAGGCGTTCTCCTTCAACGTCGCGTCAATCAGTGGAGCGGGTGCGGTCACCCTAGAGCGCGCCGGACAGACCGTGAAGGAGCGTCGCAGCTTCAGCATCACCGGCGGCATGTGTCCGCGCTGCGAAGGCCGGGGCACGCTCACCGACTTCGGCCTGTCTGCGCTGTACGACGACAGCTTGTCGCTCAACGAGGGCGCGCTCACGATCCCCGGCTACAGCATGGACGGCTGGTACGGCCGCATCTACCTCGGCTGCGGCTTCTTCGACCCGGACAAGCCGATCCGCAAGTACACCAAAAAGGAACTGCACGACCTGCTCCACAAGGAGCCGACCAAGATCAAGGTCGATGGGATCAACCTGACATACGAGGGGCTGATCCCGAAGATCGGGAAGTCGTTCCTGTCCAAGGACGTCGACGCGCTGCAGCCCCACATCCGCGCCTTTGTGGAGCGGGCAATCACTTTCACCGTCTGCCGCGAGTGCGACGGCACCCGGCTCAGCGAGGCGGCTCGGTCGTCGAAGATCAAAGGGATCAACATCGCCGACGCCTGCGCGATGCAGATCAGCGACCTCGCTGAATGGGTGCGGGGTCTGGAGGAACCGTCCGTCGGGCCGCTGCTGGCGTCGCTACAGGAGACCCTCGACTCGTTCGTCGAGGTCGGGCTCGGCTACCTCTCGCTCGACCGCTCGTCGGGCACGCTGTCGGGCGGCGAGGCGCAGCGCACCAAGATGATCCGTCACCTCGGGTCCTCGCTCACCGACGTCACCTACGTCTTCGACGAGCCGACGATCGGGCTGCACCCCCATGACATCCAGCGGATGAACGACCTGCTGCGGCGGCTGGGGGACAAGGGCAACACGGTGCTGGTCGTGGAGCACAAGCCGGAGACGATCGCGATCGCCGACCACGTCGTCGATCTCGGCCCCGGCGCTGGCACTGCCGGTGGCGAGGTGGTGTTCGAGGGCACCGTCGAGGGGCTGCGGGCCAGTGGCACGCTGACTGGGCGGCACCTGGACGACCGGGCGTCGGTGAAGCCGTCGGTGCGGACACCGTCTGGCGTCCTGGAGGTGCGCGGCGCGAGCACCCACAACCTGCAGGACGTCGCTGTCGACATCCCGCTCGGCGTGCTGGTGGTGGTGACCGGTGTGGCCGGGTCGGGAAAGAGCTCACTGATTCACGGCTCGGTGTCGGGCCGGGACGGGGTGGTGTCGGTCGACCAGGCAGCGATCAAGGGCTCGCGGCGGAGCAACCCGGCGACGTACACCGGACTGCTCGACCCGATCCGCAAGGCGTTCGCGAAGGCCAACGGCGTCAAGCCGGCGCTGTTCAGCGCCAATTCCGAGGGCGCCTGCCCCAACTGCAACGGCGCCGGCGTCATCTACACCGACCTGGCGATGATGGCCGGCGTCATCTCGATCTGCGAGGAATGCGAGGGCCGACGGTTTCAGGCGGCGGTGCTGGACTACCGGCTCGGCGGGCTCAACATCGCCGAAGTGTTCGACCTGCCCGTCGAAGACGCGGTCGCCTTCTTCGGCGCCGGCGAGGCGCGCACGCCGGCCGCGCACGCCATCCTCGACCGGCTCGCCGACATCGGGCTCGGCTACCTCAGCCTCGGCCAGCCGCTCACTACGCTGTCCGGCGGCGAGCGGCAGCGGCTCAAGCTGGCCACCCAGATGGCCGAGAAGGGCCGCGTCTACGTCCTCGACGAGCCGACCACCGGCCTCCACCTCGCCGACGTCGAGAAGCTGCTCGGCCTGCTCGACCGGCTCGTCGACTCCGGCAAGTCGGTCATCGTCATCGCGCACCACCAGGCGGTCATGGCGCGCGCCGACTGGATCATCGACCTCGGCCCCGGCGCCGGCCACGACGGCGGCCAGATCGTCTTCGAGGGCACACCCGCCGACCTCGTCGCCGCCCGCTCCACGCTCACCGGCGAGCACCTCGCGGCCTACGTCGGCACCTGACCGAGGCCCTTGCGGACACCGTGAGACGAGTTTCTCTCACCTGTTTCGACTCGTCGCTGTGAACCGGGAACGGGGCGTGTTCAACAGGGTCGAGCTGGACCGGCTCGGCGAACCGCAGCTTCACCCGCTCGCCGGCGTGGTGCCGCAACGCCGGCACGTCATCTACGTCCACCAGCCGGCCCGCGCGCAGCACCGCGGCCCGGGTCCGCGATGTCCTGCGGTCAGGCCAGCACTCGGCAGGCGGTGTTGACGAAAACCTTCACGCCGACTTCGAGGGCGTCCTCGTCGACGGTGAAACGCGCGTGGTGGTGTGGGTGCACGATTCCCTTGCCCGGGTTGCCGGCGCCGACGAAAAAGAAGCAGCCGGGTGCCTGCTCCTGGAAGGCCGAGAAATCCTCGCCGCCCATGTTCGGCTTCATCGAGTCGACGGCGTCGTCGCCGAGCACCTCGCGCACCGTGTCCTCGACCAGCGTGGTCACCGTCGGCTCGTTCACCACGACGCGATAGCCCTGCTCGTAGGTGAAGTCGTACGTCGCGCCGTGGGCCTCGGTGATTCCCTTGACGAACCGCTCCATGAGCCCGGGAATCCTCTCGCGCAGGGCCGGGTCGAAGCTGCGGACCGTGCCCTGCAGTTGCGCCGATGCCGGGATCACATTGTGGGTGTTGCCGGCGACGAACTGGGTCACCGACACCACCAAGGTGGCCAGCGGGTCGGCGGCGCGGGAGACGATGTGCTGGAGCCCCGAGACGACCTGCGCGCCGACGACGATCGGGTCGACGGTCTGCTGCGGCATGGCGGCATGGCCACCCTGGCCGTTGATCGTGATCCAGAACGTGTCGGGTCCGGCCATCGCCGGCCCGTACACGACGCCGATCTTGCCGACCTCGAGCGGTGACCAGACGTGGGCGCCGATCACGAGGTCGACACCGTCCATGGCGCCGGCTGCAATCATTTCGTCGGCTCCGCCGGGGAACAGCTCTTCGGCGTGCTGGAAGAGGAAGCGGACCTCTCCGGAGAGTTCGTCTGCCATCGCCGACAGCACTTTCGCGGTGCCCAGCAGCATCGCGGTGTGTGCGTCATGCCCGCACGCGTGCATGGCGCCCGGCCGCTGGGAGCGGAAGCTGAAGTCGTTCTCCTCCTCGATCGGCAGCGCATCAAGGTCCGCGCGGATGGCGAGCACCTTGCCGGGTCGCCCGGTGCGCAGACGTGCCATGACGCTCGTCGGCGTCGGCCGGGTGACGTCCAGGGCGGTCAGGGACTCAAGCTTCTCCTGCACGAACCGCGCAGTGTCGTGCTCCTGGAAGGAGAGCTCGGGGTTCTGGTGCAGGTGCCGGCGCCAGTCGATCACGTCCTGGCGAACCGCTGAGACCAGTGCGTCCTTCGTCATCCTGCCTCCGCTCGCATCGGTCACCAGGCAATCGCGTGCAGGGCGGTGGCCAGCACCGACGCGCCCCGGGCGCAGTCCTCGGGCGTGCTGTACTCGGCGGGGCTGTGCGACCTGCCGTCGATGCTGGGTACGAACAGCATTGCGGCCGCGACCCGGGTGCCCATGGTCTGGCTGTCGTGGCCGGCGCCGCTGGGCAGATCCCGCCAGCTCGCCCCGCACGCCTCGGCCGCCTGCTGCAGCACCGTACGCAGGGTAGCGTCCAGGCGCAGCGGCTCGGTGCGTTTGAGGACTGCGACACCGACCTGCAGGCCACGGTCGGCTGCGACCGCCTCGCACCGCTCACTGATCTGCGACACCATCCGGTCGAGCACCGCCGGGTCGGGATGGCGCACATCGACGGTGAACTCAACCCGGCCCGGGACGATGTTGGTGCCACCGGGATGGACCCGCACGACGCCGGTCGTCGCGACAGCCGGGTGCCCCTCGACGCCGGCCACGCCCTCGACTGCAGTGATCATCCGAGCGGCGCCCTGCAGGGCATCCCGGCGATCGGTCATGGCCGTCGCGCCGGCGTGATCGGTGCGCCCGTCGACGGTGACCTCGAGCCACAGGAAACCGGTGACCACATCGACGATGCCGATCTCGACGGTGGAGTCGACCAGGGTCCGGCCCTGCTCGATGTGCAGCTCGAGGAACGTGTCGAAGTCTTCGCGGCGCGCCGCTGCGAAGCGGGCCGGGTCCAGGCCCACCGACCGGGCAGCGTCGGCCAGGGTGACCCCATCGGTGTCCACCAGGCGCTGCGGCTCGTCGGCCTCGACCATCCCGAGCAGGGACCGGGTGCCGAAGTAGTTGGCGCGGAAGCGGCTGCTCTCCTCCTCGCACAACGAGACCGCTTCGACCGGGCGCCGCGGCGGGCCGGCACGTGCCACGCATGCCTGTACGGCGGCGATCGCCGACAGCACCCCGAGCGCTCCGTCGTATGCCCCGCCGTGCACCACGGTGTCGATGTGCGATCCGGTGAGCACGCCGGGACCGCCGGCATCGCCGGCCAGCCGGCCGAACACGTTGCCGACGGCGTCCTCGCGGACGGTCAGGCCGGCGTCCGCCATGAAGGTGGCGACCAGATCCTGCGCCGTGCGCCACGCCGGTGAGTAGAGCGGCCGGATGATCCCCCCGCCGGGTTGGGCACCCACCTGGCCCAGCCGCTCCACCAGCGTGGTGAGGCCGGCCTGGTCGACCCGCACCGGATCCGGGCCGGCGCTCACCGGGTGCCTTCTCGCGCCGGCTCGCGCCGGCCGCTGTTACGCACCTGGGGAACCCACAGATGTTGGGTCAACGCCGAGACCACCGACAGCACGATCAGATTGGCCACCATCGCGACGATGCCCACATTGAGCGTCTGCGCCCACCCGGGCAGGAATGGCATCAGGCTGCCGACGGAGCGCTTGGCCACGATCACGTAGCTCACGACGCCGACGCCGACGACCATGCCCGCGCCGGCACCCCAGGCGGTGACCGGATTGCGGTGCAACAGGCTCGCCACGAACGCCGGGAACAGCTGGGTCACAAACGCATAGCCGAGCAGCAAGAGGGCGACGATGGTGCGTCCCCCCTGGAAGGTGAGCAGCAGCGTGAGCAGCGCCAGCACCGGGACCAGCAGCTTCGCCAACCGCACCACCTGCGCCGGCGACGTGCCGGGCCGCAATTCGGCGTACACGTTCTTGGCCAGCATGGTGGCCGACGTGGTGAGCAGCATCGAGCCGGGAACGAGCGCGGTCAGCATGCCGGTCGCCCCGACGAGCCCGACGAACCACGGCGAGAACGTGTCGCGCGACAGCCGGAGCAGGGCCAGGTCGGAGTCGGTGCCCTTGAGCCCGGGCACTTTCAGCACGGCGGCGAAGCCGACGAAGAAGATGAACAGCAGCACCAGCTGGTACAGCGGGAAGATCACCGCGTTGCGGCGCAGCGCCCGCTCGTGCTTCGCCGAGAACGTCGCGCCGAAGAAGTGCGGCCACATGTAGAAGCCGAGGGCGGTCAGCAGCACGGTGCTGATGAACCAGGAGACACCCAGCACCGGCGTGTGCAAGGAAAGGAATTGCGCATCTGACTTCTGCACGGCGTGGAACATCGGCGTGATGCCGCCGTAGTAGTGCCACGGCAGGTAGATCCCCAAGAAGATTGCCACGCCGAGGATGAGGACGTCTTTGAGGACTGCGGTCCAGGCGGCACCGTGAATTCCCGACACCATGACGTACGCGGTGAGGGCCAAGGTGCCGATCCAGATGGCCGCGGTGTCCGAGACCGCGCCGTACGACGTCTCCGCGACAATGATCGACATGCCCTTCAACTGCAGGATCAGGTAGGGGACCATGGCGAGCACGCCGATGAGCGAGACCAGGATGCCCAACCCCTGGCTGCGGTATTTGCTGGCGAAGAAGTCCGCTTGGGAGACCAGCCGCTCGCGCTTGGCGTAGCGCCACACCGCCGGCAGCAGCCAGTACGACATGATGTAGGCGAGGCAGCCGTAGGCCAGGATGTACAGCGCCGGGCCGCCGTTGGCGTAGGAGAAGCCGCTGCCGCCAAGAAATGTGAAGGTCGTGTAGATCTCCCCGGCGAGCAGGAGAAACACGAAGATCACGCCGAACGAGCGCCCGCCGACCGACCACTCCTCAAGATTCATCTCACGGCCGTGCCGGGCGCGCAGGCCCAGCCCGAGGGCCAGCGCAAGGCCCAAGCCCAGGACGATGAGAGCGGCGTTCATCGGGGGGTCGCCTCGTCATCGGTCTGCGGCCCCCGGTTGGCCGGGTCGAGTGCATAGATGATCGCCATGATCGCGCTGCTGGCGATGACCCACAAGACGATGTAGGCCATCAGAAACGGCAGGCCGAGCACGAAGGGCTCGGTCCGGTTGGCCAGCCCCGCCCCGCCGAGGATTCCGATGAAGGGGAGGCTGGCTAGCACCACCCGGAGGATGCGCGTGCGGTCCACTTCCGGCGCAGCCGGGTCCGGCCTTTCGGGCAGCGAGTCGATCTGGGACGGGTCACGATCAAGCTCATCAGGCATGGGAGCCTCCCGCGTGCCGGTGCACGGCCGAAGAATGTCGTACGGGCGGCGCGGAGTCTAACCCGCTGGCCGGAATCGCCACCAGGCCGGCCGCCCGGCGCGCCATTAGCAGTCGACGTAGATGTCCAATCCGGGTACCTCGACGAAGCCCAGCTTCGCGTAGACGCGCATGGCATTGTGGAGCCCTCGAGGCGACGCAATACCAGGGAGAAGCCTGTGGCGAGGTGGACGGCAGAGCAGATCCCCGACCAGGGCGGCCGTACGGTCCTGGTGACCGGCGCCAACAGCGGCCTGGGATTCCACACCGCACTGCAACTTGCCCGCCATGGTGCCTGCGTGCTGATGTCGGCGCGCGACAGTGCGCGCGGTGAGCAGGCCCTGGCCAAGCTCCGGGCGGCCGAGCCGGACGCCGAGGTCGAGCTCCTTCCGCTCGACCTGGCCGACCTGTCCTCGGTGCGGGCCACTGCGGCCGGGGTGGCCACCCGTTGCGAGCGGCTCGACCTCCTGGTCAACAACGCCGGCGTGATGGCGATCCCCTATCGCCAGACGCTCGACGGTTTCGAGCTGCAGCTGGGGACCAACCACCTCGGTCACTTCGCCTTGACCGGTCTGCTGTTGCCCCTCCTGCAGGCCGCGCCGGCCGGACGGGTGGTGACCGTCAGCAGCGGCGCCCACCGCATGGTCGGCGGGATCAATTTTGACGACCTGCAGGCGACCCGCGGCTATCAGAAGTGGAATGCATATTGCCAGTCCAAGCTGGCCAACCTGCTTTTCGCCGCCGAGCTCGACCGGCGCGCGCGGGCATCCGGCTCGTCGCTGATCAGCGTGGCCGCGCATCCGGGCTACGCCGCGACCAACCTCCAGCACGTCGGGCCGCAGATGGACGGCAGCCGGTTGCGGACAGCCCTGATGGCGGTGGCCAACCGTACGGTCGCGCAAAGCGATGCCGCCGGCGCGCTGCCCTCGCTGTATGCCGCAACGATGCCCGATGTCGTCGGCGGAGAGTACTTCGGTCCGGATCGTTTCCGCGAGATGCGTGGCCACCCGGTGCGCGTAGGCCGCAGCGCCGCCGCGCAGGACGCACCGGCTGCCGCGCGCCTGTGGGCGGTGTCGGAGGAGCTGACCGGTGTGGCATACCCGCTGTCCGCGGCAGCGACATGACCGCCGATCATGACACCGTCCTGGTGGTGGATTACGGGGCGCAGTACGCCCAGTTGATCGCCCGCCGGGTCCGCGAAGCCCATGTCTACAGCGAAATCGTGCCGCACGACATGCCGATCGCCGAGCTGCTGGCCCGCCGCCCCAAGGCCGTGATCCTCTCCGGTGGACCGGCCTCGGTCTACGCGCCAGGCGCGCCGGGGCTCGACCCGGCGCTGTTTGACGCCGAAGTGCCCACGCTCGGAATCTGCTACGGCTTCCAGGCAATGGCGCAGGCCCTCGGCGGAGAGGTGACGTGGACCGGCGCTTCGGAGTACGGCCGGACCTCCTTGGCAGTCGTCACCCCCGGCGTGCTGTTGCACGGGCTGCCCGAGCAGCAAGCGGTCTGGATGTCGCACGGCGACTCCTGCACCGCGGCGCCGCCCGATTTCACCGTGACGGCAACCTCGCCCGGTGCCGTGGCCGCATTCGAGAATTCAGCTCGGGGTCTTTACGGGGTGCAGTTTCATCCCGAGGTGATGCACACCGAGCACGGTCAGCGAGTGCTCGAGCGCTTCCTGTACGAGGGCGCGGGCTGCCGGCCGCAGTGGACCGAGGCCAACATCATCGAGGCCCAGGTGGATGCCATCCGCCAGCAGGTCGGCGGCAAGCGCGTGATCTGTGGACTCTCCGGTGGGGTAGATTCCGCGGTCGCGGCAGCCTTGGTGCAGCGGGCGGTCGGTGACCAGCTCACCTGCGTCTTCGTCGACCACGGCCTCCTGCGCGCGGGGGAGGCCGAGCAGGTGGAGCGCGATTTCGTCGCGGCCACCGGCGTACGCCTGGAAGTGGTTGACGCGGCCGATACATTCCTCGACGCACTTGCTGGGATCAGTGATCCCGAGGACAAGCGCCGGACCATCGGCCGGGAGTTCATCCGGTCCTTCGAGGGAGCTGCCCGGCAGATCTCGGCGCAGGACGATGTCGATTTCCTGGTGCAGGGAACCCTTTATCCCGACGTCGTGGAGTCCGGCGGCGGCGCCGGCACCGCCAGCATCAAGTCGCACCACAATGTCGGCGGCCTGCCGGCGGACCTGCAGTTCTCGCTCGTCGAGCCACTGCGAACTCTGTTCAAAGATGAGGTACGCCGGGTCGGCGAGCAGCTCGGTCTGCCCCCGGACATCGTCTGGCGCCAGCCGTTCCCCGGCCCGGGCCTGGCGATCCGGATCGTCGGCGCCATCACCCGCGACCGGCTGGAGCTGCTCCGGAAGGCCGACGCGATCGCCCGCGCGGAATTAAGCACTGCGGGCCTCGACCGTGAGATCTGGCAGTGTCCGGTGGTGCTCCTGGCGGACGTCCGCTCGGTCGGTGTGCAGGGGGACAGCCGTACGTACGGCCACCCTGTGGTGCTGCGGCCGGTATCCAGCGAAGATGCCATGACGGCCGATTGGTCGCGGGTTCCCTACGACGTGCTGGCCCGCATCTCGACCCGGATCACCAACGAGGTCCGCGAGATCAATCGCGTGGTCCTCGATATCACCAGCAAGCCACCTGGCACCATCGAATGGGAATAGGGAACGGCGTTATCCGTGCCACGCCTGGGCTGCGGCCGGGTCGAGGGTGTTGTCGAATCCGGTCTCGGGGTTGGCCTGGTCCCACCAACAGGCGAAGAGGCCACCCCGGGCGACAACCCCCTGAGCGAGGGCTGCGGCCCACGTGGCCCGCTCGCCGGACGTCCGTTCAATCGGTGACCCGGTTTCGGCGATCGCCCACGGCTTACCCTGCTCGGCGCCGGCCGCGGCCATCTTGTCGAGGATGATTGCCGGGTCGGTGTAGATGGCCGGCTGCTTCTTCTGCCCCGAGTTGTAGGCGTCCCAGCCGAGCACGTCCACCGCGCTCGATGAATACCAGCCGTGCCAATCGACGCCGCCGGGCTGATTGAGCGTGTACCGCATGAGGACCAGCATGGACTGGCAGCCACCCGCGCGGATCGCCGGCGCGTAGTAGTCCCATTGGGCGCGGTAGGCGGCCTGCCCGCTCGCACCTTGCCATTGTCCGTCGTTTTCCGGCTCATGCCAGAACGTCGCCGTACAGGGAGTCCCGGCCGGCCGGGACAGCTCGAACGCCGTCACCGCGGCGGCAGTGCCAGAATTGAAAGAGAAGGCGACAAGTGCCCCGGTGGGCAGCGCTCGCAGGATCGGGCTGCTGCTCCAGGAGGTGGGGACCTGGGAGAAGAACACGCGGGCCGCGCCGATGGGTTGCCCGGCCCAGCCGGCATAGCGACCGGGATCGTCGGTCGAACCCACCGAGATGCCGAACGGGACGGGCTGGACGGCGGCTGCGGCGGGCGTAGCGGCCAATGCGGTGAAGAGCAGGCAGACGGCGAGAAAGCGGCGGGTCACGAGCGTCCTTCCGGCAGGTGGCAAGAAGGCCCCCGCTACACGTGCGCACGGCAAAGGCGCGGGGGCCAGGAAAACGTAAGCGCCCCCGCGCCTTCGAGCAGCCTAGTGCTGGCAGTGGCCGCCGGGCAACGAGCTGGAGCAGAAATTGTGGCGGAAGATGTTGCTGCCGCCACTGTGGTCGACGATGTCGGCCGGTGCGTTGCGGTAGGCAGTGTTGCGCTGGATGGTGTTGCCGGAGCTGGCCGGGCCGCCGAACGGTGCTCCCGAGACCAAGACGATGCCGCCGGAGAAGGCACTGGTCCCGCGGTTGTTCAGCACGGCGTTGTCCCCGACGAGCTCACCGGTCGTGCCGACCAGCACGATGCCGCCACCGGAGTAGTCGAATGGGATCTCCTCCGGGTTGCCCTTGCACAGCTTGTTGTTGTTGCGGACCGTGTTGTACCGGATCTGGCCGCTGCCCACGGGCGCCGGCGCTGACACCGCAAAGATGCCGATGCAGTTGTCGTGAACGGTGTTGAACTGGATGACGGCATGCTGGGAGTGGCGGTAGAAGATGCCCAGGCTGTTGCCGGAGACGTCGTTGCCGGCCACAAGGGCGTTGGCGTGCGGAGAGTCACCGATGTACAGGCCGGCTTCGCCACTGCCGGTGGTGACGTTGTTGACCAGGCCGCCGCCCGAGGAACCGAATCGCGCGATGCCGTATTCGCCGTTGTCGCGGGCCACGACGTTGGACACGTAGAATCCGGACGTCCTGAGCGCGAAGACGCCGCTGGCCTTGAAGTTGCGCACGAGGATGTTGTCGATGCTGACGCCGGAGACGGTATGTCCACCCTTGGGGTCGACGACGCAGATGCCGCTGTCATTCCTGGCACAGAGACCCTGAGGAGTTGCCGCCGGCTCGATGACCGTGCCGGCCATGCCCGACCCGGACCCCCGGATCCGCAGGTGGTCCTTCTTCACCAGAATGCTCTGCCGGTAGTGCCCCGGCTTGAGCAGGATGGTGTCGCCGGAGTGGGCCCGGTCGACCGCGGCCTGGATGGACTGTCCCGGGCCGACCACGATGGTGCTCGCGGCGTCGGCCGGCGTGGCGGCGATCCCGACGCCGGTCGCGGCGGCCAGGGTGGCGACGGCGGATAGGCGAAGCAGACGCTTCATGGATTCCTATAGGTGGACCCGCAGCACGCCGGAATATAGCCGTATGATATGGAACGCGGAAGACTTGTATCGGGAACTGATCACTTTTTTCGCTACCAGTCGCTGTCCACGCCTGGGTCGTCGGTGAGCTCGCCAGACTGCCGGCGCCGCGGTCGGGCGCTGAGCAGACCGACCACGCCGGCGGCGACGAGCACCAGCGGTAGCAGCCAGCCCCGGCTGCCGGGCAGCAATGCGGCCGCGTCCAGCGCCCAGGTGCCGACGATGCCCAGGAAGAGCAGCCCGGCGACAAGCGAGACGATGTCGGTGTCATGCCTAGTCACGGGTGACCTCCACGTCGCCGATGCCGTTGTCGATCGACAGTGCCAAGGTGCCGCCGGCCCCGGGCCCGTCGGCGCCTGGGTCGGTGACGGTGCGGTGCACGCTGGTGCCGTCGCTGTGCTGCCCGAAGAGGTCCATGCTGCCGGCACCGGTCTTGGCCTGCACTGTCACATCGACATTGGGGGGGACGTGGACGATCAGCGCGCCGATGCCGACGTGCACCCGGGTCGTCGTTGCAGGGGTGTCGGTGAAGTCGACGTTGCGCAGGTCGAGCGTCGCGTCCCCGACGCCGAGGTCGTAGCTGGGCCTAATCTCGGCGACTGTGGTCGCGGGCCAGAGCCGGGTGCCGACGCCCTTCCCAGGCCCGGTGATGTGCGTGGCCATGGTGACCGCGGCCAGGGCCAGGCACAGCAGCAGTCCGACCACGATCAGGCCCCGGGACCGGCCGTACCACGCGCCGACCAAGAGCCCACCGCCGATGACACTCAGCGCGGCGGCCAGATAAGCCGCCGGCCCGATCCCGACGACGCCCAGCCGGTCCAGGGCAGCGATGGCTCCGACGATCAGCAGGGCGGCCGACAGCACGATCCGACCCAGGCGTGAGCGCTTCTTCGCCGGGCGTGCCGCCGGCGTCGGCGGCGGCCCGTACGGCGCGCCGTACGGATCGACGTAGGGACCGTGCGGGGCGTACGCCGGCGCCACGGCGGCGGGCAGTACGGCCGTGTCCGTGAGCGCAGACGTCTGCGGCGCCAGTGCGGTGGCTGGCGCAGCGCCGGCCGGCCCGCGGTCTTGGCGCCGGGCGAGGTAGAGGCAGCCGGCGGCAGCGAGGATGAGCAGCAGCGCGTCCTTACCGTCGAGCGCCGTGGTGACCGCGAGGGCGCCCACCACCAGCAGGATGATCGCGGTGACCGCCGAGGTGCTGCTCGCGCCCCGACCGAGCAGCGCCTCGGCCGGCGAGACCGCGTCGCCGTCCGCGGGCAGAAACAGCCAGCCGGCGAGGTAGATGATGGCCCCGACCCCGCCGAAGAAGGCGAGCACGACCAGCGCCACCCGAAACAGGACCGGATCCAGCCCCGTGTAGCGGCCGAATCCGGCGCATACGCCGGCAATCATTTTCGGCTCGCGGGTGCGCCGCAGGAGTGTGCTGATGCTGGGGGTCGCGGTAGCCGTGGCGCCGCTCTCGTCGTTTTGCGTCATGGCCCGATCGTGGCCGCCCGGCCGTCGGTCCACCATCGGGCCTGACCCTGATTGGACCCTGATTTCACCGGCCCCGATCTCGGGGTCGATCCTGATGGTGTCGGTATGCCGGGCGTGTGACGATCGACATCCGACGAGGTCATCGAAGCGGAGGCATCATCACGAGCGCCGCACCACCGAAGCTGCAGCGGCGCAACGACGGTCTGGTGGCCGGCGTTGCGGGGGGCCTGGCCGACCATCTGGGCCTCAGCCCGCTGGCCGTCCGGCTGGCGTTCGTCGTGCTGACTGCTTTCAACGGCCTCGGCGCCGTCCTGTATGCCGCCTTCTGGGCAGTCGTCCGCCAGCCGCCGGTCGACCCGGTGCCACCTGCCCACCGCCGTCGGCCGGAGGTGTCGGGGCAGTTGGTCGCCTTCGCGGCCCTGACGGTGGGCCTACTTATCGCGGTCGAGCGGGTCGGCCTCATCGGCCGCAGCACGCTGGCCTTGCCGGCCGGGATCGTCCTGGTCGGCGGCGCGTTGATCTGGTTTCAGGCCGACGAGACGAAGCGGGTCCGTTGGCAGCGCCTGATGGGAGGCGCCGGCGGGAGCCCGAAGTCCTCGGCCCTGCGCCTCATCGTGGGTGCCGTCCTGGTGGTCATCGGGCTGACCAGCGCGCTGGCGGTCAGCGGTCAGCTCTCGGTGCTGCGGGACGGGCTGATCGGCACCGTCGTCATCCTTACCGGGGTCGCCGTGGTCACCGGCCCGTGGTGGTGGCGGACGTGGAACGACCTCGCGACGGAGCGGCGTGAGCGGATCCGCTCCCAGGAGCGGGCCGAGCTGGCCGCTCATGTGCACGACTCGGTGCTGCACACGCTCGCACTCATCCAGCGACACGTCGACGATGCGCGCGAGGTCACCCGACTGGCCCGGGGACAGGAGCGAGAGCTACGCGGATGGCTGTACGCCCCCACCGGCTCACCCGACGAGCGCTTCGCTGCTGCGCTGTCCGTCGCCGCGGCCGAGGTGGAGGACACCTTCGGAGTGTCCGTCGAGACGGTCGTGGTGGCCGACTGCCTGCTCGACGAGCGCCTGCTCGCCCTCGTCCAAGCCACCCGGGAAGCCCTGGTCAACGCCGGCAGGCACGCCGGTGTCGACGAAATCTCCTTGTACGCCGAGGTCGAGACCGAGCAGGTGACCGTCTTCGTTCGGGATCGCGGCAAGGGCTTCGACCCCACTGTGGTGGCCCCGGACCGGCACGGCGTAGCCGGCTCGATCGTTGGCCGCATGACGCGCCACGGCGGCACGGCCGAGGTCCGCAGCGCGCCGAGCGAGGGCACCGAGGTGCGGCTAACGATGGCGCGGACGAGGGCGTCGACGAGCCGATGACCGCGCTGACCACGGTGTATCTGGTCGATGACCACGGGATGTTCCGGACCGGCGTACGGGCCGAGCTCGGCGGACTGCTCGATGTGGTGGGCGAGGCGGGCACCGTCGCCGCTGCCGTTGAAGGCATCCGCCGGACCCAGCCTCAGGTGGTGCTGCTCGACGTCCACCTGCCCGATGGCGGGGGCCGGGCGGTGATCGACGCCGTCCGGGCCAGCTCACCAGGAGTGCACTTCCTCGCTCTGTCGGTTTCCGACGCGGCCGAGGACGTGATCGGGGTGATCCGGGCCGGCGCCCGGGGTTATGTCACCAAGACGATCTCCGGGCCCGACCTCGTCGACGCGGTCCGCCGGGTCGCTGACGGTGACGCGGTCTTTTCCCCCCGGCTTGCCGGATTCGTCCTCGACGCCTTCTCGCAGCGGGCCGGCGCCCGGGTGAGCGACCCCGAGCTCGACCTGCTCACCGCGCGCGAGCGGGAGGTCCTGCGCCTGCTGGCCCGCGGTTATGCGTACAAGGAGATCGCCACCGAGCTCTTCATCTCGATCAAGACGGTCGAGACACATGCGTCAAGCGTGCTGCGCAAGCTGCAGCTGTCCAACCGCCACGAGCTGACCCGATGGGCGACCGATCGCCGGATCGTGTAGTGCGGGTCAGGCGGTCTTGACGATCTGGTAGGCCTCGGCCAGCCGGCCCCCCGGCAGGCCGGCAGCCAGTGCGTTGGCGGAGGTCCAGGTCCGCAGCAGGCCTTCGAGGTCGTCCATGTGCGCTGTCTGGCTCTTGTGTTCCAGCAGCGCGGCCAGCTTGCGGTCGAAGGTGTCGGTGATGTCGACGTAATGGCTGTTGTTCGGTCCACCCTGCAGCCAGACTTCGCTGACGCTCCATGCCTCGAGCTGCTCGCCGAGGAGGAGCTCCGGATGGGCGTACGGATTGCGCGCGTCGGGATAGACCGCGCACAGGGCCGCCTCGCCGGTGTGCATGTGGTCGGGGTGGCTGGCGCCGATCCGGTCCCAGTTGCGCAACGGCGACTGGGTGACCACCCGCTGGGGGCGGACCCGCCGGATCTGCCGGGAGATGTCGCGGCGTAGGTCCTGGGTCACCTCGACCCGGCCGTCCGGGTGGCCCAGGAAGGTGATGTCGTCGACCCCGACGGCGGCGCCGGCGGCCCGCTGTTCGGCCTCGCGGATGCGCGGGATCTCCGACCGCGGCACGGCCGGGTCGAATCCGCCGGCGTCACCGTAGGTCGCGATGCAGTAGGAGACAGCGATGCCGGCCGCGGTCCAGCCGGCGATCGTGCCGGCCGCCCCGAAGTCGAGGTCGTCTGGATGCGCTGTCACGACCAGGATGCGCTGGATGTCGGTGTCGGCAAGAGGAGTCACAGCTGATGATAACGAGCCGGCGGCTCAGGCCTTCCGGGCAGAGACGGTGAATTGGCGGTGCTGCAGCGACGGCAGCTTCGCCCGGACCGTATGCACCCGCTGCGCGCTCGCCTCGGCCGTGGCGATGCCGTCGGTCTCGCCGCATTGCGCGACCACCACGCCCATCGGGTCGATCACCAGGCTGCGGCCGGCGTAGTCCGGTGGGCCTTGGCCGGCGCCGGCCAGATAGCAGGTGTTCTCAATCGCCCGGGCCCGGGCCAAGGTGAGCCAGTGGTCCTCCTTGAGCGGCCCGGCGACCCAGGCGGCCGGCGCGGCGAGCAGGGTGGCCCCGTCGTCGACCAGCCGGCGGGTCAGCTCCGGGAAGCGCAGGTCGTAGCAGGTGAGCACGCCGACGGCGAGGTCGCCGACCGGGAGCAGCAGGAGTGGGCCGGCCGGGTCGCCGCCGTGCAGCCGGTCGGACTCCCGCCAGCCGAGGGAGTCGAAGAGGTGGATCTTGCGGTAGGTGCCGAGGATGCCGGTCCGGTCCACGGCGACGACGGTGTTGAAGACCCGGTCGTCGCCGGGAACGGCCTCGAACATGCCGGCCAGCACGGTCGCGTCGCTGCCTTCCACCGCCGCGTGCAGCGCGCCGACGAAGGGCCCGTCGAGTGGCTCCGCACCCGGGCTGAGCAGCTCGTCCGGCCGCCCGAAAGGGAGCATGGCGGCTTCGGGCAGCACGACGAGGTCGGCGCCGGCACCGACGGCGTCCGTGAGGTGGGCCGTGATCTGCTCGCGGTTGACCGCCTTGTCGCGCCCGGCGGTGAACTGCACGACCGCGACTCTCACGTCGAGGATCCTTGCACGAGCTGCCGTACGCTCCCCCGGTGCCTGACCGCAGCCCGCTGGTGCTTCGCATGCAGCCCTTCACTACGACGGTCTTCGCCGAGATGACCGCCCTGGCCCTGCGCACCGGCGCGGTGAACCTCGGCCAGGGATTTCCCGACACCGATGGGCCGGCCGCAATGCTCGAGGTGGCCGTGGAGGCGATCCGGGCGGGAACGAACCAGTACCCGCCCGGCCCGGGCATGCCCGCCCTGCGGGCAGCGATCGCGGCGCAGCGGCGCTCGGATTACGGCCTGGCCTACGACCCGGACTCCGAGGTGCTGGTGACCGTGGGGGCGACGGAGGCGATCGCCACCGCGCTGCTGGCCCTGTGCGAGACCGGCGACGAGGTGGTGGTCTTCGAGCCCTATTACGACTCCTATGCCGCGGCTATCGCGCTGGCCGGCGCGGTCCGCCGGCCGGTCATGTTGCGGCCGGGCGGGCCAGGTGGCCGGTTCACCTTCGATCCCGACGAACTGCGGGCCGCGGTAGGCCCGCGGACCCGGCTGATGCTGGTGAATTCCCCGCACAACCCGACCGGCACCGTGTTCACGCCGGCCGAGCTGGCCGTCATCGCCGCCGTATGCAATGAGCACGACGTGCTCGCGGTCAGCGATGAGGTCTACGAGCACCTGACCTACGACGGCTCTGTTCACGTGCCGCTGGCCACGCTGCCCGGCATGCGCGAGCGGACGGTGTCGATCTCCTCGGCCGGCAAGACGTTCTCGGTGACCGGTTGGAAGGTCGGCTGGGTGTGCGCGCCGGCGCCGCTGGTTGCTGCGGTGCGGACGGTCAAGCAGTTCGTCACCTTCACGGCCAACGGAGCGTTGCAGCTGGCCGTGGCGCACGCGTTACGCCACGAGGGGGACTGGGTCGCCGGGCTGCGGATGTCGTTGCAGGGCAAGCGGGACCGGCTCGCCGACGGCTTGGCTGCCGCCGGCTTCGGCGTGCACCGGCCGGCCGGCACGTACTTCGTGCAGGCCGACGTACGCCCGCTTGGCTCGGACGACGGCACCGCGCTGGCCTGGTCGCTGCCCCACCGGGTCGGGGTGGCGGGCATCCCGACCGCGGTGTTCTACGACGACCCGGCGGCCGGCCGGCCCTTCGTGCGGTTCGCGTTCTGCAAGACCGACGCGGTGCTCGACGAAGCGGTCGACCGGCTGGCCGCCCTTGGGTCAGGAGCCGTAGACCTCCAGCTCTGACAGGTCGAGGAAGTCGCAGCCGGAGTACGCACCGGGGCAGCTGCCGCCGATCTCGAAGACCTGCGGCTTGATCATGGTGAACCGCACGAAGCGCACACCTTTCGCCGTACCGGCCTTGGCCGCGACGTTGTTCAGGCGGCCCAGGTCGTTCTGGGCGAACACGCCGGCGGCCGACACCTTGAAGCCCTTGCCGTCGGTGGATGTCTCGATCCGGTAGTCGGCCGTGGCGGCACTGCCGCCATCACCGCAGGTGGCGTTGGGGTCGACCGCAAAGGCGCGGATGTCGACGGCCTTGGGCAACTTCACCGTGATGGACTTGGGCGTCTTCGGCCCGGGCTTTCCGTTGACGAGGTCGGAGGTGCTGCCCCATCCGGTGCCCAGCGCCTGGTCGATCGCGGCCCGCGGACCGCAGCCGAATCCACTGAAGTCCGGACCGGTGAAGGAACGCACTGCTGCACCGCCGGAGGCCGCCGCCCAGTCGCGGATCAGGGAAAATGACCGGTGGAGGGTGCCGCTGGTGATGTTCGCGGTGGAGAACCTGGGGTCGAAGCCCGGCTTGGACGCGGAGATCTTGTCGTATTTGCCGGTGAAGATGCCGGTGATCCGGTAGTGGCCGTCGGCCCCGGTGGTGTCGGAGTAGTCGCCGGGGAAGCCGGAGGCATGGCCGCCGAAGGCGACCCGGGCACCGGCCAGCGGGTGGCCGCCCTGGCGGTCGGTGACCGTGCCGGTGATGGTGCCCTTCGGGCTGCCCGACGCCGGTGGCATGGCGAAGCTCTCGACCGGCGTGGTGTCGTCCCCGTTGATGGCGGCGGCGAAGAATCCCATCCCTCGGCGGGCGAACACCGACCAGATGCGGGCGCGGTTGCCGCCGCCGTAGACCGCGGTGTCGGCCTGCAGGATGGCGTTGCGCTCGTCGAGGAAGGACGGGTTGGCCGGGGACAGTGACATGGCCCGAGTCACCAGATTCTCCGCCACGACCGAGCCGATCTTGCGGCGCAGGTCCCACAGCGTCTGGGCCCAGATCTCGCCGTCGGCGTGCACCTCCGGCCGGCCGATGACCTGGCCGAAGTCGCCGTAGGTGTACCCGCCCCGGCCGGCGGTGCCGGTGCCCGGGCAGGCCGGCGCCGTGGTGCCCACCGCACAGTCGATCGGCTCGGTGCGGTCGACGGCAACGCCGGCGCCGTCGTACTGGAAGAGCACGACGTCGCCACTGGCCGGCCGGTCGATCTGCACGCCCTGGTCGACGAGGTAGTCCATCGCGTACCAGTCGCTCCACGCCTCGCCCATGGCGCCGGCCTGGACGTTGCCCAGGGTCGAGTTGCCGGCCGCGTCGACGACGAGCCGGTTGGACAGGCCGTGGGTGTACTCGTGATAGACCGTGTCGGCCTCGTCACCGACGTTGGTCGGGGCGAAGGGGTCACCGCCGGGGTAGGTAGTGCCCGGCAGGTGCTGCAGGTACATCTGCATGGTCGGCGACATGCCGTCGGGCGGGGTGGACATGTTGGCGTTGTCGACGTGGTTGCCGTCCGGCAGGCCGTGGTCGATGCTGGCGCCGTCGTCGCTCTGCGCCTCGACGGCGTCCCGGCCCTTGCCCTTGCCGCTGAAGTTCACCTTCTGGAAGTTGCCGGCCGCCTCGCTGAATCCGATCGGCGCCGCGGCAAGGTGGTCATGCCAGTTGTTGACGAACGAGAAGACCTGGGTGGCGTTCTGGTTGCGGTTGGTGCGCCAGGAGAAGGGGACGTCGGGGTTCCACGAGCAGGGATAGGGGTTGCTGCAGAACGACGCATGCGGGTGGAACGGTACGAGCGGGTAGTCCCAGGAGTGGCCCTGCCGCGGCGGGATCTCCTCGTTGGCCTCGGCCTTGTTGGAGTCGTTGACGTCGGCGTAGGTGTGGGTGTTGTTGCCGGCCAGCTTCGTCGCGGTGGCCGGCAGCCAGCCAAGGCCGGTGAAGTTGAGCTTGGCCTGTGCGCCGCCGCGGGGGGCCTTGGGGAAGTAGGTGAACGCCTTGCCGTCGGCGTCGCTGCTGAGGCTGCGGCGGTACAGGATGCGGCCGCTGCCTGCGTCGATGACGTGCAGCGCCGGCCGGTGCGCGGACATGGTGATGGTCTGCCAGGCCTGGCGCAGGCCGCCCGGGGTCTGGAAGAGGACGGGGGTCACCCGGTCGGCGGGGCCGGCGGCCAGGCTGCGCTCGGCCAGGTCGCGGCGGGCGGTGCCGATCGCGGCTGCGGCGGTGATTCGGCGGCTGGCTGCCGGGCCGGTGAGGCCGGCGATGGGGGCTCCGAGCACGCTGACCAGCCGGCCGTCCCGGGTGACGTTGGCCTGCAGGCCATTGCCGAAGACGGGCACGCCGCCGGCGGACTGCGTCCAGGAGAGGTGGTGGATGCCGGCGACGTCGACGTAGTCACGGGTCTGTCGCAGGCCGGCGAGGTCCCGAGCGGAGAGCCTGAAGACGGCGGAATGCGCACGAACGTAGCCCAGGGCGACGGCGGGTGCGGAGCTGCGGCTGGGGCCGGTGAGGAAGCCGTCGAGCCGCTGCACCTGACGAGGAGTCCCGGCCAACGGATCGATGTCGACCAGGGGCTGGCTGCCCAGCGCCGAGCGCAGCGCGCGGGGACCGGCCGCTGCGTTCAGCTCCGTCGCTCGCCAGGCCAGCTCGGCCGCCTCGGCCGGGCTGGCGCCTTGGCGCGCATCGTAGAAGCCGCGTTGTTCGGCCGCTGCATGCTTCTGCGGTGCGGGCGCGGCATCGGCCGTGCCGGGCAGTGCCGTCAACCCGATCCCGAGCAAGGTGAGGACCGCCGCGCCGAACGCGGATGTACGGAGGCGGAGCGCTGACCTAGCGCGCATCTGGGCTCCCTGATGGGTGACACGGTGGCTGTGCCGGCGCTCCCGAGGACAACGAGTCGGCTCGGGGGAGCAGAACGTAACACGCCGGGCAGGCGCCCACCGCAAGGTCGGCGACCGGCTAAGTCCGGCCGCGGCAGGTACGCAGGACCGCTGTCGCCAGCGCCACCCCTTCGGTGCCGATGCCGGCCGAGTAGGCGTCGAGGATCTCCCGCTCGCGCGACAGCTCGACCCGGACACCGCCCGCGGCCACCCGCGCGTCCTGGATGCGCCGGGACAGCACGCGGCGCTCCTGGACGAGGTTGAGCACCGTACGGTCGACGTCGTCGATCCGGGCGCGGAGCGCTGTGACGAGCGTGTCGAGGTCGCTGGGCTGCGCTTGTTGCTGGTCGAGCTGGGTGATGGTCATCGGGCTCCTGCTTCCTGCTGGCGGGCCCGACATGCCCTCAGACGCACAACGCCCCGGGCTTCGAGCCCGGGGCGGCGGTCGTGGTCTGGATCAGACGTCAGCGACAGGCACCGGACTGCGGTGCCCATAAAACTCCGTCACATACGTCATGGGAAGGAGTGTGCCCCACCGCCGGGCCGGCGCACAGACCCGTCCCGGATGACGGGATCTGTCGGTCGGCGGACCTACACTCGACGCCGAGATGACCACCCTTTTCGACGATGTGCAATCCGAGCCGGAGCGGCCTCGGGTGCGCCTCGCCGTCGACCCGGCCACCCTGCTGGAGGGGCTCAACAGCCAGCAGCGCCAGGCCGTGCAACACGACGGTGGGCCGCTGCTGATCGTCGCCGGCGCGGGGTCGGGCAAGACCAAGGTCCTGACCTCGCGGATCGCCCATCTGCTGGCCTTTTGCGACGTGCAGCCGGGCGAGGTGCTCGCCATCACGTTCACCAACAAGGCGGCGGGCGAGATGAAGGAGCGGGTGGCCGCGCTGGTTGGGCCGCGGGCCCGGTCGATGTGGGTGTCGACGTTCCACTCATCCTGTGTGCGCATCCTGCGGGCCGAGGCCAAGCAGCTCGGCCTGAAGTCCACCTTCTCCATCTACGACCAGGGGGACTCGCACCGGCTCATGGCGCTGTGCCTGCGCGAGCTCGACCTCGACCCCAAGCGCTACCCGGCCAGGCAGCTCGCCGGGCAGGTCAGCAACCTCAAGAATGAACTGGTCGATGCCAAGACCTGGGCCCGCAAGGCGCAGACCGGTGCGGAAAAGGTGTTGGCCGAGGCGTTTTCCCTCTACCAGCGTCGCCTGCTCGAAGCTCACGCGCTGGACTTCGACGACCTGATCATGACGACGGTCAACCTGCTGCAGGCTTTTCCGGCCGTGGCCGAGCATTACCGCCGGCGGTTCCGACACGTGCTGGTCGACGAGTACCAGGACACCAACCACGCCCAGTACGTCCTGGTCCGGGAGCTCGTCGGTGGGGCTGCGGGACAGCAGGAAAAGCGCACGGCCGACGGCGATCTGGTCCGGGCGGCGGTGACCAGCGCCGTCCCCCCCGCCGGCCTGTGCGTGGTCGGTGACGCCGACCAGAGCATCTATGCCTTCCGCGGCGCCAACATCCGCAACATCCTGGAGTTCGAGCGGGACTATCCCGACGCCAGCGTGATCCTGCTCGAGCAGAACTACCGCTCGACCCAGACGATCCTGACCGCCGCCAACGCGGTGATCTCCCGCAATTCCAACCGCAAGCCCAAGAACCTGTGGTCCGACGCCGGCGACGGGACCCCGATCCAGGGATACGTCGCCGACAACGAGCACGACGAGGCCGCGTGGGTGGCCGGCGAGGTCGACCGGCTCAGCGACGACTCCGAGGTCGAGGCCGGCCAGATCGCCGTGTTCTACCGCACCAACGCGCAGTCGCGGGTCTTCGAGGAGGTGTTCATCCGGGTCGGCCTCCCCTACAAAGTCGTCGGCGGGGTGCGCTTCTACGAGCGGCGCGAGGTGCGCGACATGCTGGCGTACCTGCGGGTGCTGTCCAACGCGGCCGACACCGTCAGCCTGCGCCGGATACTCAACACGCCCCGCCGTGGCATCGGTGACCGCGCCCAGGCCTGCGTGGAGGTCCTGGCCGGCCGCGACCGGATTCCCTTCGCCGACGCGCTGGAGCGGTGCCAGGAGGCACCCGGGATGAACCCGCGGTCGGCCAAGGCGATCGAGGACTTCACGGCCATGATGACCGAGCTGCGGGCGCTCGTGGCCGCCGGCGAGGGACCGTCGACCGTACTCGAGACGGTGCTCCAGCGCACCGGCTATCTCGCCGAGCTCGAAGCCTCCGAGGACACCCAGGACGAGCAGCGGGTCGACAACGTCCAGGAGCTCGTCAGCGTCGCCCGGGAGTACGAGGAGTCCACCGTCGATGGCGGACTGGCCGGATTCCTCGAGCGGGTGTCTCTGGTCGCCGATGCCGACAGCATCCCGGACGCAGCCGGGGGCATGGTGACCCTGATGACCCTGCACACCGCCAAGGGCCTGGAGTTTCCCGTCGTCTTCCTGACCGGGTTGGAGGACGGCATCTTCCCGCATCTGCGGACCCTGGGCGATCCCGGCGAGCTAGAGGAGGAGCGCCGGCTGGCCTACGTCGGGATCACCCGTGCCCAGCAGCGGCTCTATCTCTCCCGAGCCGTCACGCGCAGCGCCTGGGGAACGCCTTCCTACAACCCGCCGTCGCGGTTCCTCGACGAGGTGCCGAACGATCTCGTGCACTGGGAGCGTACGGAGCCCGCCCGTCAGGCGCCCGCTCAGGCGCGGGTCGCGGCGCTGGGGTTGGCCAGGGGCACGCTGCGCGGCGGGCTGGGCAACCGCCCGCTGATCGCACTCGAGGTCGGCGACAAGGTGACCCACGACGCCTTCGGGGTCGGCAGTGTGGTCGAGTCGCGCGGACTGGGCGACAAGGCGCAGGCCCAGATCGACTTCGGCAGCGCCGGCGTGAAATGGCTGCTGCTGCGCTATGCACCCCTGGAGAAGCTCTGAGCGCCGGGTGACGGGGTGCGCACAGTGGCGGTGAGATATCCGGCCAGGGCGAGCAGGAAAATCGCGTACCAGGTCAGATTGCGGCCGGGGACGAAGTGGCTGGTCAGGTGGGCGAGAAAGACATCCATCCAGTGCCGGTGCGGGCTGCCGAACTTGAACAGGAAGTCGGGAAACATTGCCACCAGATGGCCGAGCACCACCCACAGCGCCGGCAGCCGCACCGGTCGCTTCTCCAGGACGACCCAGGCGGTCATCGTGAACAGGGCGACCGTCCGCCGACGAAGAAGTGGGTGAACCAGTGGAAGCGTGCCTCGTGGGCCTGATAGGTGAGGTAGAGGAAAGCCTCGACCGCTACGGCAATCGCGGCGCCGGCCAGCCACCGCACTCTGATGAGGGGCAGCCTCATGGGAGGGCTCGCAAGATGGTGCGCACCTCGTCCAGACGTTCCGCGGCCTGGGGATCGAGGGTGCGGTAGCGGATCGTGCCGTCGGATCCGACGATCGCGTAGCCCACCGGGTAGCCGCCATCCCCCGGCACCGGCAGCGCATAGTCCCGGGCCAGCGAGCCGTCCGGGTCGGTCACCACGGCGACCGGGCCTTCGTCGACATCAGCTGGGCCCCCGACGACGACCACATCGACGGCAGCCGGCAACGCATCCCGGTGTGACAGCGCCGACAGCAACGGCCGCTGCTGGGCCGAACGGGCGAAGAACACCACGGCAACCCGACCCCGGGCAGGCAGCGACGTGGTCACCGGCGGCGCCTCGCTGCGGGCACCGACGGCGTCGAGGAAACCGGGTCGCTGCATCGCCAGGTCCGGGTCGTCCAGCGGCGAATGCTGGTGGTCGGCCAAGAGCATCGCCGCGCCGAGCACGGCGGCCAGGAGCAGCCAGAGCCCTCCCGCGCGCAGCGCCGGAGCGGCCCTCATCGTCCACCGCCTCCGGCGCCTAGATCTTGACGCGGTGGCGGGCCAACCACGGGATCGGGTCGACACCGACGCCGTTGACGCGCACTCCGAAGTGCAGGTGCGGCCCGGTCGAGTAGCCGAGATTGCCCACCAGGGCGATCCGCTGCCCGGCCCGGACATGTTGCCCGACCTTGACGAGGATCTGCTCCTCATGACCGTAGAAGGTCACGGTGTTGCCGGCGTGCAGGACGACGATCAGGTTGCCGTAGCCGGGGTCCGGTCCGGCCTGGGTGACCACGCCGTCGGTCGCCGCGTAGATCGGCGCGCCCAACGGCGCGGCCAGGTCGATGCCGTCGTGGAAGGCGCCCCAGCGCCAGCAGAAGCAGGAGGTGAGCACACCGGTGCCGGGATGGGCAAAAGCCGGCGTAGCAGGCGCCGGCAAGGCGGCGCGGGCCGTGCTCCGCGAGGCGCGCTGTGCCTGGCTCGCTGCCGCAGTGCGCAGTATCGAGCCGTGGACAAGTGGCATCCCGTCGTCAAGACCGAGGCCGGCCACGGGCGAGTCGACGCTGTGCCAGCTGGCGGCCGTCGCCGGCTGATGCCGGGGTGCTGCTGCCGCGCTGCCCAGCACCACCACACCCGCACCGAGAAGGGCTGTGCTCACCACGGCGGCGTACCGGCTCTTGGGCGTGCCGGGAACCCGGTGTCGCGTCGCGCCGACGGCCCGGTGTCGCGCCGCGCCGTACGTACTGCGTCCTGACAACTGCCGGTGCGACGACACGCACTACCCTCCTGGCTGTTGCGGTGGGCCGCACAACGCGTCCCCGCGCGGCGCTCGGCAGGGGGCTCTACGACAGATGCCGGGGTCACGCCCCGGCAGCGAGGCCAAACCGTAACCGTTGCCGGGGTGCGGGACAAGTGGGGATCCACAGGCGGATACCCTTCGTCGCCACACCCTCGTAGCGGCGTCGGAGGTCTTGGCATGGGTTCGCGCATCCGCGTGGTAGTCGCCAAGCCGGGCCTGGACGGGCACGACCGGGGGGCCAAGGTGGTGGCCCGGGCGCTGCGCGACGCCGGGATGGAGGTCATCTACACCGGGTTGCACCAGACGCCGGAGCAGATCGTCGAGACGGTCATCCAGGAGGACGCCGACTGTGTCGGATTGTCCGTCCTGTCGGGGGCGCACATGACCTTGTTCGCCCGGGTGATCGAACTGCTGCGCGACCGCGGCGCCGACGACGTCGTCGTCTTCGGTGGCGGGATCATCCCGGTCGACGACCTGCCCGAGCTCGAGCGGCTGGGGGTGGCCAAGGTCTTCACGCCCGGAGCGACGACCCAGGCCATCGTGGCGTGGGTGCGCGATCATGCCGGCGCGGGCCCTGGCTAGAGTCGCGGAGCCACCCCCACCCAGGAGGACGTGACGCGTGGACCTGTTCGAGTACCAGGCCAAGGACCTTTTTGCCGCGCACGGCGTACCGGTGCTGCGCGGTGAGGTCGCCGAGACGGTGGCGCAGGCGCGGGCGGCCGCCGAGCGCATCGGCGGCCGGGTGGTGGTCAAGGCACAGGTGATGACCGGTGGGCGCGGCAAGGCCGGCGGCGTCCAGCTCGCCGGCACGCCGGACGAGGCCGCGGCGAAGGCCGAGAAGATCCTCGGTATGGACATCAAGGGCCATACGGTGCACCGGGTGCTGGTGGCCGAGGCGAGCGACATAGACGAGGAGTACTACTTCTCCTTCTTGCTCGATCGGGCCAACCGGACCTTCCTCGCGATGGCTTCCCGAGAGGGCGGCGTGGAAATCGAGACGATCGCGGTGGAGAAGCCGGAGGCACTGGCGAAGGTACCCATCGATGCAGCGGCCGGCGTCGATGCGGCGACCGCCCGCCGGATCGCGACCGAAGGGGGCTTCCCGGCCGAGATCCTCGACCAGGTGACCGACGTGATCGTCGCGCTGTGGGAGGTGTTCACGGCGGAGGATGCGACGCTGGTCGAGGTCAACCCGCTGGTGAAGACCCCCGACGGCCGGGTGCTGGCGCTGGACGGCAAGGTGAGCCTGGACGACAACGCCGGCTTCCGGCACCCCGACCACGCCAAGCTGGCCGACACCGCCGCGGCCGACCCCCTTGAGGCAAAGGCCAAGGAGAAGCACCTCAACTACGTCAAGCTCGACGGGGCCGTCGGCATCATCGGCAACGGCGCCGGCCTGGTGATGTCGACGCTCGACGTCGTCGCCTACGCCGGCGAAGCACACGGCGGGGTGCTCCCGGCCAACTTCCTCGACATCGGCGGTGGCGCCTCGGCCCAGGTCATGGCCGACGGCCTGGACATCGTGCTCGGCGACCCGGCCGTGCGCTCGGTGTTCGTCAACGTCTTCGGCGGGATCACCGCGTGCGACGAGGTGGCCCGGGGGATCGTGCAGGCGCTCGGCCTGCTCGAGCAGCGCGGCGAGCCGATCGACAAGCCGCTGGTCGTGCGCCTCGATGGCAACAACGCCGCTGCCGGTCGCCAGATCCTCGACGACGCGGCGCATCCACTGGTCGAACGGGTCGACACGATGGACGGCGCCGCAGAGCGCGCCGCCATGCTTGCGGCTGCGGGGATCTGACCATGGCGATCTTCCTGACCCGGGGCAGCCGGGTCGTCGTGCAGGGGATGACCGGCTCGGAGGGCCGTAAGCACACCAAGCGCATGCTCGACGCCGGCACCACCATCGTCGGCGGGGTCACCCCCGGCAAGAGCGGGCAGCAGATCACCTTCGGCACGCAGACGGTGCCGGTGTTCAACGACGTCAGCCGGGCGATGGCGGTGCTCGACGCCGACGTCACGGTGGTGTTCGTCCCGCCCCGGTTTGCCAAGGACGCCGTCATCGAAGCGGTCGATGCGGGCATCGGCCTGTGCGTGGTCATCACCGAGGGCATCCCGGTGCACGACGCGACCAGCTTCTGGGCGTACGCGCAGGCTCGCTCGCAAAACGGGGGGAGCGCCACCCGCATCATCGGGCCCAACTGCCCGGGCATCATCAGCCCCGGCCAGTCCAACGCCGGCATCATCCCGGCCGACATCAGCGAGGCCGGGCGGATCGGGCTGGTCAGCAAGTCCGGCACGCTGACCTACCAGATGATGTACGAGCTGCGCGACATCGGCTTCTCGACCGGGGTCGGCATCGGCGGCGACCCGGTCATCGGGACCACCCATATCGATTGCCTGGCCGCCTTCGAGGCCGACCCGGACACCGATGCGATCGTGATGATCGGTGAGATCGGCGGCGACGCCGAGGAGCGGGCCGCCGAGTACATCGCCGCCCACGTCACCAAGCCGGTCATCGGCTATGTCGCCGGTTTCACCGCCCCCGAGGGCCGGACGATGGGACACGCCGGCGCGATCGTGTCCGGATCGTCGGGCACCGCACAGGCGAAGAAGGAGGCCCTGGAGGCGGCCGGGGTGCGCGTCGGCAAGACGCCGTCGGAGACGGCGCAACTGATGCGTGAGGTCGTGCGCCGGAGCTGACCGGACGCGGTCCCGTCGGCGTGGCAGGGCCGGCGGGAGGGTCGCCGGATGTCAGAGTAGGACGTGTGACCGATCTGCTGAGCTCGGTGGAGCGCGCGGAGGCCGCATCCGAAGACCGCCCGGCCTCCCTCCTGCGCGCGGCGGTCATGGCAGCGGTGTGGGCCGCCGGTCTCGGCCTAATCGTGATCACCGTGGTCGTGCTGCTGGCCTGGTCGGGGGACTCCCGGTCCGCCGCCTCGGCGGCGACCGCCCTGCGGATGGCTGGCGACGGATGGCTCTTGGCGCATGGGGCCCCGCTGAAGGCGGCCGGCGCGACGTACGGGTTGGTGCCGCTGGGGCTGACGGCCGTGCCGGCCTACCTGTTGAGCCGGGCGGGCGCCTCCCTCGCCCGCAGCGCCAAGGTGGCCGACCTGCGCGGGGCAACGGCCGCCACGGCGGCATTGGCGCTGGCCTATGCGTTCCTCGCGGTGGTGGTCACCGGTTCGGCGGCGACCGCCCAGGTGGCGGCCGGGCCGCTCCGGGCCGGCCTCGCGGCCGGCCTGCTGGCCGCGGTATGCGGAGGCGGTGGGGTGCTGCGGGGCGCCGGCCTGTGGCGGTCGGCCTGGCTTCGGGTGCCAGCCCCGGCCCACGATGCCGCGCAGGGTGGCGCCATAGCGGTGGCGGTGGTGCTCGCCGGCGGGGCGCTGGTGGCCGGCGGAGCGCTGGCGGTCAGCGCCGGGGAGGCCGGCCGGGTCTTCGATGCCCTTGGCACCGGCCTGGTGGGCGGCATCTTCCTGCTGCTCGTCTCCCTGGCCTATCTGCCGAATGCGACGGTCTTCTCGGCGGCATTCGTCGTGGGTCCTGGCTTCGCCGTCGGCACCGGGACGCTGGTGAGCGTGTTCGGCGTACGGCTGCACCCGGTGCCGGCGCTGCCGATGCTCGCCGCCCTCCCGGGCGGTCCGGTCGATCGCTGGCTGACCACCCTGCTGGTGTTGCCGGTGGCCGGCGGTCTGCTCGCCGGTGCCGTGATTGCCCGCCATCAGGGCGGTGTGCCCCGGCGCCGGCTCTTGGCCTGTGCCGCCGCAACCGGGCCGGTGGCCGGGCTGATCCTGGCAGTGTTCTGCCTGGTCTCCGCCGGGTCGGCCGGCGGTGGGCGGCTCGCTGCGGTCGGGCCGTCGGCCTGGCGGGTGGCGCTGACCCTGGCGCTCGAGGTGGCGGTGCCGGCGGTTGCCAGCGCCTGGTGGGCGGCGCGGCGGGCGGCTCGGGGGCGCTAGCCCGACCGGGTCAGATGTGCAGCGCCTGCATCGGCGCCCACGGCAGGTTGCGGAGCACCGCGAACGTGAACCACAGCGCGAGGCCCAGCTGCTGCACGCGCGGCGAAACGCGCCAGGTCGGCAGGCGCCGGTATCCCAACCGCTGCAGAGTCCAGCCCAGCCAGCCGTAGAGCAGCACCGGAAGCAGCGCCAGCACGACGGCGTTGTAGCGGGCGGCCGTGCCGAGGTGGCCATGAATGAGCTCGTGCAGCATCCGGGTCGAGCCGCAGACCGGGCAGGCCCATCCGGTCAGGGCGTGGAACGGGCACGGCGGCAGGCCGCTGCCCGGCCGGGTGGGGTCAGTCAGGCCGGCTGCGGCGCAGAAGCCGAGGCCGGCGACGGCCACCGCTGCCGGCGCCAGCCAGCCGGTGGGGCCGGCCCGCCACCGCCGGTCCGTCGCGGCCATCGATCCCAGCGCCTAACCCGCCGCCCGCAGCACAACGGTGTGCAGGATCTTGTCGGCGAAGGTCTGCTTCTTCGGATCCCACAGTGGCCACAGGTAGCCCAGGTAGCAGGGGATCCCGTCAACGACGTGCACGAACGCTCGGCCGATCGACAGTCCCGGGCCGATCGGCCGGCCGGTGCTCTCCGCAATCAGGGAGATCTTCAGTACCTTCTTGCCGATGGTCTTCCCCGTCTGCCCCTGGACCACCAGTTGCCAGACGCCGAAGCCGATCGCGGCCAAGTAGGCCAGCACAAATACCAGCCCGCCCAGGGTGCTGGACAGCTTGCCCAGGACCGCGGCGATGATGACGCCGACGATGAGGATCCCGAAGGAGCAGGCGGCGTCGATCAGGGTCGCCCCTACCCGCATCGGCCACTCGGCGTACGGCGCCACCGGGGCATATCCCGGCGCAGGCTGGCCGTAGCCGCCGCCATATGCCGGCGCCACGTCGTATCCCGTGGGCGGTGGAGTGCCGTAGGCCGGCGGAGCGCCGTAGGCCGGTGGAGTGCCGTAGGCCGGCGGCGGCGCGTCGTATCCGGTGCCGGGAGGTGGCGCGTACTCGTTGCCCGGGCCCGAGCCGAACCCGGCCGCAGGTGGCGGCGCCGTCGGGTCAGACTCAGCCGGGCGGCCGTTCGGGTCATCCGGTGGGTCCATCGACGTGCTCACGGGAGCCTCCTCCTCGGGTGCAGTGGGCACCCACACGCCGGTGATCGTCCCACGCGACGCGCCGCCGTAGGGCCCGCTACGCTCCCTTGATCCCCGGGAGGTCACCTGTCCGCGCGTCTCGTCGTGCTCGTCTCGGGCGCCGGCAGCAACCTGCAGGCGCTGCTCGAGGCCTGCGCCGACGATGCCTTCGGGGCCGGCATTGCCGCGGTGGGCGCGGATCGGTGCGCCATCCCCGCACTGGAGCGGGCCGCCGACGCCGGCGTGCCGACGTTTGTGCGGCTGGTTGCCGATTACCCCGAACGCGCCGGCTGGGATGCAGCATTCACCGACGCCGCAGCGGCGTACCAGCCCGATCTCGTGGTCAGCGCCGGATTCATGAGGATCCTGGGTCCGGAATTCCTCCACCGCTTTCCTGCGCGGGTCGTCAACACCCATCCGGCACTGCTGCCGGCCTTCCCGGGCGCACACCCGGTGCGGGACACACTCGCGTACGGCGCAAAGATCACCGGCGTGACAGTGCATCTGGTCGATGCCGGCGTCGACTCCGGGCCGGTGATCGCCCAGGCGGCGGTGCAGGTGCGCCCTGGTGACACCGAGCAATCGCTGCACGCCCGCATCAAGGCGGTCGAGCGGCCGCTGCTGGTCGACACTGTGGGCCGGATGATCCGCCAGGGCTACCTGGTCCAGGGCAGAGAGGTCGTGCTGGGATGACCCGCATCGAGATCCGCCGGGCGCTGGTCAGCGTGTACGACAAGGCCGGGTTGGGCGCGCTGGCCGGGGGGCTGCACGAGGCCGGCGTCGAGATCGTGTCGACCGGGTCGACCGCGGCGCAGATCGGCGCACTCGGGGTGCCCGTGACGCCGGTGAGCACGGTCACCGGATTTCCCGAGATGCTCGACGGGCGGGTGAAGACTCTTCACCCGTACGTGCACGCCGGCCTCCTGGCCGACCGCGGTAATCCCGACCACGTTCGTCAGCTGGCCGAACAGCACATCGAGCCGTTCGAGCTGGTGATCGCGAACCTGTATCCCTTCCGCGACACCGTTCGGGCCGGCGGCAGCGTGCCGCAGGTGATCGAGCAGATCGACATCGGCGGCCCGGCCATGGTGCGCGCCGCCGCCAAGAACCACGCCAGCGTCGCCGTGGTGGTCGACCCGTCGGCCTATGCCGAGGTGCTCGAGGCCGTGGACCGGGGTGGCTTCGAGGCGAGCGATCGCCGCCGGTTGGCCGCCCAGGCATTCGCCCATACGGCGGCCTACGACGCTGCGGTGGCCAACTGGTTCGCCCAGGAGCTCGCCGCCGACGATGAGTGGTGGCCGGCCTATGCCGGGCGGACGTTCGAACGCGCTGCCATCCTTCGCTACGGAGAGAATCCGCACCAGCGGGCCGCCCTCTACGTCGAGCCCGACGAGCCGGCCGGCATCGCCCAGGCCGACCAGCTGCACGGCAAGCCGATGTCGTACAACAACTATGTCGACGCCGACGCGGCCCACCGCGCTGTCTACGACTTCACGCGGCCCTGCGTAGCGATCGTCAAGCACAGCAACCCCTGCGGCATCGCGCTCGGGGCCGACGTCGCCGAGGCCCACCGCAAGGCGCTGGCCTGCGATCCGCTGTCGGCGTTCGGCGGTGTCGTGGCGGCGAATACCGCGATTTCCCTGGCCATGGCCGAGCAGATCGCCGAGGTCTTCACCGAGGTGGTGGTCGCGCCGGCATACGAGGAGGACGCGCTGGAAGTGCTGCGGTGCAAAAAGAACATCCGCCTCCTGGTCTGCGCACCGCGGGCGCCCAGCGGGGTCGAGAACCGTGACGTCAGCGGGGGTGCCCTGGTCCAGACCGTCGACGCCATCGATGCGGCCGGCGACGACCCGGCCGCCTGGTCACTCGCCGCCGGACCGGCGGCCGATGCCGACACCATGCGCGACCTATCGTTCGCCTGGCGGGCCGTGCGGGCGGTCAAGTCCAACGCGATCCTGCTGGCCACCGCGGAGGCGACCGTCGGGGTCGGAATGGGCCAGGTCAACCGAGTGGACGCGGCTCAGCTGGCCGTGTCGCGGGCCGGCGGCAGAGCCCGCGGCTCGGTCGCGGCCTCGGATGCCTTCTTCCCGTTCGCCGACGGCTTGCATGTGCTCCTCGCCGCCGGCGTACGCGCTGTGGTGCAGCCCGGTGGGTCGGTCCGCGACGGTGAGGCCATCGCGGCCGCGACATCGGCCGGCGTGCCGATGTACCTGACCGGCACCCGGCACTTCTTCCACTGATCGGCTGCTGAGCCCCGGTGACCGAACATGTCGAGGAGGACCTGGCCCGGGTCGACTGGGATGGTGCGGAGCTGGTCGGCGACCACTTCCTGCGCTGCCGCTTCGACGACGCGACCATGCGTGAGGTGTCCACCCGCAACTGCGTATTCGAAGATTGCAACTTCTCCGGCGTCCGCTGGTCGAGCAGCACACATGTCATCACGGCGTTCCTCGGCTGCCGGTTCCGGCGCACCGAGCTCTTCAACGCCACCCTTCGCGATTGCAAGCTGACCGGCTCGTCGTTCCTGGACTGCTCCCTGCGTCCGATGACGATCCAGGGCGGCGACTGGTCCTACGCCGGCCTGCGCGGCGCCGATCTGCGGGGGACCGATCTGCGCGGTCTCCGGTTGCGCGAGGCCGACCTCGATTCGGCGGACCTGCGCAAGGCCGACCTGCGTGACTGCGACCTGGGCCACGCCCGGCTGGTCAACGCCAAGCTGTCCGGCGCCGACCTGCGGGGCGCCGACCTGGTCGGGGTCAACCTGCGGGGATTCGACCTCGACGGCGTCCACATCGACATCGCCCAAGCGGTGGCGGTTGCGGTGGCGTACGGCGCCCGGGTCGAGTGAGCACGTGCGAGGATTGCCAACCGTGACCGCTGCACTCCTCGACGGCAAGGCGACCGCGGCCGCGATCCGGGCCGACCTGGGGGACCGGGTGGCCCGGCTGTCGGCGGCTGGCAGCACCCCGGGGCTCGGGACGGTGCTCGTCGGCGACGACCCGGGCAGCCGGGCCTACGTCGCCGGCAAGCACCGAGACTGTGCCGAGGTGGGCATGGTCGGCATCGAGCGGGTGCTCCCGGCCGACGCGGCCCAGGCCGACGTCGAGGCCGTCGTCCGCGAGCTGAACGACGATCCGGCCTGCACCGGCTATCTGGTGCAGTTGCCGCTGCCGGCCGGGCTGGACTCCTCGGCGGTGCTGGAGCTGATGGATCCGCGCAAGGACGCCGACGGCCTGCATCCGACGAACCTGGGGCGCCTGGTCCTGGGTATCCCGGGACCGCTGCCGTGCACGCCGCGGGGCATCGTGGAACTGCTGCGGCGTTACGACGTGGCGATCGACGGCGCCGACGTCGTCGTCGTCGGCCGGGGAATCACCGCGGGTCGCGGGCTGGGGCTGCTGCTCACCCGGCGGACCGAGAACGCCACGGTGACCCTGTGCCACACGGGCACCCGCGGCCTGTCGGGCCACCTGCGCCGGGCCGACATCATCGTGGCCGCAGCCGGCTCGCCGGGGCTGGTCACCGCGGCCGACGTGAAGCCCGGAGCCGCCGTGCTCGACGTGGGGATCAGCCGCACTCCCGACGGCCGACTGGTCGGCGACGTCGACCCGGCCGTACGCGACGTCGCAGGTTTCCTCGCGCCCATGCCGGGCGGCGCCGGACCGATGACCCGGGCCATGCTGCTGGTCAATGTGGTCGAAGCGGCCGAGAAGACTGCCGCTGGCTAGACTTCCCGCACCATGTCCCTGCCTGATCTCCGGCCGGAGCTCGATCCGGCTGCCCTGTCGGTCGCGCGCTACCCCGCCGGCTGGTGGCCGCCGGCGCCGCAATCCGGTTTTGTCGCCCTCATCGTCGAGCCCGGCGAGGTGACCCTGGTCGCGGCCGACGATGCCTTCAGCGGCCTCGATGCACCCGAAGCGATCGAGCCAGGGTGGCGCCGGATCACCTTCCACGGCCCGCTGCCCTGGGAGATGGTCGGCTTTCTGGCCGACGTAGCCGGGCGGCTGGCCGGCGCGCGGATCCCGTTCACGTCGATGTCGGGCTTCACGACAGACCATGTGCTGGTCCGGTCGGCGCAGGCCGACGTCGCTCTCGCGGTGCTGCGGGGAAGTGAGCCGCCGGAGCTGCGCCCAGATGTGACCAACCCCTGAGCCGCGTGCGGACCGGCTTCGGATAGCCTCCGGAAGTCTCGCGACCCCACCGAAGGAGCTTTTCTCCCGATGCCAGGTCAAGGCAAGGTCACCGTCGTCGGCGCCGGCTTCTACGGCTCCACCACCGCTCAGCGCCTCGCCGAGTACGACATCTTCGACACCGTGGTCCTCACCGACATCGTCGAGGGCAAGCCCGAGGGCCTGGCGCTGGACATAAACCAGTCCCGGCCGATCGAGGGTTTCCAGACCCTCGTGGTCGGCGTGGGCGGCGGGGAGTACGGGCCGACCGAGGGCTCCGACATCGTGGTGATCACGGCCGGCCTGCCGCGCAAGCCCGGGATGAGCCGGATGGATCTCATCGCGACCAACGCCACGATCGTCCGGGAGGTGGTCGAGAACATCGCGCGCACTTCGCCGGAGGCGGTCCTCATCGTCGTCTCCAATCCCTTGGACGAGATGACCGCGCTGGCGTCGAATGTGTCCGGCTTTCCGAAGGGCCGGGTGATCGGCCAGGCCGGGATGCTCGACACCGCCCGGTTCACCAATTTCGTGGCGACCGAGCTCAACGTGTCCGTCGGGTCGGTGAGCACGCTGACGCTGGGCTCGCACGGCGACACCATGGTGCCGGTGCCCAGCGCGTGCACCGTGAACGGCCGCCCGCTGACCGACCTGCTCGACCCGTCGCGGATTGACGCGCTGGTCGACAAGACCCGTAGCGGGGGGGCCGAGATCGTCGCCCTGCTCAAGACCGGGTCGGCCTATTACGCACCGTCGGCGGCGGCGGCCCGGATGACGCGGGCCGTCGCCACCGACTCGGGCGAGGTGATGCCGGTCTGTGCCTGGGTTTCCGGGGAGTACGGCATCGACGGCGTCTACCTCGGCGTGGAGGCCGAGCTCGGCCGCGAGGGCGTACGCCGGATCGTCGAACGTGAGCTGACGGAATCTGAGCGAGCCGGCCTCGCGACGGCCGCAGCCGCGGTCCGGGCCAAGCAGGCCGACGTCGAGAGCCTGTAGAGGGGACCCGCACAACAATGAGCAAGATCAAGGTGGCCAACCCCGTCGTCGAGCTCGACGGCGACGAGATGACCCGGATCATCTGGCACTTCATCAAAGAGCAGTTGATCACGCCGTACCTCGACATCGAGTTCGACTACTACGACCTCAGCATCGAGTACCGCGACGCCACCGACGACCAGGTGACCGTGGACGCGGCCAACGCGATCAAACGGCACAGCGTCGGGGTCAAATGCGCGACGATCACGCCCGACGAGGCCCGGGTGGCCGAGTTCGGGCTGAAGAAGATGTGGCGCTCGCCCAACGGCACGATCCGCAACATCCTCGGCGGCGTAATCTTCCGCGAGCCGATCGTCATGTCCAACATCCCGCGGCTGGTGCCGGGCTGGACGAAGCCGATCGTGATCGGGCGCCATGCGCACGGCGACCAGTACAAGGCGACCGACTTCGTGGTGCCCGGGCCGGGTCGGCTGACGATGACCTACACGCCGGCGTCCGGCGACGCACCGATGGAATTCGAGATCGCTGATTTCCCCGGTGGGGGGGTCGCGATGGGGATGTACAACTATGACGAGTCGATCCGCGACTTTGCCCGGGCGTCGCTGCGGTACGGGCTCAACCGCGGCTTCCCCGTCTACCTGTCGACCAAGAACACGATCCTCAAGGCCTACGACGGCCGCTTCAAGGACCTGTTCGCCGAGGTATTCGCGGCGGAGTTCGCGGCGGACTTTGCCGCGGCCGGCCTGACCTACGAGCACCGCCTCATCGACGACATGGTCGCGGCGGCGATGAAGTGGGAGGGCGGCTACGTCTGGGCGTGCAAGAACTACGACGGCGACGTGCAGTCGGACACGATCGCTCAGGGTTTCGGCTCGCTGGGCCTGATGAGCTCGGTGCTGATGACCCCGGACGGCCGGACGGTGGAGGCGGAGGCGGCGCACGGCACGGTGACCCGGCACTACCGCCAGCACCAGGCCGGCAAGCCGACGTCGACCAACCCGATCGCGTCCATCTTCGCCTGGACGCGGGGGCTCGCGCACCGCGGCGAGCTCGACTCGACGCCGGCGGTGACCGGCTTCGCCCAGACGTTGGAGCGGGTGTGCGTCGACACCGTGGAAAGTGGCCGGATGACAAAGGATCTGGCGCTCCTGGTCGGCCCGGAGACCCCCTGGTTGACGACCGAGGAGTTTCTCGCCGCCCTCGACGAGGGCCTACAGAAGCACATGGCCTAGCTTCTACGACCAAAAGGTTTGGTGCCGTCGGCAGCTCGACCTGGTCGCCGGGTAGGACAAGGGTTCCGGTCCGTGGGCTGTCTTCTCTTAGCCTGCATTCGCTGCTATGTCTGTGTTCACCTCAACCGCGCTTTGCTCGGTCCATCTCTGGCGCTATTTGCGGGCAACCATACGTGGCACGGAGCAGCCTTCAGGTGCCGCCTGAACAACGCCGAGATCGCCGGCCCGATGTTGGCGGTCGACAAGGCGTACACCGCTGTCGCCGCACCGCATTGCCATCGGCTCGTCCGGCTGATCGAGCTGGCCAAGCCCGGCGGTCCGTTGGCCGGGTCCGCCCGGCAACGGAAACGGAAGGTGCGTGGTATTCGGGGTGGGCTGCCGGTCTGGTCCGAGGGGACGGGTGGTGGCCCGGTATCGGCGTCAGCGGAGGCGGCGCCGAACAGGACATCGCTTGTGCGCGGGCGGCGATGAGTCGATGAGCCCTGATCCGGGTCGTGATCCCCGTCGCGATGCCCGGGATCGTGGCGGTCGCGGTGTTCTCGTTCATCACTTCCTGGGGTGAGGTGCTGTTCGCCAGCGTCCTGACCAATGAGACCACCCGCACGCTGGCCATCGGGCTGCAGGCCTACGCCTCGCAGTCCAACGTCTACTGGAATCAGCTCATGGCGGCGTCGGTGGTCGTCTCGCTGCCGGTGTTGGTCGGTTTCCTCGCCGTCCAGCGGTTCCTGGTGCGGGGGCTGGCGGCCGGCGCGGTCAAGTAGCGCCGTGAAGTAGCTTCCTGCCGAGCGCTCGATCAGCCCAGCGATCGACAACGAAAGGCGTCTCCTGTGCCCTTGGCTCCGCAGCGGGTGCCCCGTCCATCACCTCGGCTGGCCGGTCCGCTGTGGCTGGGGGCGAATTTCTGGTCCCGGGCCGGTGGTCCGCTGATGTGGCGGCAGTACGACCGGGAGTTCGTGCGCTCGGAGCTGGCGGTGCTGAGCGATCATGGGCTGGAGCTGACCCGGTCGTTTTTCTACTGGCCGGATTTCCATCCGGAGGAGGAGCGGGTCGACGAGGAGCTGGTGGGGCGGTTCGCGGACTTCCTGGATCTGCATGTCGAGCTGGGGATGCGCACAGTGCCGACGTTCATCGTGGGCCATATGTCCGGCGCTAACTGGGATCCGGCGTGGCGGGCGGGCCGGGACCTGTACCGGGACGTGACGATGGTCGAGCGGCAGGCGTGGTTCATCCGGGAGATGACGTCCCGTTTCTGCAGGTCGCCGGCGGTTGCGGGCTGGCTGATCAGCAACGAAATGCCGATCTACGGTGGTGGCGGCGGCCCGATGGGCGAACCGGTTGAGCCGGCCGCTCATGCCGACGTCACGGCCTGGGCGAGCCTGATGGTGCAGGCGGTTCGGGCGGGTGGCGGGACCCAGCCGGTGTCGCTGGGCGACGGGGCGTGGGGGGTCGAGACCTCCGGGCGGGACAATGCCTATCGGCTGCGCCGGCTGGTGTCCTACGAGGACTTCGTCGGCCCGCATACCTACCCGTTCAGCGATGACGCGGTCCGTCAGCACCTCACGGCAGCGTTCATCTGCGAGTTGTGCAGCACGTTCGACCGGCCGGTGGTGCTGGAGGAGTTCGGCCTGTCCACGGATTTCGTGTCCGCGGAAGGGGCGGGGGACTACTACCGGTCGGTGCTGCACTCGACGCTGCTGGCGGGGGCGACCGGCTGGGTGGCGTGGAACAACACCGACTTCGACCTGCCGGACCAGGAGCCGTACCGGCACCACCCGTTCGAGCTGCACTTCGGGATCACCGACACCGAGGGCGTTCCGAAGGCGCCGCTGCTGGAGCTGGCGCGCTTTCACCGGACGCTGATGGCGATCGACGCGCAGCGGTGTTCCCGGCCGGACACCGGCACGGCGATCCTGGTCAGCTCCTTCCTGGAGGCGGACTACCCGTTCATGCACCCGCAGGACCGGATTACGGTGCATGACACCGCTTTCCAGTCCTACCTCTCCGCGCGGCTCGCTGACCTCGCGCCGGCACTGGTCCGAGAGGTCGACGGGCTGGTGCCGGCGCCGCTGGTGCTGGTCCCGTCGTACAAGGCGCTGGCGGCACCGACCTGGGTGCAGCTGGAGCAGGCCGCTGCGGCCGGAAGCACCGTGTTCGTGAGCTACTCCGCAGGGGAGACGGCTGGGCAGCGCGGGCCGTGGCACCCGTTCCTGGACGAGTTCTTCGGGGTCCGCAAGCTGCTGCGGTACGGGCTCGCGGACCCGGTCGGCGAGGAGCTGGTGCGATGGACGCTGACCGAGCCGGTCGGCGACCTCCCGGCGGGCAGCGAGCTGACGTTCACCCCGGCGGGGACCCCGGACGGCCGGGTGTTCCTGCCGGTCGAGCCGACCACCGCCCAGGTGCTGGCCCGGGACGCGGCCGGTCGCCCGGCGTTGCTGTGCCGGCAGGTCGGGGACGGCGCGATCGTGCTGTCGACCTATCCACTGGAGTACTTTGCCGCCCGGACCCCGCGGGTCAACCCGGACTGCACGGTCACCCTGTACGCCGCCCTGGCAGTGCTGGCCGGGGTAGTGCCGGCGGTGCGCAGCGGCGACCCGCGGGTGTTGACCGACCAGCTCGTGCACGAGGACGGCCGGCGTTTCGCGGTGCTGGTCAGCCTGGCCGACGAGACCGTCGAGGTCGGGCTGACCCTGGCCGCGGGAACGTCGGTGACGGACCTCGAAGGCGGGCCGATCGGTGGCGCGGTCACCCTCGGGCCGTACGACGTGGCCATCCTGCAGGTCCGCTCCTGACCGGAGCGGACCCGGCGGCGCCGCGGGATCGGGAACGTGGCTCCTATCCTTGAGTGCATGGTGGCGCCGGCATGACCCGGACCTTGGTGAACGTCGGCATTGTCCTGGCCCTGATCGCTGTCGAGGGCATCTTCGTCGCCGCCGAGATCGCGCTGGTGTCCCTTCGCCAGGGGCAGGTGCAGCAGCAGGCAGCGCTGGACCGGCGTGGCGCAGCGGTGGCCCGCCTGGCCGGCAACCCGAACAGGTTCCTCGCCGCCGTGCAGATCGGCGTGACGCTGACGGCGCTGCTGTCCAGCGCGTACGGCGCGGTGACCCTGTCCGAGACCGCCAAGACCGCACTGGTCGAGGCGGGCGTAGGAAATGGGCTGGCCGGTTTCATCGGCATCGTCGGCGTCACCCTGGTGATCTCCTTCGTGACCCTGGTCATCGGCGAGCTGGCCCCCAAGCGGCTGGGGTTGCAGCGGCCGGAGAGCACCGCGCGGCTGATCGGACCGACGCTGGACCGGCTCGCGGGGCTCGCCCGGCCGCTGATCTGGCTGCTGTCGCACACCACGAACGGCGTGGTCCGCCTGCTCGGTGCCGACCCGCACGCCGGCCGCGACGCCATTACGGAAGACGAGTTGCGTGGCCTGGTCGCCACCCACGAGTCGCTGACCGGCGACGAGCGGCGGCTGATCGACGAGGTGTTTGCCGCCGGCGAGCGGCAGGTCCGCGAGGTGATGCTTCCGCGCACCGAGGTCGACTTCCTCGAAGCGAGCACCACGGTCAGCCGGGCCGCCCGGATCGCCGGCGGTTCGTCGCACTCCCGCTACCCCGTGATCGGTGAGTCGCAGGACGACGTGGTCGGCTTCGTCCATGTGCGCGATCTCCTGCGGCAGGCCAACGGCGACCGGTCCCGCACCGTCGGCGACCTGATCCGCGAGGTGAAGCGGGTGCCGGGCTCCAAGCGGGTGCTGCCGGCACTGTCGGAGATGCGCCGTGAGGGCCAGCACCTGGCGATCGTGGTCGATGAGTACGGCGGCACCGCGGGCATCGTCACCCTCGAAGATCTGATCGAGGAGGTGATCGGCGACATCCACGACGAGTACGACGAGCCGCCGGTCGAGTCCGGGACCGCCGCTGGCGGCACGCAGGAGGTCGACGGGCTGCTCAACCTCGACGAGTTCGCCGAGCGCACCGGCGTGACGCTTCCGGAGGGGCCGTACGAGACGGCCGCCGGATATGTCATGAACGCACTCGGCACCGTGCCGGTCGTCGGCGATTCGGCCGAGGCCGCCGGGCACCGGCTGACGGTCAGTGAGCTCGACGGCCGACGAATCGCCCGCCTGCGGCTCACCCCGGCGCAGAGTGCCGGCGCTGCCGGCGCTGCCGGCGCTGCCGGCGGTGACAACGGTGCCGGCGGTGCCGGCAGTGACAACGGTGCCGGCGGTGACAACGGGGCCGGCGCGAGCAGCGCTGGCGACGGGGCCGCAGCGAAGGCCTGACAGAATGCCGTGATGCAGCCACCCCGGCCCCGAGTGCTGTCTGGAATCCAGCCCACGGGGGCCGGCTCGCACCTCGGCAACTATCTCGGCGCGTTACGCAGATGGGTGCCGCTGCAGGACAGCCACGACGCTTTCTACTTCGTGCCGGACCTGCACGCCATCACCGTGCCGCACGATCCTGCGGCCCTGCGCCGGCGCACCCGGGAAGCCATCACGGAGCTGATGGCGTGTGGCCTCGACCCGCGCCGGTGCACGATGTTCGTCCAGAGCCAGGTGCCCGAGCATGCCGAGCTCGGCTGGATCCTGGGCTGCCTCACCGGCTACGGCGAGGCCAGCCGGATGACGCAGTTCAAGGACAAGAGCGCCCGCCGCGAGCTCGGATCGGCGACCGTCGGCCTGTTCAACTACCCGATCCTGCAGGCCGCCGACATCCTGCTCTACCAAGCCGATCAGGTGCCGGTCGGCGACGACCAGCGCCAGCACCTCGAGCTGACCCGGGTGCTGGCCCAGCGGTTCAACACGCGGTTCGGTGCGGCCTTCACCGTGCCGGCTGCCTATGTCGTCCACGACTCCGCCCGGATCGCCGACCTGCAGGACCCGGCCAAGAAGATGAGCAAGTCGCTGCCGGTGGCCGGGACCCCGCTGGTGCTGGACCCGCCGGCCGCGATCCGCAAGAAGTTCCGCTCGGCCAAGACCGACACCGGCCACGAGGTCGCGGCCGGCCCGGACAAGCCCGGTGTCACCAACCTCCTCACCATCTTTTCGGCGGTGACCGGCACCAGTGTGGAGGCCGCCGAGAAGGAGTTCAGCGGCTCGGGCTACGGCGACTTCAAGGACGCCGTCGCCGACGCGGTGATCGCACAGCTGGCGCCGGTGCAGCAGCGGTACGCCGAGCTCACGGCGGAGGTGTCCATCGTTGACGACGCCCTGGCCAGCGGTCGGGAGCGGGCCCGCGCGGTGGCCGGTGCGACGATGGACGCGGTGCGGGACAGAATCGGCTTTCTGCCGCCCACCCAGCCCGGCTCCAGCGCCCGATGACCGGCCCGATGACTCAGCTGATCGGCGTCGCGATCGAGATCCCGCAGCCGTGGGCCCATGAGCTGTCTTCCTGGCGGGCCAAGGTGGGCGACCCGCAGGCGGAGTCGATACCGCCACACATCACGCTGCTGCCGCCGACCGCCCTGGCTCCGGACCAGATCGACGAGGCGGCAAGCCACCTGCGGGCGGTCGCGGCGGTGCACCGGCCCTTCGAGCTGCACCTGGCCGGGACGGGCACTTTCCGCCCCGTCTCCGAGGTCGTCTTCGTCGCGTTGGCCGGCGGGATAACGCCGTGCCAACGCCTGGAGGGTGACGTCCGGGCCGGCCCGCTGCATCGGGCCGTGGACTTTCCTTACCACCCGCACGTCACCGTCGCGCACGGGGTGTCCGACGAGGCACTGGACAGCGCCGCCGAAGGCCTCGCCAACTTCGAGGCCCGCTTCGCGGTGTCGGCGTTGACCCTCTACGCCCATGGCAGCGATCGGGTGTGGCGCCGGCAGCGGACCTTCCCGCTCGGGCTGCCCGCCGGTGCCTGACTTCGGGGCAGCGCTGGCCGCGGCCCGGCGGCGGATGCGGTGGTTCGACCACGTCGCGCGCGCGTACGTCCGCTACTCCGCCGATGGCGGCGACCGGCTCGCCGCGGGCGTGACGTACTTCGGCTTCCTGTCGGTGTTCCCGTTGATCGCGCTGGCGTTTTCGGTGCTGGGCTACCTGCTGGCCGGCGACGCCCAGGCGCAGGCCAGCTTCGCGAAGACGCTGCAGAGCAACTTCCCCGGCCTGATCGGCGGCTCGGGCGGGATCAACGTCGGCCAGATCGTTGCCGCCAAGGCCGGCGCCGGCGTGGTCGGTCTGGTCGGGCTGGCGCTGGCCGGACTCGGGTGGGTGGACGCGATGCGCGATGCGATCCGCTCGATCTGGCACCAGAATCCCCTGGCCGGCAACTTCGTGGTCAAGAAGCTGCGGGGCATCCTGGCACTGGTCAGCCTGGGGGTAGCCCTGGCCCTGTCGCTGGCGGTCACCGCGCTGGTCACCGCCGCTACCTCGCTCGTCCTGCGCCGCCTGGGCATCGACGAGACGGTGGCGGCCAAGGTCTTCGCTCGGGGCCTCGGCATCGTGATCGTGCTGGCCACCGACACCGTGCTGTTCGTGTACCTGTTCGCCGGTCTCCCGCGCCTGCATACGCCGCTGCTCCGGGTGCTGCGCGGTGCGGTGCTGGCCGCGGTGCTGTTCGAGATCCTCAAGTTCATCGGCAGCTTCTACATCCAGCGCACCACGAGCAATCCGGTGTACGGCACCGTCGCCGTGGCCGTCGGGCTGCTCGTCTGGATCAACGTGGTCAGCCGGATCCTGCTGTTCTGTGCCGCGTGGACGGTCACGGCGGCCGGCGACAGCGACGTCGAGCCGTCGGGTACGGCCAACCCCGAGGCGGCCCGACGGGCTGGCGTGCCGGCGGAGTCGGCCGCCGGCCGGGCGCCTGCGCCGGCCCGTGCCACCGAGGCCGCGGAGGTCGACCCGCCGGGGGCCGGGCGGCGGGCGCTGGGCGCGACGCTGGCGGCCCTGTTGTGGCTGCGCCGGCGCCGTTGATCGCCCGGGTCAGCCAGGCGACGCCACGTTTGCGTGACGGGCGAGCCGGGTGGGTACGGCGGCCGGCGGGGAGGCGCTAGAGTCCGGCCAGATCGCACCGCGGCAGGCGGTGCCATGGGGAAGGGGAACGTCTTGCGCCGACAGCGTGGGATGAGGCTAGCCGCGGTCCTGGCCGTGGCGACGATGGCCGTCGCGGGATGCGGTAGCAGCACCAAGAAGGCCGGTGGCGGCACCACGACCCCCGCCAAGAAGACGGTCAAGGTCGGGCTCGCGTACGATGTCGGCGGCCGCGGTGACAAGTCCTTCAACGACGCGGCGGCGGCCGGCCTGGACAAGGTGCGCACCAACCTCAAGCTGCAGACCAAGGAGCTCTCGGCCACTCTCAGCGAGCCTGAGGCGGCCAAGCAGACCCGGCTCAACCTGCTCGCCACCGGTGGCTACAACCCCATCGTCGCGGTCGGCTTCGCCTATGCCCCAGCCCTGGCGAAGGTGGCACCGAAATACCCGAATACCAAGTTCGCGATCATCGACTCGGCGGACCCGGCAGCTCCCAACGTCACCAACCTGGTGTTCGCCGAGCAGGAGGGCTCCTTCCTGGTCGGGGCGGCAGCCGCGCTGAAAAGCAAGTCCAAGAACGTCGGTTTCATCGGCGGCGTGCAGGTGCCCCTGCTGCAGAAGTTCGAGGCGGGCTATGTCGCCGGCGTCCATGCCGTCGACAAGAACATCAAGGTTCAGGTGAAGTACCTCACCCAGCCGCCGGACGTCGGTGGCTTCAACGACCCGGCGAAGGGCAAAACGGCGGCCGAAGGCATGTATGACAGCGGTGCCGACATCGTGTTCGCCGCCGCCGGCGGCTCGGGCACCGGCGTCTTCCAGGCCGCCAAGGGCAAGGGCAAGCTGGCGATCGGCACGGACTCCGACCAGTACAAGACCGCGCCGGCCAACCTCCAGTCGGTAATCATGACGTCGATGCTGAAGCGGGTCGACGTCGCGGTGTTCGACTTCGTCAAGGATTTCGGCGCCGGCAAGTTCAAGGCCGGATCGCAGGTTTTCGACCTCAAGGTGGATGGCGTGGGTTACTCGAAGTCCGGCGGCATGGTCGACGACATTGCGACCAAGCTCGACGACTTCAAGAAGCAGATCGTCGACGGGAAGATCACGGTCCCTACGACTCCGTAGAAGCACAGACTCCGTAGAGACGCAGACTCCGTAGAGACACAGCCGCAGCCGTACGGGCCCGGGGGACGGTATAACGTCCCTCCGGGCCCGTACCGCATTCACTGGAGCGTGCGCGATCGCTGCCTCGACCGACCGACCGCAGAATGCGGCAGGCGACACCGCGGTGCAGTTGGCCGGCATCACGAAGCGCTTTCCCGGCGTGGTCGCCAACTCCGACATCGACATCTCGGTCCGCCGGGGCGAGGTCCATGCCATCGTCGGCGAGAACGGCGCCGGCAAGTCGACCCTGATGAAGATTCTCTACGGGATGCAGAAGCCCGACGAGGGCACGATCACGGTCGACGGCGCACCGGTGACCTTCTCCACGCCGGCCGATGCGATAGCGGCCGGTATCGGCATGGTGCACCAGCACTTCATGCTCGCCGACAACTTCACCGTGCTGGAAAACGTCGTGCTCGGCAGCGAGCCGCGACGAGGGCTGGCGCTGGACCGGCGGGCCGGCCGGAAGAAGATCGAGGGAATATCGCGGGCGTACGGCCTGGGGATCCGGCCCGACGCACTGGTCGAGCATCTCGGCGTCGGCGACCGGCAGCGGGTCGAGATCCTCAAGGTGCTCTATCGCGGGGCGCGCATCCTCATCCTCGACGAGCCGACCGCGGTGCTGGTGCCGCAGGAGGTCGAGGAGCTCTTCGGCAACCTGCGGGAGTTGAAGGCCGAAGGGCTCACCGTCATCTTCATCTCCCACAAGCTCGATGAGGTGCTCTCGGTGGCGGATGCCATCACCGTCATTCGCCGGGGGACGACGGTGGCCTCGGTCGATCCGCACGCGGTGACCGCGCGCGAGCTGGCCCAGCTGATGGTGGGCAGCGAGCTGCCGGTGCCGGAGCTGCGCGAGTCCACGGTGACCGACGACCCCGAGCTGACCGTCGATGGGCTCACCGTGCTCTCGAGCGACGGCCGCGCCGTGGTCGACGACGTTTCCTTCACCATCCACCGCGGCGAGATCCTGGGCATCGCCGGGGTCGAGGGCAACGGCCAGGCCGAGCTGGTCGAGGCCGTGATGGGCATGCGGCCGGCCGAGCGCGGACGCATCGTGTTCGGCGACACCGACATCACCGCCTGGTCCACCCGGCAGCGGCGCGAGGCCGGCGTCGCCTACATACCGGAGGACCGGCATCGACACGGCCTCCTCCTCGACTCGCCCCTGTGGGAAAACCGCGTGCTCGGACACCAGACCCAGGAGCCCAACGTTAGCGGCGTTTTCATCGACCGGGCCGGCGCCCGGCGCGACACCGAGCGGATCGTGGCGGAGTACGACGTGCGGACGCCGGGCATCGACGTGCCCGCTTCTGCGCTGTCCGGAGGCAACCAGCAGAAGCTCATCATCGGCCGCGAGATGAGCAACGACCCGCAGGTGCTGGTGGCGGCACATCCGACCCGTGGCGTCGACGTGGGCGCACAGGCGGCCATCTGGGAGCAGCTGCGCACCGCGCGAAGCCAAGGCCTGGCCGTGTTGCTCATCTCGGCCGACCTCGACGAGCTGATCGGTATGTCCGACGCCCTGCGGGTGCTGCTCCGCGGGCGCATGGTCGCCGAGGCCGACCCGCGGACGGTCACCCCCCAAGAGCTGGGCTCGGCGATGACCGGTGCCGACAGCGAGGCGGCCCGGTGACCGAACGCCTGGCGCCTCGGCAGCTGCTGCTCGGCCTCGCGGCGCCGGTCCTGGCCGTCGTCTTCGCCGCCCTGATCTGCGCCGGCGTACTGGCCAGCAGCGGCGCCGACCCCGTCTTCACCTATCGCTCGATGCTCGACTTCGGGCTCAAGCCCGACCAGATCGTCAATACCGTCAACCAGGCGACCACGTACTATCTCGCTGCCCTCGCCGTGGCCATCGGCTTCCGGATGAACCTGTTCAACATCGGGGTCGACGGGCAGTACCGGCTGGCCGCCCTGCTCGCTGCCTACGTCGGCGGCGCGGTCAGCCTGCCGGCGCCGCTGCACATCGGGCTGATCTTCGTCGTCGCCGTTGTGGTGGGCGCTGGTTGGGCGGCCATCGCCGCCGCACTCAAGGTGTGGCGCGGGGTCAGCGAGGTGATCTCGACGATCATGCTCAACGCGATCGCCACGGCGGTCGGCGCCTACCTGCTCAATCCGAAGCGGCTTGCGGTCTCGGTGTCGGGCAGCAACAACATCGGGACGAAGCCGATCGGGCCGTCCGGTCAGATCCCCGGATTGCCTTTCCCCGGCACCGACAATCAGGTCTACGGCCTGATCTTCCTGGCGGTGCTCGCCGGTATCGGCTACTACGTGCTGGTCAACCGCAGCCGGTTCGGATTCGACCTGCGGGCCACCGGGATGTCGGCGCCGGCGGCCGTCGCCAGCGGGGTGAGCGTGCGCCGGATGGTCGTCATCACCCTGCTCATCTCCGGCGGCCTCGCGGGCCTGATCGGGATGCCGCAATTGCTCGGCTCGTCCTACACCTACTCGCTGGACTTCCCGGCCGGGCTGGGCTTCGCCGGCATCGGCATCGCCCTGCTCGGCCGCAACAATGCGATCGGGATCGCCTTCGGCGCCTTGCTGTTCGGGTTCCTCGACCAGTCCTCGCAGATCCTGGACCTCAACAGCATCCCCAAAGAGATCGTCCTGATCATGCAGGGCACAATCGTGTTGTCGGTGGTCATCGCCTATGAGGTCGTCCGCCGGATCCGGCAACGCCAGCAGCAGACCGCCGTGGGCGGTGAGCCGGTCGCCACCCCGCCGGCGCCGCAGGGAGTGCCGGCGTGAGCGCGAGCGGCACGGATTTCCAGCGCCCGGTGTCCACGGGACTGCGCGGTCGGGTCGCCGCCATCCGGGTCGCCCCCTCGCGGGTGCTCCTGCTGCTGGCCGGGCTGCTCGTGCTGCTGGCCGCCGTCCGCGCGGTGACCGGTGCCGATGACGTGACCTCCAGCGGCACCGTGCAGGCGGCGCTGCAGACCGCCGTCCCGATCGCGATGGCGGGGCTGGGCGGGCTGTGGGCCGAGCGCGCGGGGGTGGTCAACATCGGGCTCGAGGGCATGCTCGTGCTGGGCACCTGGTTCGGCGCCTGGGCCGGCTACCAGTGGGGGCCGTGGGCCGGCGTCGGTGTCGGGATCCTCGGCGGTGCCATGGGGGGCCTGCTGCACGCCATCGCCACCGTGACTTTCGGGGTCGACCACATCGTGTCCGGCGTCGCGATCAACCTGCTCGCCCCCGGACTGGCTCGCTATCTGTCGGTCATCGCCTTCACCGGGAACAAGGGCGGGGGGGCGACCCAGTCACCCCAGGTGGGAGACATCACCTCGGTATCGGTGCCTGGACTCTCCACCTGGCTGGCGACGATCGAGCACCGGCACTGGTTCCTGGTCGCCGACCTCGCCGGCATCCTCCGCGGCTTGTGCACCGACCTGTCGCTGCTGACCATCGTCGCAGTGGCACTCATTCCGATCTCTTTTTTTGTCCTGTGGCGAACGGCCTTCGGCCTGCGGTTGCGGTCCTGCGGGGAGAATCCGGCCGCCGCGGAGTCGCTCGGCGTCAACGTCTACCGGATGAAATACGCCGCGGTGATCGCCTCGGGCGGATTCGCCGGCCTGGGCGGGGTGTTCCTGTCCGAGGTGGCCTCCAGCATCTACCGCGAGGGCCAGACCGGCGGCCGCGGCTTCATCGGCCTGGCCGCCATGATCTTCGGCAACTGGCGCCCGGGCGGTCTGGCCGCCGGAGCCGCGCTGTTCGGCTACGCCGACGCGCTCAACCTGCGCGGGCAGGGCGAGGCGGTGCATGCGCTGCTGCTGTTCGTCGGCCTGTTGCTGCTGGGGCTGGCGGTGCGCAACCTGATCCGCCGGCGGTGGACCGGCGGCGTGCTCGGTGCGGTGGCCGCCGGCGCCTTTCTGCTGTGGTTCGCCGTGACCAACGAGGTGCCGAGCCAGCTGGTCGGCGCGACGCCGTACGTCGTCACGCTCGTCGTGCTCGCCGCGGCCGCCCAGCGGCTGCGGATGCCGGCGGCCGACGGAATTCCCTACCGAAGGGGGCAGGGCGGATGACGGCGCAGCCGGACTGGGACGTGCTGCGGACGGCCGCGCGCGAGGCGGCTACGCATGCGTACGCCCCCTACTCGCATTTTCCGGTCGGGGCGGCCGCACTGGTTGACGACGGCCGGGTCGTGACCGGCTGCAACGTGGAGAACGCGTCGTACGGCCTGGGATTGTGTGCCGAATGCGGGCTGGTCTCGGCGCTGCACGCGAGCGGGGGCGGCCGGCTCGTGGCGTTCGCCTGCGTCGGCCGGGACGGCGCGCCGCTCATGCCGTGCGGCCGCTGCCGCCAGCTGCTGTGGGAGCACGGCGGCGCCGGCCTGCTGGTCGATACGGTTCGTGGCGTGCTGCCGATGAGCCAGGTGCTGCCCGATGCCTTCGACGCCGCCGAGCTGACGGCGCGGTGACCTCCTTCGACGCGGTGGAGGTGATCCGCACCAAGCGCGACGGCGGCACCCTGACCGACGCCCAGATCGACTGGGTGGTGGCCGCCTACACCCGCGGTGACGTGGCCGAGGAGCAGATGGCCGCGCTGTGCATGGCGATCCTGCTGCGCGGCATGTCGGCCGACGAGGTATCGCGGTGGACCGGCGCCATGCTCGAATCCGGCGAGCGCCTGGACCTCTCCGGTGTCGGCCGGCCGACCGTCGACAAGCACTCCACCGGCGGAGTCGGCGACAAGGTCACCCTGCCGCTGGCCCCACTCGTCGCGGCCTGCGGCGCGGCCGTCCCTCAGCTGTCCGGCCGGGGCCTGGGCCACACCGGCGGCACGCTGGACAAGCTCGAGTCGATCCCCGGCTGGCGGGCAGCGCTGTCGCCGGCGGAGTACGACCGGCAGCTCCGCGAGGTCGGCGCGGTCGTGTGCGCGGCCGGCGACAACCTGGCGCCGGCCGACAAGAAGCTCTATGCGCTGCGCGACGTTACCGGCACCGTCGAGGCGATCCCGCTGATCGCCAGCTCCATCATGAGCAAGAAGATCGCCGAGGGTGCCTCGGCGCTGGTGCTCGACGTCAAGGTCGGCTCCGGGGCGTTCATGAAGGAGGCCGACTCCGCGCGGGAGCTGGCCTCGACGATGGTCGAGCTCGGGGAGGCCTACGGCGTCACCACAGTCGCACTGCTGACCGACATGGCGCAGCCACTGGGTCGTACCGCGGGCAACGCCCTGGAAGTCGCCGAGTCCGTCGAGGTGCTGGCCGGCGGGGGGCCGCCCGACGTGATCGAGCTGACGGTCACCCTGGCCAGGGAGATGCTGAGCGCGGTCGGGCTGACCGGGATCGACCCGGCCGGCGTCCTGCGCGACGGGCGGGCGATGGACGTGTGGCGCCGGATGGTTGCGGCCCAGGGCGGCGATCCCGATGCGCCGCTGCCGCGGTCGAGGGAGACTGCGGTCGTCGCCGCGGCGGCCTCCGGCATCGTCCAGCGGCTCGACGCCTATGCCGTCGGCTTCGCGGCCTGGCGCCTCGGGGCCGGCCGGGCCCGCAAGGAGGACCCCGTCTCGGCCGGGGCCGGCGTCGTGCTGCATGCCAAGGTCGGGGACCCCGTCGCCCGGGGCCAGCCGCTGTTCGAGCTGCACGCCGACTCCACCGACCGCTTCGAGCGTGCGCTGTCGGCTCTCGACGGCGCCTGCGTCATCGGCCCCACGCCACCGCGCCGCACCCCCCTCGTCCTCGACCGCATCGGAGGCTGACCATGCCCCAGCTCATCGACTCCCCGACCCGGATCCCGGTGCCCGGCGGCAAGGTGATCGACGAATTCGTCGGCCGGGTCGCCACCGGCACCGACGGCGTATCCGTGGCGCGGATGGTGTCCCCCGGCGGCTGGGACGAGCCGGCGCAGACGCCGGAGTTCGACGAGGTCACGTTCGTCCTGCGCGGGACCGTGCAGGTGGAGCACGACGACGGCACGCTCGCGGTTGCCGCCGGCCAGGCGGTGCTGACCCGGGCGGGGGAGCGGGTGCGCTACTCCACGCCGGGTGCCGACGGGGCCGAGTACGTCGCTGTCTGCCTGCCGGCGTTCGGCCCGGACCTCGTGCACCGCGCCGGGTAGGTTGGCCCGATGATCAGCCTCGCCGACATCCGGCGCGCCCCCAAGGTGCTCCTGCACGACCATCTCGACGGCGGCCTGCGCCCCGGTACGGTGGTCGAGCTGGCCGAGCAGGCCGGATACGAGGGGCTCCCGAGCACCGATGCCGCCGAGCTGGGCCGCTGGTTCACCGAGTCGGCCAACTCGGGCTCGCTGGAGCGCTACCTGGAGACCTTCAGCCATACCGTCGGGGTGATGCAGAGTGCGGCCGCCCTGACCCGGGTGGCGGCCGAATGCGCCCAGGACCTCGCCGACGACGGAGTGGTCTACGCCGAGGTACGTTTCGCCCCCGAGCTGCACGTCGAGCAGGGGCTGTCGCTGCCCCAGGTGGTCGAGGCGGTCCTTATCGGCTTCGCGGACGGGTCGGCCGGTCGCAACATCCGGATGGGGACACTGCTCACCGCGATGCGCCATGCCGCCCGCTCCTTCGAGATCGCCGAACTTGCGGTGGCCTACCGCGATCGTGGCGTGGTCGGCTTCGACATCGCCGGCGCCGAGGCCGGCTATCCGCCGACCCGCCACCTCGACGCCTTCCAGCACATACAGCGGGAGAACGGCCACTTCACCATCCACGCCGGCGAGGGCTTCGGCTTGCCCTCGATCTGGGAAGCGCTGCAGTGGTGCGGTGCCGACCGGCTCGGGCACGGCGTACGAATCGTCGACGACATCATCGTCAAGCCCGATGGCGAGGTGGAGCTGGGCCGGCTGGCGGCGTACGTCCGCGACAAGCGGATCCCGCTGGAGATGTGCCCGTCGTCCAATGTGCAGACCGGCGCCGCTGCCTCCATCGCCGAGCACCCGATCGGCTTGCTGCGCCGGCTGTATTTCCGGGTCACCGTCAACACCGACAACCGGCTGATGAGTGGCACCTCGATGACCGATGAGATGGCCCAGCTGGTGGAGGTGTTCGGCTATGACTGGGCCGACCTGCAGTGGTTCACCGTCAACGCGATGAAGTCGGCATTCCTGCCCTTCGACGAGCGGCTTGCCCTGATCAACGACGTGATCAAGCCCGGGTACGCCGAGCTGCGTGCCTCGGCCTGACCCGGTGACCGGTGCCGATCTGGTCACGATCCCGTCACAACGTCGGTCGCAGCCGGCACGGGTGGCTCGAAGCGGCCACGATGGTCGATCATGACCGCGCCCCTCGAGGTCTCCGCCGCCGAAAAGCGGGCCGAGCCTGAGTCGGTGCTGCCCGGTGAGCGCCGGATCGCCGGCCGCTCACTGGGCCAGATCGCCTGGCTGCGGCTCAAGCGGGACAAGGTCGCGATGCTCGGTGCACTGGTTGTCTTCGCACTCATCCTTGTCGCCATTTTTGCTCCACTGATCGCCAGGATCGGCGGGCACCCGCCCAACGAATTCCACTATCCGCAGGTCAGTGCCGACACCCAGGTCCCGCTGGGGGCCGCCGGCGGCATCAGCCGGGACTTCCTCTTCGGCGTCGAGCCGGTCAACGGGCGCGACCTGTTCAGCCGGGTCGTCTACGGCTCGCAGATCTCTCTGCTCATCGCCTTCCTCGCCACCATGCTGTCCATGGTCATCGGCACGACGCTGGGCGTGGTCGCGGGGTATTTCGGCGGCTGGGTCGACACGGTGATCAGCCGGCTGATGGACATCTTCCTGGCCTTCCCGCTCCTGCTCTTCGCGATCGCGCTGGCCGGAGTCGTGCCGGACAAGGCCTTCGGACTGACGGGCGACTGGCTGCGTATCGCGGTCATCATCTTCATCATCGGCTTCTTCAACTGGCCCTACATCGGCCGGGTAGTCCGCGGCCAGACGCTTTCTTTGCGGGAGCGGGACTTCGTCGACGCCGCCCGCAGCCTGGGGGCGCGCAGTCACTACATCCTCTACCGGGAGCTGCTACCGAATCTGGTGGCGCCGATCCTGGTCTATACGACGTTGCTCATCCCGACCAACATCCTTTTCGAGGCGGCGCTGAGCTTCCTCGGCGTCGGCGTGCGGCCACCGCGCGCCACCTGGGGCGGCATGCTCGCCGACGCGACCCATTGGTACCAGATCGATCCGTGGTTCATGCTTCCCTCCGGCCTGGCGATCTTCGTGACCGTGCTGGCATTCAATCTCTTCGGCGACGGGTTGCGCGACGCGCTCGACCCTCGGTCCCAATAGCCGTTCAGCCCAACAGAAAGGTGCACACGATGAAACGAAATCGCACGATGGCGGTGATCGCCGCCGGTGCCGTGCTCACGATGGGCGCCGCCGCCTGCTCGTCGTCCAAGGCCAAGACACCCTCGAATGGCTCGGGCGGCGGCGGCGGCAAGGCGAGCCAGGGAGCCTACAACGCCGGGGTCGGCAAGGTGTTCAACGCCTCAGATCAAAAGGGCGGCACCCTGCGATTCGCCAACTCCGGGGACTGGGACTCCCTGGACCCGGCCGACACCTACTACGGCTTCTCGTGGAACTTCATCCGCAACTACGGCCGCAGCCTGACGGTGTTCAAGTCGGCGCCGGGCTCGGGGGGCGCGGTGGTGGTTCCCGACCTGGCCGAGAGTCTGGGCAAGCCCAGTGACAACGCCAAGACGTGGACGTACAAGATCCGCAAGGGGGTTAAGTTCGAGGACGGCTCGGTCGTCACGTCCAAGGACGTCAAGTACGCCGTCGAGCGGTCGCTGGACAAGACGGTCTTCCCGGATGGGCCGACCTACTTCAACGACTTCCTGGATCTGCAGGGCTACACCACGCCCTACAATGACACCGACCCCAACAAGCTGGGCCTGAAGGCGATCGAGACCCCGGACGACCAGACGATCATCTTCCACCTGAAGAAGCCGTTCTCCGGCTTCGACTACTTCGCCCAGCTGCCGTCGACGATGCCGGTGCCGCGGGCCAAGGACAACGGCTCGAAGTACAAGCAGCACGTCGTGTCGACGGGCCCGTACATGTTCCAGACGAACAACCTCGGCAAGAACTTCACCATGGTGCGCAACCCGAACTACGACCCGGCCACCGATCCCGACTCGGGACGCAAGCCGCTCGTTGAGAAAATGGAGGTTGCCCTCAACGTGAACAGCGACGACATCGACAGCCGCCTGCTGGCCGGTGACCTCGACGTGTCCATCGAGGGGACCGGCGTCGGCGCCGCCACCCAGGGCAAGGTGCTCAGCGACCCGGCGATCAAGGCCAAGGCCGACTCCGCTGCGAACGCCCGGCTGTGGTTCACGGTGCTGAACACCGACGTGGCACCGCTGGACAACGTCCACTGCCGCAAGGCGGTGCTCTACGCCGCGGACAAGACCGGCTACCAGCGGGCCTACGGTGGCTCGGTCGGGGGCGACATCGCGACCAACCTGATGCCGCCGCTGATTCCCGGCTTCAAGAAGATCGACCTCTACGAGGCGACATCCAAGCCAGACGGTGACACCACCAAGGCCAAGAACGAGCTCAAGCAGTGTGGCCAGCCCAGCGGATTCAGCACCAACATCTCCTACCGCGTCGAGCGGCCCAAGGAGAAGGCCACCGCCGAAGCCCTGCAGGCGTCGCTCGCCCGGGTGGGCATCAAGCTCACCATCAAGGGATACCCCAAGGGTGACTACGCCGCGCTGTACGCCGGCAAGCCCGACTACTCCAAGGCCAACAAGCTCGGCCTGAAGATCTACGGCTGGGGTGCTGACTGGCCGGACGGCTTTGGCTTCCTGGACCAGATCGTCGACAGCCGGATCATCCGGCCCACGGGCGGCAACACCAACCTGGGCATCAAGGTCCCGGCCGCGGACGCGCTGCTCGACAAGGCGCTGCAGACCACCGAGAAGACGGCTCGCGAGAAGATCTGGGGTCAGATCGACCAGGTCGTGATGGAGAACGCCTCGGTGCTCCCAGGCATCTGGTCCAAGGGACTGCTCTACCGACCGCCCAACCTGACGAATGTCTTTGTCAATGACGCCTTCGGGATGTACGACTACACGGTGCTCGGCACCAACAAAAAGTAGCCCGCCCGCTCAACGAGGTAGGTGGTGAAGGCGCCGGCGGCCGGCGGTCTCCCAGTCAGGCGGCTGGGGATCGTCGGCCGCACAGCCGCACAGGTTGCGTAACTACATCATCCGACGCCTCATCGCGGCAGTGATTTTGCTGTTCGTGGTGAGCGCTGTCGCATTCTCAATCTTTTTCCTGGTGCCCCGGCTCGCGGGCGAGACCCCGGACGACCTGGCGTCGCGTTATGTCGGAAAGAGCGCTGGCGCGGCCCAGATCCATGCGACCGCCGTGACCCTGGGCTTCACCGACCCGGTGTACGTGCAATTCGGCCGATTCGCCAAAGGCATCTTCGTGGGCGCGGATTACGACACGGGACCGTCGGTCGAGCATTGCCCGGCACCGTGCTTCGGCTATTCGTTCCTCAGCCAGCAACCCGTACTACCTGACCTGCTCAACCGGCTGCCGGTAACCCTTTCGCTGGCGTCCGGCGCGGCGCTGCTCTGGCTGGTCGGCGGGGTAGCCACCGGCGTGCTGTCGGCGCTCAAGCGCGGCAGCGGCTTCGACCGCTCGGCGATGGGTCTCGCGCTGGCCGGCGTCTCCCTGCCGATCTTCTTCACCGGTCTGCTGTCCCTGTCGATTTTCAGCTATTCATTCGGGTGGGCGGCGCCGGGGGGTACGAACCCGATGGACGCCGGAAACCCGTTGCAGTGGGCCTACGACCTGATCTTGCCGTGGATCACGCTGGCTTTCCTTTACGCCGCGGCCTATGCCCGACTGACCCGCGCCGGCATGCTCGAGACGATGAACGAGGACTTCATCCGGACGGCTCGGGCGAAGGGCCTGCCAGAGCGTACGGTCGTCGTCCGGCATGGACTGCGGGCCGCGCTCACGCCCATCCTCACGATCTTCGGCCTCGACCTCGGCCTGCTGCTCGGCGGCGCCATCCTGACCGAGACGACCTTTTCCCTGCCGGGGTTGGGTCAGTACGCTGTTATCGCGATCACCAACAACGACCTTCCCAAGGTGCTCGGCGTGACTATTTTCGGTGGCATCTTCATCGTGCTGGCCAATCTGGTGGTCGACCTGCTGTACGCCGTGGTCGACCCCAAGGTGCGGACGAGGTAGCCCTGTTGCCGCCGTAAACGCTCTGGGTCGTCGCATGCATGCCCGGTTCGCCGCCGTCAAGGAGATGCAATTCGATCTACTGGGGCGCGACGGACCGCCGCGCGCGGCGGCCTTCGACGCGTTATCTTTCTCGAGACCGACGTGCTCTCCGAGTTCGTCCGCCGGACGCCCGACGTATCGGTGCTGTCGTGGCTGGATTCGTTGCCGGAATCGGTCGAGGAGGTGGCGACGGCGGCAGCCACGGCTGCTGAGCTGCTGTACGGGGTGGCGCGACCGCCGCGAGGGCGCCGCAAGGCAGCACTGGGCGGTGCATGCGATGCTGGCGGACGACTTTCGGGACCGGGTAGTGCCGTTCGATGCTGTCGCCGCTGCACATTGAGCCCTCGTGGTCACTGCCCGCGACAAGCTCGGCTGTCCGATCTCGGCCGCCGACGCTCAGATCGCGGCAATCTGCCTCAGCCGTCGTGCTGCGTTTGCGACCCGGAACACCCGGGACTTCGGCGGCACAGTCACCCAGCTGCTGAACCTACGGCCTGGGACCGTCCCTGAGCAGTGGAGCTCGCACCGTTGATCGCAGCAGCGGCAATATAAGCGGCGGCGGTCCGGCTGGTTCTCCTGCTGGGAGATCGAAGTGCTGCTCTCCAGCTCGTTCCGCAGAGGGTCGTCGAGTGCAAGCGTCAGTAAGCCACGCGGACATTCTGGGTCTCCTTGATTGGCATAGGGGCAGGTTACCCCTTGACCGCCATCCGGAAGGGCGGTACATTGCCTTTCGAGATATCGATTTCTGATCCCGCGGTAGGGCGATCCGGGCCTCGACCTGGTCTTGAAGACAACGAAGGGGTAGGCATGCACGCGAGCCGCAAGATCGTTCCTGTCCTCGCTCTAGCCGCTAGCCTGGCCGCCTGTAGCTCGGGCGTAGCTAGCAAGAGCACAGGCACTGGCAACGCCGGCAAGTCCACCGGAAGCAAGCAGCTGGGTATCGTGTCCATCTCGGCCAATGAATTCGGCAACGCCAACACAATTAAGGGTGCAACGGCTGCGGCCAAGGCCGCTGGTTGGACAGTTTCCGTCGTCGACGCGCAGGGCAGCGCCGACAAGGCCAATGCGGCTATTCAAAACTTCGTTGCCCGTCGAGCGGGGGCGATCTTCGATCTCGTCTTTCCGACCACCGCCGTGGGCGGGGGCCTTGCTGCTGCTCGCCAAGCCGGCATACCCGTGGCGACTTGGGGTGGAGGGTTGGGAACAGGCGTGGTGATGAGTACCGGCTCGGGGGGCCCTTTCGCCGATCTAGTTGCCAAACAGTTGGTTAGCGACCTCGGCGGCAAGGGCTCGGTTCTAGCCCTGACCTACCATGGAGGCCAGGTGTGCCGGGACCGCGAAACCACCTTCGACAAAATCTTGTCGGGTACGTCGAGAATCAAGGTGACGAAGAACGAAGTCAACATTCCCGGCTTTGAGCAGGACGGCCAGCGCTACACCAACGCGTGGCTCGCTGGACACGGTGCAAGCGCCGGACCTTTGGCGGTGTGGGGCTGCTGGGACGGGCCGGCTCTAGGCGCGAGCGCCGGACTGCGACAGAGCGGCCGGCTGAGTGATGTTAAGACTTACGGCGAGAATGGCGGCCCCGACGCCATCGCCGCGGTCAAGGGGGGCACCTTGACTGCGACCGCGTGGGAGGACTCCGAGAAGGAGGGAAGGGTGATGTTCGAGACGACGTTGCAGGCGATCAAGGCCGGAAGCTCTTGGCAGCCCAAACAGATTGATGTACCAGGAGTGCTGGTAACCAAGAGCAGCCTTTCCGGTTTTCTCGCTGCACACCCAAAGGCTCTCGGCTGATCAGCCCGCCAAGTCGAATGCAATGGGTGAGGCACCGAATACCGCGGCTCTGCCCGCCGTGATCCCCCTGCTGCGGGTCTCCGGGCTAAGCAAGAGCTTCGGCGGGGTCCTGGCCCTCAGCGATGTCAGCCTCACCCTTAAGGCTGGCCAGGTTCACGGTCTCGTTGGGGCAAACGGCGCCGGCAAGTCGACCCTGATCCGCTGCTTGGCTGGGCTGATCCAGCCCGACGGCGGTGAAGTCCTGTTGGACGGTACCGCGGTCACCATCCCTACTGCTCAGCGCGCCTCCGACCTGGGCCTTTCGTTCATCCATCAAGAGCTCAGCCTCGTCCCACGGTTCACTGTCGCTCAGAACCTTCTGCTCGGACAGTCCACCCACGGTCGCTTCGGCCTCAGCAGCACGCGCGCCAGTCGCCACCAGGCGGAGGCAGTCGCGGAGAGGCTGCGGTTCCCCTTCCCCGTAGACCGCCCCATTGAGCAGCTCAGTACCGCTGATCAGTGGATGGTCTCAATCGGGCGGGCTCTCATGCGACGTGCCCGCATTATCGCGATGGACGAGCCCACGGCTTCACTGTCCGAGGCGGAGGTAGAGCGGCTATTCACTATCGTGAAGGACCTCGCTGCCGAGGGCATTGGCATTCTCTACGTCTCTCACCGGCTGGACGAGATCCTACGGATCTGCAGTGAGGTGAGCGTCTTCCGTAATGGCCGCACCATCGACAGCCTGATCGGGGACCGCCTCTCACGGACCCGATTGATCGCCGGCATCACTGGAGAAGAGCCTGGCGCACCGTACTCGGCTCCGATCCAGGGTCAAGCAGGGCAAGACAGCAAAGGCACCCAGAACGTCCCCATGCTTGAGCTGGATCGAGTCACTACGAAGAGCGTTCACGACGTTACGCTCGTGGTCAGAGGCGGTGAGGTCGTTGGTTTAGCGGGGCTCGTCGGCTCAGGACGCACCGAAGCGGCCCGCGCGGTGTTCGGCCTCGACCGAGTCTTGAGCGGACGCCTGCGCGTGCGGGGTGAGGACACAAACTTCCGCTCCCCTCGCGACGCGGTTGCTCACGGGGTCGGCCTCGTGCCCGAGGAACGCCGCTCCCAGGCTCTACTGCTCAAGAGCCCTATCTTCGTCAACATCAACCTGGCTAACCTTCGTTTCTTTCGTCTGGTCCGTCAATTGCCGCTACTTAGTCGCAGACGAGAGTTGACATCAGCCCGCGAGACAGCCGCTGCCCTGCACGTCACAGCCCGCCGAATGCAAGATCCGGTCGGATCGCTTTCCGGCGGAAACCAACAGAAGGTCGTCATTGGCCGTTGGGTGAGCCGCGGCGCCGACGTTCTCGTGCTCGACGAACTTTCCCGGGGAGTAGACATTGGCGCCCGCGCGGAAATCCACCGGCTGCTTCACGACTACGCCGCCCAGGGCCGCGCTGTTCTGGCCATCTCTAGTGAGACTGAGGAGCTGGTGGACCTATGCGATCGGATATACGTGATGCGCGAGGGAACAACGGTCGGTGAGGTGACAGGATCCGAGGCGACCGAACAGCAGCTTATCGCTATGAGCTACGGCCACGATCGCAGTAAGGACACCCATGACCTCTAAACCTCAGTCGAGCACCGTGCTCCCCGAACCCGAAACGAAGAGCCGTAGTGCCCGCCAACGGCGTTTGCCGGTGTTGAACTTCCTCGCCCGCTACGGCACGCTCGTCGGTTTGGCGCTCATGGCCGCTTATTTCACTTGGGCAGCTCCGAGTGTCTTTCTTACCCAGCAAAATCTGACAAACATCGTCAATCAGTCATCGCTTACCGCCATCATCGCGTGCGGTCTAACGATGGTCCTTGTCGTTGGCGAGTTCGATCTGAGCATCGGCTACGGAGCCAGCCTGGCTGGAGTGATCTGCGCCGGACTGATCGCTAAGCAAGGCCTGCCGGTGCTCGTGGCCTTCGCCGCCGCGGTCCTCGTCGGCCTGGCCGTCGGCGCTATCAACGCGTTACTGGTCACCAAGGCTCAAGTCAATGCGGTCATCGCTACCCTGGGGATAGGCACCATTCTCGTCGGAATCAGCTTTGGATACACCGCCGGCACCCCAATCTCCCAGGGCCTACCGGGCGGCTTTCTCGATCTAACGCTGGGGAAGGTCGCAGGCATCCCTAACCCCATCGTGTTCATGGGCGTCACAGCCCTGTTGCTATGGGTAGTGCTCAATCGTACCGATCTGGGAGAGCGGATCCAGGCCGTCGGCGGCAACCGCGAGGCGGCCCGCCTGTCCGGTATCAACGTCGATGCTGTCAAGACAGCCGCCTTCTTATTTTCCGCGGTATGCGCCGCCGTGACCGGGGTGCTACTGGCCTCCTTGAGTGGCAGCGGCAGTGTCTCCGCCGGCGACAGCTATCTACTTGACTCTTTTGCCGCCGTCTTCCTCGGCTCTGCGACGCTACGCGACGGGGAGTTTCACATTCTGGGCACCCTCATCGGCGTGCTCATCATCAACACCGGTTTCAATGGGCTGAACATTCTTGGTGCCCCTACCTTCTATCAGTACGTCCTCAAGGGAGGTCTCCTAGTGGTGGCCGTCGCTCTATCCAGCGTCGCCCGCCGCTACGCTCGAACGTAAGCAGATGATCAGCGAAAGGGAGACCGTGCTTCACCAACGGCAGCGGCGCGTGAGCGCGGGCATTCTGGGCGAGCAGTGGCAGACCGCGCCCACCGCCAGTCCGGCCGAAGAGGCTCTGAGGACCGCCGCGCTCACCCAAATGCGGGCACTCAAGCGGGCACTCGCTCAGCTCGCCGTCGACGTCTTGGTCGATGCACCACCCAGCCGCCGCAGAGCCAGTAGCCGCCGGGCCCTGCTCTGCGCGCGAGCGCTGCAGGCCGTTACCGAAAACCTGCTAATAGGCGGCGTAGACGTGTGGGCGCCCCAGGTAGGCGCCGAACTGAGCGAGCTAAGTGTCCATGCCGCCGCCGCCAGCCTGACAACCGCTCCTCCCGCTCACACCTTGCAGGCACTTCGAATGTCCTACCGGGCTCTCCGTGTGGCGATGTCACCGCAGCTGCCAAGCGAGATGGTTGCTGAAGGGCTACCTGTGCACACCTGGGTCGGCCCATGAAGGATTGGTCGATCTGGATGCTGGAGTACGCCCGGCGCCCCGAGCAGCCGGTCGGTCTTGTTCTCTATGGTTACTGGAACGCCGGCACCGTCGCCGTCCCGTTCTCCTACGTCTATCTTGAGAGTCCGAATAGCCGCGTCCTGCTCGACGTAGGCTATGACGCACACAGCTACGGCGGACAACTTGCGCGCGGCGATGGTGTCATCTCCTGGCAAGATGCGAGCACGGTGCTTGGTGGCATTGGACGTACGCCCGAGGACATCGACGCTATCGTGATCACCCACGCGCACTTTGACCACATCGGTAACCTTTCATCATTCCCCAATGCACACGTTTACCTGCAAGGGCGCGAGGTCCAGGAGTGGGAGCAGATACTGGCCAGCGGTCACCTGTTTTCCAGGCTCGCCGGCGCCTTGGACCCCGCAGACCTGCTTCACCTCGCCGCTCTTAAACAGCGGGGACGCCTGACGCTCTTGGACGGGCCGGTCGATCAGCTTCTACCCGGGGTCTCCGTAAGGCCGGCTTTTGATACCCACACTCCCGGCTCGCAGTACGTTGTTGTGGAGACAGAACCGGGCGCCTGGGTCATGGCTGGGGATAATGTGTACAGCTATCGCAACGTGGAAGGCGACGGTGACGGCAGCTACATCCCGATTGGCTTCTCCGCTGGCAGCCAAACGAAGAACCTGCGCAGCATGCACGACATGGTGATCGCTGCCGGAGGCACTCAGCGCCTCATTATCGTGCACGAGGGCGAGACATTCTCCCGCTTTCCCTCTGGCCACGGCTCAAGCGGTCTGCGAATCGCTGAAATGCATCTCGCGCGCGGCATGCCTTCACGTCTGCCATCCACCTCGAACGAGCACAGCAGGTAACGGCATGGCGACTCACAAGGTGGGCTGGACTAGCATCGCCCGGAGCCCGCACGCGTCCCTGCGCACGTCGCCCAGACCACGCGGATGAGCCGAGGCGCGGGTCATGCCTGGACCATCCAAGATGTGGCCCAAGCGGCCGAAGTGTCAGTCGCCACCGTGTCCAGGATTCTCAACGGCAACCCAACCGTCAACTCCGAACTCGCCATCCGCGTCAGGTCGGCCATCGCAGAAACCGGGTATCAACCCAGCAGGGTGGCGCGCAGCTTACGCCGCCGCACGTCAGCGACATGGGCCCTAGTCATCCCTGACGTGGAGAACAGTTTTTTTACGGCGATGGTGCGCGGGGTCGAGGACGTCGCTCACGCCTCTGGGAGCTCAGTCTATCTATGCAACTCCGACGATGACCTGAACAAAGAGCGGCGTTACCTTGATGTGGCCCTATCCGAGCAAGTCGCGGGAATCATCCTCGCCCCGGCCTCCGAGGAGGAATCGGACCTGCGCGTCGTTCGCGCTTCTGGCACCCCGGTAGTGACCGTCGACCGGCGCGTGAAAGACGACACCATCGATTCGGTCCTGGTGGACAACGTCGACGCCTCGGCCGCCGCCACCAAGCACCTACTTGAAAGCGGCTTCCGGCGCATCGCCTGCATCGTCGGACCTCACGCCGCGACTACCAGCCGCGAACGCGAGCAAGGCTATTTGCGTGCGCTAGGCCAGTTTCGAGGTAAAGCTCACGACCCGATTGTGATGCACACGAACTTCAAATACGAGGGCGGATACGCCGCAGTCGGCGAGCTGGCCCGGTCGCCCGATCTGCCTGACGCCCTCCTGTTGGGCAACAATTTAGTCGCTCTGGGCGCCCTCGAACGACTACGCGACGAGCCCGATGCCCTTCCTGGCCACATCGGCCTGCTGGCCTTCGACGACAGCCCCTGGTTCCGTCTGATAAGGCCGAGCCTGAGTGCGGTCGTTCAGCCGACATACGAAATCGGACAGGTGGCGGGGCAACTGTTGCGGGCGCTGATCCAGGGCCGGTCAGACCCACCGGCTCACCGTCGGCTCGCCACCCGCCTTGAGCTGCGGGAGAGTAGTCGTCGACCTAGCAACCCGAAGGTTCGGTGCAACGACTGGGACGCGGATCGCCGTCGCCGAGTGGATGGCGGATCTGCGTTCTCGGTCACTCTTCTACCCCAGCCGTAACTACAGACCCGACTGCTTTGGATTGCGGCCACCGTGCACATGCGGTTTTCGCACCACCGTAGACGGTGTTGCAGGTGCGGGTGAACACGAGAAGGTAGCAAAGCCGACCGGGATACGTGTCGGTCAGGCGGTCATTCCGGGTGACTGGCGCCTGCCGATGCCTCCGCGGCGAAGGCGCTCATGAGTCGATGCCTCGTCGCAGGAGCCATTTCCTGAAGTGCAGGGCGTGGGAATGGCCACCCTTGGGTGGGGCGGCGGATCAGGTCGCGCAGCTTTTGAAGAAGTCCTCGTCCACGCGGCCGCTGAAGTAGGGCTGGTTCCAACCGGGAGGCAACCAGCCGGTGCCCCGTGACGAAGGCGCGTCCCGTGTGGTGGCCCCACCCAGTAGACCTCCAGTCGACTGGCCGGTGATCTCGGCGGTGAGGTCAAAGTGTTTGACGAGGTGCAAGACATTGCGTCGGCCAGCTCTGCGATGGCGGCGACCATGGGATCAGGCACAGGCGGCGCTCGATAGCGCCCGATGTGCAGATATGTACGAGTTCTCGATCCAGGCGAATCACATGCCGACGTCAGGAACGCGATTCGCAAGGGCGGAGGTGTCGATGAGCAGTCGGTCACTTCCAGGCACCCTGCATAAATCCCGGGGTCAGCGAGGTCCCTGAAGGTCGCAGCAAACGCGGCGAGGTGCTCCACCGTGACGGGCTGCGTCCCCATCACTGCCTCCTGAGCAAGTCGCCGACGCAGGTATTCGCTCGGGAAAGACCGAGCCGCGACGACCGTGCGTCGAGCGCGGCGACAACGTTTTCAGGTACGTCACGGACGAGGACGTCGGTCATCGATCACTTCCCAATGACAGCGTCTGATAGCGACGCTCCCCGGCCGCGTGCGGCAAGCAAGCGCTCAGGGGAAATATGCTTCAACGCTTCAGCTGCGGATTGCTTCCGCAGTAGCATCGACAGTCGCCCGCATCAGCGCCGCAGGACCGGCACATTGCGGTCCTCGGCTGCCTGGGCGAGGCGATCGTCGAAGGACGCGAGCGTCGCCCGGGCGTCTTCTGTCGCCAGCAGGACCAGCAGTCCGGCATCTTCAGCCCGGTGCTCGACCGCAACTGCGCCAGGCGAACCGCGGTGTCACGGGGGAACGGCAGCTCCCTCACGTCGAGGTCGCGAAGGGCAAGCTGGACCAACTGGAGGCGACCGTCGCGGGCCGGAACAACCAGCACCTCGGCCAGCGTGAGCGGGTTGACCCCGAAGTCGTCATCGATCGCCCCCGCCAGCAGCGTCTCTGCGGCCTCATGATTGTCATCGTCACTGTCGAGGTAGGCGATGAGAACGCTCGCGTCAACGACGATCACGCTGGCCAGTCCTCGCGAAGCCTGGGCAGGTACTCCCTTCCGTAGGCGCCCGTGAGGATTCCGCTGTGTTGCCGGAGGGCAGCGAGCCGGCGTTGCCGCCGGTCCGCCCGCGCCTGCCGGGCGGCATGGTCGCCTTCCAGCGCCAAGCGCACGAGCAGCCGGGACCGGCTCAACCCCGGCCATCGCCGGGTGGCCGCATCGAGGGCGACGGCGAGGTCGTCGGTCTCGGTCACGAAATGACGTGGACGGTTGGTCGGCATGAACCGAAACGTAGCGCGCAGTCGGTCAGTGCTACACCAACCGGCTGGCAGCTCGACCTAGCCGAAGCGCCGGGCGGCGTTCAGTCGCGGAACTCCACGGCTCCGACCAGCCGGGAGATGACCGTACGCCAGCCGATCGCCAGCTGTTCGGTGTCCAGGCGGCGCAGCCGGCGGCGGGCCAGATAACCGCCGCCCCGCAGGTCGTCGTCGAGGGAGTCCAACGGGGTGCCGGCGGCCAGCGCACTGAGTACGTCGGGCAGCCCGGCGTACTTGCCCAGGTCGCGAGCGATCTCGCCGGCGAGCACCAGCAGCTCGTCGTCCCAGCCGTCCGGTCCGGACCGCAGTTGCGCCACGACCAGGTCGAGCCGGTAGACGCCCAGCTCATCAGGCGTGACGTCGATCTCCGGGGCAGCCGCGACGTCCTCCCAGCCCGGCAGGTCGGCCAGGTCGTGTGGCTCGCCGTTCTTGCAGAAGGCAGCGAGTGAGTCGGTCGACCGGAAGGCGTAGGCGATCCGATCGCGGCCGAGGAAGACCGGCTCCGGCCCGTCATCGCCTTCGCGATAGTGCCGCAGCAGGTAGCCGGAGTCACCGGGCAGGCTCAGCTGCAGCGGCTCGATGTCCAGGGCCGCCCAAAGGTCTGTCGACATCAGACGCCCATCGGGTGCCATACGGTTTTGGTCTCGATGTAGGCCGAGATCCGGCCGAGTCCGGGCTCGCGGGTCCAGTCGGGCTCGGCGCGTGGGGCGCGCAGGACACGTTTGACGTTGTCGGCGGCCCGGCGCTCGAGGTCGGCCCGCTGGTCGGGGGCGACGCCGCACAGGTCGATCGCGTCGACGTCGTGGTGGCCAGCCAGCCACGGCGCGAGCTCGGCGGTGCAGCCGGTGAGCACGTTGACCACGCCGGCGGGCAGGTCGCTGGTCGCCAGCACCTCGGCGAGGGTCACCGAGGGAAGCGGGTGATCCTGCGCTGCGACGACGACCACCGTGGCGCCGCTGACGATCGCCGGCGCCACGACGCTGATCAAGCCGAGCAGCGACGACTGCTGCGGGGCGAGGACGGCGGCCACGCCGGTCGGCTCGGGGACGGAGAAGTTGAAGTACGGCCCGGCGACCGCGTTGGCGCCGCCGAGCACCTGGGCGAGCTTGTCGGCCCAGCCGGCGTACCAGACCCACCGGTCGATGCTCGCGGTGACGATGTCGTCGGCCGCCTCCGGGGACCGGCCTTCGCCGGCGGCGACCTCGCCGGCGAACTGCGCCCGCCGGCCCTCCAGCATCTCCGCGACCCGGTAGAGGATCTGGCCCTTGTTGTAGGCCGTTGAGGCGTTCCAGCCAACGAATGCCTTGCGGGCGGCGGCGACGGCGTCGCGGGCATCCTTGCGGGAGGCCTGTGCGGCGTTGGCCAGGAATCCGCCGGACGCGTCGGAGACAACGTAGGACCGGCCGGACTCCGATCGGGGGAACTTCCCACCGATGTAGAGCTTGTAGGTCTTGCGGACAGCCAGCCGGTCAGCGGTCGTCATGCGCCGGCTCCTGCATCGCCGGTGGCCAGGTAGGCCTCGAGCCCGTGCCGGCCGCCCTCGCGGCCGTAGCCGGACTCCTTGAACCCGCCGAACGGGCTGGCCGGGTCGAAGCGGTTGAACGTGTTGGCCCAGACCACGCCGGCGCGCAGCCGCTGCGCCATCCACAGGATGCGCGACCCCTTGTCGGTCCACACGCCGGCGGACAGCCCGTAGGGGGTGTTGTTGGCCTTGTCCACCGCCTCGTCGGGGGTGCGGAAGGTCAGCACCGACAGCACCGGGCCGAAGATCTCCTCCCGGGCGATCCGGTGGGCCTGGCTGACCCCGGTGAACACGGTGGGCGGGAACCAGAAGCCGTGCTCGGGCAGCTCGCACGGCGGGGACCAGCGCTGCGCGCCCTCGGCGTCACCGGCGTCGGCGAGGGTGTGGATCCGGGCCAGCTGCTCAGCGGAGTTGATGGCGCCGATGTCGGTGTTCTTGTCCAGCGGGTCACCCAGGCGCAGCGTGGCGAGGCGGTGCTTGAGCTTGCCGAGCAGCTCCTCGGCGATCGATTCCTGCACCAGCAGCCGGGACCCGGCGCAGCAAACGTGGCCCTGGTTGAAGAAGATGCCGTTGACGATCCCCTCGACGGCCTGATCCAGCGGGGCGTCGTCGAACACGACGTTGGCGGCCTTGCCGCCCAGCTCCAAACTCAGCCGCTTGTCGGTGCCGGCCACCGACCGGGCGATCTCCTTGCCCACCTCGGTGGAGCCGGTGAACGCGACCTTGTCCACACCCGGATGGGTGACCAGCATCTGCCCGGTGGGCCCGGCGCCCGGCAACACGTTGACCACACCCGGCGGCAGGTCGGCCTGCTGACAGATCTCGGCCAGCACCAGCGCGGTCAGCGGCGTCGTCTCGGCCGGCTTGAGGACGCAGGTGTTGCCGGTGGCCAGCGCCGGCGCGAGCTTCCACGCCGCCATCATCAGCGGGAAGTTCCACGGGATCACCTGCCCGGCGACGCCGATCGGCTGCGGGTCGGGCCCGAAGCCGGCGTAGGCCAGCTTGTCAGCCCAGCCGGCGTAATAGAAGAAATGCGCCGCCACCAAAGGCAGGTCGACGTCGCGGGACTCCCGGATCGGCTTGCCGTTGTCCAGCGACTCCAGCACCGCGAGCTCACGGGAACGTTCCTGAACGATCCGGGCAATCCGGAACAGGTACTTGCCGCGTTCGGCCGCCGGCATCGGCCCCCACACCTTGTCCTGCGCGGCCCGGGCCGCGGCGACCGCCGCGTCGACATCGGCCGGGCCGGCCTGGCACACCTCGGCCAGCACCTCCTCATCTGCGGGGTTGACCGTCTTGAACGTCTCACCCGTCCCGGCGGTGAACTCCCCGTCGATGAACATGCCGTAGGACGTGCGCAGCCGGGCCAGCTCACGCGACTCCGGGGCGGGGGCGTACTCCCAGCCGGCCACCGCCGTCAGTCCACGGTGAAGTACTGAGGACCGGAATAGGCACCGGTGCGCTGGGTGGCCCGCTGCATCAGCAGGTCGTTGAGCAGGCTCGACGCCCCGAAGCGGAACAACGCCGGGTCGAGCCACCGCTCGTCGGCGACCTCATGCACCAGCACCAGATAACGGATCGCGTCCTTCGCCGAGCGGATCCCGCCGGCCAGCTTCACCCCCCGCAATTCCCCGGTCGCCGCAGCGAAATCGCGGACGGCCTGCAGCATCACCAGCGCCACCGTCGGCGTCGCCGCCGGGGTGACCTTGCCGGTCGAGGTCTTGATGAAATCGCCGCCGGCCAAAAGGGCCAGCCAGGACGCCCGGCGGACGTTGTCCAAAGTCGCCAGCTCGCCGGTCTCCAAGATGACCTTCAGACGGGCGCGGGCCCCACAGATGCCCTTGACGGCAACGATCTCGTCAAAGACGTCGATCTCCCGGCCCGACAAGAAAGCGCCCCGATCGATCACCATGTCGATCTCATCCGCACCTGCGTCGAGTGCGTCGGCGACGTCGGCCAGCTTCGTCCTCACCGACGCCCGGCCCGACGGGAACGCGGTGGCGACCGAAGCCGTGTGGACGCCCGAGCCCTGCAGGCCGGCGACGGCGGTGGCGACCAGATCCGGATACACACAGACGGCGGCGACGGCAGGGGTGGTCGGATCGCTCGGGTCCGGGCGCCTCGCCTTCGCGCACAACGCCCGGACCTTGCCCGCCGTGTCCTGGCCCTCCAAGGTGGTCAGGTCGATCATCGCGATCGCCTGGTCCAGCGCCCACATCTTCGACGCCTTCTTGATGCTGCGGGTGAACAACGTTGCCGTCCGCGAAGTCGCACCCACCTCATCCACCCCCGACAGACCGGACAGGAAACGACGCAGAGCCTCATTCGACGACGCGACGTCGGCATACGGCGCCGCCGGCGCGCGTATGACGGCAGGGGCGCTCACGGGCCGGAGTCTACTGCCGGCTGGCTGATCGACCGGATTTCACCCAACGACGGCGCAAGCTTCGGCACCTGGTCATCGACGATGTCCCCGCACCGGCAGATGCAATCTTCCCGACGCGGCTATGCCGCGTGGAGTGCGTCGCCGACGACGACCTGCCCGCCGAGCAACTCGTCCTCGTCGGCACCTTCGAAGACGACGTTGGTGCGGAACCGGCGCCGGGGCCACTCACCGATCGTCGCGGTTGAGGAAAGGGAGATCGCCGCGCCGGGGGAATCGTGGAATGTACCGCGCGATCCGTCGAAAGGCTGCCAGCGGCCGGTCGACTCACGTTCGAAGTCAGCCGGGTTCTCATAGCGCCGGCTGACCGCGGTGGTGGTGGAGCGCAGGGCGACCGGGCGGCCGAGCCAGGCCGACAGCGCGGCGTCGTCGCCAGCAGTGCGGCCGTCGGGCAACGTGATGGCGACGCTGCCGTCGCTCCGCCAGGTTGCCGCCGCGAAGAGCAACTCGGGGGCCCGCCGGGCCGTCAACCCGAAACCGGTGCCGACGTCGAAGATGGCGAACCGGCGGTCGCCCTGCAGCCCCTGCGCAGTGGCGCACACCGAATCGACCTGCTCACCCTGCAAGGACTTCACCGGGAAACGCCACACCTGAGTTACCCTCTCGCTCCATTCAACTGAATAGTGCGGACTGCGATAAGTGGAAACAGTAGCCAGGTGGCTCCCTACAGCGGCTCGAGCTGGACCCGGCCGCGCGCCTCCTGCTCGAGGCCGACGATGACGACCACGACCACCAGCGCCGCAAGCACGCTCGCCACCACCAGGGCGGGGAGGTCGAACAGGGTGTCGGCGAAGGCCACCCCGACCGCCGGGAGAGCCCACCACCAGCCGTTGCGCCCCCGTTGCGACATCCCAGCGTTGGTCAGGCTGATCGAGGCCAGGTAGAGCGCTACGCCCCCCGCCAGCACCGCGCGGGTGCCCGCAGTGGCCTCACCCGGGCTGTCCCTGATGATGGTCTGCACGCCGGCTCCCACCGCCGCGAGAGCCAGGCACAGCGGCAGCTGGCCGTACACGTATACGTCGTGCGCCAGGCCGCCGGCCGAGCCACCCGCCTCGTTCAGCAGGTGCTTCGCCGCCGCCCCGGCCAGGTCGAAATAACTCCACCACAGCGCTGCGGTGAGGACGAAACAGGCCGCTGCGACGGCGACGGACCTTCCGGTCCAGGAAGCGCCGGAAACGCCGTGCGCGATGCCGGCGACGGATTCACCCAGGACGAGGATCACGAACAGGGCGGATCGCTCCGGTAGGTGCTCGGGGTGCAGCGGCACCTGGGCGCGGGACACCGTCACCAGCAGCGGAGCCATGGCATCCACGAGCACCCCCGCCGCCCACAGCACGTATCGGGCCGGCGCAGGGGTGGCGAGCGACGCCGCCCACAGCAGCGCGCCGGCCGCCGTGCCGGCCAGATAAATACGGATGCCGGCGCGTGCCTCGACGACGTGCCGATACGCCCTGGCATATTGCGACAGCAGCAGCAGCCGCAGACCGACGTAGCAGAGTATGAAAGTGCTTGCATATTTCCCGGTGGCGTTGGAAACCGAAGCAGCCAGGCCCAGCACAACGAACATTCCGCTGAGTTTGTGCAGGCGGTAGACGGCGTCGTCGTGGTCGAATCGGTTGGCGTAGAGCGTGGAGCTCATCCACGACCACCAGACCACGGTGAAGAGCCCGGTGAAGACCAGCACGCCGTGCCCCGTCTGGTGCTTGCGCAGCCCGCCGGCCAGCTCGGCGATGACCAGGACGAAGGCCAGGTCGAAGAACAGCTCCAGTCGGGAGGCGGTGCGTTCCTGTTCGGTCTGCAGGCTCGGCGGCCGCACAACCCCGCGGTCGAGCAGTAAGCGACCCAGCCGGGTCTGGGAAAGGTGCGGCACTCCGGCTGCCTTGCCCGCAGGGCGCGCCCCGACACCAGGTCTGGTCGGGCTCGGCGGGAGCGCGATAACGTGCGGGCCGTGGAAACACTCGTCGTGCAACATCCGTTGGCCGCCGCCCGGCTGACCACCCTGCGCGATGCCCGCACCGACCAGGCGACCTTCCGGGCGGCCCTTCGTGAGCTGACGCTGATGCTGGTCTACGAGGCGACCCGCGCAATTGCCGTCGTCCATGAGCAGATCCACACGCCGGTGTCACGGGCCGACGGCGTACGGATCGCCGAACCACCCCTGCTGGTGCCGGTGCTGCGGGCCGGCCTCGGGATGGCCGAGGCGGCGTTCGGCCTGCTGCCGGAGGCCCAGATGGGCTTCGTCGGGCTGGCCCGCGATGAGGAGACGTTCGCGCCGCGGGCGTACATGGAGTCACTGCCTGCCGACCTCACCGGTCGTCCGGTGATCGTGCTCGACCCGATGCTGGCTACCGGCGGATCGCTCGCCCACTGCGTAGGTCTCCTGGTCAGCCGCGGGGCCACCGACGTCACCGTGGTCTGCGCGCTGGCCGCACCCGAAGGGCTGCGCCGCTTGGAGGACAGCGGCCTGCCGCTGCGGGTGGTGACCGCCAGCATCGATGCACGGCTCAACGACTCGGCCTATATCGTGCCCGGCCTCGGCGATGCCGGAGACCGGCAGTTCGGCGCCGTCTGAGCGTCAGCGACCGGGGCGGCACTGTCAGCCGGGCCGGCGAACGGCGGATCCGCGCGTCAGCTCAGCCGCACTTCGGCGGTAATTGCAGCGAGACGGCGAACTCGTGCATGGGGACTCTCGCCTTGTGCCGTATCCCCGCAAAGCGGTAGGTGAGGACGACATCGGTAGTGATCGCCCTGACACCGGTGTAGTCGGGCTGGCACTTGCGGACGTCGATGGCCAGGCCCATGGTGCGGGACTGGTGCGCCGGCAGGGTGATCGCGGTGGCGGGTGCCTGGTTGCCCCCTTCGCCAGACTTGTCCCGGGAGGCGAACAGTCGGGTGCCGTTGGAGAACGGCTTGCCCAGGATCGGCTCCACCTTTTCGACGGTCACCGGAAAACGGCCGTTATTTTGCAGATCGATGAGCAAACCCATGCGGCCGCCGTTGGGCAGCGGTCCGACGATGACCTCGGCGCCGTAGGTGTTCTCCACCCGGTTACCCGGGTGCTGCCCCTGCCCGAAGCTTGAGGAGTCCGCGGTCAACTCACCGGCCCAGGTGAGGCCACCGTCACTGACGATCGGCTGATACCTCCACACATAGACAACACCCGAGACCGCGGCCAGGACGAGCACGACCAGGGCGGCCAAGCCGAGCAACTTCCCCCGCCGCCGCGCGGGCTTCGGGACGGGGAGGTCTGCGCCGGGCACCTCGATGAGTGTCGCCATGATCGTGATGGTCGCACCGGCGTGTCCGCAGCACAATGGCCCGAACGGGCGCCGATTCAGATCCCCAGGGCGTCGGCCAGCTCGGCGCGCAACGCGGCGAGGTGCTCGGCAGCGCGCACCCGGGCCGCCGCCACCGGCTCGTCGCCAACCGGGACGACAATCTCCAAGTAGGCCTTGAGCTTGGGCTCGGTGCCGCTCGGGCGCACCACCACTCGCACCCGGTCGGCCCGCAGCAGGACCACGTCGGATTCCGGCAGCAGGTCCTCGGTCGATTGGACCGGCCGGCCGATCAGGACGGTCGGCGGCTGCCGGCGCAGCCGGGCCATCGCCGCCGAGATGACCGCCCGGTCGTCCACCCGGATCGAGAGCTGGTCGGTGGCGTGCAGGCCGTACCCGGTGGCGAGCTGGTCGAGGCGGTCGAGCAGGGTAAGCCCCGACGCTTTGAGCATCGACGTCATCTCCGCGACCAGCAGGGCCGCACTGATGCCGTCCTTGTCGAGCACGAGCTCCGGGGCGACCGCGTAGCCGAGCGCCTCCTCGTAGCCGTAGGCGATCTGCTCCGCGGCGCGCACGATCCACTTGAAGCCGGTCAGTGTCTCGGCGTACGGAACACCCTGCCGGTCGCACATCTTGCCCAGCAGTGACGACGACACGATCGTCGTGGCGAAGGTGCCGGCCGGGACGGGGCGCCGGCTCAGCAGATGGTCGGCGAGCAGGATCCCGAGCTCGTCGCCGGTCAAGAGCCGACCGCTGACGGCGACGGCGCAGCGGTCGGCATCGGGGTCGTTGGCGATCGCCACGTTGGCGCCGACCTGCGCGGCCAGGGCCAGTAGCAGATCGGTGGCCCCGGGCTCCTCCGGATTGGGGAATGCCACCGTCGGGAAGTCGGGGTCGGGCTCGGCCTGCTCGGAAACCACCTGCAGCGCAGGGAAACCGGACGTGGCGAAGACCGCCTCGACGACCGACAGACCTACTCCGTGCAGCGGCGTATAGGCGATGGTCAGGCCGCGGGGGGTGGCGGTGGATACCAGTGCGGCGACCCGGGCGACGTAGGCCGCCTCGATCTCGTCGCCGAGCAACTCATAATCGGTGTTGTAGGGCACGCCGGCGGCCGGCCCGACCGCGGCGATGGCCGCCTCGATCTCGCGGTCGGCCGGCGGCACGATCTGCGCCCCGTCGCCGAGGTAGACCTTGTAGCCGTTGTCGGCCGGCGGGTTGTGGCTTGCCGTCACCATCACGCCGGCGGCCGCGCCGAGCTGGCGGACGGCAAAGGCGAGGACCGGGGTCGGCAGCGGCCGCGGCAACAGCAGGGCGATCCGGTCGGTGGCCCGGATCACCGCCGCCGTGTCGCGGGCGAATCCCGTGCTGCCGTGGCGGGCGTCGTAGCCGATCACGACCGCCCCGTCGCGGCCGGCCGCGGTGAGGTAGGCGGCCAGGCCGGCGGCCGCCCGGCGGACCACGGCTGTGTTCATGCCGTTGGGGCCGGCCCGCAGCGGACCCCGCAGGCCGGCGGTGCCGAACACCAGTGGTGCGCTGAATCGCTCGGTCAGACCGGCGGCCGCCTCCGGGGTGCCGGCATCGGTGAGCCCCTGCAACTCCGCGCGGGACACAGGGTCGGGATCTGCCTCGATCCACGCCGTGACCTGCGCCGGCAGATCGGGCCCCACGGTTAGGCGTCGAACTCGGGGCCGGTGAACTCTCCGCCCAGGAACGCGTGATCGCGATGGGTCAGGTCCGGCTCGCCGTGCTCGGCGAGGATGCCGGCGGCATAGACCTCGGCGTCGTCGACCGGGTGGTAGCCCAGCGCCCGGCCCGGCTCGAGGTCCCACCAGCCGCGGGTGTTGGCGGAGACGCCGTACGCGACGGCGTAGGTCAGGCCGGGATCGGTCAGGCCGGCGTGGAAAAGGCGGACGGCGTCGACGTGGCTGAGCCACGTCGACAGGTGCCGGGGGGCCGTCGGGCGCAGCAGGAACGACCCGATCCGCAGGCAGGCTACCTCGAAGCCGTAACGGTCGACGTACATCCGGCCGAGGGCCTCACCGAAGACCTTGCTCACCCCGTAGTAGGTGTCGGGCCGGGGCGGGAGGTCGATGCCGACCATGGCGGCCCGCGGGGTGAAGCCGACCGCATGGTTGCTGCTCGCGTAGACGATGCGGCGTACGCCGGCCTGCCGGGCCGCCTCGAACACCCGGTAGGTGGCGTCCATGTTGTCCCGCAGGATGTCGCCGAAGCGTGCCTCGGTCGGGATGGCGGCCAGGTGCACCACGGCGTGGATTCCGTCGAGGGCGCGGTGCAGGGCGGCCTCGTCGCAGATATCGGCGGTCACGACCTCGTGGCCGGCCTGCGCGGCCTCGGCGGCTTCGGCCTCGGGCAGCGGTGTCCGGTCCAGCAGCCGGAGCCGGTGGCCGTAGGTCAGCAGGCCGCGGGCCAGTGCGGTGCCGATGGACCCGCCGGCGCCGGTGATCAGGACCCGGCTCACAGCCGGCCCACCACTTCGGCCAGCAGGTCGCCCATCTGCTGCGCCGCGGCCGCGCCGGCCGCCAGCACCTCGCCATGGTCCAGCGGCTCGCCGGTGAGGCCGGCGGCCAGGTTGGTCACCAGGGAGACGCCGAGCACCTCGCACCCGGCCTCGCGGGCCGCGATCGCCTCCAGCGCCGTGGACATGCCGACCAGGTCGGCGCCCATCCCGCGCAACATGCGGACCTCGGCCGGCGTCTCGTAATGCGGTCCGGGCAGGGCGGCGTAGACGCCTTCGGCCAACATGGGATCCACTTCTCGGGCGAGGTCACGCAGCCGGGTCGAGTAGAGGTCGGTCAGGTCGACGAATGTCGGCCCGATGATCGGCGAGCGGCCGGTCAGGTTGAGGTGGTCGGAGATCAGCACCGGCTGCCCGACGCCGTAGCTCTCCTGCAGGCCGCCGGCCGCATTGGTCAACACGATTGTCGAACAGCCGGCGGCGGCGGCGACCCGGACCGCGTGTACCACCGGGGCGACGCCGATCCCTTCATACAAGTGGGTGCGACCGAGGAAGACCAGCACCCGCCGGTGGGCCACGGCCACCGAGCGGATCCGGCCGGCATGGCCGGCGACCACCGGCGCGGCGAAGCCGGGCAGGTCGGTCACCGCGATCTCGGCACTCGGCGTACCCAGCCGGTCCGCCGCCGGCACCCAGCCGGATCCGAGCACGATGGCGACATCGTGCCGGACCGTGCTGGTCAGGGTGGCGAGCCGGTCGGCGGCGCTGCGGGCGCCGTCCCCGGCGGGGGGCGAGGTCACGACGCCAGAGGCTACGCCGTCGCCAGGTCGGCCGCGCCTACCATCGACGAATGGACGAGCGGCTCAACGAGTCCGGTATCCCCGTCAAGCCGGTGTACGGCTCGGCGGACGTGGCGCCGGGGCTCGCGGAACGGCTGGGCGCACCCGGCTGCTTCCCATACACCCGCGGCGTCTACGAGACGATGTACACCCAGCGGCCGTGGACGATGCGCCAGTACGCCGGCTTCGGCACCGCGCGGGAATCGAATGCGCGTTACCGCCAACTGTTGCAGGCCGGCAGTCACGGCCTGTCCGTCGCCTTCGACCTGCCGACCCAGATGGGCATGGACAGCGACGCGGTACTGGCCGCCGGCGAGGTGGGCAAGGTCGGCGTGGCGATCGACTCGATCGATGACATGCGGCTGCTTTTCGACGGCATCCCGCTCGGTGAGGTGTCCACTTCGATGACCATCAACGCGCCGGCCGCCCTGCTGCTGCTGCTGTATCAAATCGTGGCCGAGCAAAGCGGCGTACCCGCTGAGCAGCTGACCGGGACGGTGCAGAACGACGTGCTGAAGGAATACATCGCCCGCGGCACCTATATCTATCCGCCGGTCGAGTCGCTGCGGCTGGCCACCGACATGTTCGCCTACTGCCATGCCGAGCTGCCGCGGTGGAACACGATCTCGATTTCCGGCTACCACATGGCCGAGGCCGGGGCGACGCCGGCTCAGGAGATCGCGTTCACCCTCGCCAACGGCGTGCAGTACGTCCGCGCCGCGCTCGACGCCGGCCTGGCCGTCGACGACTTCGCCCCCCGGCTGGCCTTTTTCTTTGTCGCGCGTACGACCTTGCTCGAGGAGGTGGCAAAGTTCCGGGCGGCCCGGCGGATGTGGGCCCGCATCATGCGCGAGGACTTCGGCGCGCAGAATCCCAAGTCACTGATGCTGCGCTTCCACACCCAGACGGCCGGCGTGCAGCTGACCGCGCAGCAGCCGGAGGTCAACCTGGTGCGCGTGGCGGTGCAAGCCCTGGGAGCCGTACTCGGCGGCACCCAGTCGCTGCACACGAATTCCTACGACGAGGCAATTGCGCTGCCGACGGAGAAGGCGGCGCGGCTCGCCGTACGCACGCAACAGGTCCTTGCCTACGAGTCCGACGTCACGGCCACGGTGGATCCCTTCGCCGGCTCCTATGCCGTGGAGGCGATGACCGACGACGTCGAAGCGGCGGCAATGGCATTGATGGAACGGGTCGAGGAGCTCGGTGGCGCGGTGCACGCCATCGAGCAGGGCTTCCAGAAGAGCGAGATCGAGCGGGCCGCCTACGATGTCGCGCGCTCCATCGACGACGGATCCCGGGTGATCGTTGGGCTGAACAAGTTCGTGGTGGACGACGACGAGCGTTACGAGCCGCTGCGGGTCGACCCGACGATCGAAGCGGCGCAGCGCGAGCGGCTGAACGTCCTTCGCGCCGAGCGCGACGGCGCGGCGGTCGACTCGTCGCTGGCCGATCTACGCAAGGCGGCCGAGGGTAGCGACAACGTGCTGTACCCGATGAAGGCCGCGCTGGCCTCCCGGGCCACGGTGGGGGAGGTCTGCGACACCCTGCGCGAGGTGTGGGGCGTCTACCACCCGACCGAGCGCTTCTGACCGACGCGTCCTACGCCGGCGGGGTGGCGAACGCGCAGCGGATGCCGCTCGCCCGGCTGAGTCTCGGGTCGAGCGTCGCCAGACCCACCTCCAGGGACTCGGCCAGCGCGACGTACCAGGCGTCGTGCGCGCTGACGTTCGCCCGCAGCTGCCACACCCGGGATGCGAAGGGCTCGTACGGGAACAGCTCGACCCGCAGCGAGACGAGGTCATCATGGGCCAGCGACGCAACGTCGGCGGAGACGTCACCGGCCAGCGCTGCGTGGCGCAGGACATTGGCCGCCTCGACGGGCATCAGATGTGGAGCCGCGAGAGGGCCGGACGCCACCAGCGACTCGGCCCACGTCCCTACCGGGCCGGCATCGAGGAGCGCGGCGACGACAACGGAAGCGTCGACGACGAAGGTCACCGCCGGTCGGCGTCGCGATGGCGCAGGATCCGGTCGGCATCGATCGAGCCTCCGGTGGCGGCCTTGCGAGCCCGGATCCGGGCCACCAGCACTGCGGCCTCAGGCGCGTCCGCAAGCTCGACAAGCCGGGCTCGGAGGTATTCCTGCAGCGAGCGGCCGGTCAGTGCGGCTCGGGCCGCCAGCTCGTCGCTGGTCTCATCCGGGACATCGCGGATGGTGATCGACTTTGGCATGCCTGCATTATGCTGCGGGTGCTGCTAGAACGCCAGCTTGGGCCGGCGCTGATGGGCCCGGACTATTCTGCGTAGGTGACGACGATTAGTACCGCGTGAGCGCGGCGCTGCCGCGGACAGAGCACGCGCTCGCCTCGCCACCGAGCTGGCTGGACCAGTGGCTGGCGCGTCATGGTGCCGATCTCGTCGCCCTGCGCCGGCACCTGCATGCCCATCCCGAGCTCGGCCGGCGGGAGTACGACACCACCGAGTTGGTCCGGTCGCACTTGGCCGCCGCCGGCCTGCAGCCCCAGGTGCTGCCCACCGGGACCGGCGTCGTCTGCGACGTGGGCAGCGGCAAGCGCGTCATCGTGCTCCGGGCCGACATCGACGCCCTCCCCGTCCCCGACGCAAAGGACGTGCCCTACCGCTCGACGGTCGAAGGCCAGTCCCACGCCTGCGGGCACGACGCGCACACCGCGATCCTGCTCGGTGCCGCATTGGCCCTGCACGCTGCGCCGCCCCCCGGCCTCCCCGGCCGGGTGCGAGTGGTCTTCCAGCCCGCCGAGGAGCTCACCCCCGGCGGGTCGCTTGACGTGATCGCCGCTGACGCGCTCGCCGGCGCCGAGCTGGTGTTCGCCTTGCACTGCGACCCGCGGCTCGACGTCGGAAGGGTGGGCCTGCGGGTCGGCCCCATCACCGCTGCCGCCGACATGGTCGAGGTCTACCTCTCCGGGCCGGGCGGGCACACGGCGCGCCCACATCTGACCGCCGACCTCATCTATGCCCTCGGGCGGGTGATCGTCGAGGTGCCGGGGCTGCTGTCCCGCCTGGTCGACCCGCGCACCGGCCTGTCCTTGGTTTGGGGGGAGGTACAGGCCGGCCGCGCGGCCAACGCGATCCCGCAGAGTGGCGTCCTGCGGGGCACCGTCCGGGTCCTGGACCGCGAGGCGTGGGACCGCGCGCCGGAGCTGATCCGTCGGGTGATCGCCGACGTGGTGGCTCCGACGGGGGCGCGGGCCGAGATCGAGTATGTGCGGGGGGTGCCCCCGGTTGACAATGATCCGAAGGCGATCGCCGTGCTGCGGGCCGCCACCGAGATCGCCCTGGGCGCCGACGCAGTGGCCGGCACCAAGCAGAGCCTCGGCGGTGAGGACTTCGGGTGGTATCTCGAGCGGATCCCCGGTGCGCTGGCCCGGCTCGGAGTCGCTCCGCCGCCATCCACCGAGCTGACCCCAGCCCACCTCCAGGTCGATCTTCACCAAGGCGCCTTTGACCTCGACGAGCGGGCGATTGCCGTCGGCGTACGGCTGTTCGTACAGACGGCCTATACCGCCCTGCGCCGCTGAGCGGTCACCGACCTACTGATCGGCATTCTCTGCTGCGCAGCGCGGCTACATAGTCATCCGGTGCGCCGGCCTTCTCCGCCGCGTCGGCCATCACCCCGAGGTAGCGGGCCGACGGCAGGCCGCCCTCGTAACCGTTGAGGACGTAGAACCACGCCAGAACCTCGCCGTCGAGGGTGTGGACGCGCAGCCGGATCTTGCGGTAGAGCCCGGTGTCGGCGCCCTCCCAGGAGTCCAGCTTCTCCTCGTCGTACGGCGTGACGTCGTAGAGGGCGACGAACAGCCGGGCACCCACGTCTTCGACGAGTGTCGCCAGCGCACCCTCCCAGCCGACGTCCTCGGCGCCGAAGGTCAGCCGCCACCCCTCGAGCCATCCGCTGCCGGCGACCGGCGAGTGCGGACAACGCGCCCGCATCTGGCCCGGATCCATGTTCGACCCATAGGCGGCATAGATGGCCATGGGCGCAGCGTAGTGCGACACACTGACCCGGCAACGGCCTTGGCGCCCGAGCCGATCGAGAGGACCCCCGCGTGACCCGGATCGTCGTCATCGGTGGGGGACCGGCCGGCTACGAGGCCGCACTGGTGGCTGCGCAGCTCGGCGCCGAGGTCACGGTGGTCGAGCGCGACGGGATCGGCGGTGCCTGCGTGCTGTACGACTGCGTACCGTCGAAGACCTTCATCGCCAGCAGCGACGCCCGGACGGCGTTCTCCACGGCCGACCGGCTGGGCATTGACGCGGGACCGACGGCCGGCATCGGCGTGGACGCGCCGGCAATCCACCAGCGCGTGCAGGCGCTGGCGCTGGCGCAGTCAGCCGACGTGGGACGGCAGCTGTCCCGCGTCGGCGTCCAGGTGGTGAGCGGCGAGGCCGGGTTGACCGACGCCGGCGCCAGCCGCAGGCATCGGGTCGACATCGCCGGGTGCGGAGCCGTCGACACCATCGATGCCGACATCGTGCTGGTGGCCACGGGGGCGACGCCGCGGATCCTGCCCCTCGCGCAGCCCGACGGCGAGCGGATCCTGACCTGGCGCCAGGTGTACGACCTGCCGGAATTGCCCGAGCACCTGGTCGTGGTGGGCTCGGGGGTGACCGGGGCGGAGTTCGCCAGCGCCTACGTGGCGCTGGGCGTCGACGTCACCCTGGTGTCGAGCCGCGACCGGGTGATGCCGGGGGAGGACTCCGATGCGGCCGAGCTGATCGAGGACGTATTCACCCGGCGGGGTATGACGATCCTGGCCCGGGCGCGGGCGAATTCCGTCCGGCGGTCGGGCGACGGGGTCGTCGTCGAGCTGGCGGACGGCCGGGTCGTCGAGGGCAGCCATGCGTTGATCGCCGTCGGGTCGGTGCCCAACACCGCCGACCTCGGCCTCGCGGATGCCGGTGTGGCGCTGGGGCCGGGCGGCTTCGTCGCGGTCGACCGCGTCTCGCGGACCAACGTGCCGGGCATCTACGCCGCCGGCGACGTGACCGGCGTGCTCATGCTGGCCTCCGTGGCCGCCATGCAGGGCCGCATCGCGATGTGGCATGCCCTCGGCGAGGCCGTCGCACCGCTACGCCTGCAGACGGTGTCGGCCAACGTATTCACCAATCCCGAAATCGCCACCGTGGGCATCGGGCAGGTCACCGTGGACAGCGGGCTCGTGCTGGCCCGCACCGTGAAGCTGCAGCTGGCCACGAACGCCCGGGCCAAAATGGCGGGCATCACCGACGGATTCGTCAAACTGTTCTGCCGGCCCTCGTCGGGGCTGGTGATCGGCGGCGTGGTCGTCGCGCCGCGCGCCTCGGAGCTGATCTTGCCGATCGCGCTGGCGGTGGAAAATCACCTGACCGTCGACCAGATCGCGCACACCATCTCCATCTATCCGTCGTTGTCGGGCTCGCTGACCGAGACGGCGCGGCAGCTGATGCAGCACGAATTCGACTGAATTCTCAGCCGACGATCAGGCACACCACCGCGCCGGCCGTCAGCGCGCTGCCGACCTCGGCGGTGAGTCCCTTGACGGTGCCGGCCTTGTGCGCGGTGAGCGGCTGCTCCATCTTCATCGCCTCCAGGACGACGACCAGGTCGCCGGCCGCCACCGTGTCACCTTCGGATACGGCGACCTTGACGACCGTCCCCTGCATCGGGCTGGTCAGCCCGTCGCCGGTGGCTCCCGCTGCTGCCGTGCGGCCCGGCGAGCGGCGCGGCGGTTTCGTGCGGGTGCTGCCGGCGGAACCGGCGAGCCGGGCGGGCAGCGATACCTCGAGACGGCGGCCGGCCACCTCGACGACCACTGTCTCGCGCTCCTCTGCTTCGTCGGTTGCCCCAGCGCCGGCGTACGGCTCGATCGGGTTGTCGAACTCGGTCTCGATCCACCGGGTATGCACGGTGAACGGCTCGGCGCAAAAGGCCAAGTCGCTGACCACCGCCCGGTGGAAGGGCAGCGCGGTCGCCATCCCCTCGACGACCATTTCCCCGAGCGCCCGCCGGGACCGCTCGAGTGCCTGAATCCGGGTCGCCCCGGTCACGATCACCTTTGCCAGCAAGGAATCGAAGGCCCCGCTGATGACCGCGCCGGCCGCGACGCCGCTATCGACCCGGACCCCCGGGCCCTCGGGCAGCACCCAACGCGTGACGGTGCCCGGCGCCGGCAGGAACCCGCGCCCGGGGTCCTCGCCGTTGATCCGGAATTCGAAGGAGTGGCCGCGCGGCTCGGGATCGCTGTCGTAGCCCAACTTCTCGCCGTCGGCGATGCGGAACTGCTCGCGGACCAGGTCCAGGCCGCTGGTCTCCTCGGTGACCGGGTGCTCGACCTGCAGCCGGGTGTTGACCTCCAGGAACGAGACGGTGCCGTCGGCGCCGACCAGGAATTCCACCGTGCCCGCACCGGTGTAGCCGGCCTCCCGGCAGATTGCACGGGCCGACTCGTGAATTGTCTTCCGCTGCTCATCGGTGAGGAACGGCGCCGGCGCCTCCTCGACCAGCTTCTGGTGCCGGCGCTGCAGTGAGCAGTCGCGGGTGCCGACCACGACGACGGTGCCGTGCTGGTCGGCCAGGATCTGCGCCTCGACGTGGCGGGGCTGGTCGAGGTAGCGCTCCACGAAGCATTCGCCGCGGCCGAATGCAGTCTCCGCCTCACGTACGGCACTGGCGTACAGCTGGGGAATCTCCGCGAGGTCGCGGGCCACCTTCAGGCCCCGGCCGCCACCGCCGAAGGCCGCCTTGATCGCAACCGGAAGGCCGTGCTCGGAAGCAAAGGCGACCACCTCGTCGGGGCCGCTGACCGGGTCGGTCGTGCCGGGGACCAGAGGGGCGCCGGCGGCCAGCGCGATGTGCCGGGCCTGCACCTTGTCGCCGAGGGCGCTGATCGCCTCCGGCGACGGGCCGATCCAGATCAGGCCGGCGTCGATGACGGCCCGCGCGAAGTCGGCGTTTTCGGCGAGAAAGCCGTAGCCGGGATGCACCGCATCGGCGCCGCTCCTTGCCGCAACCCCGACCAGCTTGTCGATGCGCAGGTAGGACTCGGCCGGGGTCGTGCCGCCGAGGGCATAGGCCTCGCTGGCCATGCGTACATGGACGGCGTCGCGGTCGGGCTCGGCGTAGACGGCGACGCTGGCCAGGCCGGCGTCCGCGCAGGCCCGGGCCACCCGGACAGCGATCTCGCCGCGGTTGGCGATCAGCACCTTGCGCATGCGGCGCAGTCTAGGGTGGCTCTCATGCGACTCCTTGTCACCGGGGGCGCCGGCTATATCGGCGGCGTCACCGCGGCCCTGTTGCTCGACCGCGGACACGAGGTGGTGGTCTTCGACAGCCTGGCGACGGGATATTCCGACGCGGTGCCCGCCGGTGCCACGTTTGTGGAAGGCGACCTGCTGGTCGACGGTGCGCTCGACGCGGTGTTCGACCGGCCGTACGACGGCGTCTTGCACTTTGCCGCCCGCGCGCTCGTCGGGGAGTCGGTGGACAAGCCCGACCTCTACTTCCGCACCAACGTCGTCGGCACGTTGAACCTGCTCGATGCGATGCGGTCGCACGACGTGAGCCGGATCGTCTTCTCCTCGACGGCGGCGACCTACGGAGAGCCGGAGTCGGTGCCCATCCGCGAGGACGCCGTCACCCGGCCGACGAACCCTTATGGTGCCTCAAAACTGGCCGTCGACAGCGTGCTGCGGTCCTACGCCCCTGCCTACGGTCTGGCCGCGGTCAGCCTGCGCTACTTCAACGTGGCCGGCGCGTACGGCGCCGCCCGGGAGCGCCACGATCCCGAGACGCACCTGATTCCCAACCTGTTGCGGGCGGCCCGCGGCGAAGGCGGGGAGTTCACCCTGCACGGCACCGACTACCCGACGCCGGACGGCACCTGCATCCGCGACTACGTGCACGTCGAGGACCTGGCCGAGGCGCACCTGCTGGCGCTCTCGGCCGCCGTGCCGGGCGAGCACCGCATCTACAACCTGGGCAGCGGCTCGGGGTATTCGGTGCGCGAGGTGCTCGCGGAGGTCGAGCGGGTCACCGGGCGTACGGTGCCGATCGTCGAGGGCCCGCGCCGGGCCGGCGACCCGGCTCGGCTGGTCGCCGCCAGCGACAAGATGACCACCGAGCTGGGCTGGACCCGCAACCGTTCGCTCGAGGACATGGTCGGCGATGCCTGGACCGCCCTCCGGTAATTGTGACCGCGCTCGGTACCGTCGCCGTGCTCCTCGTTGGTCAGATTGATCTGTCGGTCGGGTCAGTCAGCGGCTTGTCCTCGGCGATCGTCGCGGTCACCTTCGTCAAGCGCGGGTGGCCGGTTCTCCTGGCCGTGCTCACCGCGCTCGCCGCCGGCCTGCTGATCGGATGGATCTACGGACAAGCGCTGAACCGTTTCGGAGTGCCAAGCTTTGTAGCGACGCTCGCCGGTCTGCTCGGAATCCTCGGCCTGCAACTGTCGGTGCTCGGAGTTGGGGGGTCGATCAACATCCCGTTCGACTCTGCGCTCGTGCGCTTCGCGCAACTGATGTACGTCCCTGCGCGGCTGTCATACGTCCTCGTACTGCTGGGCGCCCTCGGCTTGTTCGCCAGTGGGTTTGCGCTGGCCCGCGCACGTCGCCTGGCCGGTCTGTCGGCCCGGTCCGTGACGACGCTCGTCATCCGAAGCGTCGTCCTGCTCGTCATAGGCGAGTATGCAGCGTGGTACCTCAACCGATCGCGGGGTGTGGGGTGGATGTTCATCCTGCTCGTCGTGCTCGTCGTGATGGCGAACTACGCATTTACCCGGACGAAATGGGGTCGCTCGGTCTTCGCGGTCGGCGGTAACGCAGAGGCAGCTCGGCGGGCCGGTATCAACGTTCGTGCCATCTACACCTCCGTGTTCATGCTGTGCTCCACGCTGGCGGCAGTGGGCGGCATCCTGGCGGCGGCCCGGCTGGCGTCGGCCAACCAAGGAAGTGGAACCGGTGATGTCAACCTCAATGCAATCGCGGCGGCGGTGATCGGCGGCACCAGTCTTTTCGGCGGCCGGGGGAGTGCGCAGTCGGCGTTGCTGGGCATCGTCGTCATCCAGTCCATCTCCAGTGGTTTGACGCTGCTCAACTTGAGCTCGGCCATCCGGTTCGAAGTGACCGGCGCCGTGCTTCTTCTCGCCGTGGCGCTCGACTCCGTGGCCCGCAAGTCGCGCAGCTCCCATGGTCGCGGCTGACCCGGCTCCGCCCGCGGCAGGCAAGATCGGAGCACAGTCAACGTTCGAAGGGAACTGGTATGGCCAATCGTGCAGCAGTAATGACCGAGATCGGCAAGATCGCGGTTCAGGAACGGCCTGAACCGAGCCCCGGCCCTCGGCAGGCGGTGGTGCGCATTGAGGCGGTAGGCGTCTGCGGATCGGACACCGCGTACTTCAAGGTCGGCAGGATCGGGGACTACGTCGTCGAGGGTCCGCTCATCCTCGGCCACGAGGTGGCCGGCCAGGTGGAGAGCGTCGGCGCCGAGGTCACTAACGTCAAACCCGGAGATCGCGTGGCAATCGAGCCAGGGACCCCCTGCCGGGACTGCGCCGAGTGCTTGGCTGGCCGCTATCACCTCTGCCCAGACCTCGAGTTTCTCGCCACCCCGCCGTACGACGGCGCTCTTCTTACGCAGCTGCTCATTGACTCACGCAACCTGTTCGCGATTCCTGCTGAGATGACATACGAGCAGGGCGCGCTGCTTGAGCCGCTCTCGGTCGGGATCTGGGCCTGTCAGCGTGCGCACTTGGATCCCGGCGATCACGTGCTCGTCACGGGCGCCGGCCCGGTGGGCCTGGTGTCCGCGATGGCAGCCCGTGCTTTCGGTGCCGGGTCGGTGACCATCACCGACGTCTCCGACTTCCGGCTGAAGCTGGCCCGTTCCATGGGCTTTCTGACGGAGAAGGGCGACGCACCCTCCGCGGCCAGCTTCGACGTCCTGATCGAGTGCTCGGGGGCTCCGGGCGTGCTTGCCTCGGGACTGCGCCGTCTGCGGCCGGCTGGCCGGGCAGCCATGGTCGGCATGTCCAAGGAGGACGCGATCGCGCTGCCGCTGGCACAGCTCAACCCGCAGGAGCTGACGATCAGCCTGGTCAACCGCTACGCCCACACCTGGCCGCTGGCCATCGAGCTGGTCGTCTCCGGTCGCGTCGACGTCAACCCACTCATCACTCATCACTTCCCGCTCGACCGGACCGAGGAGGCGCTGACTCTGGCCTCGCGGGTCGCCGACTCGGTGAAGGCAATAGTCCACCCGCAGCAGTAATTTGTCTGTTTTGTCGAACGCAGTCCATCCCGGGCTGATGGAGGCCGTACGCACATGGGCTATCGGTCAGGGCCTCGCTGGGACTGTCGGAGGCCACCGACATCTCGAGTGAGGATCCTGACGTCGCGCTGCCGGGAAGGCCTTTTGGGCCAGGCGCTGCAGGTAGCCAGCAACCTTGGCGGGATTCTACTCGTGGGGGTCATCAACGGCGCGATGAGGAAGTAGCTTTCGCCCCCGACAGCCCGGGGCGCCAGAACAGCCTCGACGCCATCGCCCGCCTTGCCGCACGTGGACCGGAGCTCGGGGCGGATCTCGGCCTCGAAGTGGTGAACCGGTACGAGTCCAACCTGATCAACACTCACGGCGAACGAAGGGGTGTCCGGCAGCGATGCTGCGGAGGCGACTGCCAGGGCTGCGCCGGCCGCGGCGGGGACGACAATGTCGGCCAGGTTCTGCCCGGTCCAGACCGCGGCGTTCGCCGGCGCGATGCGGTCGTTGCCGACAAGGGCGGGCAGAGCGCCAATGTGGCGAGCACACCTTGTCGTCGTGGATCGACGCCGGCCCCTCCTGGTCGAGGCGAGAGCGTGCCCTGTCGCGCCGGCGCACGGGTCAGGCTGATTCGCCAGCCTTCTTGATGGCTGCCAGCGTTGCTGGGATGCCGCTGTGCGCGGCCTTGGTGCGGTCGGCGATCTGAGCCTGCGCGTCATCGCCGAAGCGCTCTTCGAACGTGGTGATGCCGGCGGGGAGAAACTCCCACGACTCGGTGAGCCGGGTGCCGCCCTCAGCCGGCGTGAAGGTGTAGCTCCAGCGCACAAGGGAGTCGCCGACGACGAACGCGAACTCCCGCCCTCGGTCGGCTGTCACGACCTGAGAGCGCGTCTCCCACACCCGTCCGGGCGTCTCGTTTCGGCCGGTGAACCAACCGCCGGGCCGGGGTCCGTCACCCGGATACCACCAGCACGCCTTGCAGATGGGGCTCCACTCGCCCATGCGGGTGACGTCGGAGACCATGTCGTAGAGCGCCCCGGACGAGCGGGCGACGAAGACCGACTCGGAGTAGCGGAGGTCAGGCATGCTCTGAGTCTCCTCGGCTGAGCTGCTACCAGGAAGTCGGTTCGCTGTCCTGCTGGTCGAACGTTAAGCGAGCGGCGATGTCATGTTGCGGGCGTCGGCACGACGGGCGGCTCCAAGGAGTCCAGGTCGCGTAGCCAGATGATGGGGGATCGGAGCAGCCAAAGGATGGCGAGCACGCCGCCGGCGGCGGAGAACAGCATGGTCTGGCGAACACCGATCCAGCTGCCGGACAGGCCGCCGAGGACAGCGCCGAGCGGGCGGACGCCGTAGTTGATGGAGCTATGCGCCCCCGCGACGCGGCTGCGCATCCCGTCCGGCGTGACCGTGGCTCGCCGACGGGCTGTCGCATCGCCACTGGGGCCTGCCGGCCGGTGGCCCGTTGCACAGGCGGGACGCCTGCCCCGTAGGCGATCACCGCAAGGCGAAACGATGACCGGTCATCCCCTACCCGGCGCGCCGACCCTCAGCGGGGGTGTGTTGCGTGGCGGATTCTTGGCGGATCCTTGGCGGTGCACTCATTTCCGCGCTTGTAGTTCCCGATCACCACGTCGTCACCAACGGACCTGTAGTGGAATCCTCCCGGTGCTGGGCTTATGCCGGCGGAGTCTGCCACGGCTCGTCCGGGTGGCCGCGTTGCTGGCCGATGGACGATCGTCTTGCGGCACGGCCTCGGAGCAGGGTCCGCCGTTCCGCTATTGGGCGGTGGCCGGTAGCGGGGCTGGGTGCTGGAGGGCGGGGAACGCTAGCAGGGTGGCGGCGGTCATGACGATCCCGCCGGCCAGGTACGGCGCGTGCAGTCCCCACGTGTGGGCGGTGAGGCCGCCGGCGGCGGCGCCGAGCGGCATGGCGGACAGCGCGATGACCCGGTAGCTGCTGGTGACGCGGCCGAGCAGCCCGGTGGGGACGGCGGCTTGCCGGTAGGAGACGGTGACGACGTTCCACGCGGCGTTGGACGCCCCGACGATCGCCATGGCGGCGGCCGCGATCGCCAGATCGGTGGTTACACCTACGGCAAGCAGTGCAGCGGCCTGGCCGACGGCGGCGCTGACGACGACGGGTCGTAGGTCGACGCGACGTCGTAGGGCTGGGGCGATCGCCGTGCCGAGGATGCCTCCGACCGCGAGGGTCACGAACAGGGCGGTGTAGCCGAGGTTCGACAGGCCCAGCGTGCTGCGGGCGTACAGGACGAGTACGGCTTCTCCGGCACCCAGGGTGCCGTTGATGATGATGAGCAACAGGCAGGCTGTCCGTAGGAACCGGTGGTGTGACAGCCACCGCAGACCGGCGCCGATGTCGGTGCCCAGGCTGGTTCGCGACGTCGAACTGGCGGGTCGGTACCGGCGGCCGGGTAATGACCAGACGAGCGCGGCGGCCACAGCGAAACTGACGGCGTCGGCCGCCGTCGGTAGGTACCGTGCCACCCCGTACAACAGGGCGCCGAGCGGGGCGCCGATCAACGTGGAATTGAGGGTTTGCACGCCGAGCAGCCAGGAATTGGCCTGTTCCAGCCCACCGGGCGCGACGATCTGCGGCACGATCGCCGACGCCGCGTTGTCGAACAGGGTTTCGGCCGCCCCGAGCAGGAACGACAGGACCGCCAACGACACGACTGTGGTCGCGCTGGTGACCAGGACGGCGGTGAACGCTCCTACCGCGACGGCGCGGGCCGTGTCGGTCGTCCACATCACGGTGCGCCGGTCGTGCCGGTCCACCACCACGCCGCCCAGCAGCCCGAACACCGGCCAGGGCAGGTACCCCGCGACGAACACCACGGCTACGGCTCGCGGGTCGGTGCTCAGGCCCGCGGCGAGCAGCGGAAAGGTGACGTATCGCAACCCGTCGCCGAGGGTGGACACCGCCGATGCCGACCACACGATCCAGAACGGACGACCGAGCCTGCCCACAGCGGTGGGGGGCTGGTCAGCTGCGATCATCGCTGTTCGAGGCGCCCCAGCCGCAGGCGGATCTCCTGCAGCGCCGTGGACACCGCCTCGTGGACCGCGGTGCTCGCTGATCTGGTCCGAGCGAAAGCGGCCGCGGCGGCAGCGGTTCGGGTGGCCTGCCGCACCGTCGCCGGGTCAGCTCCGGCGTGGGCCAGAAGGCGGGCCGCTGACCCGTCGGCGTCGGCCACCACCGCCAGCAGCAGATGCTCGCACCCGACGTACCGGTCACCCAGGTCTGCTGCCTCGGTGGCTGCCTGCTCAACCAGCCAATCCAGGTCGCGTCCCACCGCGTCACCGGCGGTAGACGGATCGACCGACGCTGACCACGGCGACGGCTCGTACCGCTCCAGCCCCAAGCTGCGCAGCACCACCAACGCCAGGTTGCCCCCTTCCCGTTCGAGGGCGTCGAGAAGTCGTAACCCCGCCGACAGACCGGCGCTCACATCGGGGCGCCTCGCATCGCGCAGCACCTGTCGAGCCCGGTTGGTCAGCACCCGCTCGACGTCTGGTGACCGGCCAGGCTCAGTGTTCCCGCCGGCCGGGCCTGGGTGTCCAGCACTCAACGCCGCTTCCAATGCCTGCTGACACACCGACGACACCGGTACGCCGGACTCCTTGACCGCCTCGGCCAACCATGCCGGCAGGTACACATTGATCTTCGGCACGACGACTCCCAAGCGTGGGGTTATAGCTGCGGGTTATACCCTCTCACCCCGACCGACATCCCGCCGCACTCACCCTCATCGTCGGAATGTGCGTTCTCAAGTGGTCATCGCCTTGCCACGAGGATCTGGACTGGTTCCAGATCCATCCCCGCGCGGTCGACCTATCGCCGTTCGCGCTGACTGGTGAGACGCAAAGCGCCATCCGCAGCTCGAGACCGCGACCGGCGGCTGATCGAGTTCGGCCCTTCAGTCGGGCCAGACCGTCTGGTCGAGGAACTGCTCTACCGCGGTAGCGACGATGCCGAGGGCAGCAGCCGAGTTGGCCAGTGGCCCTGGCACGTACAGCCCATGGTCGCCGTCCGTGATCTCACAGACGTGGGGCGTCAGGTCATGGGCCAGGGCCGTCGCATGCCTCCCGGTCTGCAGTTCCGCCGATGAGCAGGAACGGAGCGGTCGCGGCGCGCAGCGCGTCCACCACCGTCGCATCGTGCAGCTGCGGCGTCAGCCACACGGCCGGCACAGCTTCGTCGGCCGCCACGCGTGCGGCGTAGCTGCCCAGCGACTTGCCGATGATCACCGTCGACGTCTCCGGGCCCGATCGGGGCGGGAGCTGTGCATCAACCTGTCCTCCGACCCATTCAGCCGAGTCGATGCCGTCTCGCTCGGCGGCGGCCAACTCGCTGTCGGACCAGGTCAGCGGGCAGCTCGGATCCTCGCTCGGTTGCGGCGCGGCCGGCGAACATGAGCAACGGGGCGTACGGGCCGAAAAGACGACCGGGAGCGATGATCGCAACTCGCGCAGGGGTGACCACGCCCATCACCCTCTCACCAGCCCCGAGGAATTCCGGTTCAGGATCCTCAACCGCGACACAAATGTGAGCAGTGTGCACTCCGACGGTGCTCGATGGGATCTCCCGGTGGGTCAATCAGGTGACTTCGGTGAGCGACCCGTCGGTCACGGAGTAGACAAAGCCGCGCACGTGGTCCTTGTGCGGGATGAATGGGTTGGCTGCGATCCGCGCCAGAGACTGCTTCACATCTGCCGCGGAGTCGCGGAAGGATTCTGGTGCCCACCCGGGGCGCAAGCCGGTGTCGGCCTCGATCTGGGCTTTGAACTCGTCGTCGGTGAACGTGAGCATACCGCAGTCGCTGTGGTGGATAAGGATGATCTCGCGGGTGCCGAGTAGGCGTTGGCTGATGGCCAGGGATCGGACTTCGTCATCGGTGATGACTCCGCCAGCGTTGCGAATAACGTGGGCGTCGCCCTCGCTGAGCCCCAGCAGTCCGTAGGGGTTCAACCGTGCATCCATGCAGGCGACGATGGCCACGTGCCGCGCAGGTGGCATCGGCAGATGGCGCTTGTCAAAGGCGGCGGCGTAGGCGCGGGCATTGTGGACCAAGTCATCGGTAACGCTCATCAGGCGTCCTTTCAGGTGGACTATGACGGCGCCACTTCGCGGCGCTCGACAACAGCACGATGGGGCGACCTGTGCAGCGACGTATCTGCGATGACCAACCCTAACGTGGTCATCCACAGTGTCCCAAGTGGCTTGCGAGGCGGGCGGCCGCACCTCGACGAACCCCTCGCTCCCCAACCGTCCGAGCCCTCGACGCCTACCTCGACGACGACCACCCGATGGTCGGCCCGCTGTTCCTGGACCGGACCAGACGCTCACGCCTGGCGTACACGACGGCCTTCGCCCAGATCCGTCGCCTCGCCCGCAAGGCCGGCATCCCCGCCGCCAACCAGATCACCCCGCACTCGCTGCGCCACACCTTTCGTCACCGAGGCTCTCTGGCCGCCGGCGTGCCCCTCCAAGACGTGCAGGACGCAGCTGGCCACCGAGACCCCAGAACCACTCGGCGCTACGACGAAGCCGCCACAATCTCGACCGGCATCCCACATGCATTCTGGCTAGGCACCTCGGCCGAAAGGGGAACGTCCCGGCCTGACGACACGGCCCATGAACGGGTGCGTTGGAGCAGGCGGGCTGCGAGATCAGCGGTTGGCTGAGGCGAACAACAGTGGTCCGCTGATCTGGCGGCCGATGACTCCGGCGGATGTCTGCTTGTTGTCGGCGACCTTGGTGCTGCTCACACATGCCGCGGTGCAGCCGTCGGCGTAGGCGATGAGCGCGTGGCCGCTCTTGTCGACCGTGATGTCGTTGAAGTCCAGCAGGTTGCGGCCGGCGCTGCAGGTCGTGCCGTTGGTGCAGATCTGCCCGCGCTGCACCGGGTCGGTGGGAGTGACGTCCTGGGTGCGCCACGTCGCTCCACCATCGACGGTCGTGGAGACGTAGAGGTCAAACGTGCCGCCGGTGTAGGTGGTGCCGTCGGCGGACTTGCCGTAGCTGTCAACGTTGCGGTCACCCGGGGTGGTGGATCCGACGAAGGCCACGGTCGCCCGGCCGGGATCACCGGCGATGACCTCTGGATACACCGCCTTGAGCACGTGCACGTTGTCCCCGATCCTGATCGGGGACTTCCACGTCCGGCCCTTGTTCCCGGAGACCGAGACCATCGGCTTGCCGTCGGAACCCACCGAGGCGAAGTACACGGTCCCGGCCCGGTCCGCCGACACCGACGGGTCACTGCCGTCGCTGACGGTGGTCCCCGTCACCGGCCGGATCGTCCAGGTCTTCCCAGCGTCGGTGGACACGGCCAGCCCCTGGGTGCCGCCGCAGCTCTTGTTCGGCAGATACACGGTGCCTTCCGGGCCGACCCGGACATGGCCGTGCAAGCCGCCGCACTCGGTGGTGTACGGCGGGGTCCCGTTGGTGAACGTGGTGCCGCCGTTGTCACTGCGCGCGCACAGCGCCCCGGCTGCGATGGTCTGTGAGCAGTAGTAGAACGCGTGCGGGTAGGCCGTCGTCGGGCCGGTGACGCCCAGCGGTAGCGCCTTGGGGTACACGCCCCCGCCGAGGGTCTGGTGGTCCGGGCCAGCGGCCTCGCCACCGCCCTGGCTGGGCTTGCACGTCGTCGTCTGCGGCCCGGTCGGGCTCGGCGAGGAGTCGAAGAAGTTGGTGACACTGTTCAGCACCGCCGGGTTCGCCAGCAGCTGGCTCACCCCGACCCGGCCGGTCTGCGAGTCGGTGTACATGATCGGGTCCAGGGTGGTCGCCGTGGTCGCAACGCAGCTGACGTCGGTCAACGCCGGCGCCGCGCCGTAGGACGGGAAATGGGCCTTGATCGTGTTGAGGTTGGCCTGGAAGTACACGTTCTCGGTCTTCCAGTCGACGCCGATCGAGGGCTCCCCGGAGTTCTCCGAACCTGGGATCGCCTTCAGCGGGTAGTTGCCGTAGCTGAAGGCCTTCGCCGTCTTGCTGGTCCCGCCCACGACGGTCACCGGGGCGGGAACCGAAGTCGTCAGGGTGACACTCGCGGTGTAGGGCGACGCCCCGGCGAACGAGCAGGTGATCGCGTCGTAGGTGCCCGACGGCGGGTCGAGGACGGTGTAGCTCTCCGACCCTCCCACCGCGCCGTTGTCCGAGCTGCCGAGCACAGCCGTGCCGCGCTC